>Ga0307436_1001087_pt1 | contig 12380 bp, 10 predicted proteins | sample SalMarWE160440MG_FD_202513 | JGI IMG/M metagenome (GOLD analysis project Ga0307436, IMG submission 202513) | Salt marsh sediment microbial communities from the Plum Island Ecosystem LTER, Massachusetts, United States - WE1604-40 | ecosystem: Environmental > Aquatic > Marine > Intertidal zone >...
CTCTCAGCGGCCGCCTGTCCATCTTAAGGGGTGCATTCCAATTTGAACATAAGAACAGGGAAATTGAACCCGATGATGCGATGATTCTCTTTCATAATGCGAATCTACGCCGGATGACATTTTCGGAAAGGACAGGTGGCTCCTCGAGCAGCCGCGGGTCGAGCGGCGCGCATATGATCTGCGCGCCGCTCTTAATATTCGCCGCGGTCAGCTTCCGCCGAGCTCGCCGCTCATGATCGGGCCAGTGGGGCGCCAGGTCTTGCCGTCGAATTGCACGATCTGCATCTGCTCGATCGGGTAGTAATCGGTCGGGCTGGTGTTGATGACGATGCCCGGCAGCGGCATGGGCAGCTTCAGGCTCTTCAGATTGGCGGCCTGCTTCATCACGTTCTCGCGCGTGAGGTTGTCGCCGCATTGCTTGAGCACCTGCACCAGCGTTTGCGCCACGGTGTAGCCGTAGACCGGGAAGCTCGAGGTCTTGTCGCCCTGCGGGAAATACTTGTCCATGAAGGCGACCCATTCTTTATAGGCCGCGTCGTCCTTCCAGGCCGGATCGGTCGGGTCCTTTAGATAGAGGGTCGACAGGATACCCTTGGCATTTTCGAAACCGGCCTTCTTGAGCACGCCGCCGACCGAATTGGAGACGTTGTTGAGCAGATGGACCGGGTGCCAGCCGATTTCGGCGGCTTTCTTGATCGCCTGCGCAGCGAATTTCGGCGTCGTGACGTTGTAGAAGACGTTGGCGCCGGACGCTTTCAGGTTGACCATCTGCGAGTCGACCGTCGGATCGGAGGTTTCGTAGGGCTGCTCGGATACGATCATCTTGGCGGCTTTGGCGCCGAGGCCGTCCTTCAGGCCTTTGACGTAGTCCTTACCGTAGTCGTCGTTCTGGTAAAGAATGCCGATCTTGGCGTTCGGATGCTTGGCGAGCAGATATTTGGCGTAGATGCGACCTTCGGACTGGTAATTCGGCTGCCAGCCCATGGTCCAGTGGTAGTGCTTGGGGTCGCCCCACTTGGTCGCGCCGGTCGCGACGAACAGCTGCGGCACCTTCTTGGCGTTCATGTATTTGTGGATCGCGGTGTTGGTCGGCGTGCCGAGGCTCTGGAAGATGAGCAGCACCTCGTCGCTCTCGACCAGCTTGCGCGCCTGCTCGACCGTCTTGGGCGGGCTGTAGCTGTCGTCATAGGAGATGAAGTTGATCTTGCGGCCGTTGATGCCGCCCTCGGCATTCACCTTGTTGAAATAGGCGGCGATCGTCCTGCCGATCTGGCCGTAGCCCGACGCCGGACCGCTGTAGGGGTTGATATTGCCGATCTTAATTTCCTTGTCGGTTACGCCGGGACCGTATTTCTTCTGCGCCAGCGCGGCCGAAGTCCCGAGCGCCAATGATAGCGCCGTGACCGTCAGTAGACGAAGTCCTCTCATTGCACGTCCTCCCTCATTTTGTTGCACGGATCCGTGCAACCTTGCTCACGACCAGACGAACCAATCCGGCGGCGCCGGACGGCATCACGTAGATGGCGAGAATCATGATCACGCCGTAGACGGCGCCAGCAAGACCTTTCGAGACCTGCTCGGCGATATTGGGAACGAAAAGGACGAACAGGCCGCCGAACAAAGCGCCCGCAATCGAATCGACGCCGCCTACCACAAGGCCGACGAAGAGGGCGATGGCAAAGGCAAAGGTGAAGCTGTCGGGCGCGACAAACTGGATGACGATTGCGCCGAGCGCGCCGGCAATGCCGGTATAGAACGCACTGACGCCGAAGGTGAGCGCCTTGTAGAGCGAGATATCGACGCCCATGGCGCGAGCTGCGATCGGGTTGTCGCGAATGGCGATGAGGGCGCGGCCGGTGCGGCTGTTGATGAGGTTGGCGGCGCAGGTGAACATGACGACGACCACCGCCAGCGTCAGATAATAGAGCCACTGGTCCGACGACAGCGGCAGCCCGAACGGCGCGTCCGGCTTGATGATGACGATGCCTTGCACGCCGCCCGTCAACGGTTCGAGCGGCTTCGATTTGAGGAGTTGCGGCGTCGCCACCGCGAGTGAGAATGTCGCGAGCGCGAGATAGATCCCCTGCAGCCGCAAGGCGGGCAGACCGAACAGGAAGCCGAACACCAGGCTGACGATGCCGGCGACCGGCAGCGTCCAGATATAGCTGATGCCCCAACGATCCATCATGATCGCCGCGGTATAGGCGCCCAGCGCGAAAAAGGCGGAATGGCCGAGCGAGAACTGGCCGTTGAAGCCGGTCAGCAGGCTGAGCCCGAGAATGGCGATGCCGTAGGCCATCGCCAAAGTGAGCTGGAACAGGACGAAGTTCTTGACCGCCAAAGGCAGTAGGACCGCGATGACGAGCGCAACGATCGTCAACAATACCTGCGGTTTTGCGAGCTGCCCGCGCGCGCAGTTTGATCTTTGAAGTGCGTCGCGCTTCGACACGGGCTACACCCTGGTGACGATGACGCGGCCGAACAGACCGCTCGGGCGGACGGTGAGCACCGCGACGATGAGCGCGAGCGCAATGGTCAGTTTCAGTTCGCGTCCAACATAGGGAATGAAACCGGAGAGATTTTCGATGATGCCGATCGAAAACCCGCCGATCACCGCGCCGAACGGCGACGTCAGGCCGCCGACCACCGCGCCGGCAAAGCCGTAGAGCAGGATCGAGATCATCATGTTCGGCTCGAGGAACACCACCGGCGCGATCATCATGCCGGCCACCGCGCCGATCGCGGCCGCCATGCCCCAGCCGAGCGCGATCATCCAGCCGACCCGGATGCCGACGAGGCGCGCCGATTCCGGGTTCGCCGCGGTCGCGCGCATGGCGAGGCCGACGCGCGTGTAGCGGAAGAACGCGTACAGGAGCAGCAGCACGATGATGGTGACCGAGATCATGCCGGCGTCATGCGACGAGATGAGGGTGCCAAACAGCGGGGTGGTGCCGAAGGGGGTCGGGAAGCTCTTGATCGTGAAATCCCAGATGAAGCCGGCGCCACTGTTGAGGATCGCAAACAGGGCGATGAACACGACGATGTGGCTGAGCACCGGAGCGTTCTTGAGCGGCTTGAACACGATGCGCTCGATCAAAACACCGCCGACAAATGAAATCCCGATCGTGAGAAAAAACGCCAACCAATAAGGCAGGCCCCAATGCAGCAGCTGCCAGGCGATGAAGGTCGAAAACATCGCCATCTCGCCCTGCGCGAAATTGAGATGGTCGATCGCCTGGTAGATCATCACGATGGCCAGCGCCATGCAGGCATAGATGCCGCCGGTCGAAAGCCCCGCGAGGATTTGGCTGAGCACGAGCTCCATGGCCTAGTACCCGAGGTAAGCGCGACGTATGTTCTCGTCGCGGCCGATTTCCTGAGCGAGCCCGCTCATCACGATCTCGCCGGTTTCGATCAGATAGGCCTGGTCGGCGAGCGCAAGCGCCGCGGCCGCGTTCTGCTCGACCAGCAGCATGCTCACGCCTTCGTCCTCTTTGAGCTTGCGCAGGATCGCATAGACTTCGTCGACCATCAGCGGCGCCAGCCCAAAGGAAGGCTCGTCGAGCAGCATCAGCTTCGGACGCATCATGAGAGCGCGGCCGATGGCCAGCATCTGCTGTTCGCCGCCGGACATCGTCCCCGCCTGCTGGTGCGCGCGCTCGCGCAGCCTGGGAAAATAGCCGTCAACGCGTTCGATATCGGCGGCTATGCCCGCGCGATCCTTTCGTGACATGGCGCCGAGCTGAAGATTTTCTTCGATCGTCATTCGGCTGAACGTGCCCCGGCCTTCCGGCACATGCGCTATTCCCAGCCGCGCCAATTCTTCTGTCGTCTTTCCCGCGACAGCCTGGCCGCCGAACCGGATCTCGCCGGTCGTCTCGATCATTCCGGACAGCGCGCGCAGCGTCGAGGTCTTGCCGGCGCCGTTCGCGCCCAGAAAAGCGGTCACGCTGCCCTCGACAATATCGAAGTCGATCCCGTGCAAAACGCGCGTCGCGCCGTAAAAAGCGCAAAGGTGCCGGGCCGACAGCAGGATCTCGCTCATCGCGCCACTGATCCCAGGTAAGCTCTGATGACTTCGCGATCGTTGCGCACCTCGTCAGGCGTGCCCTCAGCGATCTTTCGCCCGAAATCGAGCGCGACCACCCGGTCGGAAATCGACATCACGAGGTTCACGTGGTGCTCAACTAGAAGCACTGTGACGTTTCGCTCGTCGCAGATGCGGCGGATCAAGCGACCGAGGTTTCCAATCTCGCGGTGATTGAGGCCCGCCGCCGGTTCGTCTAGCAGCAACAATTTTGGCCGGGCAGCGAGTGCCCGCGCAAGTTCGATCCGCTTCTGCGTGCCGAAGGGCAGATCGGCGACACGATGATGTGCCACATCGTCGAGTTCCAGGTAGTGGATCAATTCCAGCGCCGACCGCTCGAGCGACTTTTCCTCGCGGCGCACCCATGGCAGATGGAGCGCGTCGCTGAGAAAATCGCTCTGGCTCCGCGAATGACCTCCGATTCGCACATTGTCGAGTACCGACATCGACTGAAACAGCGCGAGGTTCTGGAAGGTACGAGCGATCCCAAGGCCAGCAATTTGGTCAGCGGTCTTGTTGAGGATGTTTTGACCAACAAACTCGATGACGCCGCGGCTCGGCGTGTAAAGCCGAGTCAGGCAATTGAACAAAGTGGTCTTGCCGGCACCGTTAGGGCCGATCAGGCCCAGAATTTGCCCTCGGTCGAGCTCCACCGACACATTGTCGAGCGCGACAATCCCGCCGAAGTTGATGCTGACATCGCGAACGGCAAGAAACGGCTCGGGCACTGCCAGAGGTTTCGGAGGCGTCGTCTTGACGGCGATGGCGGCGGACGAACGCATATCAGTGCCCATTCAGCTCGGCTTCGATGTTTCGCATCGTATTGAGCAGACGCGGACTGATGTCGTTTTCGAGACGGGTGCGGCTGAAATGAAAAGCTGGCGCGCCGCAATTGAATGCAAATACACCGGAGCCGTCGGCCGGCGCGAGCGGAACGCCGACAGCATTGATGTCGGACTGCCACTCGCCGACCGACATACTGAATCCGCGACTGTCGATGTCCTTCAATGCGCGCTCGAGGCCTGGGCGTATTTTTGCCCATTTCGCGCCCTCGCGCCGCGCCAGCTGGCGCAGCAACCATTGCCGCTCTTTGCTCGGCGAGCCGGCAAGCAGGGCGCGGCCCATCGCCGTCGTCGTCAACGGAATGCGGGCACCCACGCCGAGGCGAAGCATGGTCGCCGATTTGCCGCGGCAAAACTCAATATAAATCGCGTTCAGACGATCACGCGTGCCGAGCGCGACGGATGCGCCGGAATAATCCGCGAGCGCCTGCATATGTGGTTTCGCAACCTGTCGAATGCGCATGTTGGCTAAGGTCGAATAGCCGATCGCAAGCGCGCCGGGGGCAAGCTGGTATTTCTCGAGCCGGTCGATGTGCGTGAGGTAGCCGAGCGTAGTCAGCGTATAGGTCAGCCGAGTGACGGTGGCTTTCGCCAAACCAGTGCGCGCCGCGATTTCCTGGTTGCCCAGCAATCCTTCGCTTGGCGTGAAGGCGCGCAAGACTTCAAGCCCACGTGCAAGCGCGACGACGAATTTTCGATCGCGATGCCCGCCGCCGCCGCCAAGTCGTTCAACGTCCGCTACCCAGCTATCGTACATCGCCATTGCTGCGCACGCCCCAGGCCGTTTGACACGGATCGCAGCACTTCCTAGCATCGAGGTCAATAATTGCAGAACGATATACCGCAGAGCGGAACGCGCTGGCCGACGGGAATTACGGCATGACCGGATTGGTTGGGATCCAGCAGGATGGCGAGATCGCCGTCATCGTCGTCGACAATCCGCCAGTCAATGCGTTGAAGCATGCTGTTAGGCTCGGTATCCGGGACGCCTTCGCAAGTGCGAACGATGACAAAACCGTTGCGGCCATTGTGCTGACCTGCGCCAGCCGCACGTTCATTGCTGGCGCCGACATCACCGAGTTCGACAAGCCCCCGCAAAGCCCGAGCCTGATTGATCTGAACGCGCAAATCGAAAATATCGGGAAACCGGTGGTCGCGGCATTGTTCGGCGCCGCGCTCGGCGGCGGGCTCGAAATTGCTTTGGCGTGTCATTTCCGCATTGCGGCGCCCGCAACGCGTCTTGGCCTGCCCGAGATCAAGCTCGGCCTTATTCCGGGCGCCGGCGGGACCCAGCGTCTGCCGCGCCTGGTCGGCATGGAAAAGGCCACGGCGATGATCCTGTCGGGCGACCCTATCCCGGCCAAGGAAGCGCTGGCGCTCGGGCTGATCGACGAGATTTTCGAAGGCGATCCGGCGGCGGCGGGCGTGGCCTTCGCGCGGCGCGTGATCGCGGAGAAGCGCCCGCTGCGACGGGTGCGCGACCTGGACGACAAGCTCAAGGAACTGCGCGCCCATCCTGACAAGTTCGCCGAGATCGCGGCGGCTCACGTCAAACGCGCGCGCGGGCTAGACGCGCCGAACGCCGCGCTGGAAGCCTTGCGCTGGACGCTCGACGTGCCGATCGACCAGGCGCTCGAGGGCGAGCGCAAGAAATTCATGGAGCTGCGCGCCGGCGAGCAATCGAAAGCCCAGCGCCATATTTTCTTTGCCGAGCGCGAGGCGGTCAAGGTGCCCGGCGTTAGCAAGGACGTTAAGCTCCGCGATATCAAACAGGTGGCGGTGATCGGCGCCGGCACTATGGGCGGCGGCATTTCGATGAATTTCGCCAATGTCGGCATTCCCGTCACCGTGGTCGAAACTGCCGAGGACGCGTTGCAGCGCGGCCTCTCGGTTATCGAGAAGAATTACCGGATATCGGTGACGCGCGGCGCCTTGCGCGACGAGGACGTGACGAAACGCATGGGCCTGCTCAAGGGCACCACCGATATCGCGGCGGTCAAGGATGCCGATCTGGTCATCGAGGCGGTATTCGAGGAAATGCCGATCAAAAGGGAAGTGTTCGGCAAGCTCGACAAGCTGACCCGCGCCGACGCGGTGCTCGCCACCAACACCTCCTATCTCGATGTCAACGAGATTGCTGCTTCAACTGCGCGCCCGGAATCTGTGTTGGGCATGCATTTCTTCAGCCCGGCCAATGTCATGCGGCTGTTGGAGATCGTGCGCGGGGAAAAGACCGCGCCCGATGTGCTGGCAACCGCCATCACGGTTGCCCGCCGCATCGGCAAGGTGCCAGTGGTGGTCGGGGTCTGCCACGGCTTCGTCGGCAACCGCATGCTGCGGGCGCGCTCGATCGAAGCGGAGAAGCTGCTGCTGGAAGGCGCGCTGCCGCACGAGGTCGACGGCGCGCTCACCGAATTCGGCTTCCCGATGGGTCCCTTCGCTATGGGCGATCTGGCCGGCCTCGATGTCGGCTGGCGCATGCGCAAAGCGCAAGGCATCCGCGCCGAGATTGCCGATACGCTGTGCGAGCAAAGCCGCTACGGGCAGAAGACCTCGAAGGGCTTCTATCTCTATGAGCCCGGCTCGCGCGCCGGCCGGCCGGACCCGGAGGTCGAGCAGTTGATCGTGGCCGCGTCCAAGCGGCTCGGCATTACCCGCCGCCCAATCGAGAAAAAGGAAATCATCGAGCGGCTGATCTTCCCGATGATCAACGAAGGCGCGCGTATTCTCGAGGAAGGCATCGCGCTGCGCTCCGGCGACATCGACGTGATCTGGGTCTATGGCTACGGCTTCCCGCGCTGGCGCGGCGGGCCGATGTTCTACGCCGACAAGATCGGCCTTGCTTATATTCGCGATCGCCTCGCGGAACTCGCGAAAAAAACCGGCGACAATCGCCACGAACCGGCCGCGCTGCTGACGCGGCTTGCCGCCGAGAACTCCACCTTCGACGCGGCGCAAAAGAAGGCCGCCTGATGAGCGCGGCGCGGCAGCCCTGGGAGCAGTCCTACCCGCCCAATGTGCGCTGGGACGCGCCGATCGAAACCACCACCTTGCAGGTTCTGCTCGACCGCGCTGTCGAAGCCTATGGCGAGCGGTTAGCCTTCGAATATCGCGGCCGCCGGATTTCCTACCGTGAACTTGCTGAACTAACCACGCGCGCGGCGGCCGGCTTTCGCAGCCTCGGCATCGGCCGCGGTGACGCCGTCGCGTTTTATCTTCCCAACACGCCTTTTCATCCCATCGCTTTTTTTGGCGCCTTGCGCACTGGCGCGCACGTTGTCCACTTAAGCCCGCTCGATGCCGAACGTGAGCTGATCTACAAGTTGCAGGACAGCGGCGCGCGGACGCTGGTGACCACCAATCTGTTCCGCCTCTTACCGACAGCGCTGAGGCTGCTCGCCACCGGACACATCGATCGTTTAATTGTCGGCGATGACTCCGAATGGGGCGAGGCGCCGACGCGGCCGGAGCCTTTCACTGAAAGCGCGACGGTCATTTCCTTCGGCCGCCTGATGGCGCGCTCGAAAATTCCGACCCACTGGCCCGAAGTGTCAAGAGATTACGTCGCGCTGCTGCAATATACCGGCGCGACAACCGGCGTGCCCAAGGCCGCGGTTCTCACCCACGCCAATCTCACCGCGGCGGTCGCCAGCTATCGCGTCTGGATCGCCGGCCAAAGACCGCCCGGCGCCATGCCGCCCGACCGCGTGATCATGGTGCTGCCGCTATTTCACATTTTCGGACTGTCCAGCGTCATGTTGCGCCATTTGGCGAGCGGCAGCGAATTGCTGCTGCGCCCGCGCTTCGACGTTGAGTCGATCCTGCGCGATATCGAGATCAACCGCGCCACCTCCTTCCCCGGCGTGCCGACCATGTGGATCGCGCTGGTCAATCATCCCGGCATCGAGAAGCGTGACCTGAGCTCGCTGCGGGTCGCAGCATCCGGCGGCGCGCCCTTGCCGGTTGAGATCGCCGAGAAGTTTCAGCGTCTGACCGGCCTGCCGCTGCCGAGCGGCTGGGGCATGACCGAAACCTCGCCCGCCGGCATCAGCCCGCCGGCCGGGCCGATCAGCAAGCCCAGCTCGATCGGTTTGCCGCTGCCCGGCATCACCGCGCAGATCGTTTCGCTCGACGATCCGCACAAGGTGCTGGGCGCAAACGAGGTCGGCGAGCTGCGCATCAAGGGCGCCAATGTCATGCAGGGATACTGGAAGCGGCCGAAGGAAACCGCCGCCGCTTTCGCCGACGGATTCTTTCTCACAGGCGACATCGGCTATTTCGACAACGAAGGTTATTTCTTCTTGGTCGACCGGAAGAAGGAGATGATCATCTCAGGCGGTTTCAACGTCTATCCGGTCAAGATCGAATACGCGATCTACGAGCATCCAGACGTCGAAGAGGCTTTGGTGATCGGCATTCCTGATCCCTATCGCGGCGAGGCGGCCAAGGCCTTCGTGAAGCTCAAGGCCGCCGCGCCGGCGCTGACGCTCGAGGCGCTGTGCGCGTTCCTCGCCGACAAGCTCGGCCGCCACGAATTGCCGGCCGCCCTCGAAATACGTGATAGCCTGCCGCGGACCAGCGTCGGTAAATTCTCCAAGACGGAATTGATCGAGGCCGAGCGGCGCAAACAGTAGGAAAAAGCCAATGCATAAAGCCGTGATCGTATCGACTGCCCGCACGCCGATCGGAAAGGCTTATCGCGGCGCTTTCAACATGACGCATGGCGCAACCATGGGCGGCCATGTGGTTAAACACGCGGTCGAGCGCGCCAAGATCGCCCCCGACGAGATCGAAGATGTGATCATGGGCTGCGCCCTGCCTGAGCGCGCCACGGGCCAGAACATCGCCCGCCAGATCGCTTTGCGCGCGGGCCTGCCGGTCACCGTATCGGGCATGACCGTCAACCGCTTCTGCAGCTCGGGCCTGCAGACCATCGCGCTCGCCGCGCAGCGCGTCATGACCGGAGAGGTCTCCGTCATCGTCGCCGGCGGGCTCGAATGCATCAGCCTGGTGCAGGATGGCCGCGTTCCGCCGGTGCACGACGAATGGCTGCTTGAGCACAAGCCGGAAGTCTACATGGCCATGATCGACACCGCCGACAACGTGGCGGCGCGCTACAAGGTCTCGCGCGAGGCGCAGGACGAATACGCGCTGGAGAGCCAGCGCCGCACGGCAAGCGCCCAGCAGGCCGGCAAGTTCAACGACGAGATCGTGCCGATGGCGACCAAGAAAAAGGTGGTCGACAAGGAGACCAAGGCCGAGCACATCGAGGACGCCATGCTGATGAGCGATGAGGGCAACCGCCCCGACACCACGCTCGAGGGCCTCGCCGCGCTCAAGCCGGTGCGCGAGGGCGAGGGCAAGTTCATCACCGCCGGCAATGCCAGCCAATTGTCGGACGGCGCCTCGGCCTGCGTGGTGATGGACGCCAAGCTTGCCGAAAAGAAGGGCCTCCAGCCGCTCGGCACTTTCCGCAGCTTCGCGGTCGCCGGCTGCGAGCCGGACGAGATGGGCATCGGCCCGGTCTTCGCCGTGCCGAAGCTGCTCGACCGGCACGCCATGAAGGTCGATCAGATCGACCTCTGGGAGCTGAACGAGGCTTTCGCCGTGCAGGTCATCTACTGCCGCGACCGGCTCGGCATTCCGCAGGAGCGGCTCAATGTCGACGGCGGCGCGATCTCGATCGGCCATCCTTACGGCATGAGCGGCGCGCGCTTGACTGGGCATGCGCTGATTGAAGGCAAGCGGCGCGGCGCGAAAAATGCAGTCGTCACCATGTGCATTGGCGGCGGTATGGGCGCGGCCGGCCTGTTCGATATCCACTAAGGGCTGCGTCATGGACCTGCGCTTCACGCCCGAGGAAATCGCCTTCCGCGACGAGGTGCGCGCCTTCATGCGCGATCACGTTCCGGAGCCGACGCGCCGCAAGATCATCGAGGGTCGCCGTTTGCTGAAAAGCGATCTGGTCGAATGGCAGCGCATCCTCAACAAGAAGGGTTGGGCTGTTCCGCACTGGCCGCAACTATGGGGCGGCACCGGCTGGAACTCGGTCAAGCTCTATATTTTCCGCGACGAATTGCAGCAGACGCCGGCGCCGGAGCCACTTGCCTTCGGCGTCAATATGGTCGGACCGGTGATCATTGCCTTCGGCAATGAGGCGCAGAAAAAGAAGTTCCTACCTCGCATTGCCAATCTGGACGACTGGTGGTGTCAGGGATTTTCCGAGCCCGGCGCGGGCTCCGATCTCGCCTCACTGAAGACCACGGCCCGGCGCGACAGCGACCACTATGTTGTCAACGGTCAAAAGACTTGGACGACTTATGCACAATATGCCGACTGGATTTTCTGCCTGGTGCGTACCGATCCGGTGGCAAAGAAGCAGGAAGGCATTTCGTTTCTGCTGATCGATATGAAGACGCCGGGCATTTCGGTGCGGCCAATCCAGACCATCGACGGCGGGCACGAAGTCAATGAGGTGTTTTTCGACGACGTGCGGGTGTCCAGCGAAAACCTGATCGGCCAGGAAAACAAGGGTTGGGATTACGCAAAATTCCTGCTCAGCAATGAGCGCACCGGCATTGCCCGCATCGGGATCTCGAAGGCGCGGCTGCACCGCGTGAAGGAACTCGCCGCACTGGAACAGGTCGACGGCCGACCCTTGCTCGAGGATGAGGCCTTCCGGCGGAAAGTTGCGGCGATCGAGGTCGAACTGAGGGCGCTGGAAATGACGCAGCTGCGCGTCGTGGCCGCCGAGCGCAAAGGCGGCAACGGCAAACCTGATCCCGCCTCGTCCATTCTGAAGATCAAGGGCTCGGAATTGCAGCAGGCGATCACCGAGCTCATGCTCGATGTCGTCGGCCCCTATGCGCTTCCGGAGCAGCGCGCGGGCGAGGACAGCGAGCGCTGGAACGAACCGCCGGTCGGGCCAGAATGGGCCGAAACCCTGGCGCCGAATTATTTCAATATGCGCAAGGTCTCGATTTACGGCGGCACCAACGAAATCCAAAAGAACATCATCGCGAAAGCGATCCTGGGTCTATGAGGCGGGGAGATGGATTTCGAGCTCAGTGACGAGCAGAGGCTACTCAAGGATAGCGTCAATCGCCTGCTCAGCGAGCGCTATGATTTCGAGGACCGGCGCAGGTACGCGCAGGAGCCGGACGGGTTCTCGCGAAAGATCTGGAAGCAATTTGCCGAGCTCGGCCTGCTGGCTTTGCCGTTTGAGGAAAAATATGGCGGTATCGGCGGCGGCCCGGTCGACACCATGATCGTCATGGAGGCGTTCGGACGCGCGCTCGTGCTCGAGCCCTATTGCGCAACCGTACTTTTGGCCGGCTCGCTGCTGCGGCTCGGCGGCAGCGAAAAGCAGCGCGACGAATTGCTGCCGACAATCGCAAATGGCGAGAGGCTGCTGGCTTTTGCCCATGCCGAACCTCAAGCGCGCTACAATC
>Ga0307436_1001090_pt1 | contig 12355 bp, 13 predicted proteins | sample SalMarWE160440MG_FD_202513 | JGI IMG/M metagenome (GOLD analysis project Ga0307436, IMG submission 202513) | Salt marsh sediment microbial communities from the Plum Island Ecosystem LTER, Massachusetts, United States - WE1604-40 | ecosystem: Environmental > Aquatic > Marine > Intertidal zone >...
AATCCGTCGTAGCGCGAAACCGAGCAGCCGCGGTGCAGGTCGAAGTGCTCCAGCTAATTTCCTGGCGGCGTTGAGCCGGCACGATTGTCGCTCCGATCACGCGACCGCCATCGGAGCACGTTGCCGTAACACTGTCGGATGTGCGTGGCATTACATGGAAATACGGCAGGTTCATTACTTCCTTGCGCTCTGCGAGGAAGAAACCTTCACGCAGGCGGCAAAGCGCTGCGGAGTGTCGCAGCCATCATTGACCAACGGGATCAAACAATTGGAAGCCGAGATCGGCGGCAGCCTATTCAATCGAGGCGGCCGCCAAAAAATAAAATTAACACCTCTCGGCGCCGCTGTGCGGCCGTACCTTGAGCAAATTTTTCGTTCTGTTGAAAAGGCGAACCGCAAGGCAGGGGCCCTCGCGCGACTGAATCGGTCTCATCGACGGAAGACGAAGAAAATGGCGCGACGCCGAACCTGATCGACGGCCAGAAATGCAATACAAACCTGCGCTAATTTGCATCAAGGCTACGTTGAGAGAATTTCGTTCGGAGTAAATCCGGCTGGAACGAGGTTGAATGTTTGAAGCAGCCCTTGACTCGATCGCCGATGCATTCATGACGACTTCTGGCCCAGGCTGTGTGAAAACTCCGAAAACGCGTTGGCGATGAGAATCGTATTTCTCGTGGCGATTAAAAACGGCCGCCCTTGAGAAGTTTACTCACGTCAATCGCGATCTGATGAAAATCCATTCTATAGGTTTTGCGCGGCGCCACGTTTTCACACAGCCTAGGCCCGTTGCTGCCGCGCTGCAGCGGCATGTCGGATATGTAGGGATGAACAGACTCAAATCGGACGTCGCGCAACCGATGCAATCATAGACCGGACTGCAATCGCGTGATGGCTCGTCCCCAGCTCCGCCGACTTGGCGCCTGCTGCGGGGTTTTCCGCCAAATGCCAATATACCGAAGCCCGTTTCCACCCTGTCGCGAGCGTACTTCAGAAAGGCGCGGCCCGCTCCGCCAGCGAGGAGGCGCACAACAGAGCGGGCCGCTGGTGCCAGGATCAGCGCCGGCACCCTCGCGGACGGGGCACAACCGCCGCGAAAACCTCAAGGCCGGCCGTCGGCTTCCGACAAAACTAAGGCCGGCGCGTCGGGCTCGTACGTGAGCGCGGCGAACGCTTCGTGCAACGCAATTTCTGTCGGGTGTTGATCGAAGTAGGTGTGTTCGACCTGCCCGACCGTTGCGGGCACCCAGAAAATGTCTCTGAGGTAGGTGCCGACAGGTTTCTCCAACTCACCGAGCATGCCATTGCGGTGTAGGAAGCGCAACTTCAGGCGCATGTTGATCAATTCATCTTGCAGCGCTTGTGCCCGCGCGAGCAGCTCGGCCGTCGGCGCTTCCGCCGCGACGACGGCGGCGGCCGCATCTTTGACCTGTCGTTTCGTGCTTTCGAACTCACGTTGGGCCGGTTCAAATTCAGCCTTGACAAGCTCGTAGGCCTCCGCGGCACGCTCCCGGCGCTTCTTCGCTTCCGCGGCGGCATGCTCGGCCTTGCGCGCGGGCGAGGCCTCCAGCGTGACATCGCCAGACAGAAGTTGCTCGGCGAGCGCTTTGCCTTCGCCATCCCTCGCATCTTTGAGCTGCTCTTTGGCTTTCTCCAAGGCGCGTGAGGCGTTCAACATCAGTTTCTCAGCGCGCCCGGCGGCCGCGATCACACGCTCAAGGTTCGCGGCGGCAGCGCTGCGATTCATGATCGCTTCGGCGAGCCGTGTGCGCTCGGGCGAACGGCCAGCGGAAGCGCAATGTGGTGCGGTGGCGGTGCGCGGCATGGTGTCAGACAATTTTGATCCGCGCGGCATCGGGATGCCGTTTCTCGAACCCTGGCATCAGTGGCCGCGCGCGCATCGGCCGCGGCTGCGGCGGATCGAGCACCTTGACCGCCTCAATAAGTTTTCGGCGTTCGTCCTGCGCAAGATTCTCGGTATCGTCGCGCCTCTTGGGATCGTCGCCGGCCAGCTCGCGCCGACCCTGTGCAATGTCGGCGGCAAGCCGACGGCGCCTGCTGTCCTGCGCGCCCGTGTCGATGGCCTCGGCGAAAATTGCCGCCAGCGAGGACGCCGCGGCGTCGTCCAAAAACGGCTTGCATTTCACGAACAGCTCGGTGGCTCTTTCGGGGGTAAGCATTTCACGTTTCTCCTTTCAAAGTTTGTCGAATTTGGGTGTCGACTTTCATCGTCCCGCGGCCTTCAGTAATTCGCGTCTCCGCCAGTCCCTCGCACGCAATCGCGCCATCAACTGCGGCGGAATCGACTCCGCGATGGATTTCTTCGTGCCGGCGAGCAGAAGCGCGCCGCAGGCAGCGTTGGCCCAATCATCGTGGTCGCCAACCTGGTGATCGATCTTGGTGCCGCGCCAGACCAGCGTGAGCAGCTGTTCCTGCAGTTTTCCCACATCCAGCAATTCAACTTCACTGGCGGTAAGCAACGGCTCGAAATTTTCGTAAAGTTCGTGCTTCGATTCGTCGCTGATGTCGTAATGGATACCGTCCGCCTCGAAGTCGGCACGGAAAGTCTGGCCGGCATAGGCGTCGCCGTGAACGCGCCGGATGCCGTATTCCTTCAGGACGCCGATGAATTTGTTGACCGCCTGGCGGGGATTGAACGGCGGCATGCCCGTTTGCGAGACGATTAAATCCAGCACAAACGTGCGCGCGCCTTCCCTGTGCGCAATGGCAAGCACGGCGTCGTCATTGCTTCCGCCGCTCATATCAACAAAAGCAACATAGTGACGGCCCTCAACGAACGGCAGCGCCATGCGGCCTTCGACGATGGCCGCCATGACGTGCTCACCACTGAATGCAGCGCCATCAGGCGCGCCGGGAAGATTCAAATGTAGCCGTCGGTATTTGTGTGCCGGCAGTCGTTTTTTCTGCTGTGCCAAATAATCCGTATCTGTCCAGCTCGCCATCGAAGGGTTCGCGCGCTGCTCTGGACTGGCATCGGCAAAGGCTGGATCGGTGGTGAAGTCGCCGCCGTACCAGGAAAAGTACATCCTCGGGTCGTCGCCGCGCTTGCCGGCCTGCATCAGGTCATAGAGCGGAATGCCAGGCGCATGCCGGATGCCGGCATAGGAGGTGATCCACGTCAGCACGTCGGCGCGCGTCGGATCGGGTGCTAATGCCTCGAACAGATCATGGCTTCTGTAACCGTGGATTTCATCGAACGCGGCAAACAAGTAAGTTTTGCCGTGAGCACCCGTGACATCCTTTGCCGGCAAAATCTGCAAAGCACCGGCACCGTCGTTGCGCGTGATGGCCTTGGCGCTCAGCGTCAGCTCGCACGACAACGCCGGATTAGCCAGCACCAGCTTCTTCGCCAGCGTCAGGTCATCGGCCGCCTGTCCTTCGTCATTGGCGAGGATAAAACCATCATTGCCCTTGTTGGACGGCCAGATGAGCAGGCGGTAGAGGCCGGCGAGGATGAGATCGAGCGTCTTGGCGTTTTTCTTTGCGCGGCCCATTAAGGCCAAAGAAAAGCGCGGCCTGCCGCCGTCGTCGTGGGTGTCGAGCACCTGGGTGAAAATATCGCGACGGTACTGCTCGATTGTCTCAAGCAGCGGCCGGCCATCGAGCCAACGCAGCCGGGCAAAGAAGTCAAGGCTAGTCGGAATGCGCGGCTTCCTCATGGCCGTGCTCGCATTGCACAGATGCAGCGCAGCTTTTCCGCCTGCCAGGCGCGCTCGTCTGCGATCTTCTTGTCGGCCCAGCGCGCGAACTTCGCTACTTCATCGGCGCGCCCTTCCTCAGCGGCGTGGCGCATCTCGCACAGGTATTCCCGGACGATCACTGCGCCGGACGGGTGGATATCGTCCATATCGAGGCTGTTCACCTTGGCGGAGAAACTGCTGGCAAAGTCGACCAGCGAGATCGCGCTCATGGCGCCGGCAGCCGAACTAGGCATTTCGCCCCCCGCGCGCCGCGGCCTCGGCCGCCAGCTGCTCGCGCAAGGGTACATGCGGCTTCGGCGCATCAGGCCGAAGCCCCAGCCGGCGCAGCGCCCGATCGGCGGCGGCGTCGAGCCGCACGATGTCATCAAGCGCGATCGAGAAATCACCTTGCAGATGTTTCGCTCTCGATGCCTCGGCAATGCACACTAGCTCAGCCGCACGCCGCACGGCAGCGGCCTGCAGCGGGCTTACGGCACCCCAGCCGCCCAGGCGCCCGGCCAATGCATCCGCAAGCTCCAAAATGCGACGGCCTCTTGCATAGCGGGGCGGCACCGCAAAGCGCGGGCGCGAGGCCTGCCGTGAACTTTGTGCCGTTTCCTGCCGGCCCTGCGCGCCGATTGGATTCATTTTCAGCCCATAAACGTGACAACGATTCTGATTCGCAAAACCTGCCTACTGATACCCTAGCGTTACCCCTGGCGCAATACCGCGGCCGTGTTGTCGCTCAATGCATTGATATTACAAGTTTTTACATATTGCAGCACCGGTTCCGCACACCGGATACTTGCTACCGGGAACGTATCACCAGGCCAGCCGCAGCCCGCCAGGCCATGCAAGAAGCCGGCGGTGGGAAAAATTGGCGGGGCGCGCGTGCGCGTGAACATGTGAACATGCCTTCTAAGGGGTAGGTGTCACGCGATGTCACGCGTGACTCTGCATTTCTTTTATTGCACGCGTGGAAGTGGGGGCATGAACTAGGGGAAAAGGAAATTATAGATACAATGCTTTGGCACGCGTGCCACTGCGTGACGGGGGCCAATCCGGGGCGGACGCTTCGCGCCCCGCTAGCGCGCCCATGTCAGTCTCTCGCTCCGCCTGCAGTGGGGTATGGGCTTGGAAGATTTCAGCGAACTTGTTGCCCAGTTCTTGACGGCTGAGAAGACATGCCACGTCCGGCCGCGATGGCGGTCTAAGGGGCACACTGACTACGCCGAGGCAAAAATGGTGGTGGGCATTCCCGGTTCGCGGGTTTTCGTGGGCATGATCACGCTGCAAGCCCACCGGGTAAGATTGCCCCCAAAATACGGGTATTCGCTTCTTTTCCGGGGGAAACGGGTGCTTGGCTTAGACGTTAATCCAGGACGCCATCACAAGAATCTACTCCTTCCCGGCATCGCGCACGCTACCCACTGGCAACGATGGCCAATGATGGATGCGGAGCCAGATGGCCGAGAACTCACATTTAATCAATGGCTTACAGAATTCCTGAGAGCGGCTAATATTATTACCACTTTTCAGGTACCATCTCCGCCGCGTGGGGTTCAGTTGAGGCTGATAGTCAATGAAGACTTTGACCGCCGGTAGCCTGAAGATAACGGCAGCCGAAGTCGAACGGCTGATCCGAAACCTTACAGCTGCCGAAAAGACGAATCTTGGAATCGAAGTGACGTTGCCAGTTGCGTACGGCGATGGCGAGCTTGTTACTCTCGTTGTCGAGCAGACCGGCGACATCCTTCTCGTTCATGATGCGAGCTTTAGCGCCATGCGCCTGAGCGCGGCGGGGGTATCAATGACGCCCCACGTTGTTCGTCGGCTGTCAGAATTGGCAGAGAGGTACAATTGCAAATTTAAGGACGGTCGCGTTACATCAGAAACAAGATCGCTGGATGAATTATCGCAAGTTGTTGCACTAGTAGCCAATGCTTCACGATCCGTTGCAGACTACGTCTATGAACTCAAGAGGCAGATTGAGATCGATTTCAGGACACTCGTAGTCGAAAAGCTGCGCGAACTAGTTGGCAAGCGCGCACATGAACCAGAAGAATTTAAGGGCGCGAGCGGTAGACGCTATCGACTCCCATTTATATTGAATGCAAACTTGACGAAGCCGCAGAATTTCATTTCAACGCTTGCCAACAGATCGGTTGTTCCAACCATTTTTGCTGCTTTATATGACTTGCGGGGTTCGTTTCCCGATGTGGAACGTGATGCGATTTACGATGACGCCGCCCACTTGAGAGACGAAGATCGCTCTTTAATAATGTCCGCGGACGCCGCCGTCTTCGGTTGGATGGAGGCGGAAAGGCGATTCAAGGGCTATACCATTCAAGACTCAAGACACTGAGGAGTTTAGCCCGGTGAGCAGTTTCGTGGTTCATCGCAGGCTAATTCCGGCATACACCCGTTCGCGGTCTCCAGACTCGCGCTTTTGGCGTGTTTTAACACCGGAATAGGCCGCTCGAAGATCACGCCCGAATGTTTGTACGGTTCCGTGCTCGCGGCGCCCGTTATTTTCGCACCACTGGCGCCAAGCCTGAAAGAGTAGGTCAGTCGGAATCTCTTGCCCGGCGCCGATGATGCATCGTTCGCGACCGAAAGCCGTAACAGGTGAACCCAGCGCTTCAAGTTCTTCGATTGCATCGCGTCCGCTGGTGGGCTGAACAAAATATCCGCGATTGGAAAGCTGCTCATAACCTTGCCTTGCCCAATTCAAGACAGCCGGCAATTCTGCGAGTAGTCTTGCCGTAAGGCCCGGATCCTCGCGGCCATAGAATGAGCGTTCGAGCACGAGCACGATGAAGCGCTTAGCAAGCGCGCCAGAGGTATCAGATAGCCGAGGAAGTTCATTGGTCAGCAACATGAACCGCGTCGGAAGCCGTCCGGTCCAGGCGGTTTGAAACTTGCGATCAATAGTGAGCGCATCTTCCCCTGAGATTGATAATAGGCGCTCGGCGATCGCCGCTTGGTCGGAACGCCCGCCGAGGCGTGCGTCAGAAATAATGGCGAGTGGTTTTCCGATCAGTGGTGCCAGGCCGAAGTTTGTTTGCAGAGCCGCCAGTGTAGGAGCGGCGACGTTGTCGCGGCCAACAAGGCCGGTGCAAACACGTGCGATTGTGCCTTTACCCGAGCGAGTCGGCCCAACAATAAGCAATATTTTTTGCTGTGCCGTATCCGGCGAGAGCACGTAACCAAACCATTCCTTCAGCGTTGCAATCGCCTCATCATCGCCTTCAAAAAGCTCATTCAGAAACTTCATCCAGTGCCGCGGTTCTAGCACATTGGGATCAAATTTGACGTCCGTCGCTGCAAGTCCGAAGTAGAACGGAGTTGCTGAGATCAAGTTACCAGTCGGAAGATGCAACAAACCGTTTGCAACCGGAAATAATTCTGCAGCGAAAAAATCGCTTGTGCCGTCTAACCAGATTGGCGGTTCGAGCACGCTATCCAAATTGCAAACCGAGGCCGCCGCATCTAGCACGTCAGATACCCGTGCACGCGTTGGCCTGAACGATACGGGGCCGTTTTTTCCCATGCTCTCGGCCGCTTCAAGGAAATTCCAAGTGACGGCACGCATCGCTTCTTCATCCGCAAAGCGGTAGCAGTTTCCTTGAAATTTCCAGAATGAGCCGCGGTGGCGATGCAGGATGCGGCGACCCTCATTGTCCATGAAATGGGCCGCAACGAGTTCGCGGGCGGACCGGATGGGATCGCGTGGATCAAGTAAAACAGAACGGGCAACATTTTCCGTTTGTCGCGGAAGATCATCCTCAAGATGCGCGATTAGATCATCAAGCTGCTCCCGCGTATTTCCGGCCTTAAGCCAATCAGAAATATCACCGCTTTCGGGACAGTCTGGCCAATACTTTTGCAAGTCAAGCAGTCTCACGCGCCGAGCAATGCCTGCCAGGGCCTTTACTATTTCGGCCGCATGATACTGGCCCGGCGCGTCGTTATCCGCGATGATCACGACGTCAGCGCCGCGCAGGCTCTCACTGTATTCCGCGCGCCATTTGGATTTTTGGCCGGGTTTGCTCGCGCCCTCACAGTTGCAAGTCGCTGGCACGCTGATAGCGCTTAAATTATCGACGTCTTTCTCGCCTTCGACCACCAGCAACGTGCGCTCGGCGGCAATGGCCTCGATCAGCTCGGGAAGGCGGTAGAGAACCCTGCGAATGCTCGCTGTACCATTGATCCAGCCGCCGCGGCCATTGGGCCGCTGTTGCCAGAATTTTTTCCCGGCAGTTCGTACCTTGCGGGACAGAACCTGGCCGGCTTCATTTTGGTATTCATAGATTGCCGCAACTGGGTCGCGATCTTGACCGTTTCCAATAAATTTCGCACCACCCTTCCAACCACAATGGTTGCAGCCGAAGGATACACAGTCAGACTCAATTGTAATGCCCAACTTCTTTTCCGCGCGATGCGCGGCGGTCTTTCGGCTGGCGCTGCATTTCGGGCATTTGACGTAATAACGATGACTCCCCGGTGGTGGCGGCGGAAGCCCGAATTGCCGAAGAATTTCGCTCGCACTTCTCATGGTCGCCTCTAGAAAGGAATACCGTCGTCACAAAAATTGTTGGCTTGTTGTGATGCTTGAGCATGCTCCCGCCCTTCCCGGCTGGGCTTTCTTTTTGTGCCGCGTCATGTTCCGACTTGTTCGGCGTGATCGCGCTTACGCTGACCGCCGCGCGGAACAAAATTTGCTTCCCACTTCTCCAAATCGGCGAGGCGCCAAAATCGACGGCCGCGGATGCGCATAGCCGGCGCCGGGAAATTCAGGGTGGTGTCCGCCAACCAACGCCAAAGAGTCATGTCCGTTATCCCGTACCGCGCACACACGGCCGGCCCGCCGATGAATTCGTGTGGCGGACGCTGAGTCTTCGGTCGATCGGACATAAGTTGGCTCTCCCGTTACATAACGACGGCCAACTTGCTCTAATTCGACGGGTCAGACGAAGCGATAACGGTGACAAAAAGTGGCGCCGATATCGCGCGGATGTTTTGCCTAAAAGCCGGGGATATCGTAACCGAGGTATATTCCGAGATCGCTTCTTGTTGACGTGTCAGGATTGTATCCGCAGCTTCGCGCGTGGCGAAGCGTTCCCTCACAGGCGGTCCTCACCTCGCCAACGTCTTCTACACCGGTTGCCGCCTCGCATAGCGCGGCCGTCAGATCGAAATAAGCCCCGTTCGCTGTCAGCGTTGGTGGGGAAGAACCCCACTTCACTAAAAGCCGGAAAGCCAGATCGGCCGCGATGATTTTGCGCCGAAAAGAGAGTCCGCGGTTTCGACCTTTGGGCCCTAGCTTGGACAGCCATGACGCTATCTCAATACTTTTAGTTAGCTCACGTGCGAGTTCTGGTACCCACCAACCAGGCTGTTCGACTACTTTTTTTGCCGCGACCAATTTCTTTATGTCGCTGCGTATCTTCCGCGTCGATTTATCAGGACCCATCGACGCAATCATTTGGATGACCCTTGCCACCTCGTCAGCGCATTTCGCCCTATCCGCAGAAGCCGGCCGCAAGATATCGAGAACGCGCCTGATGGTTTCCTGGTCCATTAGGCCGGCGCCTTCTTCATCGGAACTACATTGTCCGGCTGTCGGCTGACGAGCCCTTGAAGGTGCTTTGCCCAACGCGCCAGCGCGTCGGCTTTTTCTAATGCGAACGTATGGCGCTGATAGATGCCCACGACTCCACCGAAGCTGCCGCCGACGTGATTGAGCACTTTCTCAATCACGGGCAATTGCACGCCCAGCGCGGCCATTCCCGAAGCGGCGGTGCGCCTCAGATCATGAAGACGCCAATCCACCTGCCGACCGATAATTTCAGCCATGGCCTTGTCGAGCGATCTCTTGGCGTAGCTGAATCCGTTCAACGGTTGTCCGCTGAGGGTAAAAACGAAATCGCTGTTTTCAATTGCCGGACAGCTGGCAATTACGTCGAGCGCTAACTGCGGCAGGGGTAGCGCTAAGATGCGGGAATTTTTTGTGCGGGGTCCCGGGATCGTCCAAACGCCGTCCCCGTTCAATTCGCTGTGGAGCATATTCGCCGCTTCGCGCAACCGGCAGCCCGTGAGAAGCAATAATCGGAACATCGCGCCGTACGGCGTGCCGATCTTGTCGCAAGCGCGCCAAAAGGCAACAATTTCGTTATTATCTAAAACGCGCTCACGTGCGGGCGGCGGGCCGGGACGCCATACACCGACGCACGGATTCACGGCCACGCGGCGCTCGCGCAGCAGCCAAGAAAACAGAACGCTTAGCGCGGCGTATCGCTTGCGCGCCCGGCCATCGTTGCCGTGTTTGCGGGCCTCTGAGACAACCGTGTGAATATCGTGCGCGTCAATTTCGGCCACAGGCTTGCTTGCCCAAATGTCTGCGAGCCCACCCTTCACGATCACCGGTTCAATCTTGGCAGGATCAGAGTTCGGCGGGTAATGCAATCCAAGGGCAGAGGCTTCATCTCGCCAGCGCCGCGGCCGTTGCCCGCGCCGCGTTTTGTAATCCGTAAAGAAAGCGCGCGCGCATGCGCCAAAGCAATTAACGGCACGGGTTTCAGTCTCAGAGCGCTGGCGTTGGCGCTGCGCCTTGTGCTCTTCGATGACGTCCACGCCGCGCGCCCGCTTCCGATCGATCTCGGCGGCCAACTGGCGCGCTTGCCGCAAGGTCAGCGGGGCACCTAGTACTGGATCGTCCGCAGCCTCCTTGTCGGACAAGTCGACCGAGCCGAGCGTGAGCTTGGCAGGTCGTCCGTCTGGCCGACGAAAGCGCATAGCCCAAGACTTCGCGCCGGACGGTCGTGGTTGAATGACCAAGCGCAGGCCTGGCGCCAAGCTGTCCGGAATTTCGCGACGAGCGGATGTGGGCGTGTGTTTGCGGACAGCGGCCGCGGTGAGCTTCATGAACGCTTCCTCGGTTTCCAAACCGAACGGGAGACAGGGGTAACAACGGGGTAACGTCTGGCGGGTGTTATGGCCCGTTCGGCTGTGTGGATAACATAGGCGTGCTTTATTAAGTAAACCAGCGATTTATCGGCGGAAATGGGCAAATTTTTGTGGAGGATAGTTAGGCCACGTTGGGCGTCTTTAACGGTCTTGAAAACCGGCAGGGGGCGCAAGCTCCCTCGTGGGTTCGAATCCCACCCCTTCCGCCACATCTATCAATTAACCTATTGAAAATGCATAATAATATCTTAGAGATTTCTATTATGCCGTAGCAGGTGCGCTAGCAATCTAAAGCGCGTCGGATCAAATTTGACGCTAAATTTGCCGCAGCCCGCCGCATGCCGTGGACCAGCGCGTTTTTTCCTGATCGGCGTGCTGTCGATTTCGGCGCTGCCGCCGCTCAACGGCTTCGTCAGCGAATGGCTGACCTTGCAGACCATTTTGCGCTCGGCGGTACTGGCCTCGACGCCAATCAAGATCGTATTCGCGCTTTCCGGCGCCTTCCTGGCGCTGACCGCAGGCTTGGCGGTGACCTGCTTCGCCAAGGTGTTCGCCATGGGCTTCCTCGGCATGCCGCGCTCGGACGGCGCCGCCGAAGCAGCCGAGGCGCGCGCCGGAACGCGCGCGCCGCTCGCCTTGCTCGCCGCCTTCTGCATCCTGCTTGGCGTGCTGCCGACCTACACCATCCCGGTCATCGACCGCTCCGTGATTCCGCTCACCCATGCCAACGCGACCGCCGCGCTGGTGTCGCCGTTCTTCAACGCCGCGACGCAGCGGCAGGAAAAGCTGCCGCCCGCCTTCCTCGCCGACTTCCGCAATCTCGGCGCGCAGGTCGGCGGCAGCGTGTTGCCCGGCCGCGGCCTCGTCGTGCTGCATCGCGGCGGCAAGCAAAACCCGGTCGTCTTCGCCATGTCGACTTCCTACATGCTGGTCGTGCTGGCACTCATTATTGCGGCCGTGTTGGTGCTGTTCCGCCTGCTGACGCGGCGCCGGTCGCTGACGCGCGTCCCCGTCTGGGCCGGCGGACTGCGACGCCTGACGCCAGGCATCACCTACACCGCCACCGGCTTCTCCAATCCGGTGCGCGTCATCTTCGAGGCGATCCTGCAACCCTCCGCCAGCGAAGACAGCGTCGAAGCCGTGGCCCGCCGTTTCCGCATGGCGATCAGGCGCAATCATGCCGATGTCCATATTGTGGACCGGCTCATTCTCGATCCGACCGTATTGGTCCTGCGCCGGCTCGCCAATATTGCGCGGCGCATGCATGTCGGCCACGTCAACGCCTATGCGATATACATTCTGTTGACGATGCTGCTTGTGCTCGTCATCGGCGCGACCGTTCCGTGAGCTAGAGCGGATTCCGATCAGGTTGCACCGTATCCCGCGTGGCGGAAGTAGTTTCTGCATTCCTGTGGCGTGAAGGTCCGGGTCGCAGTACCGATCCGATCCCATAAGGCTGGGATCGAGCGTTCGCCGGCTTTTCGCAGCTGCGCCTTGAGTTTGGCGAAGGACTGCTCGATGGGGTTGAGATCGGGGGAGTAGGACGGCAGCAGCCGCAACTCGGCCCCGGTCTTCTCGATCGTTTCGCGCACGCCGGCGACCTTGTGGGCAGGCAGATTGTCCATGCTCACAATGTCGCCGGGCGACAGGGTCGGCACCAGGCATTGTTGTAGGTAGGTCAGGAA
>Ga0307436_1001092_pt1 | contig 12342 bp, 10 predicted proteins | sample SalMarWE160440MG_FD_202513 | JGI IMG/M metagenome (GOLD analysis project Ga0307436, IMG submission 202513) | Salt marsh sediment microbial communities from the Plum Island Ecosystem LTER, Massachusetts, United States - WE1604-40 | ecosystem: Environmental > Aquatic > Marine > Intertidal zone >...
GGCGGTGGCCACGTCCTGCAGGCCGAACAGCAGCAGGGCCTCGGAGGGCAGGCTGTCGCGCCCGGCGCGGCCGGTCTCCTGGTAGTAGCCCTCGATGTGCTTGGGCATATCGAAGTGCACCACGAAGCGCACGTTGGGCTTGTCGATCCCCATGCCGAAGGCCACGGTGGCCACCACCACCTGAACCTCGTCGTGCAGGAAGCGCTCCTGCACCGCCACGCGCTGGCGGGCGCCCAGACCGGCATGATAGGGCTCGGCGCTGATGCCCTGCCGGACCAGGTGGGCGGCGACCTCTTCCACCCGCTTGCGCGACAGGGCATAGACGATGCCGGACTGGCCGCGCCGGGTCGCCAGAAAGCGCAACAGCTGCTCGAAGGGCTTGTGCTTCTCCAGCACCGTGTAGCGGATGTTGGGGCGGTCGAAGCCGCTGATGTGGCGGTGGGCACGCTCCAGGCGCAGCACCTGCACGATGTCTTCCCGGGTCTGGGCATCGGCGGTGGCGGTGAGCGCCACCAGGGGCACCTGGGGGAAGCGCTCGCGCAGAACACCAAGCGCGGCATATTCCGGGCGGAAGTCGTGGCCCCATTGGGACACGCAGTGAGCCTCGTCGATGGCAAAGAGGGCGATGTCGATGGTCTCGAGGCGCTCCAGGAAGCCGGCGCTCAGCAGCCGCTCGGGGCTGATATAGAGCAGGTCCAGATCGCGGGCGTGCAGCCGTGCCAGCACTTGGCGGGCCTCCGCCGAGCCCAGGCTCGAGTTGTAGAAGGCCGCCGCTGCGCCGTTGGCGACCAAGGCGTCCACTTGGTCCTTCATGAGCGAGATCAGCGGCGAGACCACGATTCCCACCCCGGTCCGGTGCATGCCCGGGATCTGGTAGCAGAGCGATTTTCCACCGCCGGTGGGCATGAGGACAAAGCAGTCCTGGCCGGCGATCAGCTGCTCGATGATCGCCTGCTGGTGGGGGCGGAAGCGGTCGTAGCCGTAGACCCGGCGGAGGGTCGCGTGGATGGCCTCGGAGGCGGTCTCGGCGGAATTTGAAGGCAGGGCCGGGCTCATGGCACGGATTCTACAGGCTGGGCGCGCGTATGGGGGCGAACGCCGGATCGGTGAAAGACAGGGGAGGGCCCTCGCCTGGGGACTATGGGGGTGGGGCCTTCTCCGGCGCCAGGCGCTCGGTATTGGTGCGGATGGTCTCCCGCTGGCGTGCTGCCTCGGCGTCGCGGCCTCGTTCCGAAGACTGTAGAGGACGAGGCAGGGCGCCCGGCGGGCGTTTGCCCCGCTCGCTGCTTGACCGCCCGCCCGGCTCAGGGCCCGATCAGGTCGCGCAGGATCTCCGGGGCCCGACCGACGGCCAGGGAGAAGTGGCCGTCCCCCGGGAGGAAGCGCGCGCGGCAGTGGGGTATCAGCGCCGCGTACCGGTAGCCCATGGCGACGGGCACGGTGCGGTCGGCCTCGCCGTGCCATAGCAAGGTGTCGGTGGGCACCTGGGCGGCATCGACATCCCAGGCGTAAGTGAACAGGTACAGCTCCCAGGCCGGGCCCCGTCCGCCCTGGCGGAATGCCTCGCGAGTGCTGGCGAGCAGCCGCCGCCGCACGGCGGGCTCGGAGATCGTTTCCTGGTCCGCCGGGGGGGCGACCGCGGTCATGATGGAGAAGGGGACGATCGGCAGCAGCCCCATGACGGGGGCGGTGACCCAGCGGTTGATCCAGAGGGCGGGGCCCGGGTGCTGCCGGGCCAGACCGACCAGCACCGACTGGGCGCGGCCCATGGCGATGCTCGAGCCTGGATCGGCCAGGGAGCCGAGGGCGCAGACCAGGCCGAGGCGGCGGATGCGCGCCCCCAGGTCGATGGCTGCGGCCAATGCGTAGGGCCCTCCGCCGGAGACGCCGAGCAGGCTGAACCGGTCGAGGCCCAGGTGGTCGGCAAGGCATTCGAGGTCTCGGGACCAGTCGCTGATGGCACGTCCCGGCTGGAAGGTCGAGTGCCCGAAGCCCGGGCGATCCGGTGCGATCAGCCGGATGCCGAGCGCTTCGGCGGGCTCCTCCATTAAGGCGCCGTCCAGGCGCGAGCCGGGGAAGCCGTGGCAGTAGACCACCGGCGTCCCCGAAGGGTTGCCGAAGCAGGCATAGGCCATCCGGCGCCCGTCGGGGAGCTGGAGGTGATCGGGTTTGTCCAGGATATCAGTCTCCGGCCGGGGTTGACACGGGCGCCCGGGCGCCCGGGACGAGTCCGCTCAGAGCCCGAAGGCCCGCTGGATCGCGTCCAGGTCCAGGGCCTCGATGTAGCTCTGCACCGGCTCCCCGGAGCTCAGGTTGCGGCCCTGGACCCGGACCAGGATGCGGTCAGCCAGCACCAGCTCGATCTCCCAGTCCCCGCTCTGCGCCGCGTGTTTGCTCAGGCCGCGCTCACCGCCCAGGACATACGGCTTGATATCGGGCTGGGCGCTCATGGCCGCGGGATCGGCAAGCATGGCCGAGATCTTCGACAGCGACGGGGGGTCGACTGCGAGCTGGATCTCCACCGAGCCTTTGCCGCTCTGCTCGTGATAGCGGCGCGAGATCCGGGTGCCCGCGCCCGCCGTCGCGGTGCCGGTGCTGTGGGTCTGGGGCGGGTCGGCGGTCCAGCCCTCCCCGGGCTTGGGGAGCAGCTTCGCATATCGGGCATCGAGCTGGTGCTGGATCAGGCCGATCGCGCCCTGGAGCTGGTCGATCGCTTCGTGAAGCTGTCCGGATTGGTAGTCCCTAGCGCCCAGATCGATCTGATCGGTCACCTCGTCGGCTCCTGCGAGCAGGGGCACAGTGACCAGCACAGCCGCCAGGAGGAGACGCAGGTATCGGTTGGTCATGTTTGTTGTTGTCTCCGTCGGTCGGTGCCGGCGTGGGCCGGCGGGCCCTCGGCAGCGCGGCTCTCTCATCTGCCCGCCGCCGGAAGCCTGATCCGCGATCCCCCAGGGGTGCGATCGGGCTGACGGCAGTCCGCCCGCGATGACCGACCCGCGGCAGGGCGGGCCGGGAGCCGCTCCCGGGGCAGCACGGCTCTCGGCGCGAGGACGGGCTGCGAGGTCTGGAGGTCCCCCGGAACCGGGCTTCGGCGCCGATGTCGGGTGCGGCCGTGCCCGGTCGGCGCGACCGGGCTGCGGAGACGTGGCCTCCTGCCGGGTGCGCCTAACCGGCCCCGGACGCGCCCGCTTATTATGAGTCGCCGGACCGGGATCTTCAAACCGCAGAGCGCCGGGACCGACGCGCCGCTCAAGCGGTCTCGTAGAGCTGAGCGCTAGGGTCCTCGCGGTCGATCTCGAGCATCCGCCGGGCGATGCATGTCGGCGTGATGACGCCCTTGTAGTCGTCGCCGCTCCGCGTGGATCGACGACGGGCGCCGACGATCGGCGCCGGAGCCCCTTCGGCAGACTCGGCTTGCTGCAAGTCGATACGGGTCACGCGGGCCAGAGTCCTGTATCCTTGGTGCATCGATGGTAAACGATCGGCACCACGCAATCGGGCGGCCCCTGGTGCGCATCTTCCGTCACCGGAGCTGCGAGGGGCCGGGCTATCTGGCGGAATTTCTCGGCCGGCACGGGATTCCCTATGACCTCGTTTGCCTGGACGCGGGCGTAGCGGTGCCCCAGGATCTAGACGGTGTGGCTGGTCTGGTGCTCATGGGCTCTGCGGGCAGCGTCAACGATCCGCACCCATGGATCGCCGCCGAGATCGAGCTGGTGCGCCGGGCGATGGAGCGCGACGTGCCGGTGATGGGCATCTGCTTCGGCGCGCAGCTGATGAGCCGCGCCCTGGGGGGTGAGGTGAGGCCCGGACCCCGGGGCATGGAGATCGGTTGGCACCCGGTTGCGCGGGTCCGGGACTGCGACTGCCGGGGCTGGTTGGATGGGCTGCCCGCCGAGATCACCAGCTTCCACTGGCATGCTGAGGTGTTCACGGTGCCGCGCAGTGCAGTCCCGCTATTGCATAGCCCTTCGCTCTACAATCAGGCCTTCGCCCTCGGGCGCCATCTGGCCATGCAGTTCCACCTGGAGATGACCGCGCGGATGATCCATGGCTGGATTCGGGCCTATGGCGGCGACCTGTGCTCGAGCTCTCCTTTCGTACAGAGCGAGGGGCAGCTGACAGAGGCATTGGAGGCGCGTCTCGCCGGACTGCACGCCACGGCGGATGTGATCTACGGCGCCTGGCTGCGTCGAGCGGGACTGGTGTAGTGGGCGACCCCTGGGCCTCCGGTGCGAGGCGCTGGACCCCTCCCCGGAGACCGTATTGTGCCGCGGTGCGCCTCGGGGAAAGGTCCGCTATGGTAAGGTAGCTCCCTGACCGGCCTCGCCCCAGCTCCCTGATTACGCATGGCAAGAAGCGACAGCTCCTCCCGAAGACCCCGCGGCCCAGCCCGCAACCACTCGGCCCGGCGCCGTGCGCCGCGACGCGGCTATCCCTGGTGGCTGCGTTTGCTGGCGCTGGGGCTGCTCTTCGCCTTCTTGGGCGGCCTCTATCTGGCGAGCCTGGATCATGAGGTTCGGACCAAGTTCGAGGGCAAGCGCTGGGCGCTGCCGGCCCGGGTCTATGCCCGCGCCATGGAGCTCTACCCCATGGCGGATATCAGCGTCGAGCAGTTCGCCCGCGAGCTGGCGCGTCTGGGCTATCGGCGCACCGACCGGGCGCGCATCCCCGGCGATTACTCCGGCGCCCGGGGCCATTTCGTCGTGCACACCCGGGGCTTCGAGTTCTGGGACGCCACCGAGCCGCCGCGGGTGCTCGATCTGCAGTTCGCCGATGGCACGCTGAAGGAGCTGCATGACGCTACCACCGGCCAGGAGCTGCCGCTGGTGCGCCTGGAGCCGCCGTTGGTGGCCAGCATCTATCCCGCGGACAACGAGGACCGGGTGCTGGTGCGTCGCCAGGATCTGCCCGAGTCCTTGGTCAAGGGTCTAATTGCCGTGGAGGACCACAATTTCTACCACCATCACGGCGTGGACCCGCGGGCGATCATTCGCGCCCTCTGGGCCGACCTCATCTCGGGCCGGCTGGTGCAAGGTGGCAGCACGCTCACTCAGCAGCTGGTCAAGAACTTCTACCTGAGCGACGAGCGCACCCTGCTGCGCAAGATCAACGAGGCGGCCATGGCCGTGCTCGTGGAGCTGCACTACAGCAAGGACGAGATCCTCGAGGTCTACTCGAACGAGATCTTTCTTGGCCAGGACGGCTCCCGTGCGATCCACGGCTTCGGCTTGGCCAGCCTGTTCTATTTCAATCGGCCCCTGGACGAGCTCGACCTGGCCCAGCAGGCGTTGCTGGTCTCTCTGCCGCGGGGACCTTCCTACTATGGTCCGCGGCGCCACCCGCAGCGGGCGCGCGAGCGCCGGAACCTGGTGCTGGACCTGATGGCGGAGCAGGGCTACATCGACACGAAACAGGCCGCCCTCGCCAAGGCCGAGCCCCTGGGCGTGAGCAAGGTGCACGGGCAGGGCAGCGGGCGCTATCCGGCCTTCATGGACCTGGTGCGCCACCAGCTGCATCGCGATTACCGGGAGGAGGATCTGACCTCCGAGGGTCTGCGCATCTTTACCACCCTGGATCCCTGGCTCCAAGACAAGGCCGAGGCCCGGCTAGCCCAGGGACTGGAGCGGCTCGAGAAACGCCGTCATATGACCGCCGGCGTGCTGCAGGGCGCGACGGTGATCGTCGACAGCCAGAGCGGCGAGGTGCTGTGCGTGGTCGGCGACCGCGATCCCCGCTACGCCGGCTTCGACCGTGCCTTGGAAGCGGTGCGCCCGATCGGCTCGCTGGTCAAGCCGGCGGTCTACCTGACTGCCCTGAGCCGGCCGCGCGAGTACAGCCTGAGCACCCTGGTGGACGACAGAGCGGTGCACATTTCGATCCCGGGCAGCGGCGTTTGGAGTCCCCAGAACTACGATCACCGGGAGCACGGACGGGTGCCCCTGGAGCGGGCGCTCGCCAAGTCCTACAATCTCGCGACCGTGCGTATCGGCATGAGCGTGGGTGTGGACTCGGTCGCGGACACCCTGAAGGCGCTGGGAGTGGCGCGCCCCTTCGACGCCTATCCGTCCATCCTGCTCGGTGCGGTCTCGCTCTCGCCCCTGGAGGTCGCCCAGGTCTATCAGACTCTGGCTGCCGGCGGTTTCACCGCGCCCCTGCGGGCGATCCGCGAGGTGATGGACCACAACGGCAATCCCCTGCAGCGCTATCCGGTCACCGTGCATCGCTCGGTGCCCGCCGGCCCGGTGTATCTGGTGAGTCGGGCGATGCAGCAGGTGGTGCGCGAAGGCACGGCCCGCTCGCTCTCGCGCTTTCTGCCCGAGGATCTCGGCGTCGCCGGCAAGACGGGTACCACCGACGACCTGCGCGACAGCTGGTTCGCCGGATTCACTGGAGATAAGGTCGCTGTGGTTTGGGTGGGCCGCGACGACAACAAGCCCGAGGGGCTGAGCGGTGCGACCGGGGCGCTGCCCATCTGGGGCGCCACCATGGCGGATGCGCGGCCCCAGCCACTGGCGCTCTCGCCGCCGGAAGACGTGGCCCTGGTGTGGATCGATCCGGCGAACGGTCTGCTCGCCGACCAGTCCTGCTCCGGGGCCGAGCAGGAGCCCTTCCTGAACGGAGGCGCTCCAACTTTGACCTCGTCCTGTGTCGACAGGTCCCGGGGACGCCCGCTGAATTTTCTGCGGAGAGTGCTTGAATGAGGCAATTGGTCGCCTTGCTGGTTCTGGGCATCGCCCTGGTCGGTTGTTCCACGGCCCCGCCGGTGCGCGAGCGCCCGGCTCCGATCGTCCGCAAGCCGGCCCCGCCGCCTCCGCCTCCGTCCGCCAAGGTCCAGCCATTGCGCCCGCCCGCGCCGCGAGCCCCCCCGGTGCAGATCCAGCCCTATCGGCCGGCCCGCCCGCCCGTGGTCACGCCAGTCTACGGTCCTGCCGTGGGCTCGCTGGTGAGGGTGGCCGCCGCCCAGCGCGACGCCGGCCACGTAGCCGGTGCCTCCGCCTCCCTGGAGCGGGCGCTGCGCATCGAGCCGCGCAACCCCTATCTGTGGAATCAGCTCGCCCACCTGCGGGTACAGCAGCGGCGCCTCGGCGAAGCGGCGGACCTTGCTGAGAAATCCAACGCCCTGGCGGGTCCGGACCGGACGTTGCGCCGCGACAACTGGCTGGTGATCGCCAAGGCCCGATACGCCGCCGGGGATCTCGCCGGGGCCCAGGCGGCCCAGCTCAAGGCCGAGAGCCTGAGGTGAGGCGCTCCCGCGCGGGGCTCTGCCGCTAGGTCTGGCCCTCCCAACCGGGACCGAACGGGTCCGACGCGGCATCTGCCGTTGCCGTTTCCTCGCGGCGTCCTGCTGTGTTAGGTTCCCGGCCAACGCATCCGGCACCAGAGATCGGGAAACCGTCATGAGTGAGATCAAGCTATCTCCCGAGCTGCTCCGAGAGGTCCGCCAGGCACTGGAGAAGAACGACTCCGAGACAGCGGACTCCGGAATCGCCCTGCAGTACCTGGCAGCGCTCATCGGCCATACGCTGGGCGCCGAGAACGCCCCGGAGGCGCAGAAGCTCGCCTACTACGACGAGCTCAGCGCCTTTGGCCGGCATGTGATGCAGGACACCATCGAACGGATCGAGCGCCAGCGCGAGGCCCAGCAGCAGAACGCCTTCGGCTACTGGGAGCCACCGGCGGAGGACTGAGCCCGGTTCCGCAACGCCGGACGGATGACGCCCATGGACGAGATGGACGCGCTGTTCGGCGCGGACGGCCCCCTGGCGCAGCGCATCCCCGGCTTTTCCCTCAGGCCCCAGCAGGCGGAGATGGCGACCGCCGTGGCCGCCACCCTCGAGACGGGCGGCGTGCTCATCACCGAGGCCGGCACGGGCACCGGCAAGACCTTCGCCTACCTGGTCCCCGCCCTGGTTTCGGGTCGCAAGGTGATCGTCTCCACCGGTACCCGCAATCTGCAGGACCAGCTGTTTCACCGCGACCTGCCGACGGTGCGCAAGGCGCTCGCGGTGAGCGCCGATGTTGCCCTGCTCAAGGGGCGCTCCAACTATCTGTGTCTGCACCGTCTGGAAAACGCCTTGCTGGACCCGGGGAGCCGGCGTCGCGAGCTGGCTGGAGACCTGGCCAAGGTCCGGGACTGGTCCACGGTGACCCGAAGCGGTGACGTCGCCGAGCTGCGCGGGGTCGAGGAGCGCGCCCCGGTCTGGCCGCTGGTCACCTCCACCACCGACAACTGCCTTGGGCAGGACTGCCCGGTTTACGCCCGTTGTCACTTGGTGGAGGCCCGGCGTCGGGCCCAGGAAGCGGACCTGGTGGTGGTCAACCATCACCTGATCTGCGCGGACTTTGCCCTGCATGACGACGGCTTCGGCGAGCTGCTGCCCGCGGCCGATGCGGTGGTGGTCGACGAGGCCCATCAGCTGCCCGAGGTAGCGGGGAATTTCTTCGGCCAGTCGGTGAGCGGGCGACAGCTGCTGGAGCTGGGCCGGGATGCCGAGCTGGAGTATCGCAGGGACGCCGGCGATCAGCCCGAGCTGCCCGAGCGCAGCGCGGCGCTGGAGAAGGCAGTGCGCGACCTGCGTCTGCTGTTCGGGGTCGAGCCGCGCCGCGGCGCCTGGGCCGAGGTGGAAAACGACGCCCGTGTGCAATACGGATTGGGCGCGGTGCACGAGGCGCTCGCGGGCCTGGGGCAGGTGCTGGAGGCCCTGGCCGGAAGGGGAAAGGGGCTCGACAGCTGCCGGGAGCGCAGCGTCCGGCTGGGCGGACTGCTGGACGCCGTCTCGAGCCCTGACGGGGAGGACGCGATCCGCTGGTTCGAGACCTATCCCCAGAGCTTCCGGCTCAACCGCACCCCCCTGGAGATCGCCGAAACCCTGCGCCGCCACATGGAGCGGCTCGCCCGCGGCTGGATCTTCACCTCGGCGACCCTGGCGGTGGGGGGACGCTTCGAGCACTTCCAGCGCCAGATGGGGCTGGAGCAGGCGCAGACCGCCTGCTGGGGCAGCCCTTTCGATTACCCCCATCAGGCGCTCTGGCTCGTCCCGCGCGGGCTGCCGGATCCCAACCGGCCCGACTATACCGATGCCGTGGTGGAGATTGCTGTGCCGGTGCTGGAAGCGAGCCGGGGCCGTGCGTTCCTGCTGTTCACCAGCCACAGGGCGCTGCAGCGGGCCGCCCATCTACTCGCCAACCGGGTGCCGTTTCCGCTGCTGGTACAGGGGGAAGCCCCCAAGAACCACCTGCTTGAGCGGTTCAGGCGCCTGGGCGACGCAGTGCTGCTCGGAACCTCCAGCTTCTGGGAGGGGGTGGACGTGCGCGGCGAAGCGCTGTCCTGCGTGATCATCGACAAGCTGCCCTTCGCCTCCCCGGGGGAGCCGGTGCTTCAGGCCCGCATCGAGGCTCTGAGACGCCAGGGCGGCAATCCTTTCATGGAGCTGCAGGTGCCCCAGGCGGCCATTTCGCTCAAGCAGGGCGCGGGGCGCCTGATCCGCGATGAGCGTGATCGCGGCGTGCTGGTGCTCTGCGACCCCCGGCTGCTCTCCCGCCCTTACGGGCAGGTGTTCCTCGCCAGCATGCCGCCTATGGCCAGGACTCGGGATCTGGGGGAGGTGGTCAGATTCTTCGAATGCGAGGAGAGGCTAGACGCGGAAAGACCTTGAGATCGCAGGTCGGGTTGCGTCGCCACCGCTTTCCGACATACCCCTTGTCGGCCGGTGGGAGACGGAAAGAGGTCCCGAACGGCCGGTGCCGGGGGCCAGCCGTTGCATGGCGGGCCGGGGCGGCGGTAGGGTGGCGGTCCCCGATTCTCGCCTCGCCCGATGACCCATGCGACTGCTCGCCATCGACACCTCCAGCGAGGCTTGCTCCGCCGCCCTCTATCTCGATGGTGAGGTAAGGCTGCGCTGGGAGCTTGCGCCCCGGCGTCACGCCGAGCTGATCATCCCGATGATGGACGCCCTGCTGACCGAGGCCGGGCTGCGGCTCGCCGAGCTGGACGGCCTGGCGTTCGGGCGCGGACCCGGCGCCTTTACCGGGGTGCGCATTGCCACAGGGGTGGTGCAGGGTGCGGCCTTCGGCGCAGGGCTGCCGGTGGTGCCGGTCTCGACCCTGGCCGCGCTCGCCCAGCGCGCGGTGCGCCGGCACGACGCCCTCGGGGTCCTGGCGGCCCTGGATGCGCGGATGGACGAGGTCTACTGGGGCGGCTACCGGCCTGGTCCGGATGGGCTGGTGGAGCCGGTATTGGCGGAGCAGGTCGCGCCACCCGGCGCGGTGACGCTGCCGGGTCACGGGGCCTGGTGGGGTGTGGGCAGCGGCTGGGCCGCCTACGAGTCGGTGCTGCGGGAGCGCTGCGGCGAGCGCGTCCAGGCAGTCGACGGGGACCTTCTGTGCAGTGCAGAGGAAGTGGCCCTGCTCGGCGTGCGCGCCCTGGCCCGCGGCGAGGCCGTGTCCGCGGAGCAGGCTCTGCCGGTCTACCTGCGCGAGCAGGTGACGAGCAAGCCAGGTGAGCGTTGAGCAGGCCGGGGCAGCGTGCCTCTCGGCGCCTCGCCAAAGGCTGGCAGCGGCTTGCCACCGCAGTCCAGCGTGCGGGACCGTTCTCGGCTTGACCTGTTCCCGCTGACCCCACAGCCTGAGCGCGGCCGCGCCGCCCTGGTAGAGCTGCACCAGCGCTGGTTGGTGCCCAAGCAGCCGAGGCGTCCTCAGCCCGCAGGCAGGGCCGCCAAGGCGTAGAGGCGCGCCTCGGTGCGGCTGAGGATCCAGCGCTCTACCGGCAGGGTGTCGTCCCGCGCGTACTCGCTGCGCACCCTGCGGTCCAGGCGTTGGAACAACGTCTGGGTTGGGTCCTCCTGGGGAGCCAGCGCCCGGGCGATGGCCTTATCGAGCAGCGCCCGGTCGGCCTCTTCAGGGTGCACAGCCAAGTAGGCCCGGCCGAGGCCCGCCGCTGCCTGGCAGTCGCTACAGACGGCCGCGAGCCAGTCCGGGCGCTCGCCTCTGGCCATCCACGGCCTGATGCCCTTGCAGCCGCTCACGGCCAGGGCGGAGGCGAGGGTCCCCAGCAGAAAACGGCGCCGAGACAATCCCGGGGGATCGATGGGGCTGGGTGTACCAGTGTCGGTGGCGGCGCTCATGCAGGCTGCTCCTTGAGATGATCGGCCAAGCGCAGGGCCAGGGCGACGATGGTCAGCGTCGGGTTGGCAGCATTGGAGGTGGGAAACACCGAGCTGCCGGCGACGTAGAGATTGTCGATCCCGTGCACCCGGCAGTTGCTATCCACCACGCCCTGGCGGGGATCGTCGTGCATCCGGGTGGTGCCCATGTGGTGGCTGCCCCCCCGGACCTGGGTCGGCCAGATGCCATCGTCGTCCACGTTGAGCACCATCCGGCCTATGCCCAGGCTCGACAGCTCCAGGCCCAGCGAGCGCATGTGCCAGACCACGCTGTGCCGGTCCTGCTCGGTCAGGCGCCAATCGAGGCGGATCTCGCGCTGACCCAGATGGTCGAGCTTGTCCGACAGCGAGACGCGGCTGTCCGGATTGGGTACCTGCTCACAGGCGCAGCCGATCCCGAGCCACATCCCGGAGTAGCTCGGGTCCTTGGGGTCCAGGGGTCCTTCGCCGTCGGCGAGAAAGCGGCGTGCGGCGCGCAGCATGGTCTCGTGCGCGGCGGTCTTTTCCTCGCCGAGATAGGGCCGGCTGCCCTCGCGGTAGGTCCCGGCGAGGCCCATCATGAACATGGCATTGAGCAGCCGCTGGCTGCGCAGGGTCTGCTCGGTGGGGACGAGCGCCGCCTGGGCGTAGCGGCCCTCGATCTTCTGGCGCACCACGTACAGCGCAGGCAGGCGCGCCTGGTTGGCGATCACCACCTCGGCGAATCCCGTGAGATGCGGGTGCTCCATGAAGAAGCGTCCCACCAGGTCGTGCTGGTTGCCCAGGCCGGGGCGCGCCACATCGTTGGAAAGCAGCAGTATCCGCGCGTTCTCCAGGGCGCCGGTGGCGAGCACGAACCGCCGTGCCCGGATGCGATGGGCGAGCCCGGTCAGGGTGCGCACCTCCAGGTGGCTGATATGGTTGCCATTGGGTGCGGCGGCGATGTTCGCCACGGTGGCATGGAGCAGCACTTGAAGGTTGTTTGTCGCCTCCAGATCCGAGTGGTAGCGCACCCCGAAGCGGGTCGGCGGACTGAACTGCACCACCCGGCTGCGCAACCGCCCGGTAGCCTGCTGGAGCATGGGCGTGCCGGTCTGCCGCTGCCAGTACTCCGGGTCGTCGAAGCGCCGCGAGCCGATCTCCACCACCTGGCAGGCCGGGCCGTAATAGGGGTCGAGCTCCTCGCGCCCGAACGGCC
>Ga0307436_1001093_pt1 | contig 12328 bp, 9 predicted proteins | sample SalMarWE160440MG_FD_202513 | JGI IMG/M metagenome (GOLD analysis project Ga0307436, IMG submission 202513) | Salt marsh sediment microbial communities from the Plum Island Ecosystem LTER, Massachusetts, United States - WE1604-40 | ecosystem: Environmental > Aquatic > Marine > Intertidal zone >...
AATCTTCCCAAAGAGCTAATCCTCCTTTTAGGCGAGCCCAAAACTCTTTCGTATGGAGAACTCCAAAAGCTCTTCGGGCAATTTATTCTCGGAAAGGAGTTTTCCACCTATCGCATCCCCAAATTCCTGGCAAAGCTGGGAGCCTGGATCCAAAATCACCTTCCCTTCTTTCCCAAGCCTTTCATCAAACCCTGGATGATCGATTTTTCTGATGATCATTACGAGCTCGACATCTCCTTGAGCAAAGAGCTCATTGATTGGGAGCCAAAGCACACTCTCAGGGAAACGCTGCCCAAAATGGTGGATGCTTTGAAGAGTGATCCAGCTGGCTTTTACAAAGAAAATAATTTATCGTAATTGGTATAACCCAGGAATTCCAACCCCCTCTTCTCGAAACCAATCCCCAAAACGGTCGACTTCTAGCTCAATGATATAAGCACTGAATGATCGCCGTCGCTGCAACGACTCGGAGTACTTGAAAGGGTTCGTTAAGCCGATCCAATAGGAAGGAAATCGCCTCGGGGTCTCCCACCTTGGCAATGGCCTGCAAAATGTGGATTTTGATATCCCGATGGACGCGGGGATACGACTTCTTGAGGACTTCAACAGCTTGTACATCATTTCCAAGTTGGGCCAGAATTAATGCGGCTTGGAGGCGAATTTTCTCTTCGGGATCGTTCAAAAGTCCCCTGACAAAATCGAGAGCTTCATCGTCTCCTTCTTGTAAGAGTGTGGAGGCGGCTGTTCCGACGACTCCCCATGTATGCGTACTGAGAAATTCCTTCACTGCCTCTTGGGCTCCTTCATACTTCATGATGCACAAGATTTGGAGCACTTCGAGACGGGTAACTTGATTGATCACTTCGGGGTAGTTGGGAATCTGACCACTGAGTGGAACTCGCGAGGGACTCAAGGAACGGAAGAGAGGATTGAGGGAAGTATCCCACATCCACTTTTCATTTTGTGAGAGATGTTTTGCTAGTATCTGACAGGCTGTATCTACACTCTCCCTCTGTCCGATTAGTCCAATCGCAAGGGTCATCTGAATATAGGGATCGCGTGACTTTCTCATGAGCCACTTTGATAATTTCACTCCAGCGTCGCCGCTGATGGCAAGAGCTCCTGCAGCCAGACGCGCATAGCGACCTTCTCCTTTCAAAACCCAATTCTTCAAATTCTTCTCGCCTCGCTTGTCCCCTTTGAGAAGGGCAAGCCACGAGGCTGTGATCGCCACCTCGGAGATGGGATCGTCGATCAGGCGATAGACTCGTGGATTGTTAAAAAGGGGCTTGCCCTCGATCTCATGGACGTTGAGCAGGGCAAGTGTGCTCAGTGCCGATACTCTCACACCGGGATGAGCATCCTTTAATAGGGGCACGAGAAGATCTACTTTTTCTCTCAAATCAAGATGGGAGATAATCTGGCAAGCGAGCTCGCGAAGGCCTGCGCGATTGCTCCTCACGAGTGAGGCGAGTTCTTTGTCACCAATGGAATCATAAAGACCCACAAGAGAAATAATCGCGGCGACTTTTTCTTCAGCCATGGTACGGGGATTGCCGATGATTTCGAGCAGAAGATCTTTTGTCCCGATCATTCGCAAGGCTCCAATCGCTCGAATGAGCTCCAAACGGACGTACCAGACATGCTCTTCCTTGAGCAGCCGTTCAATCTCATCTTGCAGGGGAAAATCTCCGTAAGAGGCTGCGAGACCAATCGAAATGGATCGGAGCATCGAGTTGCTCCCCCGCATGGCATTGAGAATGAGAGGAAGAGCTTTGGCGTCTCGGGTCATAGACGCTCCGATGAGGGCGTTGACTCTGATGGAGAGCTGGTTGGAACTCTCCCCTTTATTGAGAACGCCCCAAGCCAGAGTCTCCAGAGCTGTGCGATTCTCTAGGAGAGTGCGATCTTGGATGGTGAGTTCATTCCACTCCTCTAGAGCTTCGATTTCATTGCCTGAAGCACAAAGTGCTTTGACCAGAGCGAGTTTGAGCGGCTTGGAATCGGGGTAGGCATACAATCCTTTTTTCGCCTCGGAAATCGCCGAAACAGGATCATCGATGAGCAGATGGGTATGTACCCGTTTGGCCACTTCTAGGCCAGTTCCAAAGAGAAGTTGGGAGCTGAGTAGAACTATTATCCCAAGGTATCGGATAGTCGTTTTCCTCCAATGAGATGAAAGTGGAGGTGAGATACGCTTTGTCCCGCTTCCGGACCGTTATTCGTGACGAGACGATACCCATTTTCCAAGCTGAGCTCTTTAGCGAGATGTTGCGCACATGCGACGATTTCAGAGAGAAATCTCCAATCTTCTCGATGTAACGATTGCAGATCGGGGATTTCTTTCTTGGGAACGATCAAAATGTGGACAGGTGCCTGGGGAGAAATGTCCTTAAAAGCGAAAACATAATCATTCTCAAAAACTTTATCACAGGCAATTTCTCCGCGAATTATTTTCCCAAAAATCGTCGTCATCGATTCACCCTTCCCTTCCTAATACTTCAGATAGAGCTTTTAGTGCATCCTCTTTTGTCTCCCAAACAGAGATGAAACGTCCCTTGTGACAAAAAATGGCTCCTTCAACTCCCGAGACTTTTTTTAACTGCTCATCGCGCAATCCAGCCCAGGATTCAGGAAGAGGCATACGCACTCCCATCCGATCGTGTGAATTTGGTGGAATTCCTCTCAGTTTCCAGTGATTCCCCGATGGCATCACGACAAAGAGAGCTGGATGCTGTTCACCTCCGAGATCAAAAAAATTGTCCTGCCATGGCATCGGCTCATCAAAAATCAAGGCCTTCCCCTTTGGTTCCATGGCACTAGCCACCTTTTCCTTGCACGCTCGAATGTAGTGATAGCGTCGTATCATCCGATCAAAGTGACCCGTTGCAAAATCAAGTGCCTGAAAAAATGCCTCATCTTGTTCTTTTCGGCCCGCAGAATGAGAAATCGGGGCAAAGCCCGCAATGACATGGGAAAAGGTTGCCACTCCTGGTTCGTGCATGACCTTGCCATTGTCATGGGCATCGATCCCGATGATGATCATATCGTTTACATATGAGTAGAGGTCGGGGTCAACAACTCCTCGATCCCGCAAGTATTTCCAAATCATCCCCGCACTGGCCAGAGATCCCGAATAGTCGAGCTGATGATGGTCAAACCGCTTCGTCTCGGGATCGTAGACTCCTCCCACGTCGCAGACATACTCACACTTTTCGAGAGTTTCGGGATCGCGTGTTCGCCGAATCTTATCTCGATCGATTAGGTCAAAAACGAGGAGGAGTGCGCAGGCGCTCAGCTCATCTGCATGAAAAGAACCATCGTGGGTTCCAAAGCTTCTCAAATCCATTTCACACCTAAAAAACTAAGAAGCTTAACGAAATCCTCTATTTCTCGACTATCAAAAAAAGGGGTAAAGCAGTATGAAAATCAATTATGGAAAGCTATCTTTCTATGGGGCATTTCGATCTCATTTCTCCAGATGGAATGATCCAAAAAATCACGTCACGCAACGAGCAAAAACTCGAGGTAATCGTGACCATCGACAAAATCTCGCCAGCTTTTGTGGGTTTTCGAATCGATCCTGAGTTCATCCAGTTCAACGTCAAAAGCTCAATCGCCCAACTCGGTGTAAATGGCATAGGCAAGGAAATTTCTCTTTATCACGAGAAAAATTCAGCTGAGATCCAAGTAGAACTCATCGGCATTGGTCCCATCGGAAAGGCTCTGCTGCCTCTTCTCAAAGTAGGATGTCGAATTGGAAAGCTCTTCGCAGCCGATCCTAGTCGGCGCGTGCGCAACCCTGATTATCTCCTCCGGATGTTTGGCAGAAGAGACCGAGATGATCGTCCCCTCTTGTCCTTTGGCGGCTTGGAGAAGACAGATAAGTTTATCTTGGAAAAACAAGGTGACCGTACGATTGCTCATCTCAAGTTGAAACATGGGGTCATTCGGTATGATGAGGCAATCATGGGATTTCTACCGACCTTAGCAGAGGCACTGAAATCATCTCTTATCCAACCGCGAAATTTGCTGAAACTCCATCAAATTTGGGATAAAGGGGCAAAAAAAACGGTGAGTAAAAATGAAATCCTCCTCGTCAGAACCCTCCCCTTGCATATCCGAACTGCTTTTGCACGTGTCATCCAAGAGCTTCTTCCCAAAGGGATGCGACACACAACAGCGAATGTCCTCCAGCCTGACACCCTCGCTTCGGGAGATGTCTACGAACTCTATGGGGAATCGGAGGAAGAAATTCAATCCATACCTCTGGAATTTTTCACCTTGGAGCCCCATCGAGAACATGTCTTCTTTACCGATCGCGATCAGCTGCAATCCTCTCTCGAAGACCCTTCGGCGATTTTCCGAGCCTTTACCACAGCACCTCCAGGACACAGTGCCGTGTTCATCGTCAAAGGGGAACAAATGCTCAATCTCAAAAATTCTGACTGGATCCACCGGAAAGAGAAGTCGGAGATATTTCCAGGACTCTTTAACCTTTCAAGACAGGGGAAAATGGTCCAAGATTACATTGAGGAGCAACCCTCTTATCCCTTTCTCAAAGCGATTGAAAAAGGGCATATCACTTCACAAGGAGTCCTCTTCTGTCGCTATTTCCCCTCTCCCCTGATGAAAAAAATGCTCCTTGGAGATATGGTTCAAAGTTCTTTGAAGGGAATCTACTTCCAGCAGCCCTCACAGCACCACGGGCAATACTTTTCCCATGAAGACCGAACCACTCTTATTGATCTTGCCAAGTTCGCTATCCCGGTATTTTGGGCTGATAAAGACTGTGGAAAAGTTCTGCAGTATGCACCAAAGCCCGAAAAGGACATTGGAATGTTTGTCCCCATCGAAGAGGTCGATGCCTTCATCCAGTCGACAGCCTTTGGGGTCTATGGCTCAACTTTCGTAAAGATTGACTTCGAAAATGAGCTTTCTGACATCCTCAAGGGAATCCTCGAGATAAAAAAGCGGATGAACCACCCCCTTATCAACCCCGACACTCCCATTTCTCTCATCACGGGAGGAGGCCCTGGAGTGATGGAAGTGGGAAACCGCGTTGCCCGCAATCTCAAAATCCTCTCCTGTGCCAACATCGTCGATTTCCGCGGTGTTGAACAAGAGCAAAATCCCTATATCGATGGAAAAATGACCTTCCGAGTGGACCGCCTCGTCGAGCGCCAGGCAGAGTTCAATCTCGATTTTCCAATCTTTTTGAAAGGAGGTTTTGGAACCGATTTTGAATTGTCTCTTGAAGAAGTGAGGCGCAAGGTTGAGATCAAAGAGCCCACACCTGCCCTTCTTCTCGGATCTCCAGAATTTTGGCATGAGAAAATCACACCGCGGTTCCAAGCGAATTTAAAAGCAGGGACAATTCGAGGATCTGAATGGGTAAGCAACTGTTTCTATTGTGTGGAAACAGCTAAACAAGCTCTTAAGGTCTACCAACAATATTTAGATGGAAACCTGCCCATTGGACCCAAGGCCCCTCCTTCTGATCTCGGCTTTATCCAAGCGACAGAGACATGAAAGCACGAGAGATTTTCGAGATGGAAAATATGCTTTGGGCGGAAAAAAAATCGCCGATTTTGTGTTTTTGTTTCTCGTAATTGGTTTTAGAAGCCCCAAGAGAGGCCGAACTGCCAAAAGTTGGTCTTTTTTAAAAAGAACTGACCTTCACTAGAAAAACCATCGTGATACTCGGCAAAAAGACGCATCTTTCTGCCTACCCCTTCGAGCTTACTGAACTCATATCCTGCTCGAACCGTCCAGTCAAATTTCCAATCGCGAACCTGCCAGTTTTGCACATCGAGAGCGGCAAAGAACGTTCCATAGAGGCGTTGATAGCAAAAGCGATAGGGCCAGAAACGAGCTTCTGCTCCGTATTCGACATAAAAGTTATCCATGGGAAAGGTCTTATCGCTATGTAAGATGACCCCAGGCCCTCCATAAAGCCGCAAGTAGCGCGTCACTTGACATGAGGTCAAAAACTCGAGCGCTTCAAAGCTCGGATTGACTCTCCTTTTCAGAAAGTGGGGGCGGTTCACGAGAAACTCATCTCCTAAGTGACTGGAAATGTGGTAGAGACGCAACCGGAATGCCCATCTATCCACTGCATAATCCAAAGGGACTCCTAGGAGGTAGTCGACGTTAAAGAGCTCGCAATAAGTTCCGTGGACATGTGGGACATCTTCGAAGTTAAAAGGACCCCAAATCCCCGCTTCAATTCCAATTTGGAGATCCCCACACCAAGGGAAGACATTGTACCAGCGATAAAGGGGAAAGTTATCCCCCAAGGCAATGGCAATACACTTCGTCCCCACTATTTCATCATCAGCACGATAGGCAACGTAATACATGACCTGGCGCGGATCTGCAATCATGGGAGGATAGAGAACTGTTTGCTGAGGAAACCACACTCCATTGATGCACGGCAACTCGACATAACCCCTTCTGCGCTCGCATTCCTCTTCAGTCAGCTCACACTTTGCCTTCACTTCGCTGACGCAAGGGATATCCTCAACAAAGGCAATAATGGAATTGCGGAGCAATTCATTGTTGGGCAAATTGTAGAGGTATACGACATGTTCTTCGACCAGGACAACAACCTTGTGCTCGTAATAGTGCATGTCGACGAGCGCCTGGATGTATCCCTCTAGATAGTGGTCGGTGTTGTCCTCCATTTTTTGGTCGGGAAGAGCCTCGGCTCGAGCCATAAAAAAGGCGTGGGTCGCATCGGCAATCTCACTTGGATCTTCCTCAGACTCAGCCAAACAAAGCGAAAAACAGCACAGAGAAGCAAAAGCTATCGATTTCATAGACAATACACCGTACTTTTTTAAATACCATGAAATCGATTTAAGTCACAATAAATTGGAATTCCAAACTACAACTCTTTGCAATTCCCCCTAAACTAGGGAATAGTCGACATTCTCCTATTGGCGACGGCGAACATGTTCTCCCTCTTAGATGGCAAACGATGTAACAGTGCATGGACCAAAGACTTTGGGAATCACTGCATTCAGCTGGGGCCTCTTATCCTGGCATCCGAGGAACGTATCGCACATGGCTTCGGAGAAGCAAACTCCCTCGATATCAACCGCTTGAAGAAGGACTCCTCCCGCATGTGCAAAGGTAGCGATAGCTTGCACAGTCTCAAGGATTATGAGGAAGTTTTCAAAAGCTCAGGATACAGCTTCGTGCGGTAGATCTTTTCAAAAGTCAATCTCTCTCGCATTTCTTTCAAAAATGTTACAGGTGTAATCGTCAAATTGATGGAGTCGATTTGAGAGGGATCCATTGAATACGCAGCGAACAGCGTCTCGAGCTCCTGAGCAAATTCGATAACAGGATATCCCATGATATCGGGTTGCCAGTCGTCGAACCAACCAGGGATCAAAACAGCTTTGATTTTCTCGAGAGCCTCTTTTGTCGTGATTCTTCGGCTGATGGAGTCACGGACAAGTTTTCGAACATATTCCTCGGCAATGTCTCGATAAACACATCCCACATAAAGGGTTTCGCAACCTCCAAGGATCCAATTGCCCTTCTTGTCTTGCAAAAACTCATGGGGATGCGCTCCCCCGTGAATCAGGCTTTTGGGTGCTGTTTCTACTCTGTCATAAAGAGGACAGATTTTGACCAGCATCTCAAGAAGAGCTTTCACCAAGGTCGCTTCGCCATTCAAGATGTCATTTGCCAAAATAGAAGCGATTTCACACTGTGCGATGCGCCTTCCCAAGAGACGTGTTTTTTCCGAGCAGAGCCCCTCTCTTTCGAGAGTAAACACACATTGGAAAAATCGAAGATCTTCTGTAGTGCGATCCCATTCCCACTGCTCGCATCCCTCACGAAAAGCGCTTTTATTCTCTTTGTAGAAGCTCTTTTTCACATCTTCTAAGCTTACATCGCCACTGAGATTTCGTTCCTTCTTAAGATCTTTTACCCACTGATGGATTTGCTCAATCCGTTCTCTGGCTCGTTGTCCCAATCGTTTCCGAACCTGCGAATAGGGATTCTCTAGATGATCGAGGACCTCTTGAGGAGAACAACCTTCGAGCCCCAAGGACTCCATGAAGGGATTTACAAGAGCACTGTATTGCAGATAACGATCTCTCTCATGGGTCAAAACTTTGCGCAGCTGATCATCGAGAAGAGGCGTTGCCAAATCCGAAATCCGTTTGAGATGCAGGGCAAGTTCATGGAGATTGGATGCAGGGTATGCACTTGGGTCCCACAAATAAGGGGAATCGCTGTGATGGGGATTAGGAACGGCATCAATGCCCAACCAACCTGTGGCAAGGTGATTTGCCAGTTCGGGATACTCTGTTTTCTCGGGTCCTGGAGTGACGAACTCCCATTTTTTGCCCTCTCGACTCAAGAGATATGGAGGAATCAAAAGAGATTTTCCTGCAAGAGCATTGACCTGTTCAATCAGAGGACGCAAAGCCCATCTTCGCTCTGTCCCATGCAGCCGAGATTCTGGTGTAAAGGGAGACCAGAGACGCTTGGAATAAAAAGCCCCCGCAGATTTTTTTGCCTCTAGAGGAGTCAGCTTGAGATACCAAGTTTGAGGACCTTCAATGCGATAGACATGGGTCATCCCCGTCTCAACAAACTCAACTTGGGAGCTGTTTTTGATGTCCACGCCATTTTGACGAAGTAACTGAGCTATATATGATGTTTCTTTTTCGACCATTTCTTTCTCACTGTTACTAGGACGAGCCATTAATAAATAAGGAGTGATTATAGTAGTTAAAAAAGCCAGTGTCCAACGAGCATTTGTCATGATTCCTCAGGAGTTCCCGAGCGATTTTCCTATAGAAACGCCATTTTTGTCAAAACAGAAGTAGACGCATATATCTTTTGATCGGGCGATATGCCATTTGCAAAGCTGCCCTTGTTCAATTCAAAGCTTAGGATGCGCATGACCAGTAGGATCGAGGAAACATTCCAATCAAGAGGAAAATAGTAATAAATATTTTTATATTTACTTTTATTGACTAATTAGCTATACTTTATTAAAAATCATAAATAAATATCCATGTCAATAAGTTTAAAACAAAAAATTGAATATACAGACAGCTCAAAGAAACCGCCACTCTCGAATAATTGGGATCACCAAGCCCTCAAGATTTCTACTAGAATCAACAAGCTCTTCTGGAAGATCATCGGAGTTTGGTGTACCTACAAACTGGTGGACTCAGGACTGTCTCATTTTCTGGCACTTGAAACCCTCATCCACGGAACGGGCCCCTTGGGCTTTCTCGGAATTTCACTCAACGGAGCTGATCCCATTTACGGAGGTGGAGACACAGGGTCCAGCGTTGGTATTGGACTTGATCATCACATAACGAATTCAAAAAATTACTTTCACGTTTTTAGGGATTCGGGCCTTGAGAATCTTCCATTCACAGCTGAAATCATCCCTTCTGTGCACCTCCTTGGACCCATCACTATGATTTATGCAAAAGTCCATGCAGTGGGATCTGCAATGGCGGTTTTTGGATATCCAACTGCGGAGGGCATAAGCAAGGCATTAAGACTCTGTGCCGGAATTGTTTGCGGTGTCCTAACCCCTACTCTCAAGTTTCGCTTCAAACCTGAAGCAATTTTGAACTGCATAAGCTCTTGTCGATTTGAAAAGGATCCAGACTACCATGGTTGTGCATATCGCACCGCACAACCTATCTCTTCAACTCATCTTGGGATCATGGGCAGCTTATCGCAAGGAATCGGCTCGGGAACGTTGAGCCGTATGGCAAACAATCCCCGAAAGGTACTCGAAGGTGCAGCTTTTTTATTGACGGCATTCTTCGTTGCTCGAGCGACTTACCGCTATCTAAATACTTCTTCATCTCAAGAGGAAATTCAAGCTGAACAGAAACAAATTCGGAAGAGCAAAACTTGGTTTTATACAAAAGAAGCTTTGAAGATCTTCGCGAAAGTCGGAATTGTTTTTGTGATGACGCTGTAGCACAAATCAATTTGCAGACAGTCTCTCAGAGAGCATTTGTTGAGGAGAAATGAATTTGAGCAAGAAAAAGAGGTAAAAGATGGTCCTCAATCCAAATAAACATCCCTCAGGTCATTTGCGAAAAAATGCATAACTTGCATGATGTCTTCTAGAATAGAGCATGACTAGATGACGCCAAAAAAAACCGCATTAAAATTTATCATTCTGTTAGGGATTGTCAGTCTATTTGCCGATATCACTTATGAAGGGGCCAGAAGCATTACAGGTCCCTTTCTCTCGATCCTTGGGGCAAGCGGTGCAATTGTAGGGATTGTCATTGGTTTGGGTGAGCTAGTTGGTTACGGAGTAAGAGCTATCTCCGGCCGCCTTAGCGATAAAACTCAACAATATTGGGCCTTTATTTTCATCGGTTACATCTTAAATTTGATGGCTGTACCTCTATTGGCCTTTACAGAGCATTGGCAAGCAGCTGCTTTTCTCATTATTTTGGAGCGTTTTGGCAAAGCGATCCGCGTTCCTCCAAGAGATGCGTTGCTCTCCTATGCAACAAAACAAACAGGTCGTGGCTGGGGATTTGGAATACATGAAGCATTCGATCAGATTGGAGCGATTCTTGGTCCCCTTTTGATTGCTATGATTCTTTTCCTAAAGGGAAGTTATCAGCTAGGGTTTGCATTCCTTGCCATTCCAGGGGCCCTTGCGATCACAGCTCTGACACTTACGAAGATCTCTTATCCTCGCCCTCAAAAAATGGAAAAACAGGGATTCTCATTACAAACAAAGGGACTGTCAAAGAACTACTGGAGATACGTTTTTGGAGTGGGATTCATAGCTGCTGGATATGCAGATTTTGCCCTCATTGCCTATCACTTTCAAAAAGCTTCCATTGTTTCCCCCGTTTGGATTTCCTTTTTGTATTCGATCGCTATGGGAGTGGATGGCATTGCAGCATTGATCATGGGAAGGCTCTTTGATTTCAAAGGCATTTCTATTCTCGCTATCATCACAGCGATCGTGTCTTTCTTTGCTCCTTTAGTATTTTTTGGAGGCTTTTATGCTGTTTTGATTGGGATGATTCTTTGGGGAATTGGAATGGGTTCCCAAGAATCGATCATGAGGGCAATTGTTGCGAGTTTAGCCCCACCAGAAAAAAGAGGCACAGCCTACGGGGTGCTGAACTTGATATTTGGGCTTTTTTGGGCAGCTGGAAGTGCGCTCATTGGCATCTTCTATGACATTTCACTATTCTATGTCGTAGCCTTCTCAATGATTGCGCAACTCGCTTCTATCCCTTTCTTCTTATCGGTTAAACTGAAGAGAGAATGATCCTTTTTTCTTCCCTATGAGCTCGTCAGGACTCATCACAGACAGCCTCGAGGTTTCCATCCTTGAGCACCTCATATTTCAACTGTACTATGCCACTTGGATAAGATTGGCTCGAGATTAAACGACACTCATGCTCTTTACTCATCGTGCTGAAAAGAGGGATACCTGACCCCAGAACCATTGCAATGATGGAAAGGGTGATCTCATTCACAAGTCCTGCCTCTAGGAATCTAGAAACTGTCATCCCTCCATCAACCCAGACGTGTTTGATTTTTTCTGCATGAAGCTTTGCCAAAAGATCCCTCAGATTTCCGCAAAACAGCTCTGCTTCTTTCCTAACTTCTGTCAAAGAACCACTCAGGACAATCACTCTCTTACCCTTATATGCCCACTCATCAAAACCAGAGACGACTTCATAGGTATGCCTACCCATAATCACTGCATCGATACTGTTAATGAATTTCTTAAATCCATAGTCTTCATCACCTGAATGACCATAGGAAAGCCAATCGAGATTCCCATCTTTCCGCGCAATATATCCATCAATACTCGCCGCGATGTAAATCGAAATTTTGGGGTAGCGAAGAGGTAATTGAGTTGGAATCACGCCGTCATGAGACGTTTGCATTTCTTACTCCTAATGGACTTCGAGCAAAAAGCATCTTCCACAATTGGTAAAAAGTCCATCTTTTTTAGCAAAGCATCCTGGGTGCCTTCTTCTGCGGGTTCCCTGATCCAAGATAATCAGGCGATCCAAAGTTAGAGCATCGCAAAGTAGTGAGCTTTTTCCCTTGAACTGGTTAGCCAGCCCATTCGGTGTTAGACCTCTTAGACTGCTATGAGGCCTCTTAGCATTATCACGCTCTCTTTTGTTTTCGATGATCCTTTTTGCTTCAGGAGATATTGTCAAAAGTTGTGGATTGGCCTTGAGCGCATCCTCGCATTTTTCTAAGCTACCTGTTGTTTTTCATTCGCTTCTTCGCCATCTTTAAATGTCACCCCAGCAACTACTTTTTCTAGCAA
>Ga0307436_1001094_pt1 | contig 12311 bp, 9 predicted proteins | sample SalMarWE160440MG_FD_202513 | JGI IMG/M metagenome (GOLD analysis project Ga0307436, IMG submission 202513) | Salt marsh sediment microbial communities from the Plum Island Ecosystem LTER, Massachusetts, United States - WE1604-40 | ecosystem: Environmental > Aquatic > Marine > Intertidal zone >...
CAGAGATCGGTGAGACGCGAAATGTCCATGTCTTTCTCCGTGCATCCGATGCCTATCAGAGTTTGCGTGCCGACACAGCAAATAATTCACGGATCTGGAGGAACTGGCAGGTCTTGCGGAGGATATGGCAGGCGCGCAACGGCATTCCCGGCTATCTGTCTGCCCCACGCCATCGTCGGCCACAGAGAGCGTCCAATGTCGTCAATCCAGACCCAGTTCCCCGACCTCACGGCGCACCACGCCCCATACGAGGCGATCGACCCGAAGTCGGCGCTGAAGGGCAGCGCGCAGGGCAAGGTGATCTTCATCGCCGGCGCCTCCCGCGGGATCGGCCAGGCCACCGCCGTCGCTTTCGCCGAGGCTGGCGCCAGGGCGGTCTATCTCACCGCAAGGTCACAGAACGCTCTCGAGAAGACACGCGGCCTGGTCAGACGGGCGAACCCGGAAACGCACTGCGCCTATTCGGTTTGCGATGTCGCCAGCGCCGTCGAGGTCGAGGCCGCCGTCGCGGACTGCGTGGCGAAATTCGGCGGCATCGACGCGGCGGACGCGAACGCGGGCTACCTCGACAAGTGGACGAAGATCGGCGAGTCCGACCCCGTGAGCTGGTGGCGAAGCTTCGAAGTGAACGTGAGGGGCGCCTATCACGTGATCCGCTTCACGCTTGCCCATCTCATCGAGTCCGCGAAGCGGCGCGCCGCCGAAGGGTCGAGCGGCGGCCATCTCATCGTGCTCTCGTCGGTCGGCGCTCAACTCTTGATGCCGACGGCATCCGACTACCAGACCTCGAAGCACGCCATCAATCGTCTCTGCGAGTTCGTCCAGGTCGATCACGGCGAAGACGGCATCAAGTGCTTCGCCATCCATCCCGGTGGCGTTGCGACCGAACTCGGGCGGAACATGCCGCAAGACATGCATGCCTATCTCGTCGACGAGCCGGAGTTGGCCGCCGGTTTCGCCGTCTGGCTTTGCTCCGGCAAGGCGGACTGGGCCAAGGGCCGGTATCTGAGCGCCAATTGGGATGTCGGGGAACTCGCTGCGCTCAAAGACGAGATTGTGCGGGACGATCTCCTGGTGAACCGTCTGCGCACAAGGCGGTGACGCTGCGAGCAATGCGCACCCAGGGCAGCAGCCAATGTTGGCGGCAGCAGCCAATGTTGGCGGCAGTTTATGAGCCCTTATGAGCCCACAGCCTAGTACAGCCCGCCGGTGCCGGAAATCACCGCGCGGTCGCTCTGCGGGGCCACCGTCAGAGGCCGGCCCATGGTGTCGGTGTAGCCGATGATCGAATAGGTGTCGGGCGGCCCGGTGCCGGGCTTGAACGCCTCGAGAATGGTGTCGGGAGCGCCGGCCTGGGCACGCAGGCCGGTGCGCCGGTCGATCGGGATGAAGGACATGCCGGGCGGCACGCGGAAGGGGATCGGCGGCTTGTCGGCGAGCGCCATCTGCATGAACTCGGTGAAGATCGGCGCGGCGAGACGGCCGCCGGTCGCGCCGTGGCCGAGCGAGCGCGGCTGGTCATAGCCGACGTAGACGCCGACCACCAGGTCGGGCGAGAAACCCATGAACCAGGCGTCATGGTAGTCGTTGGTGGTGCCGGTCTTGCCGGCGACCGGCTTGCCGATCGCCTTGGCGGCAGTGCCGGTGCCGCGCTGGACCACGCCCTCCAGCATCGAGGTCATCTGGTAGGCGGTCATCGGATCGAGCACCTGCTCGGAGTCGTCGATGATGGTCGGCTCGTCCTGGCCATGCCAGGTGGGGTCATTGCAGCCCTGGCAGACGCGCTGGTCGTGCCGGAAAATGGTCTTGCCGTAGCGGTCCTGAATGCGGTCGATCAGGGTCGGGTGAACCTCGCGCCCGCCGTTGGCGAAGACGGCGTAGCCGGCGGCCATGCGCAACACCGTGGTCTCGCCGGCGCCGAGCGCCATCGACAGCACCGGCGGCATGTTGTCGATGACGCCGAAGCGGCGGGCGTACTCGACCACCAGCGGCATGCCCATGTCCTGGGCAAGGCGCACGGTCATCACGTTGCGCGACTGCTCGATGCCGGTGCGCAGCGTCGAAGGGCCGAAATACTTGTTGGAGTAGTTCGTCGGCGTCCACGGCGGCAGGCCGGGTCCCTGGTCGATCTCGATCGGCGCGTCCATCACCACCGACGACGGCGTGTAGCCGTTGTCGAGCGCTGCGGAATAGACGAACGGCTTGAACGAGGAACCGGGCTGCCGGTACGCCTGGGTGGCGCGATTGAACTGGCTTTCGTCGAAGGAGAAGCCGCCGACCATGGCGAGCACCCGGCCGGTGTGCGGATCCATCGCCACCAGCGAGCCCTCGACTTCCGGCACCTGGCGCAACTGGTACTGGCCGGGGGCTCCGTCGGCCGGCTCGACGTAGACCACGTCGCCGACCTTGAGCACGTCGTCGACGCCCTTGATCGCCTTGTGGGCGCGCGGGCCGGTCGCCCACGTGGCCCACTTCATCTGATCGAACGGGATGGTGCCGGTGTCGCGCGCGGAGCTGACCGCGCGCGTTCCGGGGTCACGCGGCGGCTGCAGCCCGATCTCGGCCTCCTGCGGCGTCACCGACAGAACCACAGCCAGACGCCATTCGACCACGTCGGACAGGGCATGAACGTCGGCGACCTTGGGACCCCAGTCGTCGCCGAGGTCGTCGATGTGGGCGACCGGGCCGCGCCAGCCGTGCGCCATGTCGAACTGGACGAGCCCATCCATCAGGGACTGCCGCGCCTCGGTCTGCAGCGCCAGGTTGAGCGAGGTGCGCACGGACAGGCCGCCCTCGTAAAGGGCCTTGTCGCCGTACATGTCGCCAAGCTCGCGGCGCACTTCCTCGACGAAATAGTCGGCGCCGAAGCTTGAAGGGCTGGTGTCGTGCACCTTGACCCCGAGCGGCTGCTTCTTGGCCGCCTCCCCTTCCTGCGCGGTGACGTAGCCGTTCTCGACCATGCGGTCGATGACCCAGTTGCGCCGCTCGACGGCGCGTTCGGGATGGCGGAACGGATTGTAGTTGTTGGGCGCTTTGGGCAGCGCGGCGAGATAGGCAGTCTCGGCGAGGGTCAGTTCGTGAACCGACTTGTCGAAATAGTCGAGCGCGGCGGCGGCGACGCCGTAGGTGCCAAGACCGAGATAGATCTCGTTGAGGTAGAGTTCGAGGATCTTCTGCTTCGAATAGGCCTGCTCGATCCGCAACGCCAGAATCGCCTCGATCACCTTGCGGTTGATGGTCTGCTCGCTCGACAACAGGAAGTTCTTGGCCACCTGCTGGGTGATGGTCGAAGCACCGACGAGGTGCTGGGAATTGTCGTGCCAGGCCTGCAGGTTGGTGATGGCGGCGCGCAGGATGCCGTAATAGTCGAGGCCGGAGTGCTGGTAGAAGTTCTTGTCCTCGGCCGAGATGAAGGCGTCCTTGATCAGGTCGGGGATCGCCTGGATCGGCAGGTAGAGACGGCGCTCGTGGGCGTACTCCGCCACCAGCTGGCCGTTGGAGGCGTGAATGCGCGTCATCACCGGCGGCTCGTATTTGGCGAGCACGTCGTAGTCCGGCAAATCCTGGGTCAGACCGGAGACGTACCAGCCAATACCCGCCGCAACGGCCAAAAAAAGCACGGCACCGATCCCGAATAGGTAGCCGACGATTCGCAATATCATACTTGGTCCACCTTGCGGCCGCTTAATGGCATCGGGCGCGCGGCCGCGGCGCGGCAGGCAATCGGGCCGTTCTTCCGCAGGTTTTGTGGAGAAACTTGGGCGTCGGCGCAACCCCGCGCGGGGACGTCGGCAGCGTGCCTTTTCGGCAACGGCGGCTTACTGTCCGTTTTTGCCGGCCAGCTGGGTCTCGAAAAACTCGTCGACCGCCTTGAGCATCGAATCGGCGGTGCGCTCCTGCCATTTCGGCGATATCAGCAGCTTCTCGTCGGTCGCATTGGAGAGGAAACCGAGCTCGATGAGGGCGGAGGGCACGTCCGGCGCCTCCAGCACTTTGAAGCTCGCCCGCTGATGGGGATCCTTGAACATCCGCGTCGTGCGGCCGAGATCCGTGACCAGATGGCGGGCAAAAACCTCGCCGAAGTTGCGCGTTTCGCGCCGGGTCAGGTCGAGCAGAATGTCCTTGACCTCGTTGGAATCCTCCCCTTTCACGTCGACGCCGGCGAGCACGTCGGACTGGTTCTCCGAATTGGCCATCTCCTCGGCCATCTTGTCGGAAGCCTTGTCGGAGACGGTGTAGACGGTGGCGCCGCGCACCGCCGCGCCATAGAACGAGTTGGCGTGGATCGACAGGAGCAGGTCGGCGTCGTGGTCGCGGGCGAAGGCCACCCGGTCGCCGAGCGAGACGAAGGTGTCGTCGGTGCGGGTCATGAAGACATCGTAGCGGCCGGTCGCCTTCAGCTTGGCGGCGAACACCTTGGCGAAGGCAAGGGTCACCGTCTTTTCCAGCGTGCCGCCGCGGCCGTGGGCGCCCGAATCGATGCCGCCGTGGCCGGGATCGAGAACAACCACGTGCTCGCCCATCGGCTGGGTTGGAGCGGCGAGCGTGCGGTCGGCCAGCTGCGCGGCGGCCAGGTCCTGGTTCCGCCGGTAAAGACGCGCTTGAGCAAGGAACTTCTCGCGCGTGGTGGGGACCGCATCCAGCACCAGGCGGGCCGGCTGGCCCTGGCCGGCGTCGGTGACGAAGGACTTGTCGACCTCGACCGGAGCGGTGAGGTCGATGACGATGCGCGACTTGCCTTGGGCAAACAGACCGTAGCGGAAGGCCGACATCGGGCCGCGGCCGCTGCTGCCGGCGTCGTCCGGCAAGGCAAAGCGCACCTCCGGCAGATCGACGACGATGCGATAGGGGTCGGCGAGCGTGAAGACGGTGGCCTCGACCTTGGCCGAAATGTCGGCGACGAAGCGAACGCGCTGCCGATCGCCGACGACGCGGGCGTCGAACACCACCGGGATGTCGCCGACGGCGGTGGTGCTGGCGGCGGCGACCGCCGGCGGCGGCACCGCCAGGGCAAGCAACAGCGCCGCGACCGGGCCGAGCCGCCCGGCCGTCGATTCGCCCATCAGCTTCGTCGCGGACGTCATGCCCCTCGTTCTCGGCGCGCCGTCACCGGGTCCCGTTCCCTACCTTCATAAAGGATGGGAGGACAATGGTTAACCGCTTCTTTTGCCCCGGCAGGGCCGGATGCAGCGAGAGCGTCCTTGCCAAGACTCGCGTCGCCACCTAAAACACTACAACGGAATTCATCCTCCGTGCGCGGTGCTCTCCGATCGGCGGACGCGGACTGTTGACGGCGCGACCTTGACAAAGGCCAGCGTCGGCGGGTCCGCCGGCAGCCCTGGGAGAGGCGGGCGGAGGGTGCTCCGGGCGACGGCGGGGTCGTCAGGCCAAACGAGCGCAAACGGCCCCTACGGCGTCCGACGATCCGGCTGCGGCGCCGGCCCTTGTGCGGCGGTCGCCCAGCATGGACGTCCTTGTAATCGTTCCGGTTGCACACGAAATGAGTCGCGGCGCCAATATGCCCAACCCGACCCCATCCCTCCAATCGACGCCGGTCCCGGCAATCGCCGGTCGACGGGCGTCGGCGATGGCCGGCGGCAGGCGCTTCCCGATTCGATCAAGACAAGCCGGCACCTCTCCCGCAGGCATGGCATGGGCGGGCTCGCCCGCCCCCGGCCGCGTGACGGGGGCCGCGGAGACTTCATTCCATGGCCAACAAGATGCTCATCGATGCCGCCCACCCCGAGGAAACACGGGTGGTGGTTCTGCGCGGCAATCGCGTCGAGGACTTCGATTTTGAAGCCGCCAGCCGCAAGCAGCTGCGCGGCAATATCTACCTAGCCAAGGTCACCCGGGTCGAGCCGTCGCTGCAGGCGGCGTTCGTCGACTATGGCGGAAACCGCCACGGGTTTTTGGCATTTTCCGAAATCCACCCGGACTACTACCAGATTCCGGTCGCCGACCGACAGGCGCTCATCGAGGCGGAAGAGCGCGAAAACGTCGAGGCGGAGGAGCGCGCGGCAAGCGACCGCGAACCGGCGGGAGCGGCCGAGGACGACAGCTCCGAGGCCGCGGCCGACGAACAAGGCGAAGGCGCGGCCTTGGCGCGGGCGGACGGCGGGGAGAACCTGACGGAAGCCGCCGAGGGCGCCAGCGACGGTGAGGCGGAAACGACCGCCGCCGCCGCCAATCAGGCCGCGGAGGACGACGCCGTCGAAGTCGAGAGCGACCAGCAGATCGATTCGGTCGGGGCCGAGGACGCGATGGAGGAGGTGCCCGAGCGGCGCCGGCCGCGCGTGCGCCAGTACAAGATCCAGGAGGTCATCAAGCGCCGTCAGGTTCTGCTGGTGCAAGTGGTCAAGGAAGAGCGCGGCACCAAGGGCGCGGCGCTGACCACCTACCTGTCGCTCGCCGGCCGCTATTGCGTGCTGATGCCCAACACCGCCCGCGGCGGCGGCATCTCGCGCAAGATCACCAGCCTCACCGACCGCAAGCGCCTGCGCCAGGTCGCTGCCGACCTGGAAGTGCCGGCGGGCATGGGTGTCATCCTGAGGACTGCCGGCGCCAGGCGCACCAAGGCCGAGGTCAAACGCGATTTCGAATACCTGCTGAGGCTGTGGGAGAACGTGCGCGAACTGACGCTGAAGTCGACCGCGCCGGCGCTGGTCTACGAGGAAGGCTCGCTGATCAAACGCTCGATCCGCGACCTTTACGGCAAGGAGATCGACGAGATCCTGATCGGCGGCGACGACGCCTACAAAGAGGCCAAAGAGTTCATGCGCATGCTCATGCCGAGCCATGCCAAGAACGTGAAGCCCTACAAGGAGAGCCAGCCGATCTTCGCCCGCTCGGGCATCGAGGCGCAGCTCGACGCCATGTTCTCGCCGCAGGTGACGCTGCGCTCGGGCGGCTACATCGTCATCAACCAGACCGAGGCGCTGGTGTCGATCGACGTCAACTCCGGACGCGCGACCCGCGAGCACAACATCGAGGATACGGCGCTCCAGACCAACCTCGAGGCGGCCGACGAGGTCGCCCGCCAGCTCAGGCTGCGCGACCTCGCCGGCCTGATCGTCATCGACTTCATCGACATGGAGGAGAAGCGCAACAACCGGGCGGTGGAACGCCGACTCAAGGAGGCGCTCAAGAACGACCGCGCCCGCATTCAGGTCGGCCGCATCTCGCACTTCGGTCTGCTCGAGATGTCGCGCCAGCGCCTGCGCACCGGCGTCTTGGAATCGACCACCAGCGTGTGTCCGACCTGCCAGGGAACCGGTCACGTGCGGGCACCGGCCTCGGTGGCGCTGCACGTGCTGCGCTCCTTGGAGGACCAGCTGCCCAAGGGCGTCAGCCACCACCTGACCGTGCGCACGCGCGCGCCGGTCGCCCTCTACATCCTCAACCAGAAGCGCGCGCATCTGTCCGAGATCGAGCACCGCTTCGGCCTGTCGATCACGGTCGTGGCCGACGATGCCATCGCCAACGGCTCCCACTTCGTCATCGAGCGCGGCGAGCCGGTCGAGCGGCAGCAGCCGGTATCGACCTCGGTGCAACCGGACTCGGTGCAACCGGACTCGGTGCAGCCGGAGACGCCGGCCCTGGTCGACGAGACGGCCATGGCGGCGGAGGGCCGCGAGGACGGTGGTGGCCGCAAACGGCGCCGGCGGCGCCGGCGGCCGGAGACCGGCGCCGCGACGGCGGCCGTCGCCGGCGAGGAACCGGCGGTCGCGGGCGAAGGCGAGGAACAACAGACGGTCGCCGGCGAGGGCGAGGAGCAGCCGCGCAAGCGTCGCCGGGGTCGTCGCGGCGGTCGCCGCGGCCGGCGCGGACGCGCTGGCGAGGATCGCGGCGTCGACGAAACGGCAAACGGAGAGATGGCGGGCGCGGGGCTGGCCGGCAACGGCTTCGCCGGCGAAGAGAGCGACGAGGCGGAGGACTTCGGCGGCGCGCCGGCGGTACCGGCGGCGATCGATACGGCCGCTGCGGTTGAGAGCGGACCGGTCGAAGGGTCCCGCCCGGTCGATCAGCCCGGCCCGATGGCTGATGGCGCGGAGGCCGCCGGCGCGAGCGAGGCGGAGGAGGCCGCGGGCGAGTCGGAAGCGCCGAGCGGGCCGGTCGAGCGCGGCGAGGAGACCGACAGCGAAGGCGACCGCCCCAAGCGCAGCGGCTGGTGGCAGCGGCGAAGCTTCTTCTGATGTTGGACGGCGGTCGCGGGCAGCCCCGATGAAGCGCTTCTGGCTCCTTCTGTTCACCTGGTGGAACGGCGAGACGCTCGGCACGCGTTTGTGGACGTGGCGCAAGGGCACGTTCGTGGGCGAGGACGAGACCGGCAACCGCTACTACCGCGACGCCGGCGGCAAGCGGCGCTGGGTCATCTACAACGGCCTCGCCGACCCTTCCACCATCCCGCCCGGCTGGCACGGCTGGATGCACCACCGCAGCGACGAGCCGCCGGCGGCCTACCGGCCGCACGAATGGGAAAAGCCGCATCATCCCAACTGGACCGGCACGCCGCAGGCCTACCGGCCGCCGGGCTCGATCCTCCAGCCGACGCCGAAGACGCCCGGCGAGTCCGATTACGAGCCGTGGACGCCGTAAGGGCGCATCGATTGGCGCAAGTCCGGCCGGTAGCCGTCACTGGGCCGGGTAGTCGGCCTCGGTGATGGTCTTGATTTTGCCGCCATCGATGACGGCGGTGTAGATGTAGGTGCGCTTGGCGGCACCGATCGTCAGCTCCGTGAAGACGACGTTGTCGTGCGGCACCTCCGCCTGCATCACGATCGATTTCAGCACCTCGGGCGTGAAACCGGCGATGACCTTGCCAAGGAATTCACGGACGCCGGCGGTTCCCGAGTAGACCTTGTCGGCGGTGATGATGGACGATTGATCGGTGAAGTCGGTCATGACTGCATCAAGGTCCTTCGACATCGCCTTTTGCAGGTGTCCGTCCCACACCGCCTTGCTCGCCGCCGACACGTCTTGGCCGTACGCGACACCGGTGCCGCTGGCGAGCAGCATTGCCGTCAAGCCGATCAGGGAATTGCGTACACGATGAGCCATTCTATCCTCCATGTTCGTGAGTGCGCGTCCGGGGCGCCGTGGCCGGTCTTGGCATGAGAGCCCTCAGGGCCTCGGCGGTCAGCGGCTGGCCCCCGATCGCCCATTCGCCGCTCGTCACTTCCGAAATCACCACCCAGGTCACGCCGCGCATGTTTTCGCCTTCGACCGAAACCATCGCGTCGGTCAGCTTCTTGATGATCTGACGCTTCTGCTCGGGACTGAACACGCCTTCGATCAGGTGAACCGCGATCAACGGCATCGCCCCCTCCAGAATGCGCCGGCGCGTGCATCCTGGGCGCGTCACTGGCTGGTCGCTTTCAGATTTTCCGGATTTCTTGCGCAGAACCGCATGATTTTGCGTGGACGCTGCACGCCCCGCACGTTGCCGGCAGGTATGATAGCCTTAGCCGCGGCCCAGGCCTCCCGCGCGAGGTGGCAAATGATTGCCAGCTTCGGCGACTGCGAAATCGATTTCGACCGGCGCGAACTGCGGCGGCAGGGCATGCCGGTTCACGTCGAGCCACAGGTGTTCGATCTCCTGGTCTACCTGATTGCGCAGCGTGACCGCGTCGTCAGCAGGGACGAAATCTTCGAGGCCGTCTGGCAGGGGCGCATCGTTTCGGACGCCACGCTCAGCAGCCGTGTTAATTCGGCGCGCAAGGCGATCGGCGACAGCGGCCGCTCGCAGGTGCTCATTCGCACGATTCCCCGGCGCGGCTTTCGCTTCGTCGGCGACGACATGCGCTTCGACGGCGTTGCCGATGGGAGCACGGCAAATCCGGCCATCGTCGAACCGACTTGGCCGGCCGCCCGGCAGCAGATCACTTTCTGTACAACCACGGACGGCGTCCGTCTGGCGGTCGCCGTCGCGGGGCAAGGCGATCTCGTCGTCAAGACGGCAAACTGGCTCAATCACCTGGAGTACGATTGGCGCAGTCCGATCTGGTCGCCGACATTCGAGCGACTGACGTCAAGGCATCAGCTCGTCCGCTACGACGAACGCGGCACCGGACTGTCGGACTGGAATGTCGAGGACATTTCATTCGATGCATTCGTCCGCGACCTGGAAACCGTGGTCGACGCCTTGCGGCTCGAACGTTTCGCGCTGTTCGGCCTGTCGCAGGGTTGCGCCGTCGCAATGGCGTACGCCGCCCGCCACCCCGAGCGGGTCTCCAGGCTCGTCCTGCACGGCGCCTTCGCCCTTGGTCCGACGAAGCGCCACACCCAGGCGGACGACGAGCAGGCATCTGCCTTCCTGACCTTGATACGCCACGGCTGGGGTTACCCCAATTCGGCGTTCATGCAGGCCTTCTCCTCGTTGTACCTGCCGGACGCAACTCTGGCGCAGGTCAGGTGGTTCGCCGATCTGCAGCGGACCACCACCTCGCCCGAGAACGCGATCAGGATCAGGCAGGCGGTCAACGAGATCGACATCGTCGACCTTTTGCCGAAAATCCGGGCGCCGACGCTGGTCACGCACAACCGCAGCGACAATGTGGTCCCCTTCGCCCATGGCCGCATGATCGCGTCGTCGATCCCCGGGGCGCGATTCGTCGAGCTCGACAGCGGCAACCATCCGATCATCCCCGATAACCCGACCTGGGAACGGTTCATGACCGAGGTGGAGGATTTCCTCGCTGCACCCTAGGGTGTTTGTCGTCGCCGCCTTCTGAGGCGAACGGCCACCATTCAACAAAGGCGACGGCTGAGGCCGGCCGCTTGACGGCGACGCCGTGCCGGCGTCGTTCGAATTCGTCGCGAAAAACAGACGCGTGCCGCCGGCGGGTCGCGGACGCGCGGTCAACCGGCGCGAGCCCGGGGACGCTTGCGCTTGCTCATCAGGCGTGCGTAGCCGAGAAATCCGAGTACGTGGTGCATGATGTAGTCGATCCTCACCTCGCGAATCTCCTGGCTGCGCAAGAAGCCGCCGTCCGGCACGAAGAAACGGAGCTGGCGGCGCAGGTTGTCGGCGACGCGTCGCAGGACCGTGTCCACGGTCGGTTCTCTGTCCTCGCCGAGAATGTCGAGGATGCGTGCATACGCGAGCAGACCTTCGGTCTGACAGGCCAGCGGAGTGGCCTCGCTTCCGTGTCGGGTCGCTTCGTCGGCGAGCATCCCTTGGGCAAGGCGGGCGGCATAGTCGATCAGCCATTCCTCGCGGCGCACGCGGACCAGCGCTTCGAGCGCATAGACCATCCACTGGGTGAGCGAGCCGACGCCGTGGTCGCGGGCGGCCAGCTTGCCGGTGCAATCGAGCGCCGCGTCGAGCCAGCGGGTTTCACCGATCGCTTCGCTCGCCAGGGCGAGCGCCAGGATCGGCTGGCCGGTGAACTCGGAGGCGCGCATGGGGTGCGGCGTCGAAATCGGGCCAGGTACCAGGATCTGAACGAATTCGCCGTTGGCGAGCCGCTGCGACTCGACGAAACGAACCAGACGATCCGCCCGCTCGAGGTGGGCGGGGTCACTGGTGCGAGCGTAGAGCGCGACAGAAGCGGCGACGCCGAGCGCGCTGCCGCCGAGCTTGACCAGGTTTTCGTCGATCACGCACAGCATGTCGGTGGCGCCATACGGGCGGAACAGCCGATCGATCATGAACCCGGCGGCACGATCGATCGCCGGCGACAGCTCCGGGATCGGCCACCCCTGGCGCTCGAAGTCGATGAGAGCCCACACCGCCCCGACGTGGCGGACTTCGCCGTAATGGACGCTGACGAACTCCGGATGGTCCGGGAAATAGTTGTACGTGAAGCGCCCGTCGGGGCGGACCAACGCAGCAAGGTGCGCCGCGCCTGCGCGCGCCACCGCCTCCGCCTTGGCGGGCGTGATTACCTGCATGGTCTGTTCCCGCGCCCTGGGTCGGCTCGACAGGCACGGGCAGCGGTTCGACACGGCCGGCAGCAACCGGCCGGTCGCGACCCTACGGAGGTAATTTGAAGATCGCCGCTATTCGCGCCGTGACCGTCTGCAGCCCGACGTCGAGTGCGCCTATGCTCTTGCTCGGGTAATAGTCGTAGAGCACTTCAGGGCGAAGATAAAAATTCGGGCTCACCGCAAGATTGGCCCCCGCACCGACAGTCACCCCGAACAGCGTTCCGCTCGGGTCGAACAACGCAGCGTTCACGCTGACGTTGGCAATCGCCAGGCCGATGGCGACGAACGGCTCGGCGTTGCCTTGCGGCGCGCCAAACAGCGCCCTGAAGCGCGCCACGCTGTCCTGGCTGTAGTCGGCGACGGTGGGCGCTGCATCGACC
>Ga0307436_1001096_pt1 | contig 12284 bp, 10 predicted proteins | sample SalMarWE160440MG_FD_202513 | JGI IMG/M metagenome (GOLD analysis project Ga0307436, IMG submission 202513) | Salt marsh sediment microbial communities from the Plum Island Ecosystem LTER, Massachusetts, United States - WE1604-40 | ecosystem: Environmental > Aquatic > Marine > Intertidal zone >...
GACGAGACGACAAGCCCCGGCCGGCGGGCGAGGGACGTCTGGCATGGGCTTGCGGCTCTACAACACGCTGACGCGGACGAAGGAGGACTTCCGTCCGATCGACCCGAAGAACGTGCGCATGTACGTGTGCGGGCCGACGGTCTACGACTTCGCCCATATCGGCAACGCGCGGCCCTTGATCGTCTTCGACGTGCTGTTCCGGCTGCTCCGCCACCTCTACGGCGCCGACCACGTCACCTACGTCCGCAACATCACCGATGTCGACGACAAGATCAACGCGCGCGCCGCGGAGGAATACCCCGACCTGCCGCTGAACGAGGCGATCGGCAAGGTCACCGAGAAGACCGAGAAGCAGTTTCACGAGGACGTCGCCGCCTTGGGCTGCCTGCCGCCGACCATCGAGCCGCGCGCCACCGAGCACATCGACGACATGAAGGCGATGATCGAGCAGTTGATCGCCAACGGCTCAGCCTACGTCGCCGAGGATAACGTCCTCTTTCACGTCGCCGCGATGGCCGACTACGGCAAGCTCTCCCACCGTTCGCTCGACGAGATGATCGCCGGCGCCCGCGTCGACGTCGCGCCCTACAAGAAGGACCCGATGGACTTCGTCCTGTGGAAGCCGTCGAAGCAAGAGGCGAGGAGCGAAGCGACCGGGAAGATGACAGGTGGCGAGCCGGCGTGGCCGTCGCCGGCCGGCATCAGCGTGCCCGGCCGGCCGGGCTGGCACCTCGAGTGCTCGGCCATGTCCGACAAGTGGCTGTGGCAGGCGGCGCGGGCGACGCTGGGCGAGGCGGGGCTTGCCCATCCGCACGAGTTCGACATCCACGGCGGCGGCATCGATCTCGTCTTTCCCCACCACGAGAACGAGATCGCCCAGTCGCGCTCAGCCTTCCACACGCCGACGATGGCGCACACCTGGCTCCACAACGGCTACCTGCAGGTGGAGGGCGAGAAGATGTCGAAGAGCCTGGGGAACTTCGTGACGATAAGGGAGCTGCTGAATGACTGGCCGGGCGAGGTCATTCGGCTCAACATGCTGAAAACACACTATCGGCAGCCGATCGACTGGACAGAGTCCGGACTGCGCGACGCCGAACGCACGCTGGACCAATGGTACGACGCAACAGGTGACGTGGAGGCAGGCATGCTGTGCGCCGACGCTGTCGATGCCCTTGCCGACGATCTCAACACCCCGCAGGCGTTTACCATCCTCCATCAATTGCGCGACGAGGCGGCAGGCGGACCGGATGGCGCAAAAGCGTGCCTGAGGGCCACCAGCCAGATGCTGGGATTGCTCCAGCATTCGACCCTTGAGTGGAAAGCCAGACGCCGCGCCACGGCGAGCGTCAGCGAGGCGCAGATCGTCGATTTCGTTTCTGCCCGCGCCGCCGCCCGCAAGGCGAAGAATTACGCCGAGGCCGATCGCATCCGCGCCGAGCTCGACGCCATGGGCATCGCGCTCCATGATTCCAAAGACCCGGATACCGGCGAGTTGAAGACTACCTGGGAGGTGAAGCGATGAACGTCGAAATCGACCATATGGGGCTGAGCGTTTCCGACTACGGGCGGTCCAAGGCCTTCTACCTTGCCGCCCTCAAGCCGCTGAACATCGGCATGGTCATGGAGTTCGGCGACGCCGCCGGCCTCGGGCCCGCGGGCAAGCCATTCCTGTGGATCATGGGCGGCGGCAAGGCCACCCCGCCCTTGCATGTCGCCTTCCGCGCCCAAAACCGGCAGCAGGTTGACGAGTTCCACGCCGCGGCGACGGCCGCCGGCGGCACCGACAACGGTCCGCCCGGTCTGCGACCGCACTATCACGCCAACTACTACGCCGCCTTCGTCCGCGACCCGGACGGCAACAACATCGAAGCGGTCTGTCATGCCTCGCTCAAGGAGATCGAAGCTGCCAGCAAGCCGGCCGGCAGGCCCGCTGCCAAGCGACGGACCGCGAAGAAGCCTGCTGCCAAACAACGTACGGCGCGAAAGCCAGCCGCCAAGAAGCGCGTAGCCAAAAAGCCCGCCGCCCGCCGCCGGCCGGCGGCGAGGAAGCCCGCCGGCCGCGGGCGAAAGACCAGGCGATGAGCGCCGTCCGCCTCACCGGCGGCTGTCAGTGCGGCGCCGTCCGCTACGCCCTGCACGAGCAGCCGAGCGACCCCCACATCTGTCACTGCCGCATGTGCCAGAAGGCGTTCGGCTCGTTCTTCGCGCCGCTGACCGGGGTACCGCTCGACAAGTTCGAGATCACCCGCGGCGAACTCGCCATATTCATGAGCTCCGACCAGACCGAACGCGGCTTCTGTCGCGACTGCGGCACGCCGCTGACCTTCCACTACGTCGACCGACCGGAGATCGCGGTGTCCATCGGCTCGCTCGATGAGCCGGCCAAGGTCCGTCCCGGGCGGCAATACGGCATCGAGGCACGCATGCCGTGGTTCGGCGACCTGGCGGACCTGCCGGGCGAGACGACCACCGAGGAGGACGTCCCGACATTGGCCGCGGCGATCGCCGCTTCCAACCACCAGCATCCCGACCGCGACACCAAGATGTGGCCGGCCTGAGGGCAACGCCATGAGCAAGGAACGCCGCTATCTGTTCGACACCACGCTGAGCGCCCGTCCGCCCGCAGGCGCGGTGCGCCGAGGACGGACAAAACGAAAAGATGCCGTCGCGCGGCGAGGGCAGGGCCATGAGTAAGGAACGCCTCTATCTCTTTGATACGACGTTGCGCGACGGCGCCCAGACCAGCGGCGTCGACTTCTCGCTCGCCGACAAGATCCTGATCGCCGGCATGCTCGACGAGCTCGGGGTCGATTACGTCGAAGGCGGCTATCCCGGCGCCAATCCGACCGACACCGGCTTCTTCGAAGAGAAGCGCACCGACCGCGCCACCTTCACCGCCTTCGGCATGACCAAGCGCGCCGGCGTCAGCCTGTCCAACGACCCCGGCCTTCGCGATCTTCTGGCCGCCCACGCCGACGCCATCTGTTTTGTCGCCAAGACGTGGGACTACCACGTTGAGGTCGCCCTGAAGACCAGCGAGCAGGAGAACCTCGAAGGCATCCGCCAGTCGGTCGCCGCCGCGCGCGAGGCGGGCCGGGAGGTGCTGCTCGACTGCGAGCATTTCTTCGACGGCTACAAGGCCAACCCCGCCTACGCGCTCGCCTGCGCCAAGGCCGCCCATGACGCCGGTGCCCGCTGGGTGGTGCTGTGCGACACCAACGGCGGCACCATGCCGGAGGAAGTGGCAGCGATCGTCGCCGAGGTCGCCAAGACGATCCCCGGCGACCACCTCGGCATCCACGCCCACAACGACACCGACCAGGCGATCGCCAATTCGCTCGCCGCCGTGCGCGCCGGCGCCCGCCAGGTGCAGGGCACCCTCAACGGCATCGGCGAGCGTTGCGGCAACGCCAGCCTCACCTCGCTCATCCCCACGCTGATGCTGAAGCCGGCCTATGCCGAACGGTTCGAGATCGGGATCAGCGAGGCCGGTCTTGCCGGATTGACGCCGCTCGCCCATCGTTTCGACGAGTTGGTCAACCGCGCCCCCAACCGCCAGGCCGCCTACGTCGGCGCCAGCGCCTTCACCACCAAGGCCGGCATCCATGCTTCCGCCATTGCCCGCGATCCCCGCACCTACGAGCACGTGCCGCCCGAGAAGGTCGGCAACCGCCGGCACGTGCTGGTCTCCGACCAGGCGGGTAAGGCCAACCTGATCGCCGAGCTGTCACGCATGGGCATCGCCGTCGACCGCGCCGACCGCCGTCTCGATACGTTGCTGAGCGAGCTGAAGGCGCGCGAAGCGATCGGCTACGCCTACGAAAACGCCGATGCGTCGTTCGAGTTGCTCGCCCGGCGCACCCTCGGCGACGTCCCCGACTATTTCGAGGTCGAGAGCTTCCACGTCACCGTCGAACGCCGGCACAACGCCCTCGGCGAGCTCGTCTCGGTGTCGGAGGCGGTGGTCAAGATGATCGTCGGCGGCGAGCGGCTGTTGAGCGTCAGCGAAGGCAACGGTCCGGTCAACGCGCTTGACCGGGCGCTGCGCAAGGACCTCGGTGACTACCGTCACGCCATCGCCGACCTCGAGCTGACCGACTACCGGGTGCGCATCCTCAACGGCGGCACCGAGGCGGTGACCCGCGTGCTGATCGAGTCGAGCGACGCGAGCGGCGATTCCTGGTTCACGGTCGGCGTCTCGGAGAACATCGTCGACGCCTCCTTCGAGGCGCTGATCGACTCCATGACCTACAAGCTGATGCGCGCCGGCGTCGAACCGACCTGAGGCATTCGCCCTACATCAGCTCGGCGCCGCCCGGCTCCGCGACGGCGCGAGGGGGTTGGCCGGCAAGCGCGGCCTTGAGCATCGGGATGACCGCATCCACGTCGGTGCAGAAGGATACCGGCAGTTCGCTGCTGTTGGGCACGAACGCCTTGCGCAGAAAGCCGTCCTCGGTCATGCGCTGGAAAAGCGCCACCAGCGAATCCCAGAAGCCGTTGATGTTGACGATGAGAATGGGGCGCTTGTGCCGCTCGAGCTGCGCCCACGTCGCCATCTCGACGACCTCTTCCAGCGTGCCGATGCCACCGGGCAGCGCCACGAAGGCGTCGGCGCGCTCGAACATGATCCGCTTGCGCTCGTGCATGTCGGCCGTGACGATCAACTCGGGCGCCTCCTTCAGCATCACCTCGCGATCCTTCAGGAACTGCGGAATGATGCCGGTCACGGTGCCGCCGTTGCCGAGCACGCTGCGGGCGAGCACGCCCATCAGCCCGATCGATCCGCCGCCGTAGACCAGTCTGATTCCCGATTCGGCCATTGCCCGACCAAGGCTTGCCGCGGCCGCGGTATATTCGGGAGCCGCCCCCTCGTTGGAGCCGCAATAGACGCAGATGCTTCGCAATTCAGCCATTAGCCGGATGTGGCATTGGCCGGCGGCGGGCGTCAAGTTGGCCTTTTTGGTTGCCTTGTGGCGTGCCCCCGACCACGTATAGACTCACAAAACGAATACTAACCGGGAACGGATCGACGAATGCACCAGCGCCGGCTGACCGGGCTAATCGCGCTCGTTGTCGTGGTGGGCGCGGTCGCCGCCCTGACTTATTACGACTATTGGCAGGGGACCGTGGCTGAGGCGCCGGTCGCCTTCGCGCCAGCCGTATCAACCGATGAATCGATGCCGGCCGGCGAGACGCCGATCGAGCCGCCCGCGTCTTTGACAGGGGCCGCACCGGCCGCCGAGGCACCCGCCCAGGCGCCCGCTGCCTCCTCGTCTGCCGCTGCGCCCGCCACCACCGCCGAGGCGACGCCCGAGGTAGCTGCCGCGCCCTCTAGCGAGGCGCCGCAGGCGACCGCTCCGGCTTCTGAGGTCGCCAGTGCGCCGTCCGCCGAGGCGCCCGCCATGTCGGCCGAGGGGACGCCCGAGGTTGCCGCGCCCTCTAGCGAGGCGCCGCAGGCGACCGCTCCGGCTTCCGAGGTCGCCAGTGCGCCGTCCGCCGAGGCGCCCACCATGTCGGCCGAGGCGACGCCCGAGGTTGCCGCGCCCTCTAGCGAGGCGCCCGCCCAGACTGCCGCGCCAACCGCCACGGTCGCTAATGCGCCTTCCGCCGAGGGGTCGGCCATGTCGGCCGAGGCGACGCAGGGGGTTGCGGCGGCGTCATCTGGCGGGCAGGGGCCCGCGGCCTCTGCAGCGGCACCGGTGGTGCCGTCGTTCGATGTCGTCCGAGTCGAGCCGTCCGGCGAGACCGTGGTCGCGGGATTGGCTGAACCGGGTTCGACTGTCGACGTTCTCGACGGGGCGAACACCGTCGCCACCGCCGAAGCCAACAACCTCGGCGAATGGGCGATGGCGCTCGACAAGCCGCTGCCGCCCGGCACCCACGATCTTGCCATCCGCACCACGTCCAAGGACGGCGGGGTCACGATGCTGTCGGACCAGCGCGTGGCCGTTTCGGTGCCGCAAGACAAGTCGAACAACGTGCTGGTGGTACTCAACAAACCGGGTGCAGCCAGCAAGGTCCTCGAGGTGCCGCCGGCGCAGCAACAGCAAACCGCGAGTTCGGCGCCTGCCAAGGCGCCATCGCCACCGGCCGCTGCCTCTCAGGTCGCCGAGACCACCGTGGGCCAGCCGGCCGCCGAAGCGCCGGCGCCCGCCCAGATGACGAAGGCCGGGTCGACCGGCGCCGCCGAGCAAGCGCCCGGGTCCGCATCGCTTACCGCGACGGCCGCCAATCCGGCGGCCACCGGTGCGGGCAGTGGGACGGAGGTGGTCATGGCGGCCCCGTCCGAGCCCCAGTCGAGCAAACCGGCTGGCGTGCAATCGAGCGCCGAGACACCGCAAACCGCGCCGGCACAGGCGGCCGTGGAACCGGCGGTCACCGTCGCGAGCGTCGAAGCCGACACATCGGGCGAGGTCTACGTCACGGGAACGGCGGCGACCGGCCAGCCGGTGCGCGTCTACGTCGACAACCAGCCGATTGGCGAGACGAAACCGGACGCATCCGGCGCCTGGCAGCTGGCGGTCAAGCGGGAAATGCCGCCGGGAACCTACCAGGTGCGCGCCGATCAGGTCGATCAGGCAACCGGTGACGTCATCGCCCGCGCCGAGGTGCCGTTCGAGCGTGAAATCGACGTGGCGACCCTGAAGCCGATGGTGAGCAGCGGCACCGAGGAGAGCTCTGCCGTCTCCGGGCAAGCGCCCGGTCTTGAAACGATCGTCATCCGGCGCGGCGACAATCTCTGGCGGATCGCCCGCCGCGCCTATGGCCGCGGCATCCGCTATTCGACCATCTACCAGGCCAACCGCGAGCAAATCCGCAATCCCCACTGGATCTATCCGGGCCAGGTCTTTGTGGTGCCGGCCGGCAACACGGCCTGGCAGAAATAGCGCCCGGCCCGACGCCGCTTGAAATCGCGTCAAACGGGCTTAGGTGAGCTTTCATCGTTGAATTACGATGAAAGCCATGGCTTTCGATCAAGAGGACATTGTCCTTGCCGCCCGCATCAAGGCGCTCGCCCACCCGGCACGTCTGGCGATCGTGCGCGCCCTCCAGCGCGTGGGCGGCAATGGCTGCTGCTGCGGCGATATCGTCAGGGATATGCCGCTCGCCCAATCGACCGTATCCCAGCATCTGAGAATCCTTCGTGAGGCGGGTCTGATCCGTGGGGAAATCGAAGGCCCGCGTTCCTGCTATTGCCTCGATGAAGCAGCGCTTGCCGCCGTCACCGAGGCGGTCGCCGCGCTAGGCGGGAAGCCCATGACGCTCGGCCACGGCCCGCAGCAATGAAGCAAGAGTCGACGCTCGCCACCCTGCGCGATCTGTGGCCGTACATGTGGCCGGCGGACCGTCCCGACCTCAAGCGGCGGGTGATGGTTGCCCTCGGCGTTCTCGTCGCCGCCAAGATCGTCACCGTCCTGGTGCCCTACACCTACAAGTGGGCGACCGATGCACTCACGGCGCCACCCGCGGTCGGCACGAATGGCGCTCTCACCGTCGGCCTGGCCGCGCTGGTGACCGTTCCCATCATGCTGGTCGTCGCCAACGGCGTCGGCCGCATCCTGATGAACGTGTTCAACAACCTGCGCGACGCGCTGTTCGCCAAGGTTGGTCAGCACGCCGTTCGCAACCTCGCCTACAAGACGTTCGTTCACATGCACGAACTGTCGCTGCGCTATCACCTGCAGCGACGCACCGGCGGCCTCGCCCGCATCATCGAGCGCGGCACCAACGGCATCGAGACCATCGTCCGTTTCACCATTCTCAACACGCTGCCGACGGTTTTCGAATTCACTTTCGCCGCCGCCATCATCACTTACCAGTTCAACTGGCACTATCTGGCGGTGGTCGCCGTTACCATCGCGCTCTACGTCTGGTTCACCGTCAAGGCCTCGGACTGGCGCATCAAGATCCGCCGCTCGATGAACGAATCCGACCAGGACGCCCACTCCAAGGCGATCGACTCGCTGCTCAATTTCGAGACCGTCAAGTATTTCGGCAACGAGGGCATGGAAGCCAGCCGTTTCGACGGAGCCATGGCCCGTTATGAGCAGGCCGCGATCCGCATCTGGACCTCGCTCGCCTGGCTCAACATCGGGCAGATCGTCATCTTCACCGTCGGCATGACCATCTGCATGGTCATGTCGGGGGCTGCCGTCATGCACCGCACCCAGACCATCGGCGACTTCGTTCTCATCAACGCCCTGCTCATGCAGCTGTCGATCCCGCTCAATTTCATCGGCTTCGTCTACCGCGAGATCAAACAGGGCCTGATCGATATCGAAGCGATGTTCGATCTTCTCGATGTCGCGCCGGAAATTGTCGACAGGCCCGGTGCCCATGAATGCGTCATCGATGGCGGTGCCATTCGCTTCGACAACGTCAGCTTTCACTACGATGCCGCTCGCCCGATTCTGCACGACATCTCGTTCGAGGTGCCAGCCGGCCATATCGTCGCCATCGTCGGCCCTTCCGGCGCCGGCAAGTCGACCATTTCGCGGCTGCTCTTTCGCTTCTACGAGGTGACCGGCGGGCGCATCCTTGTCGACGGGCAGGATGTCCGCGACGTGACGCAAGCGTCGTTGCGCGCCGTCATCGGCATGGTTCCGCAGGATACGGTGCTGTTCAACGACACGATTCGCTACAACATTCGCTACGGCCGCCCGGACGCGACTGAGAACGAAATCGGCGCCGCTGCCCGCACCGCCCAGATCGGCGAGTTCATCGCGGCGCTGCCGGACGGCTACGACACCGAGGTCGGCGAGCGTGGCCTCAAATTGTCCGGCGGCGAGAAGCAACGGGTGGCGATTGCCCGTACCGTGCTGAAGGCGCCACCGATCCTGATCCTCGACGAAGCGACTTCGGCGCTCGACATCCACACCGAGCGTGAGATCCAGGCGGCGCTCGACCGTGTTTCGGCTGATCGCACGACGTTGGTCATCGCCCACCGTCTGTCCACCGTGGTCCACGCCGATGAAATCATCGTGCTCGACGAGGGGCAGATCGTCGAGCGCGGCACCCACAACCAGCTGCTGCTCCGCCACGGTCTCTACGCCTCCATGTGGAACCGTCAGCGCCAGGCCGCCGAGGCCGCCGAGCGCCTCGCCGAGACTGCCGGCGACGAAGCCGCCGCCTACACGCCTCAACCCACCGGTCCGGAAGCCGTGCCGGCGAAGTAGCGGCCACCGCCGCACGAGAGCGGCGCCGGCGACCAACGATGCGTGTGCAACCGGCTACTTCAGGTAGGCTTCCACCGCGTAGCGGCGCATCATGCGGTGGGTGTTGAAGTAGTTGGGAACGTACCCGATCGCCCGCTTCATCATCCATCGCCAGCGCCCCGGTTGGTCGTAGAAGAGGGGCAGCACCGTCCCGCCGAGTTTGTCATAGAGCGCCGCGCCGTCGGGCGGTTTGGACCGGTCGCCACTTTCGATCGCCCAGCCGGTGACGCCTTCGATGCACGCCTCCGGCCACCAGCCGTCGAGGACGCTGAGATTGAGCACCCCGTTGAGCGCCGCCTTCATGCCGCTGGTGCCTGACGCCTCCATCGGCGGCACCGGCGTGTTCAGCCACACGTCGGCGCCCGCTACGCACGCCCTGGCGACATCCATGTCGTAGTTCGGCAGGAACGCGCCGGCGATCTTGCCCTTCAGTCGCCGCATGACCTGGTGCAGCTCCGCGATCATTTTCTTGCCGCCAGAATCGTGCGGATGGGCCTTGCCGGCCATGACGACCTGGAACGGGTGGCGCGCGGCAATGGCGGCAAGGCGGTCGAGGTCAGACAACAATAGTGTCGGACGCTTGTACGCGGTCACGCGCCGGGCGAAGCAGATGATCGGCACCTCGGGGTCGAGCGACACGCCGGCGGTCTCCTTCACGCGCGCGATCAGATCGCTCTTGGCAGTGCGATGACAGTCCCACACCTCGTCTTCGGAAAGCTCGATCGCCCGCACCAGCATCGCCGGCTCCTGGCGCCAATGCGGGATACGCGCCGTGTAAAGTCGGGCGAAAGCCTCGTGGGCCCAGGTCTCCAGATGAATGCCGTTGGTAACCGCGTGAATGCGGTGGCCGGGGAACATGCGCGCGGTCGTGTCGGCGTGCATGCGGGCGACGCCATTGACGTATCCGGACAGGCTGAGCGCCAGCCGCGTCATGTTGAGTTGGTCGCGGCCAGCTAGGCGCTTCAGCTCATTGAGCCCGACCAGGTCTGGCAGCAACCGGGTGAAAAGATCGTAGGAAAAGCGATCGTGCCCCGCCTCGACCGGCGTGTGGGTCGTGAACACGCAGCGCTCGCGCACCTCTGCGATCTCGCTTGGCGTCCCGCCGCGATCCCCCTTGCCGCGCGGTTTGGCGAAATGACCGAGAAGATCAAGAGTCAGAAAGGCGGCATGGCCCTCGTTGAGGTGGTAGGTGTCGATGTCGAAGCCGAGGGCGCGCAAAACCCGAATGCCACCGATGCCGAGGACGATCTCCTGCTTCATCCGGTAGGCGTCGTCGCCGCCGTAGAGGTAGTGCGTCAGCGTCCGGTCCGCCTTGCTGTTCTGCTCCAGATCGGTGTCGAGCAGCAAGATCGGAATCTGATGGCCGCCGGTGGCGGCGTGGACGTACAGCCAGGGTCGGATCCAAATTTGTCGTCCCTCGATGGTCACCACGCTCATTGCGTCGAGCGGCGAGCACCAGAGCGCCGGATCCCACCGGTCGGGGAGTTCGCGCTGGCGTCCGTCGGGATCGATCTGCTGCCGGAAATAACCGGCTCGGCTGGCCAGCGTCACGAACACCATCGGGAGTTCGAGGTCTGCCGCCGAGCGGGCCGAATCGCCGGCCAGGACGCCGAGGCCGCCCGCGTAGGTATGCATCTCCGGGCGGATGGCCAACTCCATGGCAAAATAGGCAATGTGAGTGCGTGGAAGGAAAGGGTTTAGCGGCATGCGACCTCGCCTCGCACAGATCTCCCGCATGCGCGGGACGGGTGATGCAGGTCCATGTGGCCGCTCGTCTTGTCAAGGGCAGCCCGGTCTGCCGTCAGCGCGAGTGGCTCGAAACCGTCGCCCAACCCGGCCAAATCGATGCTATCAGTGGGCCGACGGGAGGACCTCGCCATGATGAACCTCGAGGAAATCTTCAACCGCAGCAACATTCTCGACATCAGCTTTTTCAATTTCCGCAACGCGATCACCGCCTGCTACTTCGCTGATCGCGATCTGCGCATCCTCAAGATCAACGACAATTTCCGCACCTTCTTTCCGGTTCTCGGCAACGTCTCGAACGTGTATTTTCCCAACGTCCTCGAACAGCTTGGCGTCGAGGCTTCTTACATCGACAGCTTTTCCGACCAGTTGGAAAAGAACGGATACGTGTTCATCCCGCACATCCCCATCAAGGTCGAGGGGGACGATCGCGTGTTCTCATTGATGTCGACCTACACCAAAGATACCAGCTTCTCCTATCTCAACGGCGTTCAGGGTCAGTTCGTCGATCGCACGGCCGAGTGGCAGCTGCGCCGCGAGCGCGAGCAACTGCTGGAGGAAAAGTTGCGCGATCGCGAGCTGATCGAGGAAAAGACCCGTCAGCTGGAGCGCGTCGCCGATCGGCTGGCCAAATATCTGTCACCGCAGATCTACAGCTCGATCTTCGCGGGCAAGAGCGAGGCGGCGGCGCCGCTGGCGCGCAAGAACCTGACGATCTTCTTCTCCGACATCGAAGGCTTCACCGATATCAGCGACGGCATGGAACCTGAGCGCTTGTCGTTCTTCATCAACACCTACCTCAGCGAGATGTCGAACATTGCCATCGAATACGGCGGCACCATCGACAAATTCATCGGCGACGCCGTCCTCATCTTTTTCGGCGACCCCGAGACAGACGGGGACCGCAACGATGCGATCAAATGTGTGCAGATGGCGCTGCGCATGCGCGAGCGCGTGCGCGAGCTGGAGCAGGTTTGGCACGAGCACGGCATCTCGAAACCGTTGCGGGTGCGCATGGGCGTCAACACCGGCTATTGCACCGTCGGCAACTTCGGCTCCGAGCATCGACTCGAATACACGGTTCTCGGCAGCCCGGTCAATCTGGCCTCGCGTCTGCAAACCGCCGCCGACGCCGACACGATCCTGCTCAGCGAATCCACCTATTTGCTGATCGGCGACATTGCCGATTGCCACCGCATGGACGACATGCACCTCAAGGGCTTTGCCCGTCCGATCGGCTGCTATCGCCTCGACGCCTTGCGCGGTGACGATGGCGGGAAAGGACCGATGACGCGGGTCGGCAGGCACGTTGCCGTCAAC
>Ga0307436_1001097_pt1 | contig 12272 bp, 9 predicted proteins | sample SalMarWE160440MG_FD_202513 | JGI IMG/M metagenome (GOLD analysis project Ga0307436, IMG submission 202513) | Salt marsh sediment microbial communities from the Plum Island Ecosystem LTER, Massachusetts, United States - WE1604-40 | ecosystem: Environmental > Aquatic > Marine > Intertidal zone >...
ACCCCGTTAGCGTCCGGACCGACCTCGCTGACTTCTACGATCTCGTCAGCCGGTATGCCGAGGCGTCGGGACGCGGCACGAATCGCTTCGGGGTCGGGCGCCTCATACAGGCAGTTGGTCTTAGGCTTGTCGGCGCTCAGGAACGAGTACAGCCAGCGGATTCCAATTTCGTCGTTGACCAGCGTGATCCTCTCCATCGTCTGCGGATCGTTGGCCAGGACATCGGCGAATGAGCGTTCGATCAACAACAGCGGCATTTCTACCCTCGTGCGTCTGCTTCCCAAAGGATGTGGACGCTTTAGCCAATGGTCGGCGCTATCCCGCCTGCGCCGCTGGAACTGCTCGTTGGTGTACTGGCTACCCTGATCCGAGTGATGCAGCAGGGCGTCGGGCTTGCCGCGTCGCCATATCGCCATGATGAGGGCATCGGTGACGAGCTGGGCTGTCATGGTGGTGCTCATCGACCAGCCCACCACCCGGCGCGAGAACAGGTCGATCACGGCAGCCACGTAAAGGCACCCCTCGGCAGTCCAGATATAGGTGAAGTCTGCCACCCACTTGTGGTTGGGACGGTCGGCCTGAACTGGCGATCCAGTACATTGCACGCCAATGCTGCGCTAGCCCTAGGAGCCCGCAAGGTTCAGGCTGCGTCGTCGAACTGGCGTTCCCACGAGCTTCCCGAAAGTGAGAGCAGTTCGCCGAAGCTGTTGCCGGACATCGCTTTCAGCTTCGTCAGATCCTTGAGCTCAACAGTCTGACCGTCGAGGACATTCAGCAGCCCTTTGCGGGCAAGGGATTGAAAATTGCGCGACAGGGTTTCCGGGGTCATTCCGAGGTACGTGGCCAGATCTCGCCGGCACAGGGGAATGCGCAGCAGGGATTGCCCGGGAGCAGAGGGGGTGCTGCCTTCGCCCGTCGCGATGGCCGACAGATAGCCTGCAAGACGCTGAATAGTGGTGCGGCAACTGAACAAAGTCAGCCATTCCTGCAACTCGTCCGCCTGTCTCGATACCTGAGACAGAATTTGGCAGGCGATCTCCGAATGACTCCTCATCAGCCGCTCTATCGTCGACTTCTCGACCGCGCAAATATGCACCTCTCCGACGGCCTCATGATCGAAACGGGTCAGGCGATCGAAGGAGGTGCCGATGAAATCGCCTCGCTTGAGGAGCCCCACGATGACCTGACGCCCATCCATCGTGTTCGTGATGAGCTTGATAACGCCGGAGACGATGCCGCCAAAAAACCGACATTCACCGAATTGCGAAAAAATGGTCTCTCCGGCTTGAAAGTGCAGCAATCGGGACGCGGACCTCAGTTCACGCAACGTGTTTGCGTCAAGGCCGGCGCAAATGCCGATTTGCCGAATGGGACAGGACACACAGTTCACCCCATCCGCGCAGAGCGCTCGCGAACTCATGACAAACTCCCTGTCGTTCAGAATGCCACTTGCGGTGGCTTCTCTTTTTTCGCTGGCAGAGCGCACTGAGCTGTGCCGCCAAACTGATTCTCCAATTGCCGAACGGGGAAGCAAAGTGAGATTTGTAGCGAATTGTAGAGTTTTGTAGCGAACTGGCGTATGATGCCATCGAGCGAGCGGATTGCCTGTATTGTTTGGTCATCATTCTTGATTCGCTAGTATATTCCTGCTGCGGGGAATATTCAGCCAACGAAGCTAGAACGAGCAGCAGGACAACATCAAAGCGGAACAATTCCATGTCCCAGACAACAGCGGTGCGCTCGAGTGACTTTCCCGGTGCCTCTTTCACCGACATCCAGGATGTCATTTTCTCTGTGCTCAATGACACCCAGGACGTGTGTTGCTGGTCGAGCGGGACCCGCGATGGCATCGTGCGGCTGTCGTCCACGGCCGCTCAGTTCTTTGGCCTCCCGCCGCAAGAAACCGCGGTTGCGTTTGAGGACTGGCTCCAACGTGTTGTCGCAGAAGAAGACCGTGCAACTGTACGCGCCGCCATGACCTCACACGCCCCAGATGCGCGGTTCGGCCCATTCCGCTTTCGCGTCGGAACCGATGGTGGGACGCGACGCTGCATCGAGCAGCGAGGCCGCATCGTCTCCAAAAACGGTGATGGCACCATCGCCTGGTTGTCACAGGATGTGACCCGCTACGTTGAACTCAGAGATCAGCGGGAGACGGCCGCACTGCGCTTCGCGGAAGTGTTCCGGGATGCGACGCTGGGCATTGCCGTTCGCGGGTCGGAAGGTAAGTACCGACACTGCAATACCGCTTTTTGCACCCTTGTCGGCTACACGCAAGAGGAACTGTCGGAGCATAACTTCACCGACCTCGTTCACCCAGACGACGTGGCGGCTGAATCGCAGGCGACCGACAAGGTGATCGCCGGCCAGATCCCCAATTTCGAATGTGAAACCAGATTTATCAGCAAATCCGGCAAACCCGTCTGGGTGCACAAGCTGATAACCCCGCTGCCGAGCAGATCCAATCAGCCCCCGGACATTCTTGCCGTCATATTCGCCATCGAAGACCGGCGCCGCACCGAAGAGGCGCTCTGGCTTGAGCGCGACAAGCTGAAAGCGGTGATCGAGAATGTGGGTGTGGGGATCGGGATCACCGATCCTGCCGGCCACACTCTGTTCTTGAATGCCGAGGGCATGCGCATCCATGGGTTTGAGAGTGTAGCGCAGATGTTCGAGCAGCTTTCCGACCCTTTCGCCAATTTCGAGCTGAGGTATCCGGATGGCCGGGAGATGCCTTTTTCCGAATGGCCTTCGTCGCGAGCCTTCCGTGGGGAGTTCGTGCAGGATTATGACGTGCTGCTTTCGCGGCGCGACAGTGAGCTGGCCCGCTACATAAAATACAGCTGCGGCCCCATCCGCAACCAGTCGGGCGATGTCGTGCTTTTTGTCTTCAGCATGACCGACCTGACCGAGGTCCGGCGTATGCATGAGGCTCTGTTGCACTCGCAAAAGCTGGGTGCCATGGGAGAACTCGCCAGCGGTATCGTGCATGACTTCAACAATCAGCTGGCGATCATCACGGGCAATCTGGAACTTGCTCGCCCGCGCGTAGCGGACGACGACACGCGAAAGCTCATAGATTCCGCGCACGAGGCTGCGACGATCGGTGCCGCCATCAACCGTCGCCTCCTTTCCGCTACGCGGCGGCGGTCCGGCCAGCGGGTCATCGTCGACGTCAACGAGCGCATAGTCGCCATGGAGGAACTCGTTGAAAGGATCGTCGGGTCGGAAATTTCCCTCGTCTCCGAACTCTCCCACGACCTGTGGCCGGTCAGGGTCGATCCCGGCGAACTGGACGGCGCCCTGCTCAATCTGGTGAATAATTCCTGCGAGGCAATGAAGTCAGGCGGCTTGCTTGTTTTGCGCACCTTCAATGTCAAAAATCTCGACAACCGCGGCCACGCCGCGCCGCCACGCAAAGGCGATTTCGTGCAAGTGATCGTCAAGGACACCGGGGCGGGAATGTCCAGTGAGGCTGTTCGCAGGGCGGGAGAACCGTTCTTTACCACAAAAGGGCACGGCCGCGGCACGGGACTGGGCCTGACCGGTGTGTTTGCCTTCGCAGAACGCGCAGGCGGGCATATCGACATTTCAAGCAGTCCCGGCGCCGGCACCGAAGTCTCGATCTTCCTGCCTCGGGCGACAACGGGCTCCAACGACTCTCGGGAGACCGTGGGCACTGCCGAGCCCGAACGGGGCAGGGGTGAGCTGATACTGGTGGTCGAGGACGACGATCAGGTCCGCGAAGTGACGATGAAACGCCTGGAGTCGCTGGGCTATGCCGTGGAAGAGGCCTGCACTGGCGAACAGGCCATTGCACTGGTCGAGAGCGGGCTGAAGCCGGCCTTGATTCTCAGCGACATCGTCATGCCGGGCTCCATCGACGGCTTCCAGCTCGCCGAGTACGTTGCGTCCCGCTTTGCCGGAATCGGCGTGGTGCTGACCACCGGCTATCAAGAGAAATCTTCAAAGGCGGTGAAGAGGGGCCAAGAGCGCGAGATGCGCGTGCTGGAAAAGCCTTATGCGCTTCAGGATTTGGCCGGCGCCATCCGTTCGGTCGTGGTGGCGGCCAGCGGCTCGACGGGCCTCACCTCACCGACGAAGACATAGCCGACACCCCGTACGCTCTTGATGAGAACCGGCGCCTCGCCCACTGGCTCGATCTTGCTTCGCAGATGGGCAACGTGACCATCGATCGTACGGTCCAGTGGATCCCATTTACGTCCGCGCAATTCTTTCCACAGCTCGTCGCGCGATATAATGCGTCCCGGGTGGCTGACGAATATGCGTAAGAGGTCGAATTCGGTTTCCGTCAGCAGAATGCGCCGACCGTCGGTCTTGGCGACTTCATGGCGTGCAAAGTCGATCATACCATGGTCAAAGGCGACCCTGTTGCCATTGTAAGGCAGGTGCGAGCTCACGTTGGGCGAGACTGCCAGCGCATAGCGTTCCAGCACCGATTTGATGCGCAGGGTGACCTCACGCACATGGAACGGCTTTGCAATATAATCATCCGCTCCGCATTCAAGCCCCATAACGCGGTCGATGGGCTCACTGCGGCCGGTGATCATGACGATGGGGATATTCCACTTCTTGCGCGCCTCTCGCGCCAGCATGAGGCCGTCTTCCTGCCCCAGTCCGAGATCCAACGTGATCAGGTCCGCGCGCTGTCTCTCAAGGGTGGCAAACATGGATTGCCGGTCACACGCCTCGATGACGTCATAGCCCTCGGAACCGATTGCGGACTTGAGAAGCTCACGCATCGGCCGTTCGTCGTCAACGACGAGGACAATTGGGCGTCGGTTCACCACCTTGTCCGCAGTCCCCTCCCTAGTCGGCACTTCCGGTCCGGAATTCGCGATCCAGCGCATTGCAGTCCTCCAAGATTTGGTAGTCCCGCTAGGCCTGCGCCGTCAAGCCAACCAAAGTTTATCCACAGCGCCGCAAGCGGCAGCCGCTGATCGCCGCTGCACTGAAATCACGACCACCCATACTGCTCCAAACATGCGGCTTTCATTGACAAGTGTCATCGACACGAATGTAATACAAAAAATATTCCCATAATGTGGCGTACAGTGGGCCGGCCGGTACGATCAGGAGGCGATCCCGTGCGCACAAGATTCATACAACTCGTCGTCTTGACTTCGCGGCTCCTTGCGGTGCCAGGCATCTTCTAACCGTCTCTTGAGCCAGGCATCCGATGGAAGGGCTAGCGCCATTGTCTTGGAGGCGAATGATGCAAGCGGGGCCGCCGGTTTTGGCTCGCGACGTGGCAGTGTCCTCCTCGGGGGCGGGCGGTGGCAGCCGGGAATCGGGATCGAAAATGAGCCATGACTGGCTACAGATCGGGGCCTTGCTGATGCAATGACGGTCGTCAATGATCCGCAGGAACTGGCGTGTTATTCAGACAATGAAGCGACACAGAAACTCGAGCGTCACTGCGGAGAGGAAATCCCAGTTATCGTGAGAGGCTTTCTGTACAGCGCACCAGGTTCGGACTCGGCTCGAAAGGAAGCTTAGCAGCCGCGAAAATGATCTGGCATTTGATGGCTGACACTCCGACCCCCCAACCCAACCCCCGGTGTGTCAGCTCTTAGTCGGAGCCCCCTTTCCCCCGGAGGGGGCTCCGCGCATGATTGCTGGCTGTATCGCTTAGCGGGCAGCAAAAACATGACGAGCAGCCGACATCTTGCGTCAAGGCGTGCAAGATTGCGTGCGATGATTTCTTGCTGCAGACGGTCAGCCGCGAAATGGCGCTCCTCGACCGGTCCCTTTGTAATGCTGCGGAAGCTCTCTCTTTAGTGACCGTCGTTTCGCCCGGCCAGGAATGAGATGGATGTGGCAGCAGCGCGATGTGTACGAGGATTACCGGACCGCCACGCTGGATGCCGCGCCGCCGATTTGCACTTCGATGACGTCGCCGGGCTCGATCTCCAGATCGTCACTCGCCCGCAATTGCCGCCAGCCGTTGTCTGACTTACGTGAGACGGTCACCTGCACTGCCGAACCGTCCTGTGAAGCTGCTTGCGCGCTGGCCGCACCGGGCCGTAGCCTCTCGCTGACCGCGCGCAATCTTGCATCCAGCTGCGCCAGTCTCGTATTGACATCATTCAACTCGCCGAGAAGCGCGATGCGCCTGCGGTTCGCGTCCCGGTCCATTTGGCGGGAGAGTTCGGCCTCTCGTTGATGGATATGCATCAGCTCGACCGTGGTGTTGAGTTGCCGGCTGCTGGACAAAAGCAGTGCCCGGCGGACATCGGCGAGCCGCGCGTTGGTCTGTATGCCCTTGTCGACCAGCGACTGAATCCGCGCCAGATCCTCCTCATCAGCCTTCACCTGTGCGGTCTCATCGGCCTCGCGCTTTTGCAGGACCGCGATCTGATCGCCGGCCTCACGGATCGCTTTCAGCAGGAATTCGTGCTCCTTGGCATCATCTTCGCGCGTGACCCGCAGGGTTTCGTTCTCGCGTTGCGCGATCGACTTGGCCAGCTTCGGGGGCAGTGGCAGGCCCGTCGGCACGCCCATGTCGATTGCAAGCTTGTCCTGCAGGGTTGCGATGATGCGGGCGCGGCGGAAATATTCTCGCGTGTAGTCGGCCCAAGTGGATTCATAGTCGCGACGGAGGTCAATCGGGTCGGCGGCCGCGGCGATATTGCGGGACCGCAGCAGGCTGTAACCGCCGGCCACCGCGATCGCCTGGCGCACCGTCATCTGCGGCCTGTAGGGCTGCTGGCCCGGGTTGAGCACGTCACCCATGACGTAGACGGGCCGGTAGTCGGCAATTGAAGCGGCGATGTCCTCGGGCTTGATGACGACGACTTGCTCGCGACCGTCAGTGGTGCGAAAGTGGAACAGCTTCGATGCAAGCAGCATTTCCACGCGTTGTTGCATTTCACCGCGGGTCAGGCCGGCAACCTCGATTGGGTCCGTCCCCGGCACCGAGATCGTGCCATCGAGCTGGACGAGGACGCGGTAGTTGGCATTCGGCAGCGATGCGATGCCGACCTCGATCGTGTCGCCAGGTGCGATGCGATAGACATCGCCGGCCCTGACACCGGCCGTCGCGACAAGAACGGAAGATAGGAGACACATCGACATAAGCAGCCACTTCACGGCTTTCATTTGCTTACCCTCCAAAACGCTTTCCCCCTGTCCAGCGCGGAAGGGCGGGAGACAAAATCGTAAACCGGCCCTCCGCGCTGGCCCCAGTTGCTTGACCAGATGACCTGCGAGCCGTCGGGAGAGGGCGAAGCGTGGGACTCGCTCCAGTAACCGGACGGAACACGGTATGTTTCAGCGATGCGTCGGGTTCGTCCGCTCCCATCGAGCGCAACGGCGATGATTTCACGCGCGAATGGCGCCCAATGTGGGTGCTGCGCCACTTCGCTGTGCCCGCCTGCATAGGTAACATAGACCCATCCCGGCTCATCGATCGCACGGGCTGATACATGCTGGCCCTCGCCATAAGGCATCAGCGAGGTGACCTCCCCGTCGCTGAGCCGACGCTTGATCACCTGGTAGATGTCGGGGTCTGACTTGGAAATGCCGACATAGACCTCCGAGCCATCGGCATCGACAGTCATGTCGCCGTGACCAGGCCGCTGATTTTCCAGCCATGCCTGTCGCAAGTCGCCATCGACGGAGAAGACGAAGATCGGCTCGTTGCTTTCATCGACAGACTGGAAGCAGATGATGTATGTCCCGAGCGGCGAAATCGAACATGAGCTGTTCTTGCCCGGCAGCGCGCCGAGATTGATATCAGGAAATTTTCGTCCGCTCGCCAGGTCATAGGCAAATGCGACGAGGGCGCCGTCCGCGCGACGGGCGCGCACCACGATACGGTTACCGTCACGGCTCGGATTGCCCTTACCGGGCCCAAACTCCAGTTTGTCGTATTGAGGAGAGCTGAAGAGGCCTTTCTCCACATTACTGCGAGGCATCCAGAGCGAGATCGTCCGACCGCCGACGCAAATCATCCGTCGCGGATCTACAGGACTCCATTCGCAAGCGGTCTGGCGCTCGCGGTAAAATAGTGGCCTGTAGGTCTGACCGTCCAGAAAGCACAGACCGTTACAGCCATTGGCGATGACCAACAATGTCTGGTCGGCGTTCCAGGCCTGTGAGCTGGAATAGCGGTGGGTGCAGTAGTCACTTCCGCAAACGATGCCGCTACCCAGAGCGCCAGGCCGGGTGATACGGGTGAAGCGGGCTAGCGACCAGGTATCTGTTGTAGACTGAAGATAGCCGGGCAGGGGAGGTTCGGGCGCCACAGGCGGGGGCCCCGGCAAGGCATGCAAAGGGGCAATCCCTGCCACTTGCGCTGCACACAGTACAGTCAGCGGCAGCATCCGGAACAGCGCGAAGCGGCGGTGATACTTCATGTCATGTAGCTCAACTCGTGCCGCACGCGCCCGGCGCCGAGCCGCAAGCTCCACCAGTTCATGGTCAGTTCCAGACCTTCGCGCAGGCTGGTGCGCGCTTGCCATCCTGTCTCGCGCCGGAAGCGCGTAGCGTCGGCAAGCAGTGCACGAACCTCTGAGTTCTGCGGCCTGAGCCGACACGGCTCACGCCGCACCGGCTTGCTGCAGTTGCTCAGGGAAAGTATTTGCTTGAGCACATCTGAAATCGTCGTCGCCTGCTGGCTGCCGGCATTATACGGTCGACCGAATTCCAGATTGGCCGATCCGGCAGCCAGAAACGCCGCTGCGGTGTCCTCGACATACGTGAGATCGCGTACCGGACTGGTGTCGCCGAGCAAGATTTCGGAGCAGGTGGGATCCAGAACCTGACGCATGATGGTGGGCACTATGGCCCGTTCGCTCTGTCTCGGTCCGAAAGTGTTGAAGGGCCTGAGAATCACCACTGGCACGCCAAACGAACGTGCATAGGCTTCCGCCATCATGTCTGCGCCGATCTTGGAGGCAGAATAGGGAGACTGGCCCTGTAGCGGATGGGATTCATTTATCGGCATCGTGAGCGCGGTGCCGTAGACCTCACTGGTCGAGGTATGCACGATGCGCTCGGTGCCCCAGTGCCGTGCTGCCTCGAGGATGTTCAGCGTGCCGAGGATATTGGTGTCGACATAGGATTGCGGCGCCGCATAGGAATAGGGAATCGCGATCAGCGCCGCGAGATGAAAGACCACCGCCTGATCGCGCATTACGCGGCTCACGAACATGCTGTCACGAATGTCGCCACGCATTAGGGTCAGCCGGCCGCGCACGTCATCGGGCAGATCGTCAAGCCAGCCGTGGCTGTCGAATGAGTTGTAAAAGGCAAGCGCGGTCACCGATGCGCCTTCGCGCACCAGTGCCTCACTCACATGTGAGCCGATAAATCCGTCCGCTCCTGTCACCAGAACAGAAACGCCCTTGTAGTTCATTCGTGCATTGCCTTTGTGAGCGGGCTGCATTGATGTCGAGGACTCTTTGGTCATCGTGCTGCAGTCCCGTTATGGACGCGGTCGGCAGAAATCTCTGGAACGATGCCGAGCACTGCCAGTGCCGCGCGCGCCATCCAGGCGAAGTCACCGGCCAGACTGCGATGCTCGAAATAAGCGAGGTCGAGCATCACCTTGGCCGGGAACAGCACGCGGCGATAGAATTGCACCGGATCCTGGCCGGCCGGGTAGTGCCGGGATTCATGCCGGAAGAACACCTGCGACGGTCCGACGAGGCCCGGTTTATACTGCAGGACTGCCTCGAGGCCGCCGCGGAAACAGTCTGCGAAGGCAAGGCTTTCCGGCCGCGGCCCGACAATCGCCATGTCGCCGACGAGGACGTTCCAGAGCTGTGGCAGTTCGTCGAACTTTGTCGCGGCCAGCAAACGCCCGATGCGGGTCATGCGCCGGTCACCATCGGTGGTCAGCGGGCAGCCGGATGTGTCACAGTCGGCAGTAAACTTGCGGAACTTGTACATACGAAACGGTTGGCCGCCAGCGCCGATGCGCGTCTGTGCGAAAAAGATCGGCGAGCCGCCTTCGAGCCAGACTGCAAGCCCGATCATCGCCAGCAGCGGTGCCGCGAGCGCGAGGCCCAACGCACTGATCATGATGTCGATGAAGCGCCTCATGAAGCCGTGAGCGCCACTATGGACGTAGGGCAGGTGCAGGAAGTCGTGAGCCGCACTCATGCTACGGCTCCCTTTTGCCCGCTGTTGTTCACCAGATGCGCCAACGTGATCACGATCCGCTCGATCGTGGCCGGGGATATCCGGGGGTGCAACGGCAGGGTCAGTTCACGAGCGGCAAATGCCTCGGTTCGCGGCAATTCCAGCCCTGGAAAAAGCTCACGGTAATAGGAGAGCCGATGCACCGGCGAATAGTGCACGCTGGTCTGGATGCCGGCCTTGTGCAGGGCATCGACAATAGATTGGCGACAAAGACTTTCGGGCAGAAGCACAGGAAGGATATGACTGGCCGAGGGTCGCTTGGCCTGGAAGGGCACTGTCACCGCCGGGCAGTATTGGGCAATCTGCCGACGGTACATAAACGCGAGGATGCGACGGATCTCGTTCCATTCGATAAGGTTGTGCAACTGCATGAGACCGATTGCTGCCCGTAGCTCGTCGAGGCGGTAATTGAACCCGAGCATGGTGACATCGTAGTCGGCAGTGCGACTGTTGAGCCGCTGATGGGTGCCGCTCGTCATACCATGTCCGCGCGCCAGACGAACCTTGTTGGCGATCTCGGGGTCGCGCGCTATCACGGCGCCGCCCTCTGCGGTCGTCATATTCTTGTTTCCGTAGAAGCTGAAGGCGGCGGCGTGGCTGTATCGGCCCACCTGCTTGAGACCGGGTGCGTGAGCGGCATCTTCAATCAGCAGCAGGCCGTGGTGCTTGGCAAAGGCCCGCCAGGCTTTCAGGTCGGCAAGATAGCCGGCGAAATGAACCAGGATCACCGCCTTGGTGCGAGGCGTGCATCGCGCTCCGGCTTCGGCCAACGACATCAACGGCACATCGTCGGATTCGATGTCGACGAACACCGGCGTGGCGCCGACATAGAGGACGGCATTGGCCGTGGCGACAAAGGTGAGCGAGGGCACGAGAACCTCATCACCAGGGCCGATGCCAAGCGCATGCAAGATGAGATGTAGCGCTGCCGTGCAGGAACTGACGGCAATGCATTCGCGGGCTCCATGCACCGCTGCAAACGCCTCCTCGAAGGCGCTCACCCGCGGGCCCATGGTAATCCATCCACTGTCGATGACCGCGTCGAGAGCGGCCTTTTCCGGCATACCCAGAATGGGAGCGCTAACCAGCAGCATTTCCGCCACTTCCTGCTTGTCGGTATTTCCAGAAGCGCCCATGTGCACTCCAGCGCCTGCTACGCCGCCACTGCGGTTTCGCCGCTCACCTGATCTTCCCACGAAATAGATTGAGCGCTTTGGAAATCATCCACCCGCCCAATGTCGAGCCACAATCCTTCATGCCTGTAGATGTGGACTTTACAACCATTCTCCAGCATCTGGAGCATGAGGTTGTCGAAGCCGAACGGCACTCCATGCGGGATGTACTGCATGACCGAGGGATTCATGTAGTACACGCCCATGCTGACCAAGTGGGAAAGCGTCGGCTTTTCCCGGAACACTTTGACCGTTCCATCAACTTCGTCGATGACGCCGAAGTCCATCTTGGTACTGCGGCTAGCCGTGGCGATGGTCACAGGATCGTGATGCGCGCGATGAGCGGCGGCAAATCGGCCAAGGCTCAGATCCGTGAGCACATCGCCGTTGAGCACGAGAAACGGCTCCGTCAACTCGTCGCGCAATAGTGAGAGCGGACCGATGGTTCCCAACGGCTCCGGCTCATGGGTGTAGCGTATGCGGAGGTTCCACTGGCCTCCGTCGCCACAGTAGCTGCGGATCAGGTGACCGAGGTAACCGGTGGTAATGAAGACATCCTGAACGCCATTGCGGCGCAACCATTTCAGCAGAAGCTCCAGCACCGGACGCGGGCCGATGGGCATCAGGGGCTTGGGAAGGACGGATGTATAGGGACGCAGGCGCATTCCCATACCACCGCATTGAATGACTGCTTTCATCTGATTCTCCTCAGGTTTCCGCCCCCGGTTCCTCAATGAATCAAGGCTTCGCCAAAGCGTGGGTCTGTATCTCCGGGAACCGGCAAATTTGCCGACTTACGTCAGGCTGCTGACGAAAACTGCCTTTACGTCCATCGTTACGGCAAAGCTAGGCGCAAGGCGTGCAGGCGTCTTCCTGCATTCGAATGGCGTTGGCAAAATTTCACCCAAGCATCATGGGGACCGTCAAAAA
>Ga0307436_1001099_pt1 | contig 12258 bp, 5 predicted proteins | sample SalMarWE160440MG_FD_202513 | JGI IMG/M metagenome (GOLD analysis project Ga0307436, IMG submission 202513) | Salt marsh sediment microbial communities from the Plum Island Ecosystem LTER, Massachusetts, United States - WE1604-40 | ecosystem: Environmental > Aquatic > Marine > Intertidal zone >...
TGGTGGCCTCCGATCACGGCTTTCGCTGGCTGAACCGGCCGCCGCTGGCCTCGAGCTCGGAGGATCGCACGGCGGCTCTATGGCATGAGCCGGAGGGGATCTACCTGATTCACGGCTCCGGCATCCAGCACAAGCACCTGGAAGAACCGGTCGGGGGCGTACGGCAGATCTGCGCCACGCTCCTCGACCTGCTGGGCCTGCCGGCGGGCGCCCAGGTCACCGGTCCTCCGTTGCCCGGCGCTCCGGCGGTCAGCGGTCAGCCCGCCGACTATCTCGCCCACTATCGGCGACCGCCGGAGCCGGAGAGCTCGCCGGCCTCCGATGCCGGTGCCCAACAGGAGCTCGCCAAGCTCCAGGCGCTGGGCTACCTAGGTGGCGGCGAGGGCTCGGGATCCAGCACGAAATCAACCACCAGCACGCTCAGCATCGGCGCCCTGAACAACATGGCGACCCTCCAGAAAGAGGCTGGCCACATCGACGAGGCCCTGGCCACCTATCGGCGGGCGCTCGATTCGGTCGAAGGGGCGAAGAAGGCCTATCTGTGGAGCAACTACTCCAACATGCTGCACGAGGCGGGGCGCAAAGAGGAGGCAGACAAGGCCTTTCTGAAGACTGCCGAGTTGGCTGACGAGACACTGACCCAGCATCCCGATGACGCGCAGCTGCTGCTGGTCAAGGCCAACGCCCTCAATCAAGCCGGGCGCTATTCCGAATCCGCCGACGCCTATCAGGCGCTCATCGAGAAGCGACCGGATCGAGCCCTGTTCCGCGTCGAGCAGGCTCGTTCCCTGATCGCGGCCGGACGATGGGCGGAGGCGGAGCGCAACCTCGAGAAGGCATACAAGGATTTCCCGCACAGCGGCGACGTCGCGTATGCGTTGGCGCAGACCCTGCTCACCGCCCCGGACCCGAGCCTGCGGGATCCGAATCGAGCTCTCGAGCTCGCCGGCATCGTCTTCCGTGCCGCGCCCGACGCGGCGCACGGCGTCACCGTGGCGCGAGCCCTCGACCAGGCGGGCCACGGGGACCAGGCCCGCGAGCTGTTGCACCAGATGCTCGGCGAGGCGAAGAGGAAGCAGAAGACGGACGACATCCCGGTGATTCAGGAAGCGATCGCGAAGTTGTCGTCGGGCACTAGCGGTAGCTCGAAGTAGTTTGCCCGATGCGGCGGGCCGCCAGCTGCCAGCCGCCAGCTACCAGCTACCAGCTACCAGCTACCAGCTACCAGCTACCAGATACCAGATACCAGATACCAGATACCAGACAGAGGCGAGAAGCGAGACGCGGGATGCGAGTCGCTCCGGATCTCGCGTCCACCCGGCTACCGGAGACCGAGTAGAAGAAGGCCACAAGAGACAAGTCCGCTCTGGTTCTCGCCTCTCGCGTCTCGCGTCTCGCCTCTCGCCTCTCGCCTCTCGCTTCCACCTTGCTCCCAACCCCTGGCAACTGTCGACTGGCGACTGGCGACCAGTGAAAAAAAGAGGGGTGGCCGGAGCCACCCCTCTGAACCGACGATATCCGGCTGACTAGAACCGGAATCCAACAGCGATCGAATACTGACGCGGCGCCGGGTAGCTGGCGTTGTTGACCGCCTTCCCGAAGCTGCCGCTCTTCGTGTAGGTCGTCGGGAAACCGTTCGAGTCGAACGGCCCGCCGGTATTGGCGGAAATCGCCGTGTTCCACGAAGTCAGCGTGTCGTTGTTGAGGATGTTGATGACATCGCCCTTGACGAAAGCGTCGAGACGCTTCCACAGCGGCACGTCGTAGAGCAGCGTAACGTCGAACGTCGTCGCACCCTTGAACTTGCCAGCACCGCGACCTCCGAAGAAGATCGTCTGAGTGCCGGAGTTCTGGGAGAGATAGTGCGAGTTGATCGCCGTTTGCTGAGCAGTGAAGTCATGCGGAATCGATGCGGTGTAGCTGAACGTCGTCGCCGAGTCGTAGTTGGCCAGCAGCGTCGCCGCCAGGTTGCCACCACGGCCCCAGTCGAACGTGTAGGTCGTCCAAGCTCGAATCTTGTCGGCCTGGTAGTCGTTCAGCTTGCCGGTCGGGTAACGCCTCGAGGGGACGTAGTAACCCGGATAATCGCCGAAGGGCGACGAGATGCCGGGCTGGTTGGTGGCTTCACCCTCGAAGTTGCCGTTGTTCTTGATCTGGTGCGTCCAGTTGCCGTCCAACTCCCAGTTGTCGGTCAAACGATAGCGACCGATGAGCTGCACCGCCTGATACTCGCGCTTCGGCTCGTTGCTGTTGGCATAGACGATGTTGTTGAAGACTCCGGCGGAAATACCGTTGACTACCACCTCAGAGGTTCCGGTGTCGCCCGGTCCGGGACAGGGCACGCCTGCCGACGCGGTGCACAGGAAGTCCTCGACGAAGCTCGAATAGCTCCGATTGGTGTAGATCATCTTCAGGAAGCCGCCTCGCGGCAGTTCCATGCCGCCCGACAGCGTCCACTCCTTGACCACCGGCGACTTGATGCCGTTCTCGACCTTCACGTTGCCGGTCGGGTCAGAGGCGTAGAAGAAGAAGTAGTTGTCGGGATTGAAGCCCGGATCGAAGCTGACCCCCTGGCCGGCCGGACCCGTGTATACACCGAGTAGAAGCCGCGGGTTGCCAACCGTCGAGTTGGCGCCGAACTGCGCTTCGGAGTACTTGCCCGAGTATTCGGCGTAGGTCGCGTCGATGCGGTACTTGCCGTTGCCCTGGACGTCGTAGGAGGCGCCGAGACGGGGTACGAACCGGTCGGTGTCGACCGTCGTGATGCCGCCGGTGGCGCTGCCCTTGACGGTCTCGTAACGCACGCCGAGGTTGAACGACCAGTTGTCGTTCAGGCGCCAGCGGTCGTTGAGGTAGTAGGACTGCGTCTTGATGTCGAGCTCGGCGCCCACCGAGGCGAGCCAGTTGAGGATCAAGGTCTTATAGGGCTCGAAGTTCGGGATCAGCTCGTTGCCGTTCAACACCGGGTCGCCGTTGGCGGTGATCACCGGATTGGCGTAGAACACGTAGCTGGTCGGGCTCTGCGAGTTGCCGCCCGTGCGGTCCGACTTGAAGTCCTCATAGCCGAACTTGAGGTCGTGACTGCCGGTGGACTGGGTGTCCAGGAACCAAGACAGCGCTCCGTAGTACTGCTTGTTGTCGCGATTCTCGGGATCATTCGCGTCGAAGTACGGCGCGTTGTAGTGGATGAACGGCGTGATGTCGCCGAACGACAGGAACGGCGAATCGTGAATGTCCGTGCTGGTGCCGCCGAAGTTCTTGAAGGCGAACTTCTTCTTCGACCCCTGCAACTCGGCGAACAGGCTCTGCGTCAGCGCGCCGTTGTAGCGGACGACCCAGAGACGCGCCGGGAACTCCGGCGTGATGGTGGCCGCATTCGGCGTCGCCGAAAACGAGAAGTCGGTGCGCAGCGCGGTGCGGTTGTCCTGGGTGTACTGGCCCTGGATCTGATGCTGGTTGGCGATGTTCCAGGTCAGCTTGCCCTCATAACGTCGCGACTTGTCGTCGCCCTGGAAACCCAGGCCGGTGAACGGCAGCGTGCTGCTCGACTTGTTGCTCACGTCACGCGCCGCACCGAAGAACCACAACTTGTCCTTCAGGACGTAACCACCGAGAGTCGCCTCATCGAAGTGGTTGATCTTGTCGGACAGCGTGATGTTGTTGTCCTGCTCGTAGGGCGTCTTGCTGCGCCACTTGTCACTCGTCATATTGCGGCGGACCGAACCGGTGAACTGGTTGCCGCCGCTCTTGGTGATGACGTTGACGACGCCACCGGAGAAACGACCGTATTCGGCCGAGATGCCGGAGGTCAGCACCTGCACGTCGGCGATCGCGTCTTCGATGTAGACCGGGTTCGTGGTGCCGAACAGGTTGTCGTTGGCATCCACGCCGTCGATCAGGAAGACGTTGTCATAGGCGAAACCGCCGGAGATCGTCACCTGGCCCGCATTCGGGGTGTTGGTGGTGAGACCCGGGGCGATGGCCGCGATGGCGGCCGGCGTGCGGCCGATCGGCAGCTCGTTCACCTGGTCGCTGTTGTAGGTGGTCGACACCTGCGAGTCGGCCAGGACGCTTGACTGCTCGCCGGTGACCACGATGGTCTCTTCGACCGTCTTCGGGGTCATCGTCACATTCAGCGGCGTGGTCTGACCGAGCTGGACCGTGACGTTGCTCTTCAGCGGCGTCATGCCCTCGAGCTCGAACGACACGGTGTAGGCGCCCGGCGGCAGCACCCGAAGGATGAACTCGCCGGTCTCCGTCGTGTAGGTGGTGCGGTCGCCCTGCAACGCCGGGGATGACGCGGTCACCAGGACGCCCTGGACCGCGCTGCCGTCGTTGAGAGTCACCGTGCCGCGGATCTGACCGGTCTGGACGCCCTGCGCGAACACCGGAACGGTGATCGCGGCGGCAACCGCCAGCAGAGCCACGGCCTTGCTAAATCGTCCTCGCACGTCTTGCCTCCTTTCAGAAGAGCCGGGCCCACCACACCAGCGGTGGAAAGGCTCCTCCTGAACCAATAGTGGATCGCTACTCGAACCACTAATTGGTTTGCAAGGGATGTACCCGCCGCACGAGCCCCGTCACTGCCCGTGGAGATATGGTGTAAGTTGCTTGAAATAAGTGACTTACAGCTTGTCGATCCGGGGGTCTTTGAGACTTCCCGAGACGCCGCTACGCGGTTGGATCCAGAAAAGTGCGGTCCAATCCATCCAATTGGACCGCACCATTCCGGGGGCCATGCTCACTTCTTGGACAGGTAATCGAGCATTTGCTTTGCACTCGCGGCGTCGGGGTCCTTGGGCGCCAGCTCCAGGAAGCGCTGCAGCTCCGATTTCGCCTCCGCGTTCTGTCCTTTGTTGAGCAGCGCCAGGCCGAGCGTGTAGTGCGCGCCGGCCAGGTCGGGCTTGGCCGCGATCGCCTGCTTGAGGGCATCGATCGCGCCATCGAAGTTGCTGCTGTTGAATAGCGCCACGCCTTTCCGATAGAGGGCCTCCGGATCGCTCCCGGCGTTCTGCTGCAACTGGGCGTAGGCGGCGTCGGCCTTGGCCTTGTCGCCCAGCCCCTTGTACGACTCATACTGGATGGTCAACCCCTCGGCGTCTCCCGGCTTGAGCTGCAACAACTTGTCCGCCGTGCTGGCCGCCTTGGCGTAGTCCTTCTGCGTCAGGTACATCCCGGCCAGGGCCGAAAGCGCCGGCGCCATGGTGGGATCGATCTCGACGGCCTGCGCGAAGTCTGCGATGGCCTCGTCGCGATCTCCCTTGCGCTGCGCCTTGGCGCCCATGTTGTAGATGCGCTTCGCCACGTCCTCTGGCGGAGCCACAGCCTTGGCCGCCTCGAGCGCCTGCGCCGCATCGTCCTTGCGACCGAGAGCCGAAAGGGCATCGAAACGAGCCAGCAGCGCTTGTGGATTCTGGGGTTCGATCTCGAGAACCTGGTTGGCGTAGTCGAGCGACTTGTCGAACTCGCCGCGATCGGCGTACAGGCCGGTGAGCAGAGTGAGGGCCTCGGTCATATCGGGCTTGCTGGCGACCGCGGCCTCGAACTTGGCGATGGCGCCGTCGATGTCGCCGGAGTTGTAGAGCGCCGCGCCCTCGTTGTAGAGCTTGACCGCCTCCGTGTCTCCGGAAACTGCTTCCGGGGTCTCCGGCTCCGCAGCCTTCGACGGTGGCAACTTGAATTCCTTGCGCGCGGTGCCTCCGACCTTGAGCTGGATCGGACCCGACAACGTCTCGAAACCATCCTTCTCCAGCGTCAGCTTGTAGGGCGGATGGGTCGCGTCCACTACCAGAAAGGCGAAGTGGCCCTTCTTGTTGCTGGTCTCGGTCAGAGTCTCTCCGCCGGTCTCGGAGACCAGCGTCGCCTTCACGCCGGCGAGCGGCTTGCCGTTGGTATCCGTGACCGTCCCGGAAAGCCGTGCCTCGGAGAGCGCCCACAGGGCGACCGGCGCCAACAGGGCGAGCCCGCAGACCATCGCGCCCACCCAGAGTCCTCTGCGCTTCTTGCTCTCCATGCCTTGCCTCCTTCTCATTCAAACGACTGCGGCGCGACAACCGCGTCGGTACCTATGATGCCACGCCGCGCGCCTGATCGGTTCGCCGATCTCAGCGCTCCGTTCGATAGCCATCCGGCGCGCGAACGGTCAGGCCGGGGCGATCGATCCGCACTTCGACGGAGCGCCAGACACCCGGCGGCGGCTCCGGCTGTGGGTAGTAGCCGAGCGCATACTGGGCCCTCAGCTCCGCCAGGATGTCCGAGAATGCCGGACCGATCTCCTGCGGCTGATGCACCGCGATGATCCGTCCGCCACTCTTGTCAACGGTGCGCTCCAGCAGGTCGATCTGGTGGGCGTGGTCCTTGCGGTCTCGCCAGGTCGAGACCAGACCGCCGCCCGCCGGCTGGTTCGGGGCGAGCCGGATCCAATAGACCAGTGCCGGCACCCGGTCGCCGAGCTCCACCACGTCATCCATTGACAGGACGCTGTCGACATCGACGCCGTCGGAGAGCAGCACGATCACCTTGCGCCCCTGACGTTGCTGCACCCGTTTGTAGGCCAGATAGAGCATGTCGTTGAGCGCCGTGCCGTCGCCCGCGGACAGGCCTTCCAGCCCGAGCGCGAACAGGGAGCCGAGATTGGTGAAGGGAGTTTCCTTCAGGCGGCGGTCGCTGAACAGCAGCAACTTGGCCTCGTCCAGCGGACGCATGTCACGCGCGAAGATGCGCGCCCCCTCCACCGCCGTGGCCAGCCGGCCTCCGGCCATGCTCGAACTCGCATCGACCAGGAGCACTGCTGTGAAAGGGATGTCGCCGCGCGCGAACGTGACGAGTTGCTGCGGTCGATCGTCGTCGACGATGGTGAAGTCCCCACGCTGCAGATCGACGACGCGATGTCCTTCTCCGGAAACCGTGACGTAGAGCTGGTGCAGCTTCACGTCTACCGAGGCGTTGACGTTGAACGCCGGCGTGGTGAGCCGGGCGGTAAACGGCTTTCCCTGCCTCGGCGTCACCACCACCTCGAACTGATGACCCGCGTTCTCCTGGCCGACGTCGACCTCGGTCTGCCACGGCGGCGACTTCCGCTGATCGACCAGGCGATAGTCCAGATAGAACTCCACCGACTTCACCGTCAGGTCCGGCGGATAGATCTCCACCACGAACTTGACCAGGCCGTAGATCGGCTGCCCCGGCTCCGGACTGACGATCGCCGCCTCTTGCGCCTTTCCCACGGTGGCGAAAAACGCCAGCGCGCAGATCGCCAGGCTCCAGCACTGAACCCGCCTCATCCTGCCCCCTGCAACGCCTGGCGAAGTGTCGGCAAGCGCTCGGTCGCTCCGTCTCGAAACTGTCGTCGAGCCCCGTCCAGAGCCTCCTTCGGCCAATCGGTATAGAGGTTGCGCGGCGAGCGCGCCCCGGTCGGTTCCGACAGCGACTCGATGAGGTGCGATGCTTCGCCTCCACGGCCGCGCCGATCGAGCAGCGCCGCCATCTGCATCTTCAACTGCTCGCTCTCGGGAAAGGCCTCACGGGCTTTCTCCAGCACCGCCTCCGCCGGACCAGCCCCATCCTCCGCGAGCAGGGTCGAGGCCCACTGCTCCCAGGCCACGGTTCGCACCCAGTCCGGCCCCTTGCTTTCGGCGGCTCGCTGAAGCTGCTCGATGCCTTGCTTTTCCTGCCCCAGGCGAATGAGCTGCACGCCGAGTCGAAGCCGCGCCTCGGCGCTTTGCGGTTGCGATCGAACCAGACGAGCATAGGCATCGCGAGCCCCCGCGTAGTCGCCGACACGCTCATGCAACTCGCCCATGGCGAGCAGCGCAGGAGCGTAGCCGGACTCCGACTTCAGCGCCCGCTCGAGGACCGCGTTGGCGCGCTGCCAGAGCCCGGCCTCGAGCAGCTGCGCTCCCATTCCGGTCCACGCCGCCGCCGCCAGCGATCGCGAGGTGTCGGCGCTCGTGGAATAGAGGTCCAGCAGGCCGATGGTCAGCCGTCGCGCTGCCGAAGAGCAGGCAAAGCGCTTCTGTTCCAGACAGCTCCTGTACAGGCGATCCGTCGTGGTGATGAGCGGCGGCAGGCTCTCGGGGTTGGCATCCGCCAGCTCACCGCCGACCTGCATGCCGGCAGCGATCAGACCTTGCAGACCATCGCTACCGTACTTCTTCCAAAGCGCATCAAAGCCCCCCGAGAGTTCCTTTTCACCGGCCTCGATACCATCTGCGGCCAGTGCTTCGACGCCCCTCTCCAGCGCCGCTCTCGTGGCGTGGCGCGGCACGCGTCCTCGAGCGAGCGGTGCCGTCTGTCCCTGCGCCGTCTGCTCCGGGGCGTTGCCCGGGAACATGAGTTCCGGCCAGGTGGTCGCCTGGGCCTGATGTGGCCCGACGATGATCACGTGCACCTGTGCCGAGGCGCCCTTCTGCTGCAACGTGTAGCGGCCGCCGATGTCTTGCGGGATCGCCACCTCCACTGTCTCGCGGCGCCAGCCCCCGGAGGCCGCTTCACTCGACACGACCTTCGCGGCGATCTCCTGCGCCGGGGCCGATCCATCTTCGGGACGCAGCTCGAAGCTGGGCACGGACTCCGCACCGGGCCCGACCAGCAGAATCTGCAGCGGCTGCCCGGCTTGCACCACGGGCATGGCCGCTACGCTCGCTCGCTGGGTCGCCTCCGGCGCCGTCGGCTCGATCCACCCGGCGCTCGTGCCGACCGGCAGGGTTTGGCTGAACCAACCCTGTTGTGGCGGCGTGAGATCCACCGAGAGGATCCGCAGGCCGAACTTCTCGCCGCTCAACAGCCGCACCAGAACGCGCACCGAGAGCGCTCCCGCAGGGAGCGTCATCGTGTCGATCCAACGCACGCCTGAAGCACCGCTTGCCGCCAGTCGCTCGGGATCGGTGGTGCGGGTGGTCACTCGGCTTCCGACCAGGGCGCCAGTGTCATCCACTACGTAGACCGCCAGCCGGATCCCGATGGGGCCCGGTGTGTCTCCGAGCAGGCTCGCCACCGGGAGCTCGACCGTGATGTGCGTGTCGACGCCGCCGTCCGGGTCCGGTTCAACCGGGACCGCCTTCACCGCCAGCGGCAATGCGCCCCCGCTTTGCCCGGAGAGCAACAATGCCGCGTCCTCCGCCGGCAGACCCTCCGACGGCGCGCCCTGCGCCTGGAGCCCCCCTGGCGCCGTGAGCAGGATCAGCAGCACCAGGAACGACGGTGCCGCGAGCCGCAACGATCGCATCTCAAGAGGGTGGATGGGTGGTCTCGACATCGTGATGGAGTCGGATGGTTGAGGTGACGTTGCCGATCTCGTCCCGCACGCCGATGGCGATCTCTTGAGGCCCGGGCCGCACCAGCAGGCCGACACGATACCCCGCCACTCCTCTCAGCGCCGCCTGCAGTTTGTCTTCCGGTATGCGAATCGGAGCCTCCACGCTCTGCACCGGCGAGACCCGTCCCTCCCTGTCTTCGGCGACGACGAAGATGGTGACCTTGCCCTCATGAAACCGCGGCTGTGGCAACAGAGTCAATTTGACGAAGGGAATCTTGACCAAGACCGGCTGGAGCAGCTCTTTCTTCTTGCCTTGCGTTTGCGCGGGACCGAACTGCGCAGCGATCGCGAGCGGATTGGCACCAGTCCCGTAGAGCAAATCTGCCAGCGTCGTGTCCGCCGCCTTCTCCTTCTCCGATCGCACCGCAGCCTGGCGTCGGTACCTGATCTGCGCGTCGGGCCGATCGACCCGTACGCGGATCTGATAACCGCCCTGCGGCTCTTTGCCCGACGCCTCGGGCGCACGGATGCCGAGCGAGTAGTAGCTCGAGGCGTCCTGTCGCACCCACTGCACCAATTGGTCGTAATTGCTCGAGTTGACCAGCGCCCTGCCGCCGGTGTCCTCGGCGATCATCGCCAGCGGCGCGCCCATGTCGGCTCGATAGCCTGCATCGAGGGCGGCGGTCCAGACGCCGCCGCCACCGTTGCCGGCCTCATAGCCGCCGCCGCGCTCCCCAGAGACCGCCTGGGTGACTCCGGCGCCAGCCGTGGCGATGGTGTAGAAGGACACCCGTTTGGCGTTGGCTCGCGCCACCAGCTCGCGAAACAGGTCCCTGGTCGACTCTTCTCCTGTGGCCAGGTCGGTAGACTTGATGCCCTCCTCCCTGCGCGCGACCCCCGGGTACTTGTTTTCAAATGCGTTCAGCAGGGCGCGGCCGGGGCGCTCCTCCATGCCCGTGGTCACGAAGAGCACGACCTTGCGGCCGGCGATTCCTCCGAGTCCGTCGACGAATGCGTCGAGGGCGCCGACCGTCTGTTTGATCTGCAGCGCGGCCTGACGGCTGTAGAGGCGAATCGATCCGAGGAGTTGGTGCGCTTCTTCCAGCGCCATCGCGGCGTCGGCGCCACCACTCGACGGGCTGGCGCCCTCGGCCAGATCACGCAGGATGTTGCGCTGTTCCTGCTCCGCGCCCATACCGCCGGAGACCTGACGCGTCAGCCCGGCGAGGTTGTCGGCCACCCGCTGCCAGTCTCCGGTGAAGGCCTGACTCACTTGCAAACCTCCGTCGTACGTCGCCACCAAGATCTGGTCTCCCGGCCGCAGTCCCTTTTGCAGCTGCGCAGCCAGATCGTGGATCACCCGATTGCGCTCGGCTGGCAGCAGACGTTGCGTATCGATGATCACGGCCAGGTGGAGATGCTGCTCTGGCGGCACCTGAGCCGGAGTCTGCGCCCGCTCGACGGGTCCCGCGGCTTCCTCGGTTTCCGGCTGCTGCAGCGCCGGCTCGGAGGCGTAGAAGTTCTCCAGCGGCACCGACTTGCCATCCACCGTCACGGTGAAGTCGTCTTTGTCGAGTCCGTAGATCGGCTCGCCCTTCCTGTCCGTCACCGCCACGTCGACATTCAGAATGTGAACCTCGATCTGTTCCTGGAAGACCGGGCGTGACGGTGCTTGCCCCGGCGACTCGGGCCGGGCCGGCGTCATCGTGCCGCCCAGCCAAGCGGCCAAGGCAAGTGACAACATCACCTTGCGCTGATTCATCGCACCACCACGAATTCTCGATCGAGACGGAACCGGGACGCGAACTTGCCAGGAAGGCGACGCCGTCCTCCTACGAGGAGCCTTCGGCCTCTTCAACATAGTGTCGCAATCGAATTGTCGAAGTCACGTTGCCGATCTCGTCCCGCACGCCGATCGCAAAATGATGCAGACCGGGACGGATCAGCAATCCGATGCGGTATCCGCCGACACCTTTGAGCGCCGCCAGGAGCTTGTCGTTGGGGATGCGGATCGGCGCCTCCAGGCTCTGCACCGGCGAGACCCGGCCCTCGTCGTCTCTGGCGACGACGAAGATCGTCACCTTGCCCTCGTGGAACCTGGGCTGCGGCAGCAGGGTCAGCTTGACGAATGGGATCTTCACCAGAATGGGCTGCATGAGCTGCTGCTTCTTGCCGGCCTCGTGCTGCTGGGTGGGCCCGAAGTCGGCGGCGATCGCCAGCGGATTGCCGCCATTCCCGTACATCAACTCGGCCAGGGTGAGATCCGACGCCTTGTCGGTCTCGGAGCGGACGGTGGCCTCGCGGCGGTAGCGCACGTCGACTCCGGGCACGTCGACCTGCACCCGAATCTGATGTGACGCATTCTTCTTCGTGACCGCACCCTCCGGCGCGCGGATGCCGAGCGAGTAGTAGCTGGTCGCGTCCTGCCGCACCCACTGGACTAGCCTGTCGTAGTTGCTCGAGTTGACCAGTGCGCGGCCGCCGGTGTCTGAGGCGATCATCGACAGCGGCGCCCCCATGTCGGCCCGGTAGCCGGCATCCACGCCCTGGCTCCACACCCCCGCGCCCCCACTCGGCTCATAGCCGGCTCCCTGGTCCGCTCCAATCGCCTGCGAGACGCCCGCGCCCGCCGTGCCGATCGAGTAGAAGGTGACGCGCTTGGCATTCGCTCGCGTGATCAGCTCCTTGAACATGTCCGTCGTCGACTCGTCTCCCGTCGCGATGTCGGTGGTGCTGACCCCCAATACGCCGGCGTATTGACCGTACTTGTTATTCCAGGCATCGAGCAGCGCACGCCCGGGGTGTTCCTCCATGCCGGTGGTCACCAACAGCAACGCCTTGCGCCCGGGGAGGCCTCCGAGACCATCGACGAAGGCGCTGAGCACTCCCACCGTCTGCTTGGTTTGCAGGCTTGCCTGGCGCGAATAGAGGCGAATGGAATCGAGGACCGTTCCCGCCTCGTCTTGCGCCGTCGTGACCGGCCCGCCGATGCCTTGGCTCGA
>Ga0307436_1001100_pt1 | contig 12256 bp, 6 predicted proteins | sample SalMarWE160440MG_FD_202513 | JGI IMG/M metagenome (GOLD analysis project Ga0307436, IMG submission 202513) | Salt marsh sediment microbial communities from the Plum Island Ecosystem LTER, Massachusetts, United States - WE1604-40 | ecosystem: Environmental > Aquatic > Marine > Intertidal zone >...
ATCCTGTCACTCATGCAGATGCCGCGCACCACGGTGGCGGTGGAGGAACTGAGCGAGGCGGGCCTGCCTTACATCGTGGTGCTCACCCATCCCACCACCGGTGGGGTGACGGCGTCCTATGCCATGCTGGGGGATGTGCACCTGGCCGAACCGGGCGCGCTCATCGGCTTTGCCGGGCCCAGGGTGATCGAGCAGACCATCCGCGAAAAGCTTCCCGAGGGCTTCCAGCGCTCGGAATATCTCGCCGCCCACGGCATGGTCGACAAGGTGGTGCACCGCCACCAGATGCGTGCCATGCTGTCGAGCCTGGTGCGGCTCTTGATGAAAGCGCCGGCGGCCGAGCCTGCAGCACCCGTGCCGGAACCGGCTGCGCCTGAGGTGGCCGAAGCCCCGGCCGAATAGCGGCCGTAACACGATCGGGATCCATGCCATGGCGATGAGCGATGCCATACTCGCGCGGCTCCTCGAGCTGCATCCCAAGATCATCGATCTGTCGCTCGAGCGCATGCACCGCATCGACGCTGCGCTCGGCCATCCCGAACGCCGCCTGCCGCCGGTGATCCACATCGCCGGCACCAACGGCAAGGGCTCGATCGTCGCCTACCTCAGGGCGATCATGGAACAGGCGGGGCTTTCAGTGCATGCCTATACCTCGCCGCACCTCGTCGCCTTCCATGAGCGCATCCGGCTGGGCAGGCCGGGCGGCGGCGCGCTCATCTCGGAGGACGAGCTGTCGTCACTGCTGGCCGAATGCGAGCAGGTGAACGCAGGTCAGCCCATCACCTTCTTCGAGATCACCACGGCGGCGGCGTTCCTCGCCTTTGCCCGCCATCCGGCCGACTACGTCATTCTTGAAACCGGCCTTGGCGGCCGACTCGATGCCACCAATGTGGTGGATGCCCCGTGCCTGACGGTGATCTCGGCCATCGACTACGATCACCAGCAATATCTCGGCACCACCCTTTCAGAGATCGCCGGGGAGAAGGCCGGCATTTTGAAGCCCGGCGTGCCGGGTATTGTGGCGCCACAACCGGACGAGGCGCGTGCGAAGCTTGAACAGGTGGCCGAACGAGCGGGGGCGCAGCTCCACATCGCCGGGCAGGACTGGCAGGCTTTCGAGCAGCACGGACGGCTGGTGTTCCAGGACGAAAGCGCGCTCATCGATCTGCCGCTGCCGGCTCTGCGCGGACGCTTCCAGATCGACAATGCGGGCGCGGCGATTGCCGCCATCCGGATGCTGGGCGACAAGCGTATCAGCGAACAACACATGGGAGATGGCCTGAGATCAGCGGAGTGGCCGGCACGCCTGCAGGGGCTGGGCGACGGGGCACTCATGCGCTTGCTCCCTGACGACTCGGAACTGTGGCTCGATGGCGGCCACAACCCGTCCGCCGGCCGCGCCCTGGCAGGCGCCATGGCCGACCTCAACGACCGCAATCCGCGGCCCCTGGTGCTGGTCGTCGGTATGCTCAACAGCAAGTCTGCCGATGCCTATCTCGCGCCGTTCAAGGGGCTTGCCCAACGGGTCGTCACGCTCACCATTCCAGGCGAGGAAAACGCTATCACCGCCGCCGATCTGGTCGCTGCCGCCGCCAGCGTCGGGCTCGAGACGGCAACGGCCATGGGCATCGAGGACGCGATTACGCTTGCCGGCCGGGTGGCCCAATCGCCGCGCATCCTCGTCGGCGGATCGCTCTATCTGGCGGGGCGGGTCCTTGCGCTCGACAAAGGCGTCGAGCCCGGCATGATCACCGGCACCAGCCGCCTCAATCGCTGAGAGGAAGCCAGCGCGGCATTGCTGCGAAAGCAGGAATCCATTGGCGTTTGCACGTGTGGAGGTGCCAATGGATGCCAGCTTCCGCTGGCATGACGACAGGGATGCGAGAGGTCCGACCCAAAGGCCGATTAGCCGAGCCCTAAGTCCGCAGTTCTCAGATCGAGCGTTCGATCCAGTCGACGATCTTGCCCTTGGGGTTGGCGCCGACCTGGGTGCCGGCCACCTCACCGTCCTTGAAGATCATCAGGGTGGGGATGCCGCGAATGCCATAACGCGAAGGCACCGAGGGGTTTTCGTCGATATTGAGCTTCACCACCTTGACGCGGCCGTCCATCTCGTTGGCGATCTCTTCCAGCGCCGGTGCGATCATCTTGCACGGTCCGCACCACTCGGCCCAGAAATCGACGATGACGGGCCGGTCGGCCTTGAGGACCTCGGCCTCGAACGCGCTGTCGGATACCTTGTGCGTGGTCATAAAAGGCGCCTTTCTCGATGCGCCGCCCATTGCCGAGGGCGGCAGACTCAAATTCGGTGACAGGAAGTTAGGTAGCCGTTACGCCGCGGTCAAGGCCGCTATCAGTATGGTTTCGGGTATTTCCATGCTACGCGGCCCATCTGTCCACACAAGGAATGCCCGCACCCGGCGGCCGGGATATATCGTCTTGAGGCCGGCACTGTAGGCGGCGAGCTGGGCGATATGGGCGGGATCAGCGTCTGCAAGGTCGTGAGGGACCGGCCGGTTGGTCTTGTAATCGGCAATCAGCACCTCATCCTCACTTACCGCGATGCGGTCGAGCCGTCCGGAAATGAGGAAACGGCCCAATGCCGGATGCTCGATCTCAGCCACCAGCGGCACCTCGGCGCGGCTGCCGGGGGCAAAAAGCGGTGCGATGGCGGGTGCCAAGATGACGCCCAAAACCTCGCTGATGAGGGCCTCGTGACGGTTCCGGTCCAGTTCCGGCGCGGCATGGGCAAGAAGGCGCAGGGCCGCCTGCTGGCGCGCCTCGGGCGGCAGGTCGGGCAGCACCTGCAACAGCCGGTGGACCAGCCGGCCGCGCTGGAAGCGCCATTCGACGTCACCGGCCAGCGGAGAGGCGACGGCCTCGGGCGAAGACTCCGCTTCGGGCCGCAGACCTGAGCGAACGGCAGAGGGACTGATCCACGGCGCTGCGATCTCGTTGAGCGAAGGCGGCGTCAGCGCCCAGGCTGGCAGCGGCGGCGCTTCGGACTCGGGATGGGGCGCGGCGGACGGCGGGGTGAAAGTTCCCGAATCCTCGATACGCAGCGCCTCGCGCCCGTCGGCGAGCATCACCGCCGAAGCGCGGGGGCGAAGCGCCGCCGTCACCATGTCGTGCCAGGTGGGTTCCGATGGCGGTGTCTTGCTTGTCGCGCCCGCCAGGTAAAGCCGGTCACGCGCGCGGGTCATGGCGACGTAGAGCAGGCGGTTGTACTCCTCGCGCCGGGTAAGCTCGTCGAGCGTTCGGCTGTGGGTCAAGGCGGCGGGAAGAAGCGGCTTCTTCAGCCGCCACACCGGCAGCACGCCATCTGTCGTCCTGACCAGATGCAGTCCCGGACGGTTGCCGCCGCCGGGCGGAGCCGCGGCATCGGCGATGAAGACGATGGGCGCCTGCAAGCCCTTGGCGCCATGTACCGTCATGATGCGCACCTCGCCGGCTGCTTCACCCATGTCGCGGCGGAATTCTTCCGCAATGCCGCCGGGCACATCGAGGAACTCGCGCAAGGACTGCACTTTTTCGCGCGGCATGGCGAAGGCGATTTGTAAAAAATTTTCCACCGCATCGACGACGTCGATGCCGAGGCGCGCCTGCAAGGCTTTCCAGCCCCCACCCGCCGCCAGCACGCGTTGATAGAAGGCACCGGCCGTGGAAGTCGCTGCGACCCGTTGCCAGTCGAGGAGTTGCGCCACGGCCCCGGCGTAAGGCGCGCCCGCTTCGGCATGACGCTGCAATGCCGACCACAGGCTGTGGCGACCGCGGTCATGGGCGATGACAAACAGGTCGTCGTCGTCGAAGGGCGCGCCGTCGTCACGCACAAGAAGCGGACTCTTCAGCGTTTCCGCCAGCGCCAGATCGTCGCCCGGTTGCAGCACGAAGCGGCCAAGGGAGGCGAGATCCCTCACCGCCACATGCTCGCCCAGCAGCAGGCGGTCGGGCCCGGCCACCGGCACACCCCTTTCCTTCAGCGCCTTCACCAAGAGCGGCATGAGGACGGGGCGCCTTTGCAGCAGGATGAGGATGTCGCGGGGGCGAATTGGCGGCCCGCCGGGGTAGAGCGGCTCGCGCTCCCATCGCCAGCGGGTGATGGTTTCCGCGATCGTCTGCGCCACCCGCCTGCGCGGGTCGCCAGGCTCCTCCTCGCCTGCCGCCTCGACCGGCCAGATCTCGACCAGGCCCGGCTCGCCAGCGCGGATGGCCTGATGCACGATGGTCTCGCCGGCGTCCGCCTTTACACCCGGCGCAGCGGCATCGCCGTTGAACACCGCATCGACGACGCCGAGGATGACTTCGACCGAACGAAACGAGGTCTCAAGCGGGCGCTGGCGAAAGCTGCCGCCGAGGGCTTCCAGCCGGGCGGCGAAATAGCTGCACATCTGATCGAACAGGCGCGGCTCGGCGCCCTGGAAGGAAAAGATCGACTGCTTCTTGTCGCCCACGGCGAAGATCGTGCGGGTGAGGCCCTCGCGCGCGCCCTCGCCGGAAAAAAACTCGTCGGCCAGCAGGCGCACGATCTCCCACTGGTCGCGGCTGGTATCCTGGGCCTCGTCGATGAGGATATGGTCGAGGCCGCCGTCGAGCTTGTAGAGCACCCACTGGGCGCCGTCCGATTCTCTGAGCAGGGCGAGTGTGCGGGCGATGAGGTCGTCATAATCATAGCCCGAAGCTAGGCGCTTTTCGTGCTCGTAACGGGCGATCACCCGGTGGGCGAGACGCAAGAGGGCTTCGCTCGCCTGGTAGATGCCGGCAGCTTTTTGCACGTCGGCGAGGCGGGAAATTTCGGCACTCAGTGCGCCCAGCCGGTCGCCATGATGGGCCATGGCCTGAGTGAACAAGCTCCTGTCTGCAGCGGCACCGCCGTCCTTGTTCAAGAATCGCCCTGAAAGCACAGCAAGTCGCGCTTCGCCATCAGTCGTAGCAAGTGCCTGGCGCAGTGCCTTTGCCGTCTTCTGGTCGGTTGCCTTGCTGCTTTCGGCCATCTCGTCAGCGATTGCCAACATATCGTCATCGCTCATGACGGCGGCGATCGCCGGACCGGGATCGGGGGCGTTGGCGTCCACCGCCAGACCGAGGAAGGCCGCCAGTTGTTGCAGCGTTTCCTCCACCGCTTCATCGCTGGCGAGTGCGCCGCCTAGTCGACTGCGTTCGTCGATGAGCTTGCCTATCAGCCTGGTGAGCTCTTCGAGATCGGCATGAACCGCGACCGCCTCGATGAGGCGTCTCACCTCGCCGGCGCCGTCGTGGCCGGCGAGGACGGCTGTGCGGGCGGCCGCCAGCGCGGCTTTCGCTGCCGTCGGGTCGAGCACCGAAAAGCCGGGGGCGACGCCCGCCTCGACCGGAAAGCGCTGCAACAGACGCTCGCAAAAGGCATGGATGGTCTGCACCTTGAGCCCGCCCGGTGTCTCCAGCGCGCGGGCGAAAAGGCGGCGGCCAGCGGCAAGGCCGCTGAATTCCCGCCCGCCGTTCATGGCGGCAATCTCATCCCTGAGCGCTTCATCGTCGAGGGCCACCCACCTGCCCAGCACCTCGATTAGGCGCGCAGACATCTCGGCAGCCGCGGCGCGGGTGAAGGTAAGGCAGAGGATGCGCTCAGGCGCCGCACCCTCGAGCATCAGGCGGATGATGCGGTTGACCAGCACATGGGTCTTGCCGGTGCCGGCATTGGCCGACACCCAGGCCGAGACAGCCGGGTCGGAAGCCTCGGCCTGCACCCGGCTGGCGATGCGGCGCGCCTCAGTCATCGCCCGCCTCCTCGCGCCCGCGCCCTTGCCCCCATTCGCGCCAGCGCGAGAGCTGGCCATAGTCGCGCTCAAGCCCCGGGCCGTCTGACCAGTCGGTGGCGATATAGGCCGTCTCGGGCTTGGCGAACGCGGCGAAAAGCTGGCGGCATTCCTCCAGTGCCCGCGCTGCCGCTTCCGCCGGATCACGCTTCAGGCGTTTCCACTCGCCCGGCGGGTCCCGCCCGGTAATGGCGAGATAGGCCACCTCCTCGACCGGGCACGCTCCCGCATCGCCAAAACCGCCTCGCTCCAGCATGGCCGCTTCTAGGTCTAGTTGCATGCTGTAGCCGTGCGCCCCGGGATCGAGCGCTGGGACGCTGCCGGATTTGTAGTCGATGAGGCGGGCCATGCCGTCGGTGAGGACATCGATGCGATCGGCCTTGGCGGTCAGGCGATAGCGCGCACCCGCCACTTCGATCTCCAGACCGCCTTCGACCTCGGTGAACTGGCGCGTGACATTCTGGCGCAGCTTGCGTTCCTCTTCGACGAGCCAGCGGGCGATACGCCGAAGCCGTGGCCTGAGCATGACGGCGAGCGCCCGATCGGCAACGGTTGCGGCAAGCTGGCGGTCGAACTCCTCGACAAGGCGCTCGGCGGCATCGGGCGGCAACCGGCCAGGATGGTCGCGCACGAAGACGCTGAGCGCTTCATGGATCAGCATACCGCGCTCAGCAGCGCCGACCGCGCGGATGAGCGGGTCGAGCGGATAAAGTCTTAGGATCGATCGGGCGAAGATACGGTAGGGGTCGTCGGCGAGATCGTCGATGCGGGTGACGGAGAGACTCCCGGGACGGGCATCGACCGGCGGGCGCGGCATCGGGCGCTTCACCGGTGAGACGGCCTCAGGCCGGCCGAGGGCTTCGGCCCATTCCAGCCAAGGCACGGACCGCACCACCTCTTCTTCCAGGCCGGCACCGGCAATCAGCGTCTTGAGGCGCACAAGCCAGCGCGACGGGCTGGCGGGACTGTCACTGCGGCGCGTCGCCCAGGACATGATGACGCGGGGCGCACACATGCCTTGGGCAAAATCGTGCGCCTGCAAACCGATGCGGCGCTCAGGCAGGGGCAAATCGATGCGGGCGCGCTGCGGCCGGCTGAGCCACGGGTCGGCGAGCGTCTCGGCCGGCCAGCTCCCTTCCGCCAGGCCGCCCAGGATCACCATATCCGCACGCACCAGCCGGGCTTCCAGAAGACCGAGGATGGACAGGCGCGCATGGCCCGTACGGCGCGAGCGCACCGGCACCCGCGCCAGCATCTGGGCAATAAGGCCGCGATAATCCTGGGCCGTCATCTCAGGGCATGCATGGGCGTGCTGGCGCAGGGCGAGGAACATCTCGGCCAGCGCCTCGCCGTCCTCGCCCGTCCACAGCCGCGTGCCGGTGTCCTCGACGCCCGCGCCATGGGTCGCTTCCAGCGCCCGCAAATGCATGGTGACGAGATCGTCGAGCGCAAGCAGTTCGGGCGTGTTCAAGGCTGTTCCGAGCGTGTTCAACACCGTCTCGACAGCCCCGCCCAGGCGGACGGCGGCAGAAAAATCTTCCTCGTTCATGTCCGCCCTCGCCGGATGCGCATAGCGCTGGCGTCGAGGATCGCGCTCGCCGCGCACGGCCGCCAGGATCGAAGCATGGCCGGCAAGGCCCGCCTCACCCCTCAAGAGCACATCGAGCGCGCGGGCAGCGCGTGCCGTCTCGTCGCGAGCGGTTCCGAATAAGGAAAGCTGGTGGTCGAGCAGCGCCATCAGGTCGACCGGGCTTGCCTCGGGGTGGGCGGCGTCGATGACGGCGAGCGCAAACTGGCCCGCCGGGGTGGAACTGAGCGGCTCGCCGGCCGAATCGTCGACCTCGATGCCCCAGCGGGCGAGTTCGCCCTTGACCCGGCGCGCCAGCTCGCGGTCGGGCGTCACCAGTGCGGCGGTCTCGCCCGGGATTTCGAGAACCCCGCGCAGGGCAAGGGCAATGGCCAGCGCCTCGCTGCGCTGGTCAGGCGCTTCGATAAGGCTGAGGCCGTCGACGGCGGACTTGAGGTCGCCGGGCGCGTGCATGACCTCGGCCCAGCGCTCGGAGGTCGGCGCCGGGCGCATGATCTCGCTGGCGAAACGCGCGCGGGCCTCGCCCGCCGGCGTACGGGCAACTCCGGCAAGCTCGCTCACCTCGGCCCGCTCGATGCCAATGGCGGTGATGAGCCCTTTCAGGCCATATTGCGGGTGCTGCTGAGTGAGCGCCTGCCAGCTTTCCTCATCCACCCCCTGATCGAGGCCGGGCAGCACCACCGCGCCATGCGGCAGGCGGGCGATGACGGCAAGCAGGCGCGCGGTGGCGGGAATGGAGCCGGTCGAGCCGGCGGCGATGATCGGACTGGCGGACGGCGAGGCGGCGAGGCGCCTCGCCTCGGCCTCGATCAGGCGCGAGCGGTGGTCCTTTTCGCCGATCATTCCGAAATCACCCATCACTGTGGGCAACTCGACCTGAACGATCCTGAGGAAGTCGAGCACCAGTTCGCGATGGCGCGGCAAATCGAGATCGAACAGCTTTGCGATTTCATCAAGGCCGATGCCCTCGGTCTCGAACCCGTCGATGAGACGCCCGAGCGAAGCGGCAAGCCGGAAGGCGCCGGCACGGGTACTGTCGAGGGTTTCGGCCAGCGGCTGGCCGGGATGCCTGGCTGCCCAGTCGAGGATGAGGCGGGCGAGGCGGAACTCGCGTTCGATCGCCGGCATGGCGGGCGGCAGCGTTTCATCGAAGCCAGGCTCATCACCTGCCTCGATCAGCAGGTCCTCCTCGTCCACATCGCCCAGCGGGCGGATATGCGGCAACAGCAGGGCACCCCCGCCGGCAGCGGAGAGAAACGCCGTGGCCAGCACCCGCGCCGCGCGCCGCGTCGGCACCAGGATGGTCCAGCCCGGTAAGTCCTCAGGGGCCGGTGCCCACCCGCCAGGGACGGGCAGATCACCGCTCAGCACCGCATGCGCCAAAACGGGAAGGAAAGCCACATCCGGCGGCACCGTGAAGACGCGCGGCACCCCCTCCGACTTATCGTGCACCCGTGGTTCTTCCTTCATCTAAAGGGCGGCCAAAGCCTTTTCGGCTTCAGCGATGGCATCGGGCGTGCCCACATGAAACCAGGTCCCGTCATGCCTGAGGCCGAAAAGGCGCCCCCTGGCCTCTGCCCTCGTCCACAACAGGTTCATGGAAAAGGGTCCCTCGGGCGAATCGGCGTAGAGGCGCGGATGCACAAGATAGCACCCCGCGAAGACGAAGGGGGTCACTTGACTTTCATGGCGCCGTGCCAGGCGGCCGTCCGGGGCCATGCGGAAATCGCCAGTGCCGCAAAACCCCACCGCCGATGTCATCGGCGCCAGCAGTAGCAGGCAGTCCATGCGCCGCCCATCCCATGCCGCGCGCATGCGTGCAAGCGCCGGCTCGGCGCCTTCCAGCCAGAAGGAATCACCATTGAGCACGAAGAACGGATCGCTTCCCAGAAGCGGCAGCGCCTTCTTCACACCACCGCCGGTGTCGAGCAATTCAGCACGTTCGTCGGAAATGGTGATGTGCGGGGCTTCGATGCCGGCCGCCCATTGCTCGATGGCATCGGGCAGGTAATGCACATTGACCACCACCGCGCCGATGTCGGCACCCTGCAGCCGCTCGGTGGCATAAGCGATGATCGGTCTGCCGGCCACCTCGACAAGCGGCTTGGGGCGCGTGAGGGTGAGCGGACGCATGCGATAGCCGTAGCCGGCGGCGAGAATCATGGCGCGCCGGCCGACGCGCGGTCTCTTTACCTTGGCGGTCATGATGGCGGGTTCAGTGCTGCGATGGCCGTATCGCGGGTGGATTTCGGCAGGTGCCCGGCGAACCAGCGGGCGACGGGCGACAGCGCAGGATGGGCAAGGCCGGCCTCGAGCTGGCCCGACACCCGCCGCAGGTGGCGCAGATAGCCGTGCTTGCCGTCGCGGCGCGACAGGCGGGCGAAGATGCCGAGGATCTTTGCCGCGCGCTGGGCGCCGAGGACGGCATAGGCGGCCTCGAAGGCGGGGAGGTCGAAATCCTCCTCCTCGGTCGCGCGCAGGGCGACGTAATAATCGAAGTAATCCGTCTCCACCTCGGCCGGCACATCGAGCCGCGCATCGCGCAGGAGCGAGACGAGATCATAGGCGGGGTGGCCGAGAACGGCGTCCTGGGTGTCGATGAGGCCCACCCGCGCCAGCCCCTCGCGCTGCGGCAGCCAGATGAGATTGGGAGAATGATAGTCGCGCAACACCCATACCGGCCGGCCGGCCGCAGCCAGCGGCAGCACCTCGCGCCAGGCTGCGCCATAGCTTTGGGTGACGGCGGCATCGGCCGGCTTTCCCATGACCAGGGGCCAGAACCAGTCGATGAGGAGATCCGCCTCGGTAATGAGGGCCTCGGCGTCATAGGGCATCAGCCGGTGGCTGCTGCCGTCGGGCAATGGCGCCTCGGTTGGCCATTCGCGCCCGGCCATGTCGGCAAGCACCATCACCGCCGCCAGCATGGGCTCGGCAATGTCCTGTCCTTCGGCGATCATGCGGCCATAACCCCAGTCGCCCAGATCCTCGATGAGGAGGAGCCCTGCGTCCATGTCGTGGGCGAGAATGGCGGGAGCGGAATAGCCGCGGCGCAGCAATTCCTCGTTCACCGCCACCACGGCGCGGCAGTCCTCGGCCAGATGCACCAGCCGGCTATAGGGCTTGCCGTCCTTCACCGGCAGGCCGTCCGGGCGGGCGGGCATGTCCATCAACAGACAGGTTTCGCCGTCACGGGTGAGACGCTCGTAGCGCCTGGTCGAGGCATCGCCGGCAATGACGCCGCGCCCGGCATCTCCCCAGCCGCTCGCATCAAGGAAGCCGGCAATGACCTCAAAGCGGGCCAGGCGCTCCGCAACAGTGCCGCTGGCAGTCAAGACCGCCCGACGGCCCTCTCCCTCCACCGCCAGCCGCACCGTCAGCCGGTCGGCCGGCAGGCAGGAGGCGACGCGCTCGGGCCATTCGATGAGCACAAGGCGGTTGTCGAGATCATCCTCCAGGCCGGTCTCCAAAATCTCTTCCGGCCCCTTCAGGCGATAGCAGTCGTAATGGGCGACAGGGATGCGGGTGTCGTCATAGGTCTGCACAAGGGTGAAGGTGGGGCTGGGCACCTCCGGAGCGGCCCCCTTGGGCGACAGGGCATGGATGAGGGCCCGCGCCAGCGTCGTCTTGCCGCTGCCGAGTTCGCCTTTAAGGCACAGGCAATCGCCCGCTGCGAGCATCGTCGCCAGCTCGTGGCCGAGGCGGACGGTGGCGGCCTCGTCGACAAGGAAGCGGGTCACGGTTGCGTCTTCACGTGGGCTCATGGCGATCGGGCAAAGGGCAACGGAATCTCACGAGGCAAGCTGGCGGACCGGCGACTTGATATCGTCGCGGCGGCGCCGGCGGGTCTCGCCGGGCGGCCCGGCGACGGGGAAGCGGCAGACGACGGTGGTGCCGCGATCGAGCTGCGACAACAGCTTGACCCCGCCATGATGCAACTCGACGAAGCTCTTGACCAGCGCCAGGCCCAGCCCCGGCCCGCGATGGCCGCCGGAGACGGTGCGCGCCTGGAAGCGCTCAAACGCCTGGGCCTGGAATTCCGGATCGATGCCGCGCCCGGTGTCGGACACCCACAGGACGACATTGTCGCGCTCGCGCCGCGCGCCCATGCGGATGGAGGTGGCGGCATTGGAAAAGCCGATGGCGTTCTCCAACAGTTGGGTGAGGATCTGGCGTACCCGGCGCGCATCGCCGATGAAGGTGCCGACATCATCGGCGATCTCCACCTCTACGGTGAGGTTCTTGGCTTCGATGCGCCCGGCCATGGCATTGGCGGTGTCTTCCAGCACGCTGGCGACATCGACCTCGCCGAGGCGCAGCTCCATGGCGCCAGCATCGATGGTGGTGAGATCGAGAATGGCGTCGATGATGGCCATCAGCTCCTTGGAGGAGGACTGGATGTCCTGCAGATATTCGAGCTGCTTGGCGGCGAGATTGCCGCCCAGGCCCATCAGCAGCGCCTCGGCAAAGCCATTGATATTGGTGAGCGGCGTGCGCAGGTTGTAGGAGATGTTGGACAGGAACCGGGTCTTTAGCGCATCCGCCGCTTCGAGTGCTTCGTTGCGCTCGCGCAGCGCCCGCTCGATGCCGGCGCTCGCGGTCACATCCACATAGGCGATGAGAGTGTTGCCGTCGGGCATGGAGACGGTGGCATGATCGAGCACCATGCCGTCGGGGCGCGACATGCGCCCCTGCAAGGGCTGGCGGGTATCGCTGAGCGAGGTGACGGCAAAGCGCAACTCGTCCCACACGTCCTCGTCCGGCAAAAGCTCCTGGCACCTGGCCACCACCTTGTCGATATGAGGATGGCTTTCCAGGAACCCCTCGTCGAGGTTCCAGAAGCGGCCATAGGACGGGTTCCACAGCTTGAGGCAGCCGT
>Ga0307436_1001101_pt1 | contig 12246 bp, 9 predicted proteins | sample SalMarWE160440MG_FD_202513 | JGI IMG/M metagenome (GOLD analysis project Ga0307436, IMG submission 202513) | Salt marsh sediment microbial communities from the Plum Island Ecosystem LTER, Massachusetts, United States - WE1604-40 | ecosystem: Environmental > Aquatic > Marine > Intertidal zone >...
CGTCATTGGCCGTCGCGGTGGTCGCCGCGGCGTATTGCGGATAGAGCGGCGCCACCAGGATTCGCTCGCAGCCCTTCTCTTTCAGGGCCGCCAGCCGCTCGGCGATCGCCGGCACGCCATAGCGCATCGCCCAATCAACAACCACCCCGTCGTCGGCGAGCACGTCCCCGAGCTTCTCGGCCTGCGAGCGCGTGATGGTGACGAGCGGTCCTTCGTTTCTTTCGTTGTTCCAGATCGCAGCGTAAGCGTGGCCGGACTTTTTCGGCCGCGTGGTCAGGATGAAGAGGTTGAGGATCACCCACCACACCGGCCTGGCCACTTCGATCACCCGGCGGTCGGAAAGGAATTCGCGCAGGTAGCGTCTGACCGACCGGCTGTCGGTGCCGGCGGGCGAGCCGAGATTGACCAGCAGCACGCCGACGCGCCCGAAGGCGACCGTCGGATGGCCGGCGGGCAATTGTGCCCCCGCCGGCTGCGCAACGGTCGCGGCGGTCACATCGCGGTCCCGACCGCCGGCCGGCGGTATGTCAGAGTGCACCGTAGCGTGCCGCCGCCCGTGCCCGCGCCTTCATCGCTTCGACCTCACGATTGCGCGGCGGCCCGGCCGTCTCGAGCAAATCGATCAGCCGGCGGGCGGCGGCGCTCACCTCAACGACCGCCCGCTCGAACGCTGCCGCGTTCGCCTTGGACGGCCTGTTGAACCCGCTCACCTTGCGCACGAATTGGAGCGCGGAGGCGCGGATTTCCTCGTCGCTCGCCGGCGGCTCGAAATTGAACAGGGTACGGATGTTGCGGCACATGGGTTTACGTTCCTCCTGACCTATTCAGCGGCCTCGGCCCTAACACGGCCGGCGAGGAAGGCCGCCCGACGGATCGCCGCCTCGCCGGCGGCGCGCGCGGCCGCCTCGGCCTTGACGTGGCCGAAGCCGCGTATCTTCTCCGGATAGCGGGCGAGCGCCACCGCCAGACCATGCGTATCAGCCGACAATCGCGCCACGATCGTCGCCACCGTCTCCTCATACTCCGCCAGCAGCCGCCGTTCCATGCGGCGCTCGGCCGAATGAGCGAACGGATCGAGCCAGGTCCCCCGCAGCCAGCGCAACCGCGCCAGCAGGCGGAAGGCTCCCATCATGCGCGGGCCGAAACGCCGCTTGATCGCGTGTCCCGTCGCCGGATCGCGGCCGGCCATCAGCGGCGGCGCCAGATGGAATTCGAGTTTCCGCCAGCCGGCGAACTCGCCGCCGAGCTGCGTGAGAAACGAACCGTCGCTGAACAGGCGCCCCACCTCGTATTCGTCCTTGACCGCCATCAGCCGGAAGAGATTGACCGCCACCGCCTGGGCAAGGTCGGCGCGGCCGGTCGACACGCGCGCCTCGGCCTCGCGCACCCTGGCCACCGTGTCGGCGTAACGCTGACCGTAGGCTTGGTTCTGGTATTCGGTCAGGAAGCGAACCCTGCGTGCGACCAACTCGTCGAGGCTCGCCGCTTCAACCATCAGCGGCCTGGTTGCGCGTGCCTCGGCGAGTGCGACCACCGCGTCCGGCTCGATCGCCGCCCGCCGGCCCCAGGCAAAGGCGGCCTTGTTCATCGCCACGTCTACGCCGTTGAGCTCGATCGCCCGCTCGATGGCGGCGCGGCCGAGCGGCAGCGCCCCCGCCTGAAAGGCGAGGCCGAGCATGAAGACGTTGGTGGCAATGGCCTGGCCAATGAGGTCGGTGGCAAGCCGGGTCGCCTCGATGAAGCGGGTCCTTTGCGTTCCCGCCCGCGCCGTGATCGCCTGGATGATACGCCCGCTCGGCAGCGCAAAGTCGGGATCGTGGGTGAAGGCACCGGGATAGGTCTCGTGGCTGTTGACCAGCACGGTGGTGCGGCCGGCATCGATCGCCGCCAGCGCGCGCGCCGAGGACGCCACCACCATGTCACAGGCGAGCACCAGGTCGGCGCCGCCGGCGGCGACCCGGATCGCCTTGATGTCATCCGCCATGGCGGCGATGCGCACATGCGTGGTCACCGGCCCGCCCTTTTGCGCCAGCCCCGCCATATCGATGGCGGCCGCCGCCTTGCCTTCGAGGTGCGCCGCCATGGCAATCAGCGCCCCGATGGTCACCACCCCGGTGCCGCCGACCCCGGTCACCAGGACGGCGTAATTGCCGACGAGCTCCGGCTGTTCCGGTTCGGGCAGCGCAGCGCCGTCGATCGCGGCCGGCTCCGCGTGTCTTGGTACGGCCCCGTGGACGGTGACGAAGCTCGGGCAAAAACCCTTGGTGCATGAAAAGTCCTTGTTGCACGTCGACTGGTCGATCGCCCGCTTGCGCCCGAACGGCGTTTCGACCGGGACGATGGCGACGCAGTTCGACTGCACGCCGCAATCGCCACAGCCCTCGCAAACGAGCTCATTGATCACCACCCGGCGGTCGGCCTCGGGGTAGAGGCCGCGCTTGCGCCGCCGCCGTTTCTCCGCCGCGCAGGTCTGGTCGTAGATCATCACCGACACGCCGCTGGCGCCGGCGAGTTCCCTCTGCACCCGATCGATGTCGTCGCGGTGGTAGACGGCGACGTCGGACGGCATCCCAGCGCCGTCGCCGTAGCGGCCGGGATCCTCGCTGACCACGACCACCGGCCGTGCCCCTTCCGCCATCATCTGGCTGGCGATCGCAGCGACGGTGAGGCCGCCTTCCACCTTCTGGCCACCGGTCAACGCCACCGCGTCGTTGAACAGGATCTTGTAGGTGACGTTGATGCCGGCCGCGATCGCGGCGCGAATGGCGAGGCTGCCCGAATGGAAATAGGTGCCGTCGCCGATATTCTGGAAGACGTGACCGCGGGTCGAAAAGGGCGCCTCGCCGACCCAGTTGGCGCCCTCGGCGCCCATCTGGGTGTAGCCCTCGGTCGAGCGATCCATGCCCTGGACCATGTAATGGCAGCCGATGCCGGCGTAGGCGCGCTCGCCCTCGGGCACCACGGTAGCGCTGTTGTACGGGCAACCGGCGCAGAAATAGGGCGTGCGTTCGGCCAGATCACGCGTGGTGGCAAGCACCTCCTCGGCCCGCTTCAACGCTGCCAGCCGGCGCGCCAGACGCTCCTCCTGGCGACCGGCGATCAACCGCTCGCCGATGGCGATGGCGATCCGGTTGGTGTCGAGCGCCCCCTTCGACGGGAACAGCCACGCGCCCGCCTCGTCGCGCTTGCCGTCGATCCGCGGCTGATTGGCTGTCCCGTACAGGATCTCCTTGATCTGGCCCTCGATCAGCCCGCGTTTCTCCTCCACCACCATGATCGTTTCGAGCCCGGTGGCGAAGGTGCGGATAGTGTCTGGCTCGAGCGGCCAGGTGCAGGCGATCTTTACGAGCCTGAGACCGAGGTCGGCGGCGCGCACTTCGTCGATGCCGAGATCGGCGAGCGCCTGCAGGACATCGAGGTAGCTCTTGCCGGCGGTAGCGATGCCGACCCGCGGTTGCCGTCCGCCGCTCAGTATCGCCCGGTCTGGCGCGTTGGCCTTGAGGAAGGCGGTCACCGCCGCAATCTTGAACTCGTGCAGCCGCTCTTCCTGGGCGAGGGCACTGTCGCGCGTCCTGATGTTGAGTCCGCCGGGCGGCACGCGGAACCCGCCGGGAATGACGGTGGCCACCCGGTCGATGTCGCCGTCGACGCTCGCCGTCGATTCGATCGTGTCCTTGACGCACTTCAGCCCCACCCAGGTGCCGGCGTAGCGCGACAGCGCGAAGCCGAAGAGACCGTAGTCGAGCACCTCCTGGACTCCGGCCGGGCTGAGGACCGGGATCATCGCGTCGACGAATGCATATTCCGACTGATGGGCAGTGGTCGAGGATTCGCAGGTGTGGTCGTCGCCCATCAGCGCCAGCACGCCGCCCCAGGCGGAGGTGCCGGCAAGGTTGGCGTGCCTCAGCGCGTCGCCGGAGCGGTCGACCCCTGGCCCCTTGCCGTAGAAGATGCCGAACACCCCGTCGAAGCGGCCTTCGCCGCGCAGCTCGGCCTGCTGGCTGCCCCACAGCGCGGTGGCGGCGAGGTCTTCGTTGACGCCGGCCTGAAACAGGATGTCGGCCGGCCTGAGCACATCGGCGGCACGCCAGAACTGCTGGTCGAGTCCGCCGAGCGGCGAGCCGCGGTAGCCGGTGACATAGCCGGCCGTGTGCTTGCCGAGGCGAGCGTCGCGCGCCCGTTGCATGAGGGCAAGCCGCACGATCGCCTGGCTGCCGGTGAGCAGCACCCGCCGCTTGGCGAGGTCGTATTTGTCGTCGAGAGTGACGGTCGCCAGGGCCACCTCATCCTCCCGCGTGGATAGCGGCTCATTCCACAGAGGTTGCCCGACAAAATCAACGGCTTGCCGATCGCCCCGGCGAGCCCGTGACGCAGCGCCCGATTGTCGCTTCGCGGCACGGCTTGCCATCACACCGCATCCATCGCAGGTTTCCGCGAGGGAACAAGCCGACGACAACGGCAGGGGACGCCCATGCAATTTCTGCTCCGCATCAGCGGTGCGATCGACAAATTCACCACCTTTCTCGGGCGTTCCGTTACCTGGCTGATTCTGGTCGCCGTGCTGGTCAGTGCCACCAACGCCGCCATGCGCAAGGCCTTCGATCTGTCTTCAAATGCCTGGCTGGAATTGCAGTGGTACCTCTACGGCGCCGCTTTCATGCTCGCCGCCGCCTACACGCTGCAGCGCAACGAACACGTGCGCATCGACATCCTCACCCACAGGCTCAGCAAGCGCACCCGCGATTGGATCGACCTGTTCGGTCACGTCTGCCTGCTGTCACCGTTTGTATTTCTGATGGCCTACCTGTCGTGGCCGTTCTTCCTGCGCTCGTTCCGCTCCGGTGAGATGTCGACCAATGCCGGCGGCCTGATCCTGTGGCCCGCCAAGGGCCTTATCTTCCTTGGCTTCGCCGTGCTGTGCGTGCAGGCGATTTCCGAGATCATCAAGCGCATTCTTGTCTTGCGCGGCGTTATCCGCGACGACACGCCCGAGCACCCCCTGCCACCGGCCGTCGAAGACATGGAAGACGCCGAAATCACCGGCCGTCCGTTTGGCCCGAACGGCGGTGCGGCGCAATGATCGCCATTATCGCCAACAACCTCGCCCCGATCATGTTCGTATCGGTGATGGCGATGCTGCTGCTCGGCTATCCGGTCGCGTTCACCCTCGCCGCCGGCGGTCTGTTGTTCTTCGTCATCGGCGTCGAAGTCGCCCATATCGCACCCGAGCAGATCACGTTGTTCTGGCCTCTGCTGCAGGCAAATCCCGAACGCGTGTTCGGCGTGATGAGCAACGATACGCTTCTCGCCATTCCGTTCTTCACCTTCATGGGCATCATTCTCGAACGTTCGCGCATGGCCGAGGACCTGCTCGACACCATCGGGCAACTGTTCGGCCCGGTGCGCGGCGGCCTCGCTTTTGCGGTGATCGTGGTCGGTGCGCTGCTCGCCGCCACCACCGGGGTTGTCGCCGCGTCCGTCATCGCCATGGGCCTGATCTCGCTGCCGATCATGATGCGCTACGGCTACGACAGCCGCGTCGCCACCGGCACAATCGCGGCGGCCGGCAGCCTCGCCCAGATCATCCCGCCCTCGCTGGTGCTGATCGTCATGGCCGACCAGCTCGGCCGCTCGGTCGGCGATATGTACGTCGGCGCCGTCGTTCCCGGCCTGCTGCTTGTCGGGCTTTATTGCCTCTATGTCCTGGCAATCACCATGTTGCGCCCCAAGGCGGTCCCTGCGCTTCCCGCGGCCGCCCGCACGCTCGGCGGTGGCATCACGTCGCTGATCGTCATTCTCGCCGCGGCCGTGCTGCTCTATCTGTGCTGCTACAACTACGTGTTCTTCGAGCTGCGCTACGAGACGCGCCTGGTGTGGTCGGCCACCGTCGCCACGGTCGCCGCCTATGGCGTCAGCCTCGCCAACCGGTCCTTCAAGCTCGGCTTGCTTTCGCGCCTGGCCGAGCAGGTGGTGATCGTTCTCATCCCACCGCTGGCGCTGATCTTCCTGGTTCTCGGCACCATCTTCCTCGGCATCGCCACCCCGACCGAGGGCGGCGCCATGGGCGCCACCGGCGCCCTCGCCCTTGCCCTCGCCAAGCGCCGTCTCAACCTCAACACCCTCAAGCAAGCCCTCGACTCCACGACGAAACTCGCAGCGTTCGTCATGTTCATCCTGATCGGCGCCCGCGTGTTCGGGCTCACCTTCTACGGAGTGAACGGCAACGTCTGGATCGAGAACCTGCTGCTCGGGCTGCCGGGGGGCGAATACGGCTTCCTGTTTGTCGTCACGGTCATCGTCTTCATTCTTGGCTGCTTCCTCGACTTCTTCGAGATCGCCTTCATCCTGGTGCCGCTGCTGGCGCCGGTGGCCGAGAAGCTCGGCATCGATCTGATCTGGTTCGGGATCATTCTCGGCATCAACCTGCAGGCCTCGTTCCTGACGCCGCCCTTCGGCTTCGCCCTCTTCTACCTGCGCTCGATCGCCCCCTCTGCCGAATGGTACGACAAGGTTTCCGGGCGCCATCTGCCCGCCGTTCGCACCATGGAGATTTACCGGGGCGCCGTGCCCTTCATCGCCATCCAGGTGCTGATGATCGCCATCGTCGTGGCCTTCCCGATCACCGTCACCCACTACAAGAGCGGCCAGTCGAACATCAATCCGGCGGACATCAAGATCGAGCTGCCGACCGAGGGCGGCGGAGCGGGAGCGGGACCGAATTTCAGCACACCGGCCGGTCCCAATTTCGGTACGAGCGGCGGCGGCTCGGCCCCCGCCGGGCCGAACTTCGGCACCGGCGAACAAACCGCCCCGCCCGGACCGAACTTCGGCGCCGGCGCGGCGCAGACGCCGGGGCCGAACTTTGCAACGCCACCGGCGCAATAGAAAAAGGCTCCGGAACTTCCGGAGCCTTTTCTCCAGCGAGCGAACGACGCCGGGGCCTAGAGCGATCCGGCGCGCTGCTTGGCGCCCATGAAGTCGTCGAAGGTTCCATCGGCGACCTGGAACCACAGGTCCTCCTCGGCCCGGAACGCTTTCATCGCCTCGTAGACGCGCTTGAAGTTCTCGTTCTTGGCGCTGAGTTCTGAATAGGTCTGGTTGGCAGCGCCGAAGCAGGCTTCGAGAATGCCCTGATTGAAGGGCTGCAGGACTGCGCCGCCGGCGACCAGCTGGCGCAGAGCGCCCGGATTGACCGCATCGTAGTGCGCCATCATGTCGACATTGGCCATGGCGGCCGCGGTCGTGACGATCGACTGGTAGGTCTTGGGCAGCTCGTTCCACTTGTCGAGGTTGATGAAGAAGTGGAGCATCGCCCCGCCTTCCCACCAGCCCGGATAGTAGTAGTACTTGGCGACCTTGTAGAAACCGAGCTTCAGGTCGTCGTAGGGGCCGACCCACTCGGTGGCGTCGATGGTGCCCTTCTCCAGCGAGGGATAGATGTCGCCGCCGGCAATCGAGGTCGGCACCACGCCGAGCTTGGAGATGACCGCCCCGCCGAAGCCGCCGATGCGCATCTTGATGCCCTTGAGGTCGTCGACGGAGTTGATCGCCTTGCGGAACCAGCCGCCCATCTGGGCGTTGGTGTTGCCGCCGGGGAGCCCGATGACGTTGTAGTTCTTGTAGAACTGGTTCATCAGCTCCAAGCCGCCGCCGTAGTACATCCAGGCGTTTTCCTGGCGCGAGTTGAGCCCAAAGGGCACGGCGGTGCCGAAGGCGAAGGTCGGATCCTTGCCCCAGTAATAGTAGCTGGCGGTATGGCACATCTCGACGGTGTTGTTCTGAGCCGCGTCGAGTGCCTGCAGGCCGGGCACGATCTCGCCGCTGGCGAACGCCTGAATCTGGAACTTGCCGTCGGTAGCCTCGGACACCGCCTTGGCGAAGGTTTCGGCGGCGCCATAGATCGTGTCGAGCGACTTCGGGAAGCTCGACGTCAGCCGCCACTTGACCTCGGGCATCGATTGGGCGATCGCCGGGGCGGCGATGGTTGTGGCGGCCGCGCCGCCCGCAACCATGCCAGCCTTCTTGATGAACGCACGACGGTCCATATGTGTTCTCCTCCCAGAAGCGCTTAAACCTGATTTTCAAGGGAAGTCAGAGATGGTGCCCTGTCAACCCCTCAACACTAGGGATCGTCTACTTGGGTGGTCTTGCCTTCGCTAGTCCGGCGGCTTGAGTTATCTTTCGCCTCAGATGGTTGCCATGAATCAGACCCTGCCCCTCGTCGCCGTCGCCGCCGACGTCAAGCAGATCGACATCTACTCCTGGCACGCGGTGGTTGAGAGCTATCTCAACGCCATCGTCCATGGCAGCGAGGCGGTGCCCGTGATCCTGCCGTCGCTCGGCGAGGCGATCGACCTCGACGCCGTGCTGGCGCGGGTCGACGGCGTGCTCTTGCCCGGCAGCCGCTCCAACGTCCACCCCAGCCACTATGGCGTTGCCCCGCACGCCAAGGCCGAGCCGCACGACACCCGCCGCGACGCCGTGACCCTGCCGCTCATCCATGCGACACTTCGCCGCGGCTTGCCCCTTTTCGCCATCTGCCGAGGAATGCAGGAGCTGAACGTTGCCCTCGGCGGAACCTTGGCTGCCGAGGTCCACGAGCTTCCCGGCCGCAGCGACCACCGCGCCCCCGTCCACGACGACAACGACATCCGTTTCGCCATCCGCCAGGATGTCGAAGTGAGGCCGGGTGGCGCGCTCGCCGACATCCTCGGCGCCGGCACCATCCGCGTGAACTCGCTGCACCGCCAAGCCGTCGACCGGCTCGCCGAAGGCCTCCTCGTCGAAGCGACGGCGCCTGACGGCACCATCGAGGCGGTACGCGTGCGCGACGCGGCAAACTTCGCCATTGGCGTCCAGTGGCACCCGGAATACTGGGTGAGGACCGACCGTCCCTCGCAGCTGTTGTTCGCCGCCTTCGGCGACGCGCTCCGCCGCCACGCGATGATGGCCACCACCGTGCGCGTCGCAGCCGAATAGAAGGCGGCCCGCCGCGCGGACGGGCCGCCTTTACCGGTCAAGCTGGACGATTGCTCAGGCGACCAGCGGCCGCAGAGTGGGATGATCGCGCACGAGCTTCTCGGCCCACGAATCGAGCCCCCACACGTGACCGGCATGCTCCACCACCAAGAAGACAAGCACGCCGGCATAGACGATGTGCTCGTCGAGCAGGAAGTTGGTCGTGCCTCCGCCGACGTAGGGGAAGTTCATGTGGGCGGTCCAATAAACGAGCATCAGGGCGACCCCGAAGCTCGCGCTCACCCTGACCAACAGGCCGACCAACAGCGACAGGCCGATCAGAAGATGGCCGTAGGCGACCAGGAAGCTGATCACCGGCGCGATCGTCGGGCCGGTGAAGATCTGGTAGAAGCCGTGGAAAGTCTTGGTGCTCGAAAGGAAGCCGACGACGCTCCAGCCGGGAACGAATACCTGGTGCGAGGCGGCGTACAGGAAGGTCCAAGCCATCGTCAGCCGGAAGAAGACGATCAGTGCCCGTTCGGATTTGCTGTCGGTCATGGCATCACCCGCGTCAAGAAGCGAAGAAACCGGTTTGCTGGCAGGCCAGCTGCGAGCGAAACCTAGCGCCCGTCGTGTGCGCCGCTTTGACTTCGATCAAGTGTTGAGAAGCCGGCTGCGGTCGGCCCGGCAGGGCTGCCGACCCAACCGCCGTCACGAATGGCCCGTTCGACAGAATCGTTGCTGCCCGTTCGCTCCGGCTCAGCATTTCACCGTGATGATGTTGGCGAGCGCCGAGACGGTCTGTCTCAGCGCCGGCGGCAGGATGCGCTGATCGATCGGGATCGCGCCGAGCACTGCCGCCGTCTGCGGGTCGAGCTCGCCCGGCAGGCGGATGCTCGTCTCGCAGCTCGCCGGCGCGCCATCAAGCTTCACCGGGTTGTCCTTGACCAGGGTGAAGGCCACGAAATACTGCGGGTCGAAGATTTCCAGCGTCGCCGGCCCCTTGAGCGGCACCGGCTTCTTCACCGGCAAAGTGTAGAACAGAGTGAGCCGGGCGTCGTGGAATTCGAGCCAATACTCGGTCGGCGGAACGAACTTCTGGTCCTTGCCGCCGATGGTCAGGAACGTGAAGAAATCGAATTCGGCCAGCGAATCGACGTTGACCTTGGCCAGCGGCGCCAGCTCGGCGTCGCTGAGCTTGCCATCGTTGTTGGCGTCGAGCCCCTGAACCGCGAACGCCGTGAACGCCTCGTCGAACTGCCAGATGTTGCGAACGGCGCTGATCGCGCCCTCGCCGTTGAACACGATCTCGGTCTTGGCGTCGACCAGGACGTGCGGATGGGCCAGCGCCGGCGTCGCCGAAGCGACCGCGGCGACAAGGCCGGCCAAGATCAGGTGCGCGACAGATCGGATCACACGGAATCCCCTCAATCATAGCGTTGAGAGAGTACGGCCAAATGAGGGCCGGCCCCGCGACAAAACGGCCCGTGCGACACGTCCGGACGCCGTTTCTACGTCGCCACCGCCGCGCCGTCCGAGCGCGGATCGGAAGCGCCGCTGACGCGGCCGTCGTGCCGCCGCACGACTGCTCCGGCGTGGCCCATGTCGTCCGAGTACGCCTGGTCGATCACCGACAGGTCGTGCCCTGCGCGGCTGAGTGCGGCCACCACGTCGCGGTCGAAGCGGTCTTCCACCTGGAGAGCGGCCGCCTGTTCGCCCCACGTCCGGCCGAGCCGCCAGCGCGGCGCGGTAATCGCCTCGCCGAGGTCCATGCCGAAGTGAACGTGACGGGTGAACACCGCCGCCTGGAACTGCGGCTGCCCGTCGCCGCCCATCGAGCCGTACACCATCGTGCGCCCGTCATCGAACCGGGCGAGCGCCGGGCTAAGGGTGTGGAAGGGTTTCCGCCCGGGCTTGAGCGGGTTGAGCGCGCCGGGATCGAGCGAGAAGCTAGTGCCACGGTTCTGCCAAACGATGCCGGTCCGCGGCAGCACCAGCCCTGCGCCGAATTCCCAATAGAGCGATTGAATGAAGGAGACGGCCAGACCGTTGCGGTCGACGGCACCCAGCCACACCGTATCGCCGCCATCGTCCCCCACCGGCCACGGCGTGGCCCGCAGGCGGTCGATCCCATGCGCCTCGCGGTCAAGCCAGCCGCGATCGAGGAAACGATCGAGGTCACGCTCGTCGGCCGGGTCGGTGACCTCGGCGTCGCGGACGGCGAAGGCGCGCTTGGTCGCCTCGATCAGGCCGTGGACGTGGTCGAAGCCCTCGCCGCGTTTGACCGCCAGCCGCGCGAACAGCCCGAGGATGATCAGCGAGGCGATCCCCTGCGTCGGCGCCGGCGTGTTGTAGAGCGTCGCCCCTTCGAGACGAAGCGACAGCGGCTCGGTCAGTCGCGGTGCGTGACTCACGAGGTCCGCCCGCACAACCGGGCTGGCGGCTTCGGCAAGGTCGGCGGCAATGGCGGCTCCGACGTCGCCGCGATAGAAATCGTCGAAGCCGGCGTGGGCGAGGTGGTCGAGGGTGTCGCTCAGCCGTTCGAGCCTGAGACGGCTGCCCGCCTCCGGCGCCTTGCCGTCGACCAGAAACTGGTCGGCGAAGCCGCCGACCTCGCGCAGTTCATCCAGATTGTCGGCGGTCATGCGCGCTTGCGAGCGGGTGACGACGATGCCCTCCCTGGCCATGCGGATGGCGTCGCCCAGAAGATCGTGCCGCGACAGGCGCCCGCCGAGGCTTTCGGAGATCTGCGCCGCAAGCTGCCAGCCCGACACCGCCCCTGCGACGGTCGCCGCCGCGTCCGCTCCACGTCCGGGCATCGCGTCGTAACCGCTGTCGCGGTAGCGCGCGATAGTAGCAAGCGCGCCGGCGGCGCCGGCGGCGTCGATCACCCGCGGCGCTCTGCCCGGCTCGGCAAAGAGGAAGAAGGCGTCACCGCCGATGCCGTTCATGTGCGGGTAGACGACCGCGATGGCCGCCGCTGCCGCGATCGTCGCTTCGAACGCGTTGCCGCCCGCGCGCAGAACCTCGGCGCCGCTCTCCGCCGCCGCCCGATGCGGCGCCACCACCATGCCTTCCTCGCCGACGACCGTCTCGCTCATGGCGCCTCTTCTAGCCGATTGCGGGTCTCTGGAAACGACGCCTTGACATGCAACGATATAGACAGCCGCCCGCAACCGAGCGCGCAACCGCTATGGCGTGCCTCCACGTCCGCCGTGGCCATGGCCCGGCAACTTTTTTGCCGCGGTGCCCTGATTGTTATTGATTGTGAAAGCAATCAGACCTAGT
>Ga0307436_1001102_pt1 | contig 12246 bp, 11 predicted proteins | sample SalMarWE160440MG_FD_202513 | JGI IMG/M metagenome (GOLD analysis project Ga0307436, IMG submission 202513) | Salt marsh sediment microbial communities from the Plum Island Ecosystem LTER, Massachusetts, United States - WE1604-40 | ecosystem: Environmental > Aquatic > Marine > Intertidal zone >...
AAATCAGCCATCGAGACGGGCGAATTGGTCCGTGTCGCGGGTCCAGGCATAGAGCGCCAGCATGGGGCCGGCGCCGGTTCTGGTGGCGTGGCTGACCCACGGTTCGTGCCAGATGATCCCGCCCGCGGGATGCCCGGCAAATCCGGCCCCCTCGCGCCGCCATTCGGAACCGTGGGTCAGCACCCAGTAGAGCTCGGGCGCCGCGTGGCGATGGTCGAGGTAGTGCATGCCGGGCCCGAGGAGAAGAACGCCGAAGAGGAAGTCATCGCCGGCAAACGGTCCCGTCGGGCCGATGAGCTCGGCATAGGCATAGTTCTGCATATAACCGGGCTGGCCCATGGCCTCGTCGGAATAGTTGGGGTTCTGGCGCCAGCAAAGATCGTCTTCGACGGTTGCGATGGCGGCGGCCACCTCAGCCACGTTCATTGCCGCCTCGCCGAGCGCCTCGGGCAGATGGCGGCAGCCGGCATGACGGGCCGGCTGCACACGACGGAAGGCGTCAACCGAGAGATCCTGCTGATCGAGTCGTGAGAGCACTTCGGCCACGCCCGGCCCGCCGGCATGGCGACGGCCAAGCGATGCCGCGATGGCGCCGAGCGCCCAGGTCAGCTCGCGGTGGGCGGCGCTCAAAGCCCGGCCTCCAGCTCGGCCAGGCCACCGGCCGGCAGCACGTCGAGCATCGCCGCATGGTGCGCGCGGATTTCGTCTGCCTCCTGCACGTCATCTCTCCAAGCCTTGCTCCAGCCCCAACCCCTTCAAGGCGCTTGCAAGACATCTAGCGCTGTAGAAGTGTCAAGGGGGTCCGGTCAAGTCGGAACCGGTCAACAAGATGAACAGGATGTCCGCCTCGCCCTCAATCGCAATGAGCACCGGAAAGGCTGTTGCGGTCGGCACAGGCGCGAGATATTAAGACTTGCCAAGGTCGCTGGCAGTCCTGCCGGGACGCGACCATATGCCGAGTTGGGCTTGGCAGCGAAATACAGGACAGTCGGCGCGGCGGGGAGCGCTTGCCTCTGCCTGTCCCGCAACCCGAGCGACAGGAGCCGCAATTATGTCGGATACAACCGTGGAAACCCCGGTCGAGCCGGAAGGGCCCAATCGCCGCGACGTCCTTTATATCGCCTCAGGCGCGGTGGGTGCGATCGGTGCGGTGCTTTCGCTATGGCCTTTCGTCTACCAGATGAACCCCGATGCCCAGACGCTGGCCGCCGGCCGGCCCATCGAAGTGGATCTGACCAAGCTGGCCCCGGGCCAGCAGATCACGGTGGTATGGCGCGACCGGCCGATCCTCATCACCCGCCGGACACCTGCCCTGCTCAAGGTGCTGCAGGAACCCCAGCTCGTCGATCGCCTCTCCGACCCGAAGTCCGAGGCGAACCAGCAGCCGCCTTACGCCCAGAACTGGCATCGCTCGGCGAAACCCGAACACGGCGTCCTGGTCGGCATCTGCACCCATCTGGGCTGCATTCCCGACTTCGTCCCCAAGCCCAACAAGACGCAGCCGGTGGCCGACTGGCCGGGCGGGTATTTCTGCCCCTGTCACGGCTCCAAGTACGATCTCGCCGGCCGGGTCTATTCCGGCGTTCCCGCGCCCTACAACCTGCCGGTGCCGCCCTATCGCTATGTCAACGACACAACGCTGCGCATCGGCGAGAACCCGCCCAACGTCGCCTGGCAATTCTCCTCCATTGTCCAGGTCTGAGCGCCATATCTACAGCGGCAATGCCGCCTTGCGGCCCTCGTAGATGGCCATGTGCGCCTTGCGCGGCGCGTTGCAATCGCCGATGACGACGAAGGCCGGCGCGTCCGTCCTTGCGCCAAGCGCGTCGGCAAGCCGCGTGTCGGGGGATGCCACCGTCGCCAGCACAAGCGTGTCGAAGCGCTTAGTGAATGCCTCGCCCGTCAACAGGTTGACAAACGAGGCTTCAGACCCGTCATTGCCGGGCTCCCCCCAGGCTTCAAGCACAGCATCGGTGAGGGCCTTGCCGCCGGCCCGGGCGAAACGCTCGCGCGCTGCCCCGTCGGCGCCGGTTCCCGCCAGCTCCGAGCCGAGGAGCGGCTTCGATGTCATCGCCGTCACCCGGTGGCCGCGCTCGGCCAGATAGAGCGCCGTGCCAAGCCCGCGCCAGCCATGAAGATCGTCGAGAGCCAGCACCCGCTCGCCGATCAGACGCGCGTCATCGAGCACCGCGTGATAGCTCATGACGTTGGGATGGTGGGCGCCGGGCAGGTTGTCGTTCATGGGCAAGGCGCGCTGGAAGCCCGAGGTCACGGGCAGGATGCCGACGGCGATAATGAGGTGGTCAGGCGCTTCGGCAGCGACAAGCTCTGCCGTCGCCTCCTCACCCAGGCGCAGGGTGACACCGAGGCGGTGAAGCTCGGCGGCATACCAGGCGATGTGATCGGCAATGCGCGCGCGGGTGGGTTGGCGGGCGGCGAGCCGCCACTGGCCGCCGATCTCCTGGCGCTTTTCGATCAGCGTCACGCGGGCGCCACGCTCGGCGGCGACGCGCGCCGCCTCGAGGCCGCCGGGGCCTGCCCCCACCACCATGACATGGCGCTTGCGGTTCGTGCGCCTGATGCGGTCGCCGCCCCATTCCCATTCGCGCCCCACTGACGGGTTGACCAGACAGGAGATCCAGTAGTCGCGATAGCGCCGGGCTATGCATTGCTGGTTGCAGGCGATGCAGGGGCGGATGCGCGCCGTCTCCAGAGCCATGGTCTTGGCGACCAGGTGCGGATCGGCAATCTGGGCACGCACCATGGAGCACATATCCGCCTTGCCCGAAACGATAATGGCTTCGGCCTTGTCGGGATGATCGATACGCGCTTCGGCCTGCACGCGGGCATGTCGGATCGCCTGCTTGAGGCAGGCGGCGGCACCGGCGCCGTCCAGGCCCTCGTGCACATGCGTGGGGATGATCGGCTCGGCGCGGAAATAGCTCCCCGTTCCGCAGGTGATGTAGTCCATGAGGCCACGACTGTCGTGCCAGCGGGCGATCTCCTGCAGTTCCTCGATCGTGAGCGCCGCTGGCGCCCTGGCATCGTGCGAGACGGCAAGACCGATGACGAAGTCATTGCCGCAGCGGGCGCGGATGCGCGACAGGATCTCGGCGGAGAACCGCATGCGGTTGTCGAAACTGCCGCCCCATTGGTCGCTGCGGCGGTTGGACCACGGGGTCCAGAACTGGTCGATAAGGGCATGATAGGCGGCAAAGACCTCGATACCGTCGAAACCGCATTCGCGCGCCCTGATGGCGGCGGCCAGGAAGGCAGAAATCACCTCCTCGATCTCGGGCTGAGACATTGCATGGCCGCCATCGGAATCATGGAAGGACGGCAGGCCGGACGCCGACCAGTTGGGCAGATGGGAATTGGCGCCGTCGCCATGCTGGCCGACGTGATAGAGCTGCTGGATCATCACCGCGCCGTGGGCATGGCAGCTTTCGGTGATACGGCGGAAATGGGGGATGACCCGATCGGAGCCCTCGAGGAAGTTGCCGCGCGTCAAGACGCCGGTCGCGTGCACCGGCACCGGCTCTACCACGATCATCGCCGCCCCACCGATGGCACGTTCGAGGTAATAGGCGCGGTGGCGCGAGCCGGGCAGTCCTCGGTCCGACATGTTGGCAGTGTGGGCGCCGAACACGATGCGGTTCTTCAGCATCACATGGTTCAGCTTCAACGGCCGGAAGATGGAGGGGTAGGGAAAAGGCATGGTGGGCCCGCTCAGGCAAGACAGAACTGCCCTTTTTCCGCCTCCAGCGCCGACAAATCAAGGGAGGGACCAGGGGGCGGGGGTGAAGGAGGCGAGCAAATGGTCGATGAAGGTGCGCACGCGCAAGGAGAGCTGGCGCGCATGAGGGTAAATGGCATAGACGCCGAGGCCGGTGAGCGCGTAACCGTCGAGGATGCGCTCAAGGCGGCCGTCGATCAGGCCATCGCGCACCAGGAAATCGGGCTGCGGGACGATACCGCAGCCGGCAATCGCCGCAGCAGTGAGGGCATCGCCGTTGTTAGACCACAGGCGTGGCCTTACCTTGACGGCGATCTCGCCCTCTGGCCCGGTGAAGTGCCATACATCGCGGTGCGAGGCATAGGCATAGCCAAGGCACTCGTGACGGGTAAGGTCGCGCGGATGCTGCGGCGTGCCGTGGGCGGCGAGATAGGCCGGCGAAGCGCAGAGGATGACGCCGATTTCCCCTAGGCGGCGGGCGATGAGGCCTGAATCCGCCAGCCGGCCGATGCGGATGGCCAGATCGTAGCCTTCGGCCACCAGATCGACATAGCGGTCGTTGAGGGTGAGCTCCAACTCGACCTCGGTAAAATGGTCCATATAGGCCTTGAGGGCGGGTGCCACATGCCGGGCCCCGAAGGCGACGGGAGCGTTGATGCGTAAGGTCCCCCTGGGGGTGAGTGATTGCAGCGAGGCCTCGCGGTCGGCGGCGGCAAGCTCGGTGAGGATGGCGCGCGCCCGCTCGCAATAGGCCGCCCCGAGGCTCGTCAGGCTTACCCGCCGGGTGGTGCGGTTGATGAGGCGGGCGCTGAGATGCTCCTCCAGCGCCATGACATGGCGCGAGGCCATGTTGCGCGACATGCCAAGCTCCTTGGCCGCAGCGGAAAAGCTCGCCTTGTCGGCAACCGCGACGAAGACTGAAAGCGATTGAAAACGGTCCATGCGATTGTCTCCCCTTGAAAGACAGTATGAACCAAAATCAGCTTATTATCATTGAAAATGTATCGTCTAGATTGACGAGCATCAGGATGCCGTTCCCGCATCCCCCGACAGGCAACATCAGGAGATTCTTTCCATGTCCGACCAGACCCTCACCCCCTATGGCATCTTCGGCTTGCGTGCCAGCCTCGGCGTCATGACCCTTTCGCACGGCCTGATGAAGGTCTTTATCTTCACCATTCCCGGCACCGTGGCCTATTTCGAATCCCTTGGGCTGCCGGGCGCCCTCGCCTACCTCACCATCACCGCCGAAATCCTCGGCGGCCTTGCCCTGATCGGCGGTGTGTTCACCCGCATCGCGGCACTCGGCGTGCTGCCGGTTCTGATCGGCGCCACCTGGGTGCACTCGGGCAATGGCTGGGTGTTCTCGAACCACGGCGGCGGCTGGGAGTTCCCCGTGTTCTACGGCATCGCGCTTGCCGTTCAGGCCGTGCTCGGTTCGGGCGCCTATGCGCTCGACAACGTGATCGGCGCCTGGCGCGAGGGCGTGGCCACGGCCTGAGGCAAGGCCTATATTGGTGTCATAAGGAGAACCGCCATGAATGTTCCGATCGCCCGGCCCGAATCCGCCACCGCTTCCTGTCCCATCGATGCGGGTGTGCGCATAGGCCATGTGCATCTGAAGGTGGCCGACCTCGACCGGGCGCTCGGGTTTTATGTCGGCGTCCTCGGCTTCGAATTGACCCAGCGCTACGGACGCCAGGCGGCTTTCGTCTCGGCCGGCGGCTATCACCACCATATCGGCCTCAACACCTGGGAGAGCGAGGGCGGCTCAGCCCCGCCTGCCGGCTCCACCGGCCTTTATCACGTGGCTATCCTCTACCCGAGCCGGGCGGCGCTCGCCGATGCGCTGAAACGCCTGATCGCAGCGGGCGTGCCGCTTGAAGGGGCGGCGGACCACGGGGTGAGCGAGGCGCTCTATCTCTCAGATCCCGACGGCAACGGCATCGAGCTTTATTGCGACCGGCCCGAGCACCTGTGGCCGCGCAATGCCAATGGCGAGCTGCAGATGGTGACAAGGCGGTTCGACCTGGAAGACCTGCTGGCGCAGGCGGGCGATTGAGACAACTTCCCATCTCAGCATTGTCATTGCCGGACTTGTTCCGGCAATCCATGAACACCTTCAGTGTCCCTTTCGTCAGGGCGGAGGTCATAGATGCCCGCAACAAGTGCGAGCATGACAATGTGGTGTGAAGCGAAGGCTACAGCCTCAGCCCCAACTTCCTCGCCTCGTAGACCGCCATGCCGGCGGTGCGGGCCTGGACGGTGTCGCCGATGGCGTGCACCTCCATGCCCGATCCTTCCAGTTCGCGCGAGAGACGGTCGTCGCGCTCGTTGGTGGTGGCGAGCACCAGGGTGTCGAAGTCGCGCTCTTCGATGTCGCCGGTATAGAGGTTGATAATGCGCGCGGTCGAGCCCTCGAAGCTCTCCAACGCCGAGGCGAGGATGACCTCGATTCCTATCTTGTGGAAGCGCTCGCGCGTGGTGTCGCCGGTGAGCGAGTTGTCGAGCTGGCCGGCGGCCTTTTCCGCCGCCGTGACGACGGTCACCCTGTGGCGCTGCTGGGCGAGATGCAGCGCGGTGCCCGAAGCCGGCCACCAGCCGTTGATGTCGTCGAGCAACAGCACGTTGGTGCCGGGCACGACGCTGCCGTCGAGCACGTCGTGGATGGTGCAAACGTTGTCCTGGCCGGCACCGGGAAGGCCGTCGCGGTGAGGATAGGCGCGCTGGTAGCCGGACCGCGACGGGGTAGAGCCGGTGCACAGCACCACGGTGTCGGCGCCGGATGAACGGATGTCGTCGGCTGTCATCTCCTTCCTCAGCTCCACCTGCACCTGGAGCTTTTCGAGCTGGCGCTGGCACCAGTTGAGAAAAATGCCGATCTCGCCACGCTCGGGCTGGCCGGCCGCCAGGCGGAACTGGCCGCCCAGCTCGCCGGTCTTTTCGACGAGGCGCACCCGGTGGCCGCGCTCGGCCGCCACCCGCGCCACCTCGAGCCCGGCCGGCCCGCCGCCGACGACGAGAATGTCGCGCGGGGCTTCAGCCCGGGGCGTCACATCGCCGCCCCATTCGTGCTCGCGGCCAGCAGACGGGTTGACAAGGCAGGAGAGCCAGTAATCGCGCATGCGCCGGCCGATGCAGAGCTGGTTGCAGGAGATGCAGGGGCGGATGTCGGCGGCCCTGCCCTCTCTGGCCTTGTTGGCGAGGTGCGGGTCGGCGATCTGGCCGCGCACGATGGAGACGAGATCGGCCTTGCCCTCGCTGAGCACGGTTTCGGCATTGCGCGGCGTCTTGACCCGCGCTTCTGCAGTCACCTTTGCGTGCTTCACCACCGCCTTGAAGGCGGCGGCATCATCGCGTCCCAGGAACAGGTCGAAATGGAAGCTGGGAACGATTTTTGAGAACTGGTTGAGATAGCTCCCGGTGCCGCAGGAGAAGTAGTCGACGAGGCCACGGCTGTCGAGCCAGGACATGATCTCCTGCTTGTCGGCGATGGTGAGCCCGCCCGGATAGGGCTCGGCGCCCGAGACCGTCATGCCGATGATGAAGTCCGGCCCTGCCATCTCGCGGATGCCCTCGCACACCCGCGCAGCGAAGCGCACCCGGTTCTCGAGGCTGCCGCCCCATTTGTCGCTGCGCTTGTTGGTGAGCGGCGACCAGAACTGGTCGATGAGGCAGTTGTAGCCAGCAAAGAGGTCGACACCATCGAAACCGGCGTCACGGTCGCGGCGGGCGCATTCCACGAAAGCCGCGATCAGTTCCTCGATCTCAGGCTCGGTCATGGCGTGGCTGCCCCAGGGATCGTGCATCGAGGGTGTGCCCGACGGCGACCAGTAGGGCTCCCAGGAGTTTTCTTGATCGCCATGCCCGCCCACATGGTAGATCTGGTGGCACATGACGGTGCCGTGTGAGTGGCACTCGTCGGTGATCTTGCGGAAGTGGGGGATGAGCTCGTCAGTTTCGGCAAGGAAGTTGCCGCGCGTCAAAACGCCGGTGCGGTGGGCCGGCATGGGCTCGACCACGAGCATCGCCGCGCCGCCGCGGGCGCGCTCGCGGTAGTAGCCGAAATGGCGCTTGCCGGGGATGCCCTCGTGGCTGTGATTGGGGGTGTGGGCGCCGAAGACGATGCGGTTCTTGAGCGTGGCACCGCCCAGCTTCAGGGGCGAGAACAGATTGGGAAACTCTACCGACATGGAAACCTCACTTACTCCTCGGCCAACCGGCGCCAAATGTAGAGCGCCGTCATGAGGTCGAGATGTCCGCCGCCGCCGTTCTTGTAGAGGGTTACGTCATCGTCGCTGCGCCGGACGTCGCAGCCCGGCCGGCACAAGTCGAAGAGGTCGGCTTCGACATCCTCCGGCGATATGAGGCCGCGGGAGATGGGCGAGGCGAGATCGCCGGGCTGGTCGATGGCGAACTCGCGCGCATCGACGAAAAGCCGTGCCCTGAGCACGGCCTCGTCGTCGCATTCGCGCATATCGGGCGTGAAGGCACCGACCAGGTCGAGATGGCAGCCGGCTTTAAGCCATTCGCCCCGCACCAGCGGCACCTCGGAGGCAGTGCAGCACGAAACGACATCGCCCTGCCGCACGGCCACCTCGATGTCGGCCACGGCCTCGGCCGTCACTCCTTCGGCGCGCAATGCCTCGGCCACGGCAGCGGCACGGGCTGCGGTGCGGTTCCACACAAGCACCCTCGCCAGTGACGGGCGCGCGGCCAGGTGGGCGCGGACGAGATAAGGGGAAAGGCCTCCTGCCCCGATGAGCGCCAGCACACCAACGTCCTCGCGCGCCAGCAGCATGGCGCCGAGGGCGGAATCTGCGGCGGTCTTGCGATAGGTGAGCGCGGTGCCGTCGAAGAGGGCAAGCGGGCGGCCGTCATCGCCGTCGAACAGCACGTAAGCGGCCTGCACGGCGGGCAGGCCGGGGCAGCGGTCGGGGTTGTCGGGGACGACCGTCACCAGCTTCGAGCCCATGGCGATGCCCGGCAGCCACGCCGGCAGGTCGAGATAGGTCTGCCGCGTCGCCCTCATCTCGATCTCGAGCCCCGAGCGTGCGGTGAGCGGGCGGGGCCCGCGATGGCTTTCGGCCAGTGCCGCCGCCAGCCCGCGCCAGTCACAAAGGCGATGCACTTCTTCGCCGGGCACGACCCTCATTTCAGCTCATCCCGGGTCCGGTGATTTCCTTCAGGAGCTTGCGATAGATGGCCTCGGCATAGGCGGCGTAATCATTGGCGATGATGGTGAAGTGATAGGGGCCGCCCACCACCTGCTGATTGAAATAATAGTTGAGCGTCGGCCATTCGTTGAGGATGGCCAGCGCGTTGATGGTGATCCCCTTCGACACCACCTCGTCGCGGGCGATGGTGACGCGGATGCCGCGATTGTTGCGCCCGTCGGAGGACAGATCGATCACCCGGCGCACGGGTGCGACCGGTGCGGTCATGAGGGCGGCGGCGGAAAACTCCAGAGCGGCGCCGATCGCGGTGGCACCGTCGGCGAGCTTGCGCGGGGTGGCGGCGACGATGTCGGCGAAGCCCAGCGCCGCGGCCTTGCTGTCGATGAGCTGCCAGGGGATGACCATCACCTGCTTCTCGTCGTCCGACCATTCCACCAGCGCCACGGCAATGCGCCCGATGGTGTTGCCGGTGATGGCCTCCTGGATCGCCTTCTGGCGGAAGGCATTGGCGATTCCCTGCATCTGCAGGCGGAACTCATGCGCATCGACGCTGTAGGAGCAATCGACCGCCAGCACCAGAGCAAGGTCGACGTTGAGCGGGGCGGCGCGTGCCGGTGCGCCCAGCCGGCCGGCCGAGGAGCCGGCCAGTGCGGCGACTGCGACAATGAGCACGGCAATACGGCGAAGGCGGTCGAACAGCGGGTGCATGCCGGCCTCGATGCTCATCGCCCGGTTCGCCTTCCGGCTGCCCGATCAACTCGGCTTTATACCCCGCAGCCGCTCCGAGCGCCGCCTCAGCAGCTCGATGACCGTCAGCAGACAGATCGAGATGACGATGAGGATCGTCGCCACCGCCAGGATGGTGGGCGAGATCTGTTCACGGATGCCCGCCCACATCTGGCGCGGGATTGTGCGCTGGTCATAGCTCGCCAGGAAGATCACCGCCACCACCTCATCGAACGAGGTAACGAAGGCAAACAGGGCACCCGAGATCACGCCAGGCAGGATCAGCGGCATGATGATCTTGAAGAACACCTTGTAGGGCGGCGCCCCCAGCATCTGCCCAGCGCGGATGAGGCTGCGGTCGAAGCCGACAAGGGTGGCCGTCACGGTGATGACCACGAAGGGCGTGCCGAGCACCGTATGGGCGAGGATGATGCCGAGATAGGTGCCGGTGAGATGGATGTCGGAAAAGAAGAAGAACAGTCCCGCCGAGGTGATGACGAGCGGCACGATCATCGGCGAGATCAGGAGCGACATGATGAGATTGCGCGCCGGCATCTGCGACTGCGACAGGCCGAGCGCCGCCGTGGTGCCGAGCGCGGCCGACAGCAAGGTTGCGCATATGGCGATGAACCACGAATTCTTGGTGGCGTGGATCCATTGCGCATTGTTCCAGGAATCGACGAGCCAGGCCCAGGAAAATTTCGGCAGGCTGGGATCGACCATTCCGTTCTGGAAGATGTCGAGATACCAGCGCAGCGAATAGGCCGACGGCTGCAGCTCCAGCATCCCCTTGGTGAAGGTGAAATAAGGATCGGCGTTGAACGACAGCGGAACGATGATGAGGATCGGCGCGATCAGGAACAGGAATACGAAGCCGCAAAAAACGCGGAAGCCATAATACCAGATGCGTTCCCAGGTCGCGGCATAAGGCGGAAGTCCCACAGTCGCCTCCTCAGCCCAGCTTCATGTTGTCGATACCGACGATGCGGTTATAGATCCAGTAAAGCAGCAGCACGCTCACCAGCAGCATGGTGCCCAAGGCGGCCGCCAGCGACCAGTTGAGCGACTTCTGCATGTGATAGGCGATCATGTTGGAGATCAGGATGCCGCTCTCGCCGCCGACCAGGGCAGGGGTGATGTAGTAGCCGATGGCGAGGATGAAGACGAGCAGACAGCCGGCACCGACGCCGGGCACGGTCTGCGGCATGTAGACCCGGGTGAAGGCGGTGAACTGGTTGGCGCCCAGCGAGCGGGCCGCGCGCATATAGGACGGCGGTATGGTCTTCATCACCGAATAGAGCGGCAGGATCATGAACGGCAACAGGATGTGCGTCATGGCGATGGTGGTGCCGGTGGCGTTGAAGATGAGCTGCATGCGCTCCTTGTCGGAGATGATGTGCGCCCATACCAGAAGCGAGTTGATCACCCCTTCGCGCTGAAGCATGGCAATCCAGGCCGTCGTTCTGACCAGCAGCGAGGTCCAGAACGGCAACAACACCATGATCATCAACAGGTTGGAGGTCTTGAGCGGCAGCACCGACAAGAGATAGGCGACGGGATAACCGAGCACGAGACAGGCGAGCATCACCGCCGCAGAAAGGATATAGGTGCGCAAGAAGAGCGGCAGGTAAATGCGCCGCTCCGGCGGCTGCTGCACGATCTGGTCTTGCGCATTGTAGGTCCGGTCCATGGCGTTTAGGTAAAAACGCAGGGTGTAAGGATTGGACAGGCGCTGCATCAGCGCCCACAGGCCGTGGTCGTCCCAGCGCTTGTCGATCTTGAGAAGGCCTTCCTTGTAGGGAGGACCCGTGATGTCCTTGGCGTGACGCGCCGATTTGGTGAACAGGCTGCGCGCGGCAGGCCTTTCGTAGTTGATGTCGGTGGCCGCCTGCCCGATGGTGCGCTCCTTGTGCGCCTGCTGCAGATCGAGCACCAGCGCCTTCCAGGCAGGCTCACCGGGAGTGCCCTTGCCGTCCCACTTGGCCAGCTCGCCCGCCGTGCGATTCATCACCCTACCGAAGTCGGGGCTGTAGACCGACTCGAACAACATCTTGCCGATCGGCCACAGGAAGGCGAGGAGAATGAAAATGCCGAGGGGGGCCACCAGCATCAGCGCGCGAATTTTCTGACGGCGCGTGGCGCGGGCCAGCTTGACCTTCAGCGGAACGCCATCGTCAGCAATCATGTCATTGCCGGTAACGCTTACGTCGGCCATATCGCATCCTCCCCCTGGTGATACGCGGCGGATCGGCAGCCTGCGGACAGCAGCCGACCGCCTCAGTCAATGTTCCGGGCGGGGCGATCCCGCCCGGAACCAACGCTCTGCGTTCAGTTCTTCGCCAGCCAGGCGTTGAACCGCTCGTTCAGGGAGTCCTGGTTGTCCGCCCAGAATTCAAAACTGTTCTGCAGGGCGTTCTTGAAGTTGTCAGGCGCCGTCGGCATCTGCGGACCCATTTCGATCTTGCCGGTGGCGTCCTTGCCGATCAACGGCATCGACGACCTGCGGGCCGGACCGTAGGAAATCCACTTGGCCTGGTCGGCAAGACGCTGGGTGTCGGTGGAGAAGGCCACGAACTTCAGCGCGGCGTCCTTGTGCTTGGTGCCCTT
>Ga0307436_1001103_pt1 | contig 12243 bp, 9 predicted proteins | sample SalMarWE160440MG_FD_202513 | JGI IMG/M metagenome (GOLD analysis project Ga0307436, IMG submission 202513) | Salt marsh sediment microbial communities from the Plum Island Ecosystem LTER, Massachusetts, United States - WE1604-40 | ecosystem: Environmental > Aquatic > Marine > Intertidal zone >...
GGCTATCGCAATACTCAGCAACAGCTTTAGCGAAATCGGCAAGCAATTCACTTAGTTGATCGCGCGGAGGTGGCGGGCAAAGATCTCCCAATATCCATATTGTATGGCAACGTCTTAAGACGTCGGCAATACTTTTTAGATCGTTTTGTAGCATCGCTCGAAAGCGAGTAAAGTTCGCTTCCCGACCCGGCTCATTAACGGACATCACCGGCCCGATGCCATCAATGATAACAACTTGGGCCTCGCTCCACGGCCAATAAGAAATAGTCGTTGGCCCCGGATCGTCGGGATAGAAACCTCGCGATGAATTTGCGGCAAATTCAAGCAGGCAATCAAGGCTGAGATACCGGACTTTGTTCTGCTTGAACGCAAACTCGGTTGCGATCCCGGCTGCCATTGGAGTCCGACCTGATCCGATCGGCCCACCAATGACGATTTGGCATGGTTGCTTGGCTGGTGGTGCGCCGTCATTGATTAAGTTCTGCAGAAGTATGGCATCTTTTCGTTCGATATTTGGCGCCGCATCGGCAAGGCGGAACAGATAAGGGATCGACGCCTTTTGCCAAATTATTTTTTGTCGTAACCATCTCGGCGCCAGCACAATAGCAAGCATGACCACCACCGCGGCGATCAGAATCGCTGGAACACGAGGTAAGTGAAAAGCGAATCCAAGTAACGCGCCCAACGACATATAGGTTGCTGCTATGACGGCGTTGTCGCGCAGTAGCTTGGTATCAAGTGGAAAAACACCGGTCGCTTGTTTCACCGAGCTGCGATATGCGCTCCATTCCCAAGTGGAAACGCCGATCACTGTCAGCGCCAAGCCAGGCCAGACACCTGCGTCGTAATGGAAGCTGGTCTGCCAACCCAGCGGGAAAACCATAACTGAGCCGATCGCGGCTGTGGCGGCAAAATCAACTACTATGCCAACACAGACGTGGCCGACTTGATCGGCCAACCACATGTAAGAATAGGTGGCTGCCGACTGCACTTCCTTGCCATAGGCATCGGCCCAAACCTGCCGCCACAGATCTTTGGCGGTGAGACGCGGGGCGATCGGTCCACCTAGATTAACCGGAGCAGGTTCGTTCGCGGACACGGGTTTTTCTAATCCCTACCAACCAACCGTGACTTATCTGACACAATTTAAAGTATACCAAAATATTTTTTGCTCGCCAAGTCGAATAGCAGGCGTACTGCTGCTGTTCGTTATTCAAGCGCCACGCGCTGACATTTGAATGACGCGTCCGCTGCACCGCAATTCATTGTCTTGTTGCTGCCATCCCGCGATGCCGAAAAATTCGCGTCCGGCGTGTCAGTGGTATTGGCGGGAAGATCCGCCTGTGGCCCTTTGCGGACGCAAAGATCACCAATTTATGTCTGCGACCGGTTCGGGCATACATCGCCATTAAGTCTGCACTAACACTAACCAGTGCTTCACTATGTTCCCTCACCCTGGGAAACGTCTGAGACCTGAGGCAACAGAGGGCCCTCGGTCCCCATGTCCCGGGACTTTCTCTTGCTTAGGCCGCCGCACTGATGCCGGGCACGCGAACCTCGCGCCTCATTACACGGCCGCACGAGCATGTTTGGGCTGGTTGGGTCATGCGTCGAGCTTAAGTTGACACCCTAAAGATTAGCTAAAGCCTTCCCACGCCTTCGGTTGAGCGGGCGGAGGGGCGGGCAACGGAGCGCGAGCCGCTAACCGTAGGGCCTCGGCCCTCCAGTCCTCAGCGATGGCCCAAGAGGCCGGACCCAACCGGACGATGGTAGACGCGGGGCGACATGGAGAGGCCCCCGCGATCATCCGGCGGGCCGCAAGGGCTATTCGGATCGTCGACGGACTAGCGCTAGTCAGCGTCGGCATTTTATTGCTATAATTTAAATTAGGTGTCGTGCCGCTCGGCTAGAAAGTCGATCCATGACCTACGGCAATACGAGGGACAGCGAGCAACTATCTCAGCTCGACGGCGAGATCGGAAATTTCATCAGCCGTTACAGCGGCAATTATTCGGCCACAAGCCGGAAGACGATAATTCTTTTCCCGGGCGGAATGGGGTCACGGCTTTTGCGCGCGACTACGCCGGAGTCGGACGGCTCGCCTTACTTCTACAACACCGTGTGGCTCGACTGCTCGATTTTGTTTGGCGTGGGTTTATATCTGCAGATGCAGGGCGATATAGACTCCGACCAACAAATAATCGTCCCGAATGGCCCTATCGAATTTATGGCATTGATGCCCTATGACGGATTCGTTCAGTGGTGCGACGCTAACGAAATTGATTATTTCATATTCGGTTGGGATTGGCGGCGAGACATGAACCTGACCGTCGACTTTTTCTTAAACACTTTCCTGCCTTTTTTTCGGGATCGTGTCCAAAACGCATGCGGCGCCGACCCTCTACAGGATTTTTCGCTGGTTGGGCACAGCATGGGCGGCTTGATCGTCAAGCTAATCATGAACAGGAACAGTAATCCGTACGTTCAACTGTCGAAGCAAGCCGTAACAGTGGCGACTCCTTTCTACGGCTATGGAGGACAACTCCCCCGCTACTTTATGGGTGATCCGGACCTGAACGGTTTATATGGCAAGCGACAGCTTACGCGGATAATCTCATCATTCGCGGCCTGCTATGCGCTGCTGTTTCTCGACGAAGCCACATACAATCGAGACCGCGCCGCTCTCGAGGCCGACCCGAACTATCCGCTGTTGGACTACCCAATCCTCGACGCCGCCACTGAGGCAATAGCGGACCCTTACAATCCTAAGACCAAGCCCGGAAAGGTCCGTTACCCGAAAAATTATGGGTTCGACATGCTTGCATTGAACGGGGGCAAGCTGGTCTATCAACAAATCGGCGCGCAATTGGATCCAGCGATCAACAACAAATTCTTCAATTTCCGCGGCGTTCAAGTCAACAACAACGCCATTGTGAATGACACGGTGAACAGCCAAACATGGGATTGGATTGCACCGAACTTCGATCCCCAAACTGATGTCTCTCCAATAACGGACCATCTTGGCCCCGGAGACGGCACCTTGCCCGCCTGGTCAACGCGGTCCGTCTATACACCTGCAGCCAACGTGCGCACCCTGCATGGCAACATCGACCATATGTCCATGATGAGCGATGGTCTGGTACTAAATGAACTCGTCAAGGTGATATGAAATGGAAAAAACTCCAGGTAAGCGCAATCCAGGTACGGAACGCCCCGCGGTAGCAACCCGGGATAAGCTGAATGTATTTCTCGATCAATTGGCGGCTCTAAAAAGTAAGCTGCAACATGAGGAAGAAACAAAGCAGCAGGAGGCCATTCGCGCATATCTGCAGCGGATCGGCCGCCAAGAGCTTCAACGGCTGATCAGTCGAGCGTTTGCCGACGCGCTGAAAAGTCCTAGTCAAAAGCTCGGCACCGCTAAACCGCCATCACCCGGCAGGCCGACGGCCGAGAAGAGGGAACGTGCCGGCAAAGGAAAGAAACACCCGAACAAAGGTGGACGACGGGCAAGCCGACGGGGCGCAGCGCGTTGATTGGAAATTATGGCTCGAGGACTTCGAGGCCATATAGAATCTCCACAACCTAAGGCGAAGGAGACGGACACTGTTTTCGGATCGGCGCGTCCGACCGGCCCATCCATCATTGCACAATGCCCGTTCGATGAAACTCATGCTCCCAATTCTGCAAATTTTCATGGGCTTCGCGGATGAATGGAGTAAACACTGCCAGTTTTAGGAGAGCATGATTTAACCAACTTGCGGGAAATTTAAGCGGCTTAACAAAATCGACGAATAAGACTACGCGCGCATAATCGGTGTTGTTCCAGACTTCATGCTCGTAGGCGTCATCGAAGATCAGCGCTCGCCCTTCCTGCCAATGACAAATTTCCTTCCCAACGCGTATCGCTAGATCCTGTCCCGCTGCGGGTACGATCAGGCCAAGATGGAGGCGCAGTACGCCATTATAGGGCCCGCGATGGGGAGGCAGGCGCTTGCCCGGCTCAAAGATCGAGAACATTGCTGTCTTGAGACCTGGTATCTTATTAACAATGCGCCAGGTTTCGGGACACATACGGATATTCGGCTCGGATTTCACTCCATACGCGACCAGCAAAAATACCTTCCAGCCGGCATCTTTCGTGATCGAAACGGCATCGGGCGCGATATCCTGCATATTGGGTAGATCGTTCTTGCGCAAAAGCACGCGCTCAAGCTCGCTTCGAATCAGCCGCCATTCAGATTCCAGTTCTTGGCTCCACGGGAACGAGGCGTTGTCGTAGACGGACCGCTGCTCGAGCTTCGAATATTTGCAATTAAGCCGCTCGGCCCAGGCGACGATCCCCATAAAAATTCGGGTCATAAAAGTCGGATATCCGATCGGCTGGATGCCCTCTGTTTCCCAGCGCGGCAGCTGGGGCGTTCGGGCGTCTTCTGCTTTGCCGGGTCGAGCGGTTGCCATGGCTTTAACTCACGGAATGCCCAACGCGACGGCGAGAAATTCCAGTCGCATTTCGTTCAGGCTCGCTTGAGAGCCGGCTGCGGCATATACGGCTTCAGCCAATCAGTGGCTTCTCCAGCCGCGTCGGTCAGTCGAATGGGCTCGAAGTAGCGCCGGCGGTCTTCCTCGCTCAGATCGTCCGGCCGCTCGAAATATTGGGGATCAAGCGTGTCGGTTCCGGCGAGATAGGAGCGGGGCTGCGAGGGTGTTCCCCTGGACCACACAAAGGAATGGAGGTTTGCGGATGCGATGATGTACCAGCGAATGGGATTGAGAGAGCGCGCTCTTGCAATGCGCCTCAGCGTCTTGGCCAATATGCGGAGCCGTCCAACGACTGTCCACGGCCGGCGAAACATTTTCTCGAGGAAGGTCACGAGGGCCTCGGGTCTATCGGCAAGCTTCGCACATCCTATTGTCTCGCCGTCCAAGTCCCGCAGGCGTAAATTCGGCGCCAACGTCGCTGAGGACAAATCGTCCCAGAAACTTGCGGTACCTGCGAGCGGCGCAACCACACTGAGGTAGACCGGCATAGGCATCAGCGGGTTCTGCGCTATCTCCTTGATTTGTCTCTCCATCTCCACCGCAGTCTGGTAGCGGGGATCGAATAAGTAGCCATACGTGATGGATATGCCATGGCTTTCGGCATGGACGATGTCGTCGATGACATTGAACCGCCGGCTGAGATTCTGGGTTTTTTTGTATCGCCGCAGCAGTGCGAAATCGAAGGATTCCAAACCGGCGAAGAGGCCGACGCATTTCGAAGCGGCCAGGTGCCTTATCAATTCGCGGTCGTGAAGAATATTCTGTGTCACGAGCGCGGCCCAACCGCGTATCTTCGGATGGGTCCGCATGAGATCGCAGACTTGCAGCATGTGAGCCCGATCATCGGAAAAATTATTGTCCAGCAGCATCAGGATGGGATACCAGCGACGGAAGCTGAATCGCGGACTTGTTGAAATAGCGCTGTTGATGGCTTCTGCAAGGGCGCGAATGTCGTAAGCGGCATGTGCGCCCACCTCTGCGGGTATCACGCAGAATGTGCATTTGAAGGAGCAACCTCGTGATGCCTCAATAAGGTGAACGCTCGGGTTGATTCCGCTTCTGGTAAGAAGACTATAATCAACCGAATAAGACGAGATCTTTGTGGCGGCTGACCGGTAGATCGGCTTGAGCGAGCCATTCAGGAAATCGGCGACAACAGTGGCCACACTGTCGACGCCTCCGGCGCAGACCGCGTCGAAAAACTGCGTAGCGAATTCGGGGAACGAGGTGCAGATACTTCCACCCGCAATGACTGTGGCCCCGCTCCGCCGAAAATAGAAGGCGAGCTGGCGCATGCGATCGAAATCCACCTGCAGGCCTGTGAGGAAAACCAGATCATAGCCGGCGCAATCGGCTGGATCGAGGGGCCCATGCCAATCCTCGTGATGCAGGCGCACATCGAACAGCCTTTGGTCGATCAAGGATCCGACGTGCAGCCCTGCAATTGGCTGCATGAGATAACGGGAGCGGCGCTTATCACGACCTGGGCGCAGATGCGTACAGACAACGAGAACCTTCCGCCGGGGGGGCGGCTCCGCCTCACCAGTCGGCGCACGCTGGTTCATAGCCCTCCCCCCGCCCAGGTAGCATCGCCGCGTCACTACGACGCCCGAGAGTACCCCCGCTGGGCAACTTATGATAGCATTTTTATATTAGTCGTGTAAGCACCCCCTCGCGCCGACGTGAATCGACGGTTGGCGACGGCTGGGTGCACCGCGGGAAGCCGATGACCATGGCGCCTGAGCGACCGGAAGCAATCCCGACCAAAGCAGAGCGCCGCTATCTCACGATTCTTTTCGTCGACTTGGTCGGCTACACGCAGTTGTCCGAGCAGCTCGATCCTGAGGATCTGACGATCCTGCAGCGGCGCTACCAGAACTTGGCGCTGCGGGTTATGGAGCGCTTCGGCGGATTTGTCGCCCGGTACGTTGGCGACGGCATACTGGTCTATTTCGGATATCCAACCGCGCATGAGAACGACGCCGAGCGCGCATTGCGGGCAGCCCTCGAACTGCTCGATCGATTGCGCAGTCTGGATACGACGGTCCAGGAGACCACGATGCCGCCGCTTGCGGCGCGGATTGGGATCAGTACGGGGCTTGTCCTGGTCGCGCCGGAGCTGTTGAGCGGCGGGGCGTCCGAGCACAGTGTGGTAGGCGAGGCGGTGAACCTGGCAGCACGGTTGCAGGCCGAGGCGCCCGCTGGCGCGGTGGTGATTAGCAAGGAAACATTCGACCTCGTGCAAGGGCTTTTCGAGTGCAGGGAGCTGGGGCCTCGATCCATTAAAGGTCTGTCGCGCGACGTCTTGATCTATCAGGTAGTGAGACCGCTCCCAGGCGCGAAGCGGCCGGCGCCACGGCCGGTCCACATGGTTGGGCGCCACCACGCAATGGAAAGGGTTCTCTCCCGATGGAGAATGGTGAGGGAAGAGAGTCGATGCCAGACGGTCGAGATAGTTGGTGAGGCCGGTATCGGCAAAACACGGCTCATACTGGAGCTTTGCAGCAGGCCCGAGCTGGCCGATGCAGCAATCCTGCAGGCAAACTGCCATGAGCTTTTTGCGAATACGCCGCTTTATCCCGTAGCCAGCTTTTTGTGGGCACGCGCCGGCGTTACCGACGAGGACGACGAGAGCCAGCGTTTGCACAAGGTAGAAATCTTGCTCGATGAACTGGGGGTGAGCAGGTCGGAGAATTTGCAGCTTGTCGCGAATCTCCTCGGTCTCGCCAAGATGGGTGTCGGGGACTCGACGGCACCGACCCCGCTCTTGTTCAAGCGCAAGCAGTACGATTTCCTCGTGTCGATGATCAGGCAGAGGGCCCGCGCTAGCCCTACGATTCTCTGGGTTGAGGATGCGCACTGGCTCGATGCATCTTCGGCCGAGCTACTCCACGAGATCGTCGCTTCCCTTGCCGAAGTGCCCCTCATGGTACTGATGACCCGCCGATCCTTCCCGAAAGGAGTGGCACTGCCGGAAGCGAACGAAATCATCCGTCTAAACCAGCTCGACAAGCAGAATTGTCTGGAAATTGTTGAATCGATCCCCGGCGCCGAGTCGCTGTCGGACGATTCAGTTTCACGTGCCATCGAAGCGGCTGAAGGCGTACCGCTTTTCCTCGAGCAATTTGTTATATCGCTGATTGAGGAAAATCAGCGGACTCCGAATTCGCGCCAGCGGTCAGGCGGCGTTCCGCTCAAGCTTGGTGAGATAATGTCGGAACGTCTCGATCGGCGTCCTGGCGGGCGACGGATTGTGCAAGTTGCTGCCTGCGTTGGGCGCTCGTTCACACCGGACTTCCTCGCCGCGCTGCTACGGCAGGAGCCAGCATCTATTGGGGAGCCGCTACAGGCGCTGGTCGATGCCGAAATCCTCCTTCCCCGACGCTATGGCGCCGAGATACGCTACGGGTTCCGTCATGCTCTGTTGCAGCGAATAGCACACGAATCGATGGTGCAAGCGGAGAGGCGTGCGATGCATGGACTGATTGTCGATCTCCTGCAGACCCACAGCGAAGCCGGTCCGACCCTCCCTGAGGTGATGGCGCATCACCTGACTGAGGCAGGCAAGTTCCGCGAAGCGATCGGGGCGTGGATGCGAGCGGGCATAAGCGCTGCCCAGCAATCGGCCCATGTCGAAGCCATCGTGCATCTTCGCAAGGGCCTCAGTCTTTTGGACAAAGTCTCGAATGTCGACACGCGCCGCCAACTGGAGATCGACCTTCAGGCTGCGCTCATCGGGTCTGTGATGGCCACTGAGGGCGCGACCTCGATGCACGTCTCCGAATGTTGCCAGCGCGGGCTTGAACTGTGCCAGCAAGGCGGGCCCACCCCGCGGGTGCTTCCTTTCGCCTTCGGCCAGTTCACGTTCACGAATTGCCGAGGTAGGGTCGATGAGGCGGCTGCGCTCGCTCAATTGTTTCTGTCCCACGCGGAGCGTATGAATAGCGAATCTGGCCGCGTCATCGGACACCGCATGCTCGGTATGGTCTTGCTTGGACAAGGGGAGGTCGCGCAGGCAAGGGAGCAATTTGAACTGTCGCTGAACCTATATTTGCCCGAACGCGATGCCGTCACCACGCATCAGTTCGGGCAGAACACCGAGATACACACCAAGTCATCGCTGAGCCTCGCGCTGTTTTGTCTCGGAGATATCGATTCGGCGCTGCAGATAGGGGTCGACGCGCTGCGCTCCGCCGATATGTTGCGACACCCGCATTCGACGGCGATTCCACTGACCTATGTCGGTGGGTGGGTGTTCGGCCTATGCGGAGCGTCCGATCATTTGATGCGCGAGGCCAAACGACTAATTGCACTGGCGGATCAGCATCGCCTCGGCGCGTTCCAAGCGCACGGGACCGCCCTATTGGGATGGGCGCTGTGCCAGCTCGGGCGGCTGGAGCAAGGCGCTGCAACGATCGAGCAGGCAATTGCGGCTCTGGAGTCAATCGAGTTTCGCTTGGCGATTTCCGGACACTTGGGGAATTTGGCCGACGCTCACCGGCGGCTGGGAAACCTCCGCGCCGCCGAATCCGCGTGCGCGCGCGCTATCGAATTGATGAGCGAAAGCAGCTTTCTCTGGCTGGAGCCGGAGCTGCGCAGGATCGAAGCGCTGATTATGGGCGCGCGTTCACCGGAAATCGCGGAGGCAATGCTTCGGCGGGCCGTAGTCCGTGCCCAACAACTCGGTTTCCCGGTCCTTGAGCGCCGTTGCCTTGTTGCCCTCGGACAGCGTCTTGAACGTTATGACGAAGATGTAGAGTCGCGGCTCAGGGAGCTTTCGCATCTCGGCGACCTCGCTCAGCGGGTTGCAAGCGCAATGCAGGATTCACCGAGTGGCGATCGACTTCCGATCATGACTCAAGCGTAATGCTAGTTACCGCCGGGAGCGCATGGAGACGAGAGCAAACAAACATCGTAAGGCGCAGTCGTTTGACAAGCGCGCGCTGTTTCGAACGCACCCTTTCTTCCAGGGGCTTGAAGATCGCATCATCGAACAGTTGGTGCCATATGCTCTGACGCGTAAAGTGAAGAAGGGCACCGTTCTTTTTCGCAAAGGGGACCTTGGCACTAATCTTTATGCCGTATGCGCCGGCTCGGTAAGGATCAGCACCCCGTCTGACAAGGGAAGAGATGCGATCTTCAATTTGATCATACCTGGCGAAATTTTCGGGGAAATCGCATTCCTTGATGGGGGCCAGCGCACGGCGGATGCTGTGGCAAGTGAGGACAGCGAGTTAATGGTCATCGAGCGTCGCGATTTCATCCCATTGCTTACTGAGCATCCAGAAATAGCAATAAGGTTGTTGGAGATATTGTGTGGCCGGCTCCGCAGAACCAGCATACAAGTCGAGGACATCGTATTTTTCGATATCCAAGTTCGCCTGGCAAAGGCGCTGCTGCATCTTTACCGTCACAGCTCTTCCGGCTCGCCGAATAAGAATATCCGCATTACTCAAAAAGATATTAGCCAAATGATTGGCGCATCCAGAGAGTCAACGAATCGGGAGCTGCAGAATTGGCAGCGTCGAAAATGGCTGAAGCTGGGCCGCGCTGGTTTGATCATTCTTGCGCCGGAAGAGTTAGAACGCCTCATTTCGCAGGACGCAGGCTAAATGCGACAGCAGGCCTGGTGCCGCTGACTAAAGTTAACAGCCCATAACTTATTGCTTTTGTCGTGGCTATTTGACGCCGCGGCATGCTTGCACGCTTCTTTAAAAGCCAAGGCTCGCAAAAAAATACATTATGTGCCCATCTCACATTCTGTTCGACCAACTCCTCATATTCTACACGCCACGGAAGTCACGTTCACGGCAACACTCACCAATCAAAAGGGGTGTGCGATGAGGTATCTCAAATATTTGCCAGCCATAACGATCGTGCTCGCCTTCTGCGTCGGCGCCAATGCCGGTGACTATTTGCCCGAAAGAGTTGCTCAAGCTCTGGGCAAAACGAAGACATCCTATACCGCAAGGTGCCAGTCACTGGATGTCGCGACGCTTACCGGACAATCCGACTATTCGCTTTTATGCAGCTCGACTGTCCCGATAGCGTGCGGAACGATGCGTTCCGAAAGCTGTGACGAATGTTGTCCACGACGAATGAGCCGGGCGAAACTGACTACTGAAGGCGCGGTTTGCTAATTCTATCTGTTGCGAAGCGACCGTGCAGTGTTGCTCGACTAGAGCGGTAGTCTTGGCCCCCAGCGGCTTACTAGAGCCGCCGGGCTGGCACGCGAAAAAGCTGGGGCGCAGCAGTCGACCGTTCATATGACGAACCGCGCGGGGCGTTTACCGTGGATCGGCGCTCACTGCGCGTTGCTTCTCAATATCCAAGATTAAATCTGCATTTTGTGTGATTCCTCTCACAAAGCGGGACGCTAAGGACGTCGTATTTTTCATTGATCGGGCTGGTTAAATGGAGAGAAGCATGTCCAATATATCTCGGATTCTCCACACTCCCGTTCAGTATGCCGTTGAATGGCGGCGCAATATCGTCAGACGCAACGGAACCGATGATGCGAGGCGCGCTCAAGCGGCACGACTTCTCAGTCAGCAGGCTGGTCCGCCCATCGGCGCGTTTCCGTGCGCTAACGTACAAGAACAGCAGACCCGAGTGTCGCGGCTCACATAAGGAAGACTGCTTGGTTCCGAGTTCTGCAGTTGTGGTGCGGCAAACGCGAACAGGCAGGGCCCCCACAGTGCACGACCTTCGGCATCGGGCAACGGCCGATTAGAGAAGACGCCGCTCTTGTTCCTCCTCTCAAGCGCTCGGGCGATATCCGCCACACATTGGCCGCCCTTCCAGCGCTCCCACAGCTCGGCCTTCTGCTTCGGCGTGAACCATGTCCGTGCATTCCCCTCCATCGAACACCTCCCCATCCCGCAAGATTAGAAGGTGTTGCGTCAATCGGTTGAACCCGCCGCCCAATTGAGACATTCCAGACCATTTAACCGGACTGATCTGCAACTACCACTTCACCACAATTTTTTGTCATCACAATCAATAGCGCGGTGACCGGTGGTAGCAAAAGTGTCAAGAGCGAAAGTAGTTTGCTTAAAGAAGCGAGCTATTACGCGAAAGGAAACGCACAAAATAAAAATGAAGAGTGACACCTGCGGTTCGATGGCATCGGCCGATACCCAATAACCGATCCTGGCGATTGTGGTCTCCGTCGGCGCTGCGTTTATGACGCCCGTTACGGCCACCGGATCGTAATAATTGGTCAGTCGAATGCCCTCCTCTGGATAATGAGAATCGCTTGGTTTCGCGGCGGAAACAAAACGCACGATCCGGCAAAGGGAATAAGAAGGAACCACTTGAGCGGTTGCTCGTCGCCGCCGAAAGGCACGACGTGGCCCGAAATCTTCACGCGCTGACCGTTGTAGCCGGTTACTAGATCGGACAGCAACGACTTGCTCATGTTCTCGCGTTTCGTCATTGGTCTGTGCGGCAAAATCTTCGTGCTCAATGCTGCAAACCGTTCATGTTGAGTCCGGCGCGTGGTGGTAAGTCTCTGAAATCAAATGGCTGCCCTTCCTGGATACATATCGAACCATGTGCCGCGCACCGGAGCCAGCGTTCAGGCGGATTCTGGAGGACATCCGGGAATTGCGATTCGCCGCCTAGCCAGCAAGATTTGTTGCAGAGGGCAGGGTGTTCGGGCGAAACGACTCATTCCGCCCGATTAGCAATTTAGAGGTCCAC
>Ga0307436_1001104_pt1 | contig 12241 bp, 10 predicted proteins | sample SalMarWE160440MG_FD_202513 | JGI IMG/M metagenome (GOLD analysis project Ga0307436, IMG submission 202513) | Salt marsh sediment microbial communities from the Plum Island Ecosystem LTER, Massachusetts, United States - WE1604-40 | ecosystem: Environmental > Aquatic > Marine > Intertidal zone >...
GCGCATGGCCCGAAAGTCCTTGCAGCTCGGACGCCCCGCCCGTCTGCCCGCCTCGCCCGCCGAAGCGGTGCTCGACCGCGTGCCCAACCCGCATCCGGATACGAACTATCTCGCGCGCTTCACCGCGCCGGAATTTACCTGCCTCTGCCCGATCACCGGCCAGCCGGATTTCGCGCATCTGGTCATCGATTACGTGCCGGGGCGCTGGCTGGTCGAGTCGAAATCGCTCAAGCTCTATCTCGCCAGCTTCCGCAATGAGGGCGCCTTTCACGAAGGCTGCACGGTGGCCATCGGCAAGCGGCTCGCAGCGCTGCTCAAGCCCAGATGGCTGCGCATCGGCGGCTACTGGTATCCGCGCGGCGGCATCCCGATCGACGTGTTCTGGCAGGTCGGGCACCTGCCCAAGGGCGTCTGGGTGCCTGACCAGGGCGTCGCGCCCTATCGCGGCCGGGGTTAGCTGCGCCGCAGCCGCAGCGCGCAGGTCCAGCCGGTTGCCGTCAGCATCACCGTGCCGGCCAGCAGCACCGGAATAATGCCGATGGTGCTCGACAGGCCGAGCCCGTAGATCACCGGCCCCACCGCCTGGCCGAGAAAGAAGAAGCTCGAATGCCCGGCGGTGGCCGAGGCGCGCGCCGTCGGCGCGAGCTCGGTGACATAGACCTGGATGCAGCCGTGCAGCATGTAAAAGCCGAACCCCATCGCCATGAAATTGGCGAGCTCGGCCGGCCAGGGCAGGCGCAGCGCGATCACCGCCAGGCAGGCCGCCATCACCATGCCGCCGCCGGCCATCAGCCGCTTTTCGCCGATATGCGTGAGCAGCCAGGACACCATGAAGGTGTAGACGACGCCGCCAATGCCGAAGCCGGCGATCACCGCGCCGGCGATCGAGGCGCTGGTGACGCCTTCGCTGCGCAGCATCACCGCCATGTAGGGGAACACGCCGAACAGGAATACTGCCTCCACGAACACCGCACCGAAGCAGTATTTGGCCAAGGGGTTGCGGAAAACCGCGCGGTAATTGGGGATGAAGGTCGACAGGTCGAAGCGCCCGACGGTCTCGTTCATGCCGCGGAAGCCGGGAACAGCCAGGCCGAGCGCGATCAGGTCGATGGCACCGGTGCCGACGAATACCCCGCGCCAGCTGATCAGGTCGCTGACCACGCCAGCGCCGGAGGCGCCAAGTAGATTGCCACTCATGGCCGCGAACAGGACGCGGCCGATCGCCACTTGGCGTCGCCGGACCGGCACCTGGTCGCCAATAATGGCGAGCGCAATGGGAAACACGCCGCCGGCGGCGGCGCCGCCAATCACGCGCAAGGCCATCAGCATCTCGAAATTGGGAACGAACGCGCTGGCAAGCGAGGAGAGGCCAAGCAGCAGCATGCAGCCGGCCATTAGCCGGGTCTTGTTCAGCACGTCGGCGAGCGCGCCCAGGAGCGGCTGCACGACGGCATAGGGCAGCGTGAAGCCGGTGGAGAGAAGCGCCGCGGTGGCCGGTGCGACACCGAGACCATGGGCGATCTGCGGGATCACCGGGTCGACCGAGCGCATGAACAGCGAGGACGCGAACACGACGAACGCCATTAGGTTGAGGACGGGGCCCATGACGGAGGTTCGCGGAATTTCAGGTCTTGGCCAGCCGGTCGAATTCAACCAGCTTACGCAGAAGCGGCTCCATCTCCTTGAGCGGCATCATGTTCGGGCCGTCGGAGGGGGCGCGATCGGGGTCCTGGTGGGTCTCGATGAAAACGCCGGCGATGCCGACTGCCACCGCCGCCCGCGCCAGCACGGGCACGAATTGGCGCTCGCCGCCGGAGGAGGCCCCCTGCCCGCCCGGCTGCTGCACCGAATGGGTGGCGTCGAAGACCACCGGCGCGCCGGTCTCGGCCTTGAGGATCGGCAGCGCCCGCATGTCGGAGATGAGCGTGTTGTAGCCGAAGGAGACGCCGCGCTCGGTCACCAGCACATTGCGGTTGCCGGCGCCGGTGATTTTGTCGACCACGTTGCGCATATCCCAGGGCGCCAGGAACTGGCCCTTCTTGACGTTGACCGCCCGCCCGGTGCAGGCGGCGGCGATGAGCAGATCGGTCTGGCGGCAGAGGAAGGCCGGGATCTGCAGCACGTCGACGACTTGCGCCACGCGGGCGCACTGGGCGGGCTCGTGCACGTCGGTGAGCACCGGCATGTTCAGTTTTTCGCGGATCTCGGCAAAGACCGGCAGCGCCTGGTCGAGGCCGATGCCGCGGGCGCTTTTCGCCGACGTGCGGTTGGCCTTGTCGAAAGAGGTCTTGTAGATGAGGCCGACGCCGGCTTTGGCGGCGATCTCCTTGAGCGCACCGGCCATTTCCAGCGCGTGCGCCCGGCTTTCCAGCGCGCAGGGGCCGGCGATCAGCGCCAGCGGCAGAGCATTGCCGAAGCGCACGGCGCCGACAGTCACGGTTGCATTCGGGCTTGCATCCAATGTCTTGGTCCCTCGCGGGGCGCGACCATGGAGGGCGAACTGCGCCCGGTCAACGGGCCCGTTCGAAGACGAGCGTGGCGCCCATGGCATCGGGCGGGCCGATTACCGTCGGACTGCCGACGTAAAGCCCTGCCATGCCGGCCAACTCGGGCGCGGCCTGCAGCAGGCTCGGCTGGGCGACGGCAAAGCGCAGGGCCGCAAGGCGCGGACCGCGCGCGAGGTTGGGCGCCGCCACGCCGAAACGGGCGGTATAGGCGGTCGGCGTGAGCAGATCGATTGAACCGCGCGGGGTGGCGAAGGTGAAGCCGCCGTCGACGCTTGCTGCGGCTGCGCCGGCGAAGGTCTCGAAGAAATCCAGGTGCCGCGGCGGCTCGGCGGCCACGACAACGACGCCGGCAATGCCGGTGACGCTGTTGGTATGCTTCTGGAAGGCCGGGTTCCAGAAATTCTCCGGATAGTGCTGCTGGCAGGTGGCGAAATGGATGTCGGGCGCAGCCCTATCCTCGGCGAAGGCAAGCGAAAAGCCGAGCTTCACGGCTGAGCCGTCCGGCCGCCGGCCCTCGCGCTCGAACCGCATGACTTCGGAAGCCGCGATGCCGGCGACGCGGAAAGCCGCGGCATCGGCCGCGGCGTCGCGCGATTCCAGGATCAGCAGCGAGAGCCCCTCGCCGCGTTTCAGGAAGTCGCGGTTATAAGCGCCGAACAGCCGCGAGAAGCCGTCGCTGCCGAGCTTGTCCGGCTCGGCCAGCGTCAACAGCTCGATGAAGACGCCCGCAAACTGAACGATGTGGTTGTGCGTGCCCCAGGGATGGCGGTTACGCGCACCGACGGTGAAACCGAGCCCGTGGTAGAACGCCGCGGCGGCGTCGAGGTCGCGGACTGCATGCACGATGTGATCGAGGCCGCGCGCCATGCCGGCTCCTTTCGCGCCGGGCATGATGGCGCACAAGCGGGCAAAACGAAACCGGCCCCGGAAGCACCTGGATAGGCGGCACCGGCCGGGCGGTAGACGCCATAAAGAATTTACACCAGCCGGCTGCGCGTGACCGCCGCGCCGATGAAACTGGCGAATAGCGGATGCGGCGCGAAGGGCCGCGATTTCAGCTCCGGGTGGAACTGCACGCCGATGAACCAGGGATGGTCGTCGTATTCGACGATCTCCGGCAAGATGCCGTCCGGCGACATTCCGGAAAAGCGCATGCCGCGCTGCTCCAACCGTCCCATGTAGCCAGTGTTGACCTCGTAGCGGTGACGGTGGCGCTCGGAGATTTCGGTCATGCCGTAAATCTCCGCCACCCGGCTGCCGCGCGCCAGCACCGCTGGATAGGCACCGAGCCGCATGGTGCCGCCGAGGTCGCCATTGGCGGCTCGCTTCTGCAATTCATTGCCCTTGAGCCATTCGGTCATCAGGCCGACCACCGGCTCCGGCGTCGGCCCGAACTCGGTGGAATTGGCCTCGGCGATGCCGCACAGATTGCGCGCGGCTTCGATCACCGCCATCTGCATGCCGAAGCAGATGCCGAAATAGGGCACGCTGCGCTCGCGCGCGAACTGCGCCGCGCGGATTTTGCCTTCGGCGCCGCGCTGGCCGAAGCCGCCGGGCACCAGGATGCCGTTGACCTGCTCGAGGTACGGCGCCGGGTCCTTGTTCTCGAACACGTCCGACTCGATCCAGTCGAGATTGACCTTGACCTTGTTGGCGATGCCGCCGTGCGAGAGCGCCTCGATCAGCGATTTGTAGGCGTCCTTCATGCCGGTGTATTTGCCGACGATGGCGATGGTGACGTCGCCTTCCGGATTGCGGATGCGCTCGTTGATCAGCCGCCAGCGGTCGAGATCGGGTGGCTGGCGCGGCTCGATGCCGAAGGCTTCGAGCACCTGCGCGTCGAGCCCTTCTGCCGAATAGGCCTCCGGCACGGCATAGATATTGTCGACGTCGCGCGCCTCGATCACCGCGTTTTCGCGCACGTTGCAGAACAGCGCCAGCTTGCGCCGCTCGCTCGCCGGGATCGGCCGGTCGGTGCGGCAGAGCAAAATGTCGGGCTGGATGCCGATCGAGCGCAGCTCCTTCACCGAATGCTGGGTCGGCTTGGTCTTGAGTTCTCCGGCGCTCGGAATGTAGGGCAGCAGCGTGAGGTGGATGTAGATCGCGTGGTGGCGCGGCAGGTCGTTGCCAAGCTGCCGGATCGCCTCGAAGTAAGGCAGCCCCTCAATGTCGCCGACGGTGCCGCCGATCTCGCACAGCACGAAATCGAAGCCCTCGTTGCCCTCGCGGATGAAATCCTTGATGGCATTGGTGACGTGGGGGATGACCTGGATGGTGGCGCCGAGATAGTCGCCGCGCCGCTCGCGGATGAGGATGTCCTGGTAGATGCGGCCGGTGGTGATGTTGTCCTGGCGGGTCGCCGGACGCCCGGTGAAGCGCTCGTAATGGCCGAGGTCGAGATCGGTCTCGGCGCCGTCGTCGGTGACGAAGACCTCGCCGTGCTGATAGGGCGACATGGTGCCGGGATCGACGTTGAGATAGGGGTCAAGTTTGCGCAGCCGCACCGAGTAGCCGTGCGCCTGCAGCAGCGCGCCCAGCGCCGCGGAAGCGAGACCCTTGCCCAGGGAGGAGACCACGCCGCCGGTGATGAAGATATACCGCGCCATGGGGCTTAACGTTTAACCCCCGCGAATCGATTCGACGAGCGCGAATTCGGCAGGGCCCCCTTGCGCTTGTGGGCGGCTCGGGAACTCGTTGTCAGGGCAGCAATTTGCATCGAACCTTTCACCTTAGCGACAAGCGCGCGCCCCCCCTCGCGCGGCATTCCCCTAACGCGGAAGGGGCCGGTTCCCCCGGCCCCTTTGGCTTGCTCTCACTTCGACTGCGGCACGCTCGGCCCCGCCGGGGCGGCGGGCGCCGCCGGCGCTGCCGGCGGTCCTTTTTGCAACTGGTTGAGCAGGCCGCCGGTGCCACCGCCCAAGGGTGGCGGGGAACCCGGGGCGCGCGCCGGGGTGGTCGGGGCGCTGGTTGTCCCGCCCAGGATCGAGGTCGGCTTGCGGTTCAAGCCGGCGAGGATCGACAAAGCGAGGCTGGTCACGAAGAACAGGCCGGCGAGGATGGCGGTTGCGCGGGTGAGGATGTTGGCGGTGCCGCGGCTTGTCATGAAGCCCGAACCGCCGCCGATGCCGAGCCCGCCGCCTTCGGATTTCTGCAGCAGCACCACGCCGATCAAAGCGAGCACCAGCATCAGGTGGATAACGATAACGACTTGCTGCATCAGGCCAAAACCCACTCACGCCGGCCGCTTTCGGGCTTCCCGCCCGGCCGGCATCCTGTCCATATAGGAAGTCGCGGCGGTCTCTACACGATCGCCGCCGCGTTTTCCACCCTGCCCGCGGGCTAGCGATAAACTGCGGCAATCCCGAGGAAATCCTCCGCTTTGAGGCTGGCGCCGCCGACCAGGGCGCCGTTAACATGATTGACGGTCATGAGTTCCTCGGCATTGGCCGGCTTAACGGAACCGCCATAGAGGATGCGCATGCCGCTGCCCGCGACGCCGTAACGCGCCGCAAGCCGCTCGCGGATGAAACCGTGCACCTCGGCGACGTCGGCCAGGGTCGGTGTCAGCCCGCTGCCGATGGCCCAGACCGGCTCATAGGCCACCACCAGGCTGGCGGCGCTGGCACCGTCCGGCAGCGAACCGTCGAGCTGGCGGCCGACCACGGCCAGGGTCTGCCCGGCCTCGCGTTCGGCGCGCTGCTCGCCGACGCAGACGATCGCGCTCAAGCCGGCCCGCCAGGCGGCCAGCGCCTTGGCGCGCACCTCAGCATCGGTCTCATGATGGTCGCTGCGCCGCTCCGAATGGCCGACGATCACGGCACGGGCGCCGGCATCGGCCAGCATTTCAGCCGCAATATCGCCGGTATGGGCGCCGGAAGGCGCGGCATGGCAGTCCTGGCCGCCGATTGCGACCGGCGAGCCGCGCGCCGCCTCGGCAAAGCGGGCGACCAGGGTCGCCGGCGGGCAGACCATCAGCTCGGCCTTGCCGGCAAGATCCCCCGCTCCGGCGACGATCCTGCCCAGCTCGCCCACCGAGGCGGAAAGCCCGTTCATCTTCCAGTTTCCCGCCACCAGCGGGCGGATGGTCAAATTTGCCATGGCGAACCCCCTTTCCGCGTGCGGTTAACAGGGCAGCGCGCGCGCCGCCAGGGTGGCCGGGTCCTTCTTGAGTTGCGGGGGCTTGGCCCGCAGCTTAAAAGGGCCCCCGTCATCCCGTCATTCAGCCGACACCCGCAAAGCCACGCAGAAACGCGCTTATGCTCCGCAATATCCATAAAGTCTCCTCGACCTGGATCGGCAAGATCGTCATGGCCGTCGTGTTCGGCATCCTGACCATCAGCTTCGCGATCTGGGGCATCGGCGACATATTCCGCGGCTTCGGCGAGAACGAGGTCGCCAAGATCGGCGGCGCCGAGATTTCGACCGAGCAGTTCCGCCAATACTACAACGACAAACTGCAGCAGCTCGGCCGCCAGCGTGGACGAGTTATCACGCAAGATCAGGCGCGCGCGGCTGGTCTCGATCGCCAGATCCTCGCGCAGCTGATTGCCCAAACCACGCTCGATCAGCAGGCGCATAATCTGCGGCTCCGCCTCAGCGATGCGGAGATCGCCCAGCGCATCAAGAACGATCCGACTTTCCGCGGGCCCACCGGCCGGTTCGACCGCAACGTCTTCGAGCGCATCATCAACGAGGCCGGCTTCACCGAAGCCCGTTTCGTTGCCGAGCAGCGCAACGTGTTACTGCGTCGGCAGATCGTGCAGAGCATCATCGGTGACATTCGCGCGCCGCAGACCGCGCTCGAAGCCTTGAACCAGTTCCGCAGCGAGCAGCGCAACGTCGACTATATCGCGCTCGGCCCGGCGCAGGCCGGCACCCTGCCGGCGCCCACGCAAGATCAACTCAGCAAATATTTCGACGAGCGCAAGACGCTGTTCCGCGCGCCGGAATATCGCAAGATCACAATCCTGTCGGTGACGCCGGCGGAGCTCGCCAAGCCCGCGGCGGTGTCGGACGCGGACGCCAGGACCTATTACACGCAGCACAAGGGCGAGTATGGCCGGCCCGAGAAGCGCGCAGTGCGCCAGATCGTCTTTCAGAAGCCCGAGGCAGCCGCCGCCGCGCGCGAGAAGCTCGCCAAGGGCGCAAGCTTCGACGACATCGCCAAGGCGCGCGGCTTGAAGCCTTCTGATACCGATCTCGGCATGGTAACCGAATCGGCGATCATCGACCCGGCGGTGGCCAAAGCCGCCTTCGCGCTCAAGAGCGGCGAGGTCAGCCAGCCGATCAAGGGCGAATTCGGCACCGTGCTGGTTACGGTCGGCAAGATCGAGCCGGGCGAGATGAAGACCTACGAGCAGGTCGCGCCGCAGATCAAGCAGGCGATAGCGGAGACCCGCGCCCGCACCCAGCTCGGCGATCTGCGCGACAAGATCGAGGACGAGAAGGCCGGCGGCGCGACGGTGGCGGAAGCCGGCAAGAAGCTCGGCCTCAAGACGCGGGTGATCGAGGCGGTCGACCGCTCGGGGCGCGCGCCGGACGGCAAGCCGGTCCCCGATTTGGCGAAGAACGTGATCGCCGCCGCCTTCGCCAGCGATGTCGGCGTCGACAACGAGGCGCTGACGCTGCCGGGCGGCGGCTATCTCTATTTCGACGTCAACGGCATCACGCCTTCGCGAGAGCGCACGCTGGCCGAGGTCAAGGACAAGGTCGAGGCGAGCTGGCGCGCCGACGAGATCGGCAAGCGCCTCAAGGCCAAGGCCGACGACATGGTCGCCAAGCTCAAATCCGGCAGCACGCTTGCTAAGGTCGCTAGCCAAGCCGGCCTGCCGGTGCAGAAGGTCACCGACATCACGCGCGGCACGAGGGGCGGATTCACCCCGCCCAAGCTGGTGCAGGCCGCATTCAGCACCGCCAAGGACGTGCCGGGCAGCACCGAAGGCGCCAATGAAACCGAGCGCTATGTCTACCGGGTGACTTCCGTCACCGACCCCAAGCTCGATCCCAATTCGCCGGACATCAAGGCGCTGGCGAGCACGCTGCAGAACGCCTATTCCGACGACATCATCGGCGAATACGTCACTCAGCTTGAAAACGACATCGGCGTCAGCATCAACCAGACGGCTCTCAACCAGGTCGTGGGCGGCGGCGAGCCGGGCAGCTGATCGCATGCAGATCGAGCCGTCCGAAGCTCAATTCGCCGAGTGTTATACGCGCGGCGAGCCACAGGTGGTGTGGACGAGCCTGGTCGCCGACCTGGAGACGCCGGTCTCGGCCTTCTTGAAGCTCGGCGGCGGCAAGCCGATGAGCTTCCTCTTGGAGTCGGTGGAAGGCGGCGCGGTGCGCGGGCGCTATTCCATCATCGGGCTCGAACCCGACCTGATCTGGCGCGCCAAAGGCAACAAGGCCGAGGTCAACCGCTCAGCGCGCGCCAAACCAGACGCTTTCGCACCGCTCGCCGAGCCGCCGCTCACCGCGCTGCACACGCTGATCGAGGAGAGCCGCATCGCCCTGCCCGAGAGCCTGCCGCCGATGGCGGCCGGCGTGTTCGGATATCTCGGCTACGACATGGTGCGGCAGATGGAGGAATTGCCCCCGCCCAACCCGGATCCGATCGGCATTCCCGACGCCATCCTGGCGCGGCCGACCGTGATCGTGGTGTTCGACGCGGTGAAGGACGAGATCGCCGTGGTCACGCCGGTGCGGCCGGTCAAGGGCATCGATGCCAAGGCCGCCCTCACGCGCGCCATCGAGCGGCTGTCGGCGATCGTCGATGCGCTCGACCGGCCGCTCGACAAGTCGCTGGCCGACCATGACGCGGGTCCGCTCGAGGCGCCGCCGCACTCGAACACCGCGCCGGACGAATACAAGGCGATGGTCAAGCGGGCCAAGGAATATATCGCGGCGGGAGACGCCTTCCAGATCGTGCTGGCGCAGCGTTTCGAGGCGCCGTTCGCGCTGCCGCCGTTCTCGCTCTATCGCGCGCTGCGGCGCACGAACCCCTCGCCTTATCTTTATTTCCTCGACTACGGGGATTTCGCCGTCGCCGGCTCAAGTCCCGAAATCCTGGTGAAGGTGGCCGGCGATACGGTGACCATCCGCCCGATCGCCGGCACGCGGCCGCGCGGGGCGACACCGCACGAGGACAAGGCGCTGGAGGAGGAACTGCTCGCCGATCCGAAGGAGCGCGCCGAGCATCTGATGCTGCTCGACCTCGGCCGCAACGATGTCGGCCGCGTTGCCAAGATCGGCACCGTCAATGTCACCGACCAGTTCTTCGTCGAGCGCTACAGCCACGTCATGCACATCGTCTCCAACATCGAAGGCAAGCTCGACGAGAAATACGACGCGCTCGATGCGCTGGTCGGCGGCTTTCCCGCCGGCACGGTGTCGGGCGCGCCCAAGGTGCGGGCGATGCAGATCATCGACGAGTTGGAGAAGGAGAAGCGCGGGCTCTACGCCGGCTGCGTCGGCTATTTCTCCGCCGCCGGCGAGATGGATACCTGCATCGTGCTGCGCACCGCGCTGGTCAAAGACGGCAAGATGTATGTACAGGCCGGCGCCGGCATCGTCGCCGACAGCGATCCCGATTTCGAGCAGCAGGAATGCGTCAACAAGGCGAAGGCCTTGTTCCGCGCGGCCGAAGAGGCGCGGCGCTTCGCCAGCGCCGCCAAGCGCGGGCAGTAGGCGGCGCGCCTGCCACTGATCACGGAATGTAATAGAACGGGTTGGGCAGCTTGTAGGCGCGCTCGGCATAGCCGCCGTTCAAGTCGCTCTGCTGGTCGCCGATATTGGCGATGATGGTGTAGCCCTCTTCCGCGATCTTGGCGCGCGCGCCCGACTTGTATTGCGCCACCGTCATGCCGTGGCTATCGGCGGGCCGCAGTACCAGGCCTGCCCACCCCGCATAGCCGACCTTGTGCAGGTTCTCGATCGTCGCCTTGCGGCTCGCCTCGCTGTCAAAGCGGCCGGTGATGAAGAACATGGCGACGTGTTTCGCGCGCGCCGCCTTGTACAGCGCCAGCGTCGGCGCGATCGCCTCGGCGCGGGCGCTCATCACCCAGGCTTCGAAGCCGCACGGGCCTTCAGGCAGCACGTCGCACGGCCCGTTGGGAATAAAGCCGAAATCGTCGGCCAGGATCTCGGCGAAGTTGGACAGCGAAGTCTCATCGATGTCGAGCACAACGGCGGGCTTCGCCACCTCGCCCGCCCGCTTCTCGACATAGGCCCGTGCCGCAACCAGCACTTTGGCGAGCTCGGCGTCATAGACGCCGGAGCAGGCGTAGTAGCGGACCTGCAGCTTGACCTCGCCCAGATTGAGCGGCTGGGTGGCATCGAGCGTATGCGGCGCCGGCGTTGTCCGGCACAGCGCCGCCACGTCGGCGGAAGCGCTTGCCGCCGGCAGGGCGATCGCAAATGCCACGGCGAGAATGAGCGCAAGCAACAGGGTCGCGCCGAATTTGGGCTTGGCAGAGTTTGCGCCGTTCCACGACATGCTGACCTCCAGGGGGTGAGCGGGCGGCTGGCGGTGCCGCCGGGTTCCGGGCGACGGCAAGGCATCGTACTATGGCCGGCTTAACCCTGCATGGCGCCATCGCGAGGCTTGGCTTGACCCCCGCCCGGAGCCCCGTCTAAGAGCTTGAGCTGCCAAATTAAAGACGGCCCATGATCATCCTGATCGACAATTACGACAGCTTCGCCTTCAATCTGGTCCATTATCTGGGGACCCTGGGGGCGCAGGTCGTCGTGCATCGCAACGACAAGATTTCGGTCGCCGAGGTGATGGCGGCAAATCCGGAAGCCATCGTGCTCTCGCCCGGCCCCTGCACGCCGAACGAGGCCGGCATCTGCCTCGACCTCGTCAAAGCCGCCTCTCCCACCATCCCCATCCTCGGCGTCTGCCTCGGCCATCAGGCCGTCGGCCAAGCCTTCGGCGGCAAGGTCACGCGCGCGCCGGTCATGGTGCATGGCAAGCGGTCCGAGATCCGCCACACCGGTAGCGGCGTGTTGCGTGGCATCAACGGGCCGTTCCAGGCCACGCGCTATCATTCGCTCATCGTCGAGCGCTCAAGCGTGCCGCGCGAGCTGATCGTCAACGCCGAGACCGACGAGCACATCGTCATGGGGCTCGCGCATGAGCGCCTGCCGGTGCACGGCGTGCAGTTCCACCCCGAGAGCATCGCCTCCGAGCACGGCCATCTGATGCTGCGCAACTTCCTCGATCTCGCGGCGGGCTGGAACGCCGAGACCCGCCGGCGCGCGGCGCCCATGCACGCGGCGGAGTAAGGGGGGATCGTGGCCGACGATTTCAAGGCGCTCATCGCCAAGGTCGCGACCGGCGCGAGCTTGACGCGCGCCGAGGCGGCTGCAGCCTTCGACCGCATGATGTCGGGCGACGCCACGCCCTCGCAGATGGGCGGCCTCTTGATGGCGCTGCGCGTGCGCGGGGAGACCGTCGACGAGATCACCGGCGCGGTCACCACCATGCGCGCCAAGATGCTGGGCGTGAAGGCGCCGCCGGACGCCGTCGACGTGGTCGGCACCGGGGGCGACGCCTCCGGCTCCTACAATATCTCGACCTGCGCCGCCTTCATCGTGGCCGGCGCCGGTGTGCCGGTCGCCAAGCACGGCAACCGCGCGCTGTCGTCGAAGTCAGGCGCCGCCGATGTCTTGGGCGCGCTCGGCGTCAAGCTCGATCTTTCCGCCGCGCAGGTTGCCACTTGCATCAGCGAGGC
>Ga0307436_1001105_pt1 | contig 12233 bp, 9 predicted proteins | sample SalMarWE160440MG_FD_202513 | JGI IMG/M metagenome (GOLD analysis project Ga0307436, IMG submission 202513) | Salt marsh sediment microbial communities from the Plum Island Ecosystem LTER, Massachusetts, United States - WE1604-40 | ecosystem: Environmental > Aquatic > Marine > Intertidal zone >...
TTGGTCTGGAGACGAGCATCATGATGCATCCAAAAATCTGGGAGGCAAGCGGACACATCGATAGTTTCACTGATCCCTTGGTAGAGTGCAAATCCTGCCACCTGAGGTGGCGAGCTGAAGAACTAAGGGATGAAAAGTGCCCCAAATGTGGAGGCGAGTTAACTAAGCCCCGTATGTTTAATCTGATGTTCAAGACTTTCATGGGTCCTATTGAGGATGAGGCAAGCACTATTTATCTCCGTCCTGAAACTGCTCAGGGGATGTTTGTCAATTTTGAGAATGCCGTAACTATTTCAAGAAAAAAATTACCTTTGGGCATTGCCCAGATTGGTAAATCCTTTCGCAATGAGATTACACCGGGTAATTTTGTTTTCAGGACTAGAGAGTTTGAGCATATGGAGGTGGAATACTTCGTCAAACCCGGGGATGATAAACAGTGGTTTGATTACTGGGTGGAGGAACGATTCAACTGGTATATTGCCCTTGGCATCAAAAAGGAAAACCTCCGTTTACGACAGCATAGCAAAGAGGACTTAGCCCATTATGCTAAGGACTGCTATGACATTGAGTATCTGTTTCCTATGGGATGGGCAGAACTTGAGGGCATTGCTAATCGAGGGGATTATGATCTAACTCAGCATGCTAAATTTAGCGGCAAGGACCTCAGCTTTCATGATAATGAAAGTGGGCAGCACTATATTCCTTACATTATTGAGCCTTCTGCTGGTGTTGAACGTTCCTTTTTAGCTTTCCTCATCGATTCCTACCGTGAAGAAGTAGTGGAAGGTGAAAAAAGAGTAGTTTTGTCTCTACATCCTTCTTTAACTCCCATAAAAGTAGCTATTCTGCCTTTAAGCAGGAATGAAAAGCTAACTCCTTTGGCCAAGGAGATTTATGGACAACTGCGTTCTAGCTTCATAACCTATTATGATGATTCTCAAAGTATAGGGCGAAGGTACCGACGCCAGGATGAAATTGGCTCGCTGTTCTGTGTTACCATAGATTTTGAATCTCTGGAAGACCACCAAGTCACCATCAGGGATAGAGATAGCCTGGCACAAATCAGGGTGCCCATAGAGGATCTGGAGAAGACTTTGCGAGCCAAGCTGAGTGGTGAGCCCTTTGACGCTTCTCCATTATGGGCAACAAGGCAGAAATAAGGCTACTCTAGGTCAAGCTACTTCATCAGCTTAAACGCCGTGACATCCACCAATCCCAAATCGGTCAATCTCAATTCGGGAATCACCGGTAAGGCGAGGAAGGAAAGGATGGAAAATGGCGCGGGAGGCAAACTGCCCAGGTTGGCAGCAGCTTTTTCTACTTGTTCAAATTGAGCTACCACTGTTTCCAAAGGCTCGGAGGAGAGCAATCCAGCGATAGGCAGTGGTAGGGAGGCTATGGTTTGTCCCGCAGCGCAAACGACAAGTCCACCTTGTAAATTTTCTATCTCCTTGATTGCAGCAAGGATGTCAGCATCATTGGTGCCTACTGCTATTATATTATGAGAATCATGGGCTATAGATGAAGCTAGTGCTCCTTTTTTCAAGCCAAAGCCTTTGACCAGTCCTACCCCGATATTACCGCTAGCTTTATGCCGTTCCACCACCACGAGTTTCAGGATATCCCTTTCAATGTCAGAGATGATTATTCCCTGGTCGCTTTTGACCTTTTGCAGTCTTTTTCTGGTAATTATTTGCCCCGGGACGATTTCAATGACTGGCTGAGTTTCGCTGTTGGCGGTTAGCCTAAGTTGCTCAATGGTAAATGGCTTCTTAATATGCACTGTATTTGTCAATTCAGGTGGAATTTGGGGTGTTGAGAACAGACATTTACCTTTTTTAGCTACCAACTTGCCTTGATAAAACACCATATCTACAGCTAATTTGGGAAGTTCGGTGAAGGTGATGAGATGAGCCAGGTAGCCTGGGGCAATAGCCCCAAGGTTACCAAGCCGGAAATATTCGGCGGTATTTATGGTAGCCAATTGCAAAGCTCGAACTGGGTCTAGTCCACGGCTAATGGCTTTTCTCACCACGGCGTCGACATCACCTTCCCGGAGCAAGTCGGAGCAAGTGCGGTCATCCACTACAAAGAAACATCTTTTGTAAGTGTTGTCATTGATTAATGGCAGAAGGGCGTCAAGGTTCTTCTCTGAGGAACCTTCTCTAATCATGAGATACATTCCCCGTTTTAACCTTTCGCTACCTTCTTCAAAAGTTGTGCATTCATGGTCGGACAGGATTCCCGCTGCCTTATAGGCATTGAGTTTTTTGCCACTTAGTCCTGGGGCATGTCCGTCAATTATTTTGTCTTGTGCAGCATTAATTTTGCGTAGTATTTCGTTATCACCATTTATTACGCCGGGGAAATTCATCATTTCCCCCAGTCCGATAACATTTTGGAGGGTGAGGATTTGCTCTATTTCCTCCACACTGATTCTGGCCCCTGATGTCTCAAGGGAAGTTGATGGTACACATGAAGGAGCCATGAAGAATATGTCCATGGGCAAGTTTTTCCCCCAATCAATAACAAATCTTATTCCTTGGATGCCACAAACATTGGCGAGTTCATGCAGGTCGGTGACTGAGGCTAAGATTCCTCTGGGCACGACTGCTTCAGCATATCGAGCGGGATGGAGCATGGAGCTTTCAATGTGGATATGCCCATCAATTAGCGCTGGAGACAAGTATTCGCCTTCCAGGTCAATGATTTCTCTTGCCTGTGTGTAATCTCCTATACCGGCCACCCTATCACCACAAATGGCCACGTTACCCTCCTCTACTTCCCCAATGAAGGTGTTTACAATGCGGGCATTCTTTAGTAGTAGGTCTGGTAGAGAATCCCCTCTGGCTACAGAAATTAGTTCAGTTAGATGCATTGTCCTCAAAAACACATATATCTGGTAGGTTGCGGAATTTCTGATTGAGGTCAAGCCCATAACCAACAACAAACTTATTAGGCAAGGTGAAACCTAGATACTCAATAGATACTGGAGCCTTACGGCGGGATGGTTTATCAGTCAGGGCACAAACCTTTAGGGAAGCGGGCTTTTTCCTTCTCAAATAATTGAGCAGGAAAGAGAGGGTAAGCCCGGTATCCACAATATCTTCAATCACAAGGACATCTCTGCCTTTTACAGGAGTTTTGGGCCTTTGAACTACTTTGACTTTGCCAGAACTCTTCATGCCAGCGCCATAACTGCAAAGCTTGATGAAATCGATTTCCACTGGCAAATCCAGTTGGCGAATAAGGTCAGCCATAAACACAAAAGAGCCTTTGAGGACGCAGATAAGCAAAGGATGCTTGCCTCGGTAATCTTCTTCTATCTCATTGGCTAATTTGGCTACGGTGTTCTTTATCTCCTCTCTGCTGATGAGTACTTTAAGTTGATAATCTTGATCTGGCATTATCTTTATCGATTGAATTGCCTATAGCATTGTGCTAAATTACGCGTGGGGCTGTAGCTCAATCGGGAGAGCGCCTCAATGGCATTGAGGAGGTAGTGGGTTCGAATCCCATCAGCTCCACATTTACTTTAGAGTTAACGCTTATTAAGTTGACATAAAGCATGCTAATTCTTGTTTTCCTTAGCAGTAGATGTTTCTTGCGGTTGCTCTTTCCTGGTTTGGCGGAAAAAGAAATACCAAGCTACCGTTCCTATACCAACTACTGCTATCACTAGGGCAGTGATGAACAGGGGACGAAATTCTGGAGCAAGGAGCTTTGATAGGCCACCCCCAAAAGCTCCTAAGGCGAGGTAAATCCCCTCCCAGATTAGCAGTTGAATGAGCACACCTATAAAGAAGTATCGGAAACGAATGCGCGTTGTACCATAAGTAACTGAAGCAAGAACTCCAAGCCCCGGGGTAAGCCTTGCCATAATCAGATTGGGCAGAGCAAACCTTGTGATTTTTTGCCTTGTCTTTTCTAGGCGTTCCCTTGTGATTCGAATACGCTGGCCAAATTTGTCCACAAGCCTGTCTCCAAAGGAGTGTGAAAACCAATAGGTTGACGTGGAACCACACAAGCGTCCCACAGGTGCTACGATCAAGAATGGAACTAGGGAGGAAGTACTACCCGTCCCATGGACAATCTGGAAGCCGGCAAAAACTATTAGGCCTTCTACAACTGGGTATGTAGGCAGACCCATCTCGGTAACCATAGCGAGCAAGAATATAATAGCCAGCCCTAACAAGCTGCCTGCGGTCACAGTCCCAAGTATTTGGACTACATCCTGCCACATAGTTACGAATCAGGAAATTTCTTATTAATCTTTTCAGTGTTTATTAAATAAGTTTAGCTTATATACTATGTGCTAGTAAAGTAGCTAGCTCATTGGCAATAATTAGATGAAGAAATGCTGCCCACTTGACTTTTGTTGTTACTTTTCTGGAGATGGCAGGTATGATAGAGTATTTCGTTTGGGGAAATTTTGAAAGAGCGTATTCTCATCGGTGTAGCCTGGCCGTATGCTAACGGGCCTTTGCATCTTGGGCACATTGCCGGAGCATATCTGCCTGCTGATATCTTTGCTCGTTATCATCGCCTTAAAGGCAACGAAGTGCTTATGGTCTCGGGTAGTGATCAGCATGGAGCGCCAATTTTAATTCGCGCTGACCAAGAATCTAAGTCTCCACAAGAGATGGTATCCAGGTATCACCAACAATTCCTTGATTGCTGGCAAAAGTTAGGTATTTCTTTTGATTTATTTACTACCACGGGCACTCAAAACCATGCTCAGGTTGTGCATGATATTTTTCTAACCTTACTCGATAAAGGTTATCTTTATAAGGATAGGACACTGCAAGCTTATTGTCCTAAGTGTCAACGTTTTCTTCCCGACCGCTATCTTGAAGGGGTGTGTCCTTATTGTGGTTTTTCTGAAGCGAGAGGAGATGAGTGTGACCAGTGTGGCAGACCATTAAATCCCTCGGAGCTCAAGGATTTACATTGTGTTCTTTGTGGCGCTTCACCACGGTTCGAATCTTCTGAGCATTTCTTTTTACGGCTCAGCGCTTTTCAGGATAAGCTGAAGGAATGGGCAGTAGCTCAATCTCACTGGCGGAAAAATGTAGCTGGCACTACATGGAAATTTTTGAATGAAGGGTTAAAGGATAGGGCGATAACTCGCGATATTAATTGGGGTGTAACCGTGCCGCAGGTAGGATTTGAGCAGAAGCGAATCTATGTCTGGTTTGAGGCGGTTATTGGCTATTTGTCAGCAACTGAAGAATGGGCGAAGTTACATCATGATGAACAGGCTTGGAAGCCTTTCTGGCAAGGAGATGCGAAAGGCTTCTACTTTGTAGGTAAGGATAACATTTTTTTCCACACCATTGTTTGGCCAGTGATGCTGATGGGCTATGGTGGGCTAAACTTACCTTATGATGTTCCTGCTAATGAATTTTTGACCATAGAAGGCAGGCGGCTTTCTACCAGCCGTAATTGGGCAGTTTGGCTTCCTGATTATCTGGAACGGTATGACGCTGATCCATTGCGCTATATTTTATCAGTGAATATGCCTGAGACTGGGGATAGTGATTTTTCCTGGCGTGAGTTCGTTCGTCGGGCTAACAATGAATTAGTGGCCACCTACGGTAATTTGGTTCATCGTGTTCTCAGCTTCGCTTATCGCAATTTTAATGGAACGGTGCCTTCCCCGGGTGACGTTGATTCACAGAGCCAAACATTGCTTCATGAAGCGGAGACGATGCTTAACGACGTGGATGGGTTGCTTTACCACTGTAGATTCAAGGAAGCAATTAGAGAGGCTATGTCTTTGGCTCAAAAGACAAATCGTTATCTTGACAACCAAGCCCCATGGAAGACGATTGAGAAGGATCGGCAAGCTTCAGCTAGATCTATCTATACTGCAATAGCGAGCCTATCAGCGTTGAAAACTGCTCTTTATCCCTTTCTTCCCTTCAGTTCCGAAAAGCTTCATTCCCTTCTTGGTTTTGAAGGAAGCCCCAGTGAGGTCGGCTGGAAATTTCAATTGCTGGCAGAGGGGCAAAAGCTGTGCCAACCGCAGCCATTATTTAGCAAGCTGGATGAAGATGTCGCTGAGCAAGAAAGTGGTCGGCTTGGCTCAGCGTATGACTGGTGAGATAAATGGAGCTTGATACTATCTATCAGCCTATCCAGGAGGACTTACAGAAGGTGGAGGAAAGGCTAGTCTCAGTTGTCGATGTTGATATACCTGTTCTAAAGAAGCTACTGGACTACATAATTAAAACTAGTGGCAAGAGGATTCGTCCTGCCCTTACGTTGTTTGGTGGGAAGTTTTATGACTATGATTTGGGATCTTTGATTCGGGTAGCCACGGCAGTGGAGCTACTGCACACCGCTACGTTGGTTCACGACGATGTGGTGGATAACTCGTTGCAGCGGCGTGGTAAAGCAACAGTAAACAGATTGTGGGGTGATACAAGTGCAGTATTGGTAGGGGATTATCTGTTAGGCCAATGTGCTGAATTAACCGCAGAGACGGAAAATATCGAGGTTATGAAGCTTTTCAGCAACACTGCTATGGTCATTTCTTCAGGTGAGTTAAGACAAAAAGAGCTTTCGTTTGACGGGAAACAGAACAGGGATGATTATTATCGTTGGATTGCAGCTAAGACAGCTTCTCTTTTTTCAGCAGCAGCTGAGGCAGGAGCAATTTTGGCTAATTCTCCTGAAGAAGCAATTCAAGCTTTGAGAGATTATGGCTATAATTTGGGCATGGCCTTTCAGGTTGTAGATGATGTTTTGGACTTCACTGGTGATGAAGTAGAGCTGGGTAAGCTTCCAGGCTCTGACTTAAGCCAAGGGGTATTGACGTTACCAACCATAATCTTTCTGGAACGCTATCCCAACGATGATACGGTAAACAAAATTTTGGAAAGTGAAACTGCCGAACATATAGAATTGGCTAGGGGTAAGATTTGCCAATCAACGGTTATTCAAGACTGTGTTGATATCGCTCACAATTTTGCGCTCCAAGCTTGCCAGGCATTGCAAATTTTGCCTGACAAGTCTCCTCGCTCCCATCTGGTTGATTTAGCTCACTACGTTGTGCGAAGGAAAGGATAAAAGACTAGCTGGCAACGGGTTTTGGCAATAGCCCTTCAAATAGCTTATCCAGGTCAGGTTCTTCCAAGGTTTCTTGCTCGATAAGGACAGTCGCCATTTCCTTCAGTTTTGCTTTATGAGTGGTCAGGATTTTCTTGGCAGTGGAGTAAGCGCGTTGAATAAGATTGTGTACCTCTTCATCTATTTGTTGGGCTATATTATCACTATAATCTCTTTGCTCGCTAATCTCACGGCCCAAGAAAACAACCTCCCGCCTTTCTCCAAAAGTTCGTGGTCCTAGCTTATCGCTCATCCCGTATTCAGTAACCATTTTACGAGCTAATTTAGTTGCTTGTTCCAAATCATTTTGTGCTCCTGTGCTTATCTCACCGAGGGCAATTTCCTCAGCAGTTCGTCCACCTAAGCTAACTGCTAACCTATCTTCGAGTTGAGGTTTGGTCCAGAGATGGTGCTCCTCGGTGGGCAGGAAGCGTGTCCAGCCTCCCATTATCCCTCGAGCAATAATGGAGACTTTGTGCACTGGGTCAGCATTGGGCAACATCTTGGCTACCAAAGCGTGTCCGCTTTCGTGGTAAGCAATGGTTTCTCGTTCCTTTTGGGTGATTACGCGAGTTTTTCTTTCTGGACCAGCGATAACTCTGTCAGCGGCATCCTCAAGCTCCTTCATGCTGATATCTTTGCGGTTGTGTCTGCCTGCCAGGAGAGCTGCTTCATTAAGTAGATTAGCTAAATCAGCCCCGCTGAAGCCAGGCGTTTGTTTTGCGATCACTTCTAGATCAATGTTTGGTGCTAATGCCTTGCCTTTGGCATGCACTTCCAAGATAGCTTTACGCCCTTTGATATCTGGTGTATCAATAACAATGTGGCGGTCAAAGCGTCCCGGGCGCAACAAAGCTGGGTCAAGTATATCAGGACGATTCGTAGCAGCCATGATGATAACGTTAGTATTAGTATCAAAGCCATCCATTTCAGCAAGGATTTGATTCAAAGTTTGCTCTCTTTCATCATGTCCACCACCTAATCCAGCGCCGCGATGGCGGCCAACGGCATCGATCTCATCCACAAAGATGAGGCTTGGTGTAGTACGCTTTGCTTGTTCAAATAGGTCTCGAACTCTAGCAGCCCCGACACCAACGAACATTTCCACAAATTCACTGCCGCTAATGGAATAGAAAGGTGCTTTTGCTTCCCCGGCTATGGCTTTGGCTAACAAAGTCTTACCGGTTCCTGGCGGACCTACCAAGAGAACGCCCTTGGGGATCCGAGCACCTAGGGCACGGAATTTCCCAGGTGATCTAAGAAACTCAACTACCTCTTGAACTTCTTCCTTGGCCTCCTCAATCCCGGCAACATCGGCAAAAGTCACTTTAGGGTTAGCGGAGGAATTTAATCGAGCACGACTTTTGCTAAAGTTGAATGCTTGCATGCTTGCTCCACGAGCTGAGCGGAAAAAGAAATAAAACAATACACCAAGTAAGCAAATAGGCAATACTACTTGTAATGCTATCATCCCCCAGTTGGTGCCGCTGGGTTTGACGTCGATAGGAACCTCTACTCCCGCTTCCTTGAGGTAATTAGAGAGCTCAATCGTGCTACCTTGAAATGCCGTGGTATACAATGTCTCGTCATCTTTAATACCAATGAGGGTGTTCCCATCTTGCTTGATGAGATCAATTTGCCCCTCCTTGGCATAGCTTATGAACTCAGGTAACTCTACTTCTGTGGGACCTTCCTGTATCCTCGGTATAAGGACAAACATGAGGGTAATTGCTACCATTAAAAGCAGTATGTAAAAGAATCCGCCTCGCCACCATTTAGTTTTCATAACCTTATGTCTATTATAGCAACTATGGTATAAATGTAAAATTAAGCCGTTAATATCATTGTGAACACGGAGTCGAGCTAACCAAGAGAATTATAGGTTCTCTGGAGCAATAGAGCATCTTCTTCTAGGTTAGGACTTTCACTGATAACCAATCCGTTGACATTGAAATCTTTCAAAGCTTTAACTAGGCTAACATAATCAAAATCTGATTCCTTCAAATTCAGATGTTTGATTTCGCCCTTTGCGCCGTAGGCTATTCCTGAAACATGTATATGCATATTATCCAGAGCCGCTCTTCCCAACTGACTCTCTATTTGTTCGAGGATGCTGGCAAATTCAGCATATGAGTTGAACTTTCCCGTACGAGCATGCCAATGAGCAAAGTCAATACAAGGGGCAACTCCTTCAATCTCGTTACTCAGACTTAACACCTCCTCCAAAGTGCCGAACTGGCTGATTTTTCCAGCAACCTCAGGCCTAACCCAGACCTGATTTTGCTCGAATTTTAGCTTGTGCATTATATCTTGCAGGTTCTTTTTTACCACAGAATAGGCTTCATCTGGCGGGGCACCCATGTAATAAGCGGCATGGAAGACTACGGTTCTTGCCTCACATAGAGAGGCAATTCGAACTGTGTCTAGTAATCTTTCTTGGCTAGCGGTTCTTTTTTCAGCTTCCCTGGCATTCAAGTTTATGAAGTAAGGTCCATGTGAGCTAAGAGCAATTCCCTTCTCTTTGGCTAGCTGTCCTATGTTCCGAGCAGCAGACTCTCCCATTTTTACCCCTCTTACAAACTCCAATTCCATGCAGCCAAGCCCCAGCTCGGCAATGCGGCGAATACCACGGTCTGTAGAGCGATTTTTGACACTTCGAGGAACCCCCGCAGAACCAAAAAGCAATTCCATAGTGCCTGTGTAGTATACGTGAAGTGGGAAAGCTGGTCAAAAGCTTTCTCTCTTTCTCTTTGATGTAAAACTATTGACTTTAGCTTCAATAGAGATATAGAATTAGCCGATTTGTGTAGGGTCATTGTAGGATGCAGGGCGACCCTTCGAGATAGTAATGCGGGTTTTGTTGATAAATCCTCCTTACCCAGAAGCTGAAGGGCTTCATGTTGCCTTGAGCATACCTTCCATAGCGGCAGTGTTAGAGGAGGCAGGGGTAGAGGTACAGGTTTTAGACTTCTTGGTTAGCAGGTACTCTCCTCAAAACCTTGAGAGGAAGCTAAGAAAATTTAAGCCTGATATTGTTGGGGCGACGTCGGTTACGCTCAATTATCCTGCAGCTCGTCGGATTCTTAAAGCTTGTAAAGAAATAGACCATAAGCTAATCACCGTCATTGGGGGGCCTCATGTAACTTTTAGTGCAGAGGAGACCCTGCGTGAATCACCATTCATAGATATCGTGGTGGTAAGGGAGGGAGATGAGACGGTGGTGGAGCTAGTGGAAACCGTTGCAAGGGACACTGATCTAAGCCAGGTTAAGGGCATAGCTTTTAGAAAAGATTCAGAAATAGTGGTCACTCCTGAGCGTGCATTCATCCAAAATCTGGATAAGCTTCCATTTCCAGCAAGACATTTGCTTCCCGTATCTAGATATCTAGCATTGCAGGCGGCGTGTGGTTTATCGACAAGTAGAGGCTGTCCCTTTGGTTGCTCTTTTTGTGTGGGACACCGAATGGTTGGGAAAAAGGTAAGGTACCGTGACCCGAAGGTAGTAATAGATGAAATGGAGCGTATCATAAAACTGGGGTTTAAGTTGCTGGCCTTCGAAGATGACTTTTTCACCGTTAACCATAAACATTGTGCAGCCATCTGTGATGAAATTACCGCTCGGGGGTTAGATGTGCTGTGGGCAGCTTATGCTCGGGTGGACTCGATAGATAAACCTTTGCTGGAGAGGATGAAACAGGCTGGGTGCTTTGCTCTGTGTTTTGGGGTGGAGAGTGGTAATCAGAAGGTTTTGGATTTAGCTCATAAGAAGATCACGCCAGCGAAGATAAGGGAAGCTATTAAGCTATGCCAGAATTCAGGGTATGACTTCATTGCCTCTTTTATTGCTGGACTTCCCGGCGAAACTGAAGATACTTTGAGGCAGAGTGTAGAATTTGCTGAAAGCCTTGGTGAAGGTGGCTGGGGGTTTCATATTTTATCTCCCTTCTTTGGAACAGAGGTCAGGGAGAGGGCTGCAGAGCTTGGACTCAAAATATTAACCAATGATTGGGAACGCTATGATTGCAATCAAGCTGTGTGCGAAACTGAAGGGATAAAGGCGGAGACATTAAACAAAGTAGTTGATGGAATTACTCAGATGTATTACGACCAGCGTGTCAGGGATACGTTGCTAGAGAGGCTCTCTGACAAGGAATTGAAAAAATGGCAGAGTGCGGAATCGCAAAACTTGATATGGCAATTGTTGCACCAGGAAGTGATTGAGGAACAGGGAAAGATAAGGATGGATGGTAATCCTTCAGAAGTGGGGAAATACATTGCCGAATTACAAGGGCGAGTGTGGAATACCCTTTCATTTCCGCTTGAGTTTGTTAAGACAGAAATTGGGAGGTTGATAGACAACGACTACTTGACTTACCAGTTAGAAGACAAGCACATTATATGGAAGTGGAATGAGTGAGGTTACTTGTGTGTGAAAGGCAGCAGCGCTGCCAGTATGGTCAAAGTGATCACAGGTCACTAGAAATTGAATCAGGCTTGGCTGCATCCTACAATTTGTTGTGGTGTGTTGGATTGCCGTCAATCCAGAAGTAGATGGCTTTCTCTGTTAGAGAGGTGATTGCAAGAGCTAGGTGTCCGAGGCGTCTTACCGCTATTATCTCGTCCCTTCGAAAAGAAGAATTTTGGATTGTGACTTCTCCTCTTATAATGAAATAGCAATTATCGAACTAATCTTACGGATATTTTTGCTGATTGAATAGATATGGAAAGAAGCTTGGTTCTCATTAAACCTGATGCTATGCAAAGAGGATTAGCTGGAGAAATTATCTCTCGGCTTGAAAGTAAGGGACTCAAAATTGTGGCGATGAAAATGCTTCGTATGAATAAAGCATTAGCTCAACGTCATTATGCTGTTCACAAGGATAAACCATTCTTTAATGAGTTGGTCGACTTTGTTACCTCTGGGCCTGTCATCGCTATGGTTTTGCAGGATGATGACGCAGTGAAAGTGATAAGGCAAACGATGGGTGAAACTGACCCGGCAAAAGCTCTGCCGGGCACTATCAGAGGTGACTTTGGTGGAGACATCAGCCATAATTTGATACATGGCTCCGATTCGGTGGAGAACGCTGGAAGCGAGATTGCTCTCTTCTTTCCGGCTG
>Ga0307436_1001107_pt1 | contig 12223 bp, 12 predicted proteins | sample SalMarWE160440MG_FD_202513 | JGI IMG/M metagenome (GOLD analysis project Ga0307436, IMG submission 202513) | Salt marsh sediment microbial communities from the Plum Island Ecosystem LTER, Massachusetts, United States - WE1604-40 | ecosystem: Environmental > Aquatic > Marine > Intertidal zone >...
TGACCTTATGCTCTCTATAAAGGTCTAAAAGCGCTTTGGTTTGCTTTTCCTTGTCGTGTTTATGATTTTTTTGAATCTCTTTTATTCTCGGCCCCAAACGCTGCACTATTGCCTGGTCTTTAGCTCCTTTGTAAAACAAGGGGAACAGAATAAACCGAATAATAATCGTCAGTAAAATAATCGCCAATCCGAAGTCGTGGAAGGAAATATTCTGGTAAAGGAATATTAATGCGTTGAAAAGGGGGCGATATAAAACTTCGTGAAATAAATTTGCCATAGATTGTTGATTCTTTTAGGTTATTAATTATTCAATGTTAAATTAATAATAAATTCAATTCTTTTTCCATTTCTATTTTTAGCGCTTGAACGACCGGCGGCCGGGTAATGATTAATACGTCTCTGCCCGGTCCAAGAAAATTGATTTTCTTTAAACGAATGAAGTCAAAAATTTTTCTTTTAAGGCGGTTGCGCTGGGTGGCTTTTTTTATCGTTCGAGCACTGATGATTATACCAAAACGGCTGAAATTAAATTCATTGGGTGAGATTTTTACAATAAAAAAATTACCCTTTTTAGTAATTATTTTCTTTTTTTTATCTTTCAACCATTTCTGAATTGGCAGATGAAATTTTTTGGCCAGCATATAATAACGTAATTTTTAAACGGCGATTTTTTTTCTTTTTTTTCTCCGTCTGTTTTTTAAAACGTTCTTTCCTCCCGCCGTCCTTCTTCTTTTTAAAAAACCGTGGCTTCTGGCCCTCTTTCTTTTTTTGGGTTGATAAGTTCTCTTTGTCATAATACAAATATAAAACAGCGAAAATAAAAAATCAAATCAAAAAATGGGTAAAGTGTTATCCACAGGTAACTGACAATTTATAATATTTTTGGGTATTTGACGCAGTTAAAAATTAAATAGATAATACCCAAGATGAAGAGCCGCAAATTTCTCAATAAAGTTTGACTTGTTTATAAATTAAACAATAATGGATAAAGCCGACGATTATAAAAAATAACCATGGACATCAATCAAATTTGGCAATCAACCTTGGCGGAATTAGAGCTCCAAATTTCCAGACCAAACTTTTTAACCTGGTTAAAAAACAGCCAGCTTGTTAAAAAAGAAGATGATGGGCGAATGGTCGTCGGATTGGTTAATAATTTTGCTAAAGAATGGGTGGAAAATAAATACCATAAAATGATTTTTGAAACGCTTCGCTCGTTGGATGAAACGGTTAAGAAGGTTGAATACGTGGTTTTAGCCGGTCAGCCGTCGCCAAAAATAAAAGTAGAGGTTAAAGAATCCTCAAACCGCCAGACGCCGATACCCGAACTCAAAATTGACCCGGAAACCAATCTCCATCCGCGTTATGCTCTAAAATCCTTTGTCGTCGGTTCTTCTAATGAGCTGGCTTACGCGGCCGCCATGGCCGTCGTTAAAGACGTTGGGAAAAAATATAATCCCCTTTTTATATACGGCGGGACGGGCCTTGGCAAAACCCACCTCATTCAAGCAGCCGGAAATGAAATTAAAAATAACTATAAAAACAAAATTAAAGTAAAATACGTACCGTCTGAAAAATTCGTTAACGACGTGGTCTGGGCAATCCGTAATAAACGGATGGAAGATATTAAAAACAAATACAGAAATATTGACGTTTTGATTATTGACGATATCCAGTTTATTGGAGGTAAAGAGAGGAGCGAAGAAGAATTTTTTCACACCTTTAATGTTCTTTATGAGAATAATAAACAAATTATAATTTCTTCCGACAGACCGCCGGCCGCCATTCCCACCCTTGAGGAAAGATTACGTTCGCGTTTCGAGGGGGGCATGATTGCCGACATCACCTATCCTGATTATGAAATGAGGTTGGCGATTATTAAAACAAAACTTCAGGAGAGAGCGAACGATTTACCCGATGAAATCTGCAGTTTAGTGGCTAATAAAGTTCAAAGAAATATCCGTGAAATTGAGGGGATTTTAAATAAAGTTATTTTTTATCAAGAAGTTAAAAGTATTGAGTTAACGGTAAAGGCCGTTGAGGAAATTATAGATAATATTATTCAGCAATCCTCTAAAAACATCACCGCTAGCCAGATAGTTAAAGCGGTGTCTGATTTTTATGAAATCACAAATCTTGAATTAATTAATCGTTCCAGGAAAAAAAGCGTGGTTGAACCGCGTCAGGTAGCTGCATTTCTTTTAAGAGACTTACTGGGTATGTCTTATCCGGATATTGGGGAAAGGATGGGGAAAAGAGACCACACTACGGCCATCTATGCTTGTGATAAAATCACGCAAGAAATCAATAAAAATCAGAGCTTAAACCAAAAAATCATTTTAATTAAAGAAAGTATTTTAAAAAATTGATTTCCCTTGGATATCAACAATTATTTAAGTTAATATTAATTTAAACAATTAAAAAAAATAAATAATAGATAACTTAAATAAAGATATCCACAAACTAACAATTACTACCACTACTATTATTTAATTAATAAATTATTTATTATTGTTGTATGAAAATAGTGATCTTAAAAGACCATTTAAAATCTGGATTGGAAGTAATTAATAAAATTGGCGGCGATAGTAGTTCAACAACCTTACCAATTCTTAAAAATTGTTTAATAGAAACAATTGATAATAAATTAAAATTATCAATGACTAATCTAGAATTAGCCGCCACCAGTTTTATTCCGGGAAAAGTAATTGAAAACGGTAACCTAACGGTTCCATTTAATATTTTTAATTCAATAATCAATAATCTCCAAACAGAAAGAATTAATTTAGAAGATAAAAATAATTATCTGATAATAAAAACGGATAATTATCAGGCTAAAATTAGTGGTAATAAAAAAGATGATTTCCCTATTATTCCCCAAATTAAAACTCAATCATTTTTAGAAATTTCCAATGCAGTTATTAAAAGGTCTTTATTATCTATTATTAGCGCCGCTCAAATTTCAGAAACAAAACCGGAGCTGAGCGGTATATCTTTTGATTTTCAAATAAATTCCTTAAAGCTGGCCGCTACAGATAGTTTTAGATTGGCGGAAAAAACAATTAACAGTAATCAATTCAAAACAAATATTGAACAAGGATTAAAAGTAATCATCCCCTTAAAAACAATTCAAGAAGTAATTAGAATTTTTAGAGATGAAGATGATTTAATAAATATTTATTTTGACCAAAACCAGGTTCTTTTTAAAGGTAGAAACTCCGAAATTATTTCCAGATTAATAAATGGCGAATTTCCGGATTACCAGTCAATAATTCCCCAATCATTTGAAACCGAGGCAATAATCAACAAAGAACAATTAATTAATGCTTTAAAACTTACCAGTTCTTTCACTGACCGGCTTAATGAGATAAAAATTTTAATCAAACAAAACGCAAAAAATATTGAGGTTTTTTCATCCAGTCAGGTGTTGGGAGAAAATCAATATTTAATACCAAGTAAAATAAAAGGGACCGGTTTGGAAATTGTTTTTAACTGGCGTTTTCTTTTTGATGGAGTCAGGGTTTTGGATTCGGAGAATATATTTTTGGGATTGAACGGCGACAATAAACCTATTTTTATTAAGTCGCCGAACGACGCTTCCTGGTTTTATATTTTAATGCCGATTAAATCCGGTTAACCCGGCAAACCCTGCCGCCATACTTGAATGGGCAATTCCCAGTTTTGAAACTGCGGGTCGGCCCATGGATTTGAGGGTTGGGGGCCCAGAGGATTATTCTTATCTATATAATAAAGGATTGTGTGCGCTTCACCGTTTAAGATGTATCCTCCATTTAGAATAGCTTTATTTGTTTGTGTTGGTTCCGGTTCGTTAAAAAATTCTACTGGTTGAGTCTTTAGGGCTTCGGTTAAGAAGGCGTTCCAAATGGGGACGGCCGCCAAGATACTACCGGCCTGTTTTTGCATTGGTTTATTATCGTTATTTCCCGCCCAAACGCCGACTACCAGGGTTGGAGTATAGCCAATCGCCCAGGCGTCTTTATAATCGTTTGTCGTTCCGGTTTTTAAGGCAACTTCTCTGTCCGGGAAAACGGTTAAATTAAGACTATTTTGAAAAAGGGAAGAACGGGCGTTAACGTCGGAAAGAATATCATTAATGATTCTGGTATATTGGGGTTCTATCACCTGGGTGGCCTGGTCAATGTATTTTTCCAAAACCCTATCCTGAGAATCTTTTATTTCAAGAATTAAAGATTGTTGATGTTTGATTCCTTCCTGCGCGAATACGGAATAAGCACCAACCATATCTATTAATTTTATCTCTCCGCCTCCCAAAACCAGAGAAAGGCCGTAGCGGCTTTGGTCGGTTAACGTAGTAATGCCGAAACTTTGCGCGGTCTTTATGGTATCGGCCAGACCGGCCAGATAAAGCACTTTGACCGAAGGTACGTTAATTGATTGGGCCAGGGCATTACGGAAGCTGACTGGTCCGCGGAAGATTCCGTCAAAATTTTCCGGATGAAAACAAAGAGAATTGTCGTCGTAAAAATTAATGTTAGTTAAAGAGCAAGCGTTGTTGGTTGAGAATTCGGTTGGTAAATCAAAAATTATGCTATTGGGAGAATAACCTTTTTGGAAGGCGGTAACATAGGCGAACGGCTTAAAAGAAGAGCCTGGTTGTCTCAGCCCTTGAGCGGCCACGTTGAAATTACCGTCGTTGTCCAGGTCAAAATAATCTTTAGAGCCGACCAGAGCTAAAACCTGGCCTGTTTTTGGGTCTTCGGCCACCAAGGCGGCATTTTTGCCCTGATACAATTCGGTGTTTCTTTCAGCCCCTTCCTCAACGACCCTTTCCGCCAATTCCTGGGTTGGCCAATCAAGAGTGGAAACGACTTTAAGCCCGCCATTCTCCATAATGTCTTCACCGTATTTATTGGCTAAATAATCCTTAATCATCATCACGAAATGGGGGGCTTTAATTGAGCCGATATTCCGGCTGCTGGGAGTCAATTTAACGTCTTTTGCCTGCTGTTCTTGTTGTCCGTCAATAAAGCCAAGTTTAAGCATTTGTTCCATAACATAATTCCTCCTCTGGACCAATTCGTCCTGGTGAGAGCCCCAAGGCGAATAATAAGTGGGCGCCTGAATCATTGCCGCGAGCGTTGCCGCCTCTGCCAAAGATAAATCTTTGGCGGGCTTATCGAAATACGTCTGGCTGGCAGACTCTATGCCGTAGGCATTTGAGCCATATGGTATTTGATTGAGATAAAGCGCCAGTATCTGGTCTTTGGTGTATTTTTCACCTATCCAATTAGCCAGAATAAGCTCTTTAATTTTTCTCTTGATTGTTTTTTCCGGGGTTAAAAAAGCGTTTCTGGCCAGCTGTTGCGTAATGGTTGAACCGCCTTGGGCGGGTTTGCCGCTGGTGATGTCAACGAAAATCGCGCGAATGGTTCCACGCCAATCAAGAGCCGAATGCTGATAAAAATTTTGGTCTTCAATGGCGATGGTGGCGTTTTTGACCACGTCGGGGATTTCTTCAAAAGGAATAACGGTTCTTTTTTCTTCGCCGTGAATTTCGTAAAGCAGAACCTCGCCGCTCCGGTCGTAAATTTTAGTGGATTGGCTGATTGGGCGGGTGGTGAGTTGTTCCGGGCTGGGCAGTTCCTTGGCCATTCTGCTGATTGTCGCTAGAAACCAAAAAGCCGCACCAAAAACGGCCAATAAAAACAGCCCAATAAGTTTCAAAATAAGAGCTTTATTTTTTTTCACTAAAATAAACTTGGTTATTCAAGGTAATCTTCTTCGCCGTCACCCTCTTTTTCCTCATCGTCTTCGGCGTCCAAATTTTCATCATCCCCCAAAGAATTTTCATCATCTTCTTCATTGGCGTCATCCGGGGTTTGTAATCTCAGCGGGGTTAAAAGCTCTAATTCAGTCATAGTAGGTATTGATTATTATAATTATAATAATTCGCGACCCTTTAAGATTTAACTTTCTGAATAGATGTTTTTATATTACCACTCCCCAGTATCGCCGCCGCCAGAGCGTCGGTGACATCGTCATATTTAATGACCCTGTTTAATTTCAAAATTTTATTCACCATTTTGGCCACGCTTTTTTTGTCAGCCAGCCCATAGCCGGTAACGCCTTGTTTAATTTCAAGCGGCGTATATTCCAATAATGGTATCTTGTATTTAATTATTGTCAATGTCAAGACGCCCCGGGATTGCGCCACTTCAAGGGCGGTTTTCATATTTTTCACAAAGTAGAGTTTTTCCATAGCGACTAAATCCGGTCTTTCCTTTTTTAATAACCGCGAGAAAGATTTTTCCAGCTCAAACAACCTTTCACCCTTGTCTTTGGAGGAAATTTTTAACAAGCCGGCCTTGACGAACTTAAGACAACAGCCTTTTTTTTCAATTAAGCCGTAACCGACCCTGGTAGAGCCGGGGTCAACACCCAAAATTAACATAATTTAAAATTAAAAAATCAAAAATCAAAATTCAGGTATTTCGCCTGCGACGAAAGAGATTTTAACATTTTGAATTGTCATTTTCCATTTTGATATTTCCATTTTGAATTTAAGTATTCGTATAGACTTCCTGCACTTCATTTTGTTCCAGCAATTCTTCTACTAATTCTTGTAATTTTTCCTGGGCCTCGGAAGAAATTTGTTGTTTAAATTTTTCTTGCCAACCAGCGCCGCTCTCATTTTTTACTTTTTCAAAAGCCCACAAAACACTGCCCGGTTCAGCCCACTTGGCGCCGTTCTCATTAAGAATTTTCTTTACTTCGGCAATGGTCCGATTTTTGCTGTCCGTAATCGCTTCAATCAAAATCGCCGCTCCCTCCGGCCCGTACGCTTCAATAATCAGTTGCTCTAAACTTTTATCGGAAGCCTTCTTAATGGCGTTTTCAATTTTTTCTTGAGGCACCTGATTTTCTTTCGCTTTTTCAATGGCGGTTTTGAGCTGGGGATTGAATTGGGGATTGGGTTCGGTTCTGGCGGCGATGGAAATTACATTCAATAATTTGGAAAACAATTGGCCGCGCTTTTGGTCAGCCACGCCTTTTTTGTGTTTAATACCTGCCCAATGAGAATGCCCGGACATGCCGTTATTTTACCCCGTTAGATAAAACCTGTAAACATTAATTAACACAAGTGAAAGATAATTATGATAACTTTTGCCAATAATAGATAAATTAACTATCTAACGGGGTTAAAAATAACGAGCACCCCGCATATAGTTTATGTGCGGGGTTTCATATCAGAATTAAACAAAAAGGCCCCGTAAATTCACTTTAGTAAATTTACGGGGCCGCGCTATCTTAGTGATTATAGAGATGAATGATTTGACTTCGGCCTTCGGGTCTGACGGAAAAAGAGAAAACACGCACTGCTTCAAGCGTCCCGTGGGCGCGAGTCGGCTTTTCGGTTATCACACGGACTTGGTGTCGGCCAACCCCAAAATGCATATTAGGGATGACGCCATACGGTTCAAGTATAATCGGCTGTTGACCATCAACCGCAATTCTTTTCCGAAAATAGGAATTGTTTTTAAAAACTATTAAGGTTGGGTCGTCCCAGGCCGAGCCATAGATAGTTTGATAGCCGACCATCGGTGGTCCGCCGGTCGATAGATTCGGTAATGTTCCGGCTGGTGTAGTAATTGGCACCGCCGAGTAATCATATCGGTGAACAATCACCGATGGGTAACTCCAATTATCAGGAGCCCAAATACCCAATCCAAGAATCGGAATTTTCCATAGAGTAACTCCTAAGCCGGATTGGGTGTGGAGCGGCTCTTGCGCGGTCCTTTGCAACCCCGCGCAGCCGCCCAAGACCAGCACGGAGATAGCCATAACCAACATCAACGGTTTTTTCATTGGGCACCCCCTTTTAAAACCTTCCCCGGACATTTACGCCAACCCCTAAGGGTGTGGCGTCATCGGGGATTCGGCCGCCGTTTAACCGGCAGATCCAACCCCAGTGTCGGGCAGTATCGCGGTCATAATTATCCATAGCGTCCCCGTCAACATTGATATGAGTTGACCGTTTGCGCAAGTCCACGCGATACCGAACTGGGCCCCGGAGAGTAAGAACATAAGTGTAATAGAATGGTATATACTCTAATCGATACCGCCCTATTTCAAGTGTTCTGATCCAATATTGGGGGATATGCCGGCCGTTAATCGTCAATGTACGATTGGCGCCGGCTACAAAATCATGTTCTATCACCCTACCAGCTTGGTCTATTATCCAAACTTCTTTGTGGGTCGTGTCTGGGCTGATAACCAACCCCACGCGCGGGTCCTGGTTACGCTCCGGGAACGCCTCGCGCTCGTTCCGCGGCCCGGTCGGGTCCAAATGGGCGCAGCCCATAACCCAAACTAAAGCCAAAATAGATATTAAGAAAACCAAAATTTTTCTTGTCTTAATATTTCTCATCCTACACCTCCATTTTTTGAACGGCTCTTGCCGTTATTTTTTTAAGTTCTATAGTCGGGAATAAGCCAATCTTAACCCCAACTTTCTATCCTACATTATACACGTTTTTACTATTTTGTCAAATGTCCGCCCAGAGGGATTTCCGCCTGTGGCGGACAGGCTACTCTGGGACCGTCTGCTTAAGAGTCCGCCTGCGGCGGATCTACCAACTGACTAAACTGTTTCCATTCTTTTCACTGTCCGCCCACCAGGACTCGAACCTGGGACCGTCTGCTTAAGAGGCAGCTGCTCTACCAACTGAGCTATGGGCGGATATTTTTAATTATATTTTTAACAAATTCCCTACCCTTGAAACTCTTTAACTGTTTTTCTCTTTTTAACGCTTCTTTTCTGGTTTGATATTCTTCTTTATAAACTAATCTCCATGGGCCTTTATTTTGTTTTGTAAATCTACTTAAATGGTCGTCTCCTTTGCTATTATGTTGTTTCAGTCTTTTTATAATATCAATAGTTTGACCGATATAAATCTTTCCACTCGTTTCGCTAGTAATTACATATACAATAAACATAATTTTTTTCTGCTCTACCTCCGCCAGCTGGCGGATGAGCTATGGGCGGACAGCGAAAAGAACTATTTATATAAAAGGCGGATGAGCTATGGGCGGAATGTGCGCCCGGGAGGATTCCCCGCCTGCGCCGAAGCTCCGCGGGCAGGGAACCCCACCACTGACAATATTCCCCGCCTGCCATTAGCCGCGTCCCCGGCAGGAGTCGAACCCAGAATTCATGGTCCCCCGCCTGCCTTGCCGTGTGCCCTCGAGAGGATTCGAACCTCTAAATCAAGCTTCGAAGGCTTGCGTTTTATCCATTAGACTACGAGGGCAAGTACGGCGGGCAGGGAAGCCATGCGTGATATCCATTTCACCATGAGGGCATAGGCGGCGGGCAGGGAAGCCTGTCGTGATACCTGCCCCGTATACAGCTTGCTGTTATACGGGGCCCGTTTCACTACGGGCGCATAAATTCTTATAGTTTTTAGTTGCCGATTTTTAGTTTATAATTAAATTCAATGAAATTCAATGCTTCAGCGAAATTCAAGATAAACATTCCGGATGAAATTTTGGAAATTGGCGAGAAATTTCAAAATAATAACTTTCAGGCATATCTTGTCGGCGGTTGCGTCCGGGACATTTTGTTGGCTCATAAGCCAAAAGATTGGGACATTGCCACGGACGCCAAGCCGGAGGAGATTCAGAAAATTTTTCCCAATAGCATTTATGAAAATCAATTTGGCACTGTCGGCGTCAAGACCGATTCCAAAGACGAGAATTTAAAAATAGTTGAAATAACGACATTCAGGCTGGAGGGGAAATATACTGACAAAAGACATCCGGATGAAATCAAATTTGCCAAGACAATTGAGGATGATTTATCACGTCGGGATTTTACGGTAAATGCGTTTGCCCTGAGTTTGACCGAAGGGATGGCGCAAGAAATTATAGATTTCTTCGGCGGCCAAGAAGATTTGAAAAATAAAATTATCCGCGCCGTGGGTGAGCCGGAAAAAAGATTTAGCGAAGACGCTTTACGCTTGGTCCGGGCAATTCGTTTTGCTTCGGAACTGGATTTTCAAATAGAAGAGAAGACTGGTGAGGCAATTAAAGAACGTGCCGGGCTTTTGGAAATGATTGCCAAAGAAAGAATTAGAGAGGAACTGGTAAAAATTATCATGCTGGATTCGGCAGCCGAAGGCGTTTCTCTTCTGGAAAAATTCGGTTTATTAAAATATATGATGCCGGAATTAATAGAGGGCGTGGGCGTAGACCAAAACAAACACCATATTTATACGGTTTTTGAACATGGCTTACGCTCCCTGGATTACGCGGCAAAGAATAATTATTCTTTGGAAATTCGCTTGGCCGCGCTTTTGCACGATATAGGCAAGCCAAAAACGAAAAGAGGCGAAGGAGAGAACTCCACTTTTTATAATCACGAAATGGTCGGCGCCAAAATGACGCTTCGTCTGCTGGACCGGCTTAGGTTCCCGAAAGATTTAAGCGAAAAAGTCATCCATCTTGTCCGTTACCACCTTTTCTATTACAATGTGGGCGAAGTGACGGAGGCGGGAGTAAGAAGATTTATCAGTCGGGTGGGCGTGGAAAACATTGACGATTTCATTAAATTACGGCAGGCAGACAGGATTGGTTCCGGCGTGCCCAAAGCCGTCCCGTATAAAATCAGGCATTTGCTGTTTATGGTTGAAAAGGTTAAGCATGACCCGGTTTCGCCGAAGATGTTAAAGGTTGGAGGTAATGACGTGATGAAGATTTTAAATATTGGTTCAAGCCCCAAAATCGGCTATATTTTAGCGATTTTATTAGATGAGGTAATTAATGAACCGGCTAAAAATACCAAAAAGAATTTAGAATTTAGAATTAAGGATTTGGGGAAGTTATCGGAAAGTGAATTAATGAAATTATCAAGAAAAGCGGGAGAGAGAAAGGAAGAATTTGAAAGCGGAGTTGAGAAAGAAATGAAAAAGAAATATTACGTGAAATAACGATGCTAATATACTAATTCATACGAATTATACTAATGTAAAATGTATTTGTATCATTAGTACCATTTGTATATTGGCATCGATAGGGTATGGCTATTTTTCAAGATGAAAAAATATGGCGAATTTTGACTAATGTCTGGACGGCGGTTTTTATTGGCTTTTTACTTCTTGATTTTTTTCTGGAAAACCATTTTGAATATTTGGTAATGCCTTTTAGTATAATTTACATCAGCGTTCTCGGCCTTTACACTGGCACTAAGGAATTCAACCGTTGGTATGAAATGCACGAGGGTAGGCACCCGGGAGAATTATTCATAATTTTGTGGACGGCGGTCATCTTTTTTCTCCTCGCGGCCTCGTTTTTTCTCGGAAAAGATTACGAGATTTCTACGGAAGTTTTGGCGGATTACATTATGGTGCTTTCGGTTTTCGCCCTAACTCAAAATTCAAAGCGGCTTTACAGAAGGAAGAAAAAAAAGAAATAATATTAAAAACGTTTTCGGGCCGTAGTATACCGGCAGTACGTGCGCTTCGGGTGCGTAAAGACCGGGTTCGATTCCCGGCGGCCCGACCAAAATTATGTGCGGAATTATAAGTTATTTGGGCAAAAAAGAAGCCGCCCCTTTGATTTTAGAGGGTTTAAAATGTTTGGAATACCGAGGTTACGATTCGGCCGGCTTGAGCGTGGCTGATGAAAATAATAAAATTACTACTCTTAAGGCAGTGGGCAAAATTGAAAATCTGATTGATTTGGCGGAAAAACAAAAAACCAACGGTTATTTGGGAGTTGGTCATACCCGGTGGGCGACTCACGGCGGCGTGACAAAAGAAAACGCTCACCCTCATTGGGATTGCAAGAAAAACATTTTTTTGGTTCACAACGGAATCATTGAAAATTACAGAGAGTTAAAAGAGAAACTAATTAAAGAAGGTCATAAGTTTATATCACAGACCGATACGGAAATTTTAGCCCATCTGATTGAGAAATTTTTCCGGGGTAATTTGGAAGAAGCGGTTATTAAAGCTTTAAAATTTGTTAAAGGTACTTATGGGTTGGCCGTTATTGCCAAAGCCGACCCGGATAAAGTCGTGGCGGCCAGAAAGTCATCGCCGCTTTTAATCGGATTAAGCGGCGATGAATACATCGTGGCTTCGGATGCTTCGGCCATCTTGGCCCACACCCGAAGGGTCGTTTATTTGAATGATGATGAGCTTGCCGTAATTACTCCGGGGGGAATAAATTTTACCAATTT
>Ga0307436_1001108_pt1 | contig 12217 bp, 9 predicted proteins | sample SalMarWE160440MG_FD_202513 | JGI IMG/M metagenome (GOLD analysis project Ga0307436, IMG submission 202513) | Salt marsh sediment microbial communities from the Plum Island Ecosystem LTER, Massachusetts, United States - WE1604-40 | ecosystem: Environmental > Aquatic > Marine > Intertidal zone >...
CGATCAGCCGTGCGGTCGGGGTGGAGGCAGTCACGGTCAGCGACAGTCAGGCGCTCGCTGCGGTTGCCTACGCGCTCAACGAGCTCAAGCTCGTGGTCGAGCCGAGCGGGGCGGTGGCGCTGGCGGCGCTGCTGACAGGCAGGATCGACGCCCGCGGCCGTACCGTGGCGGCCGTGCTGTCCGGGGGAAACGTCGACGCCGGCCTGTTGCGGCGCGCCCTCGCAGACGACTGACGCCGGCGACCGGTTAGTCGAAGCGGCCGCTGGCGTGCGCCAGCATGGTGTAGACCTTGCCGGTGTCGGAGGTCAGGTAGGTGTTGCCGGAACTCTTGTCCTTGCCGGTTCTGGTCACCTCGGCGAGCAGCTTCTCGAAATCGGCGACGTAGCGGTCGACGGCCGCGCGGAAATCCTGATCGCGCTGATACTTCTTGCGGATCTCATCGAACGTCTGCTGGCCCTGAAGAGTGTACAGACGCCGGGTGAAGAGGTTGCGTTCGCCGCGATTGTGACGCTCCCACAATTCGACCGCCGCGTTGTGATCGATGGCGCGGGCGATGTCCCCCGAAAGCGCATTGAGCGGCGTCGCGCTGGCGGCCGGAGCGGGAGCAGGCGCGGGAGTGGGTGCAGACTCGGTGGCTGCCGGGGACTGTGTCGCCGCGGCGGCGGCGCCGCTGTCCTCGTCATCGGAGGCGCGCCGGAGCAGATCGGAGACCCAGCCCTCGCTCGGATGCTCCCGGGCGGCGTCGCCGGCAGTCGCCGCGGGCCGCTCGGCCGCAGGTTGCGTCGGAGGAGCGACCGTCGCTGACGGCCGTGGCATCGGCTTGGTGAGCGCCGCTGGCGCAGAGCCGTTACCGCGCCGCGCCGGCTCGGCGGCCAGGCGGACCGGCGTGGCCACGGTCTCGCCGAGCGTCCGGCTGGCCTCGCCGCCGGCGGCCGCGATGGCCGGCGGCTCGATGGCGCGCAGGCGTGGCTCGCCCAACGACGGGCTCGACAGATCGAGAGTCTTGCCGTGGCGGCTGATGATCTCGGACAGTTCCGACAGCGCCTTGATCTGGTCGCCGACGACACGGCGCATGGCTTCGGCGTTCTCGCGCGCCTCCTCGGGCAGCTCGAGGACGCCGCGTTTCAGTTCGTCGCGGGTCACCGTCAGGTCGCGCTGCAGCTCCTGGGTGGCCTGACGCATCTCGCGCGTCGCCTCGGCGAAGCGCTTGGTGGCCTCGCCGATGGCGTGGCCCATTTCGCCGATCAGCGCCTTGTTGGCCTCGCGCACCAGCTCGGTCGCCTTGCGGCTTTCGCTGCTCGCCGTGCGGTTCATGGTCTCGAAGTTTTCGACGACCGTCTTGGTGGCGGTGGCGGTGTTCTCGGTCAACAGGCGGCTGACCGAGGTGGCGCGCTCCTCGGCGGTCTTCAGCGTCTCGCCGATGATGCGGGTAAACGACTTCATCAGGCTGTCGAGTTCCTCGCTGCGCGACTTGAGCGCGGCGGTCAGCGTCTCCAGTGCCGGGCGGCGTTCCTCGACGGTCGCCTCGATCTGATGATTGACGTCGGCGAGGTTCTTGGAGGCTGCGACCAGCGAGTGGCTCTGCTCCTCGAAGCGCTTGACCACGTTGCTGACGCCGTCGAGGATCTCGCCGGAGATGTCGCGCAGGCGGGTGACCTGATCGCCGAGCTCGTTGGCCGAAAGCTGCGTGGCCTCGACGGCGTGGGCGATGGCGGTGGTGAATTCGTTGGAGCGGGCGCCCAGCTGTCCCTCGATCTTGCCGAGGTTCTCGGAGGTCGAGGTGAGCAGGCTGTTGAGCAGATCGTTGGAGTGGTCGAGCCGCTCGGCGATCTCGCCGACCTCCTTGCGCAGCCGCTCGTTGGTCTCGACGAAGCTCGTCGCGACGCGGTCGCCACTGGCGATGAGGGTGCGGGCGGCCTCCTCGCTGCGACTGACAACCATCTCGACGATGTCGGTGCCGCGCTGATCGAGGGTCTTGAGCAGGGCGTTGGAGCGGCCGTCAAGCAGTGAGGCGAGCTCGCCCGAGCGAGCGCCGAGGACGTCGTTGAACTCGCGCGTGCGTTGCTCGAGCGCCTCGGTGACGGCGTTGGCGCGGGCGCCGAACATGCCCTCGATCTCGTTGATGGCACGGCCGAGGATGGTCGAGGATTCGGAGGCGGCCGCGCGCAGGGCGCGGGTCGCCTCGTTCGATTCGGTCACCAGGCGCTCGGTGACCTCGTTGACCGCATCACGCACGGCGGTGGCGACGTCGGTGCTCTTGCCGGCGAGCGAATCGGTGATGGCGGTGGCGCGCTCGCTGAGCGTCTCGGCAAGCGCCTCGATGCGCGAGCTGAGCTGCCCGCCGACCTCGATCAGACGATCGTCGATGACGGCGGCGAATTCGCTCTGTCCGGAGGTGAAGGTCTCGGCGATCTCGCGGGTGCGCTCGATCAGGGTCTGGTTGATCTGCCGCGACCGGTGGTCGAGGGCCTCGGCGATGCGATGGGCGTTCGATTCCAGCGCCTCGGAGACGTTCTCGATCCTGCCGCGAATGCCGTCGCCAAAGGCGGACAGCTTGCCGGCAAGCGATTCCTCCATGGCGGCCGTCTGCTCGGTGAGCGTGCCGATCAGCGCGGGGCCGCGCTCGTTGACCAGTTCGGCGATCTGGGCGAAGCGGCCGTCAAGCACCTCGCTCAGCTCGCTGGCGCGGGCGGCGATGACGTCGCCATAGCGGGTGCCCGATTCGACGATGCGCTCATGGATGGCGGTGCCGCGGCTTTCGATGGCGTCGGCAACCTCGGTGCCCGAGTTGATGATCTTCTCGTGAATGGTGACGCCGCGGCTTTCGATCGAATTGGCGACGTCGCGGCCGGAGGCGAGGATCTTCTGATGGATCGAGGCGCCGCGCGACTCGATGGCGTCGCCGACGTGCTGGGTCGCCTCGACGATCGAATCATAGATGGCGGTGCCGCGGCTCTCGATGGTGTCGGCGATCTCGCGGCTGGACGACAGGATGCGCTCGTGGATGGAGGCGCCGCGGCTCTCCACCTCGTTGGCGATCTGGCTGCCCGATTCGACGATGCGCTGGTGGATGGAGTTGCCCTGATCGATGATGCGGTCGGCGATCGAGGTGCCGGAGTCAATGATGCGCTCGTGAATGGCGCCGGCGCGGGTGGTGACGGTCTCGGCGATCTCGTTGCCCGAGGCGATGATCGTCTCGTTGATCTTCATGCCACGCACCGCGATCGCCTTGGCGACCTCGCCGCCGACCGAGGCGAGGCGCTGGGTCAGCTCGGCCGAGCGCTCGTCGAAGGTGTCGTAGACCGCCGTGGTGGCGGCGTTGATCACCTCGCGCAGGCCGGTGGTGCGCGTCTCGATCAGGTTGGCCATCGCCTCGCCGGTCGAGGCCAGGCGCTCGTTGAGCTCGGTGCCGTTGACCGATATCGATTCGAAGATGCGGTCGCCGGTGCGTGACAAGCGATCAGCCAACTCGCCACCGCGGGTGGTGATCGTCTCGGCGATGCGGCTGCCGGTCTCGTCGAGCTTGTCGGAAATCTCCTGACCGCGCAGGGCAAGGTCGACCAGCAGCGAATCGGCGTTGGATTTGAGGGCCTCGTTGACCTCCTTGACGTGGGACGAAATCGTCTCGGCGGCGAGGTTGCCCGACTCGGAAATCGAGCGCGTGATCTCCTCGGTACGTCCCTCGAAGCCGGCGATGAGTTCGCTGCCGACGGTGGCCAAAGTGTCGTTCACCTCGCGCCCGCGCTCGGAGATGGTGTCGGCCAGGGTGCGGCCGGTCGACGACAGCGTCTCGTTGATCTCGGCGGAACGGGCGAGCAAGGCGTCGGTGACGTCGCCGCCGGTCTGGGCGAGGGAAACGGCGACCTCGCTGACGGTGTCGGCGAGGCGGCCGACGAGATCCTCACCCCTGGCGGCCAGCTGATCCACCATGGTTTCGCCGGAGGAGGCCAGCGCGATGGTGATCTGCTCGCCGCGGTCGGTGAGGGCCGTGGCGATGCGGTTGCCGGCCTGGGTGACGTTGTCGGAAATCGATTCGGACGCGATGCGGAGGTCCTTGGACAGCGACTCCTGGGCGCTGACGATCGAGGTGCGGACGCGCTCGGAGTTGATGACGATGGCCTCGCGCTGACCAGCGAGATCGTCGATGAGGCCGCGCATGCGCGTCTCGTTGTCGGAATACGAGCGCTCCAGCGCGGCGACCTCGTTGTGGACGAGCAGCTCGAGCTCGCCGGCGCGGGCCAGCGCCCGCTCAATCCCGTCGCCGACCGCTGCGACCTCGCGGCGGATGGCCTGGCTCACGTTGACGACGGCGTCGGTGGCAATGTCTTCCGGCTCCGACAGGCGGGCGGCGACCTCGGTGATCGAGCGGGCGACGTGACGCATCTCCTGAGTGCGCCAGATCATGGAAGCGGTCGCCCAGATGAAGGCGATCGGCACGAACAGGAACAGGCCGACGTTGAGGATACGGGTGGTGGCGAGGGCGTCGCTCTGGCTGAACAGGCCCGAGGACAGGCCGTAGACGAGGACGACCACCGCCCAGACAAGCGACAGCGCGGTCGCGGTGGGATAGATCAGGCGCGAGGGACGGCGCTGATAGGCGTAGGCCTGGGCGCCGGGCAGACGGCGGTCATCGTTGGCGGCGAAACGGCCACGGCCGGCCGCCCGCGGCAGCGCCTTGTGGGGAGCGCGGGGCGGTTCCTCGTCGTCGTAGTCGGGCGAGGGCAGGCGTTCGGCCTCTTCAGCCGGGGCCCGCTCGCCGGCGCGGCGTGCTTCATCATGGCGACGCGGGGGCTGATCGATGCGGCGTGGCGGCGCCGGCGTGCGTGGAGCCTCGGGACGGCGACGCAAATCGGCACGGCGGCCCGGCTCGGCCGGCGGCCGCGGTTCGGGTCGACGCTCGCGGCGGGCGCCGGCAGCGCGTTCCGGCTCGACCTCGTCCTCGGGGTTGAAGTCAAGCCGCAACGCCTCCTCAACGGCGGACAATGCCGCATCGTTGGGATTCTTCGTCCTTGGATTGGTTGCCATGCTTCCGCCTCGCGTCCGTACTCAAAACCACGTCGGCCGCTTTGCCGGCCGATGCTCGGCCGACAAGCACGCAAGAACGTCCACAGAAAGGAGATGTGTGCGTGCGCCGCACAAACGTTACCGTCCCCCTTCCGCGGCACGTCGCCGCGTTTCAGAACCGGCTCACGCCGATCCGGGTAGCCTCCGCACCCTGCCGCTATTTCATCCTAATGGCACATTGATGGCAGAGGAACAAGAAAACTGAGGCGGCAAAGGCGCGGTACGACCGAGTGATTCGGTGTCCAAGGCCAAGTCTGGCGGAGCGCTCGTTAACGATATCTTAAGAATCGTAACCCGCCATTCAGCCGCGTGCGCGCTATTGCGGCGCGGCATTGCAGCGCGTCATTGGCGGCACGTCGCAGTCCGCTCGGGAGTCGTGCCAGAATGCGCCCGTCACGCCCGCATCCGACCGGACGGCCCATGCAAAAAGGGATGGAAACGAGCGAAGCGCCTGTGGCCCTCGATCACCTGGCGCGTCAGACCGGCGGCGATGCGTCCCTCGCCCGCGAGGTGCTGGAGATGTTCCTGACCCGGGTGGCAGCCGATCTCGAGCGCGTGAAGGCGGCCGGGCCGGGCGAGGCAAGGCGTCAGGCGGCCCATCTGATCGTCGGTTCGGCGCGGGCGATCGGTGCTGGCGAGGTCGCGCGGCTGGCAGCGGCGGTCGAGGCGGAGGCGGGCGAGGCGACCAGCGCCATCGCGGCGCTCGAGACCGCCATCGCCGTGGCGCGTCGCTTTGTCGGCGATTATCTCGCGCGCTAGGGGAGCCGTCGCGTTGCGACGGCACCGCGCAATCGTCTGACTGGCAGGGGCCGGCGAAATCGCCTATATCCGCGGCGAATTCCCGCCAGGCGGGCGCGTGGGCAACGTGTCCATCCAGCCGCAGGTCGCATGCCCAAGATCACTTATATCGGCAACGATGGTCAGCGCTACGAGGTCGACGCCGAGAACGGCAGCACGGTGATGGAGAACGCCATCCGCAACGGCGTTCCCGGCATCGAGGCCGAATGCGGCGGCGCATGCGCCTGCGCTACCTGCCACGTCTATGTCGACGAGGCCTTCAGGGCGATCGTTGGCGAGCCGGAACCAATGGAGGAGGACATGCTGGACTTCGCTTACGAGGTGAGGCCGAACTCACGGTTGTCCTGCCAGATCCGGGTGAGCGACGAGCTCGACGGCCTTGTCGTCACGGTCCCGGAGCGACAGGGCTAGGTCGCTCGCGCGATGAACGACACCACAACCGCCGATAGCGTCGTCGAGACCGACGCCATCATCGTCGGTGCCGGTCCGGTGGGCCTGTTCGCGGTGTTCGAGCTCGGCCTGCTCGATATCAGGGCGGCCGTCATCGACATCCTCGACAAGCCCGGGGGTCAATGCGCCGAGCTCTATCCGGAAAAGCCGATCTACGACATTCCCGGCTTCCCGGTCATCTCCGGTGAAGGGCTGGTCGAGCGCCTGCTGGAGCAGATCAAGCCGTTCCACCCGTCTCTCCACCTCAACCAGATGGTCGAGACGCTTGCCCGCGAGGAGGACGGCCGCTTTCGCCTGACCACCGATGCGGGTACGGCCTTCATCGGCAAGGTGGTAGTGATCGCCGCCGGCGGCGGCTCGTTTCAGCCCAAGCGACCGCCGGTGCCCGGCATCGAGGCCTATGAAGGCAGCTCGGTCTTCTACTCGGTGAAAAGGATGGAGCCCTTCCGCGGCCACGATCTGGTCATCGTCGGCGGCGGCGATTCGGCTCTCGACTGGACGCTCAACCTGCAACCACTGGCGAAGAGCCTCACGCTCGTCCACCGGCGCGACGAATTTCGCGCGGCGCCCGATAGCGTCAACAAGATGAAGGCGCTGGTCGAGGCCGGCAAGATCAGCTTCCGCATGGGGCAGGTGAGCGCGCTCAAGGGCGAGGGCGGTCAGCTCAGCGCGGTCGTCGTCAAGGATCGCGCCGGGGCCGAAAGCGAAGTGCCGGCCACGCGCCTGTTGCCGTTCTTCGGATTGACCATGAAGCTCGGACCGGTAGCCGACTGGGGCATCAATCTTCACGAGAAGCTGATTCCGGTCGACACGGCGAAGTTCGAGACCTCAGAGCCCGGGCTCTTCGCCATCGGCGACATCAACAGCTACCCCGGCAAGCTCAAGCTGATCCTGTGCGGCTTCCACGAGGCGGCGCTGATGGCGCAGGCGGCCGTCCACATCGTCTTCCCGGGCAAGAAGATCCTCTTCCAGTACACCACCTCGTCGTCGAGCCTGCAGAAGAAGCTCGGCGTAATCTGAGCGATCGCCGGGCCTATTGCGGCAGGAAGATCACCTCGCCCAACGTGTGGGTGGTGGCGGTCTTGGAGTCGACCTTCGTGGTCCTCAGCCGGAAGCCGTCGATGCCGATTTCGATGGTCGCGGTGGCGGTCGAGGGCTTCTCGCCGGTGGTCGTGGCGGTCAGGACGAGCCGATTGGTCGAACCGGTGCCTGACAAGGTGGCGAAAGCGTGTCTGCCGCGCCGGCCGGCGGAGCCGCTATAGCGGCCGGCACCGAGCGCGCGCAGGTCGATCTCGATCGCCAGCGAGTTGGTGGGAAGCGCGCAGCGGCCGCTCTGGCGAAGACCCGTACCGTCGGCGGTGAGGGTGTTGGTGATCTTGCAATAGAGCCGCTCCGGCGCCTCGCTCGTCTTCAGTTGCAACGTGCCGCGTCCGATCCAGTCGCCGACCAGTCGTTTCAGCAGCGCATCATCGGCGTGGGCGGCGCTCGCCACGCATATCAGCGCGAGCGCGATCGTCAGTCTTCGCATGCGAGCTCCTTGGCTGGGGCGAACATGGTGATAGCAGGTGCCGTGCGTCAGTGGGGACCGAAGATGATCTTGCTCGCGGTGAACGGCAGCCCGGTCTTCGGATCGGTGCGTTCGGCGGTGAGCTGATAGCCGCCGCCGGGCAGCACTTCGATGGTGGTGGTCGAGGTCGCCGGCTGGTGGGTCAGACGGTCGACGAACTGGGCCACCAGCACGATCCGATCGCCGGCGCCCGTGCCGGTGAGCGTCGCCGGGCCGTCGCTGCCAAGGGTCTGAAGCGAACCGTCGTACCGGCCGTCGCCGCGCGCGGTGATGAGACCGTGGACTGCCCCGGATTGGGTGGCAAGGGCGCAGCGCCCCTGCTGCTTGAGGGCGTTGCCGTCGGCGCTCAACACGTTGGTGATCTTGCAGTAGACCCGCTCGGGTTGGGCGGCCGCACTCTGGCGGATCAACCCGCGGCCGATCCAATCGCCGGCCAGGTGTGCCAGCAGCAGATCATTGGCGGCCGCCCCCGACCCGCTCGGCGCCAGATGCGGCAACGGCGGCGCTCCGGTGGTGGTCGGCGCCGGGGTCAGCGCCAGGGGCTGCCCCACGGCCGCCGGCGTCGCCGGCGAGACGTCTTCCGCCGCCCACGCCGGCACTGCCATGCCGACCACCACGACAATCGCGGCGAGCGTCCTCATGCCGGCACTTCTTCCGTCGCGGCCTTCGCCGTCGGATTGCGGTCGAACCAGCGGCGCGCCAATCCGGCCATCAACGCGGGAAGCACCACGACATCGCCAATAAGGGCAACCGCCAGGGTCAGGGCGGCGATGCGTCCGAAGAGCATGATGGTTGGCAAGCCGCTGGTGAGGGTGGTCGACATGCCGGCAACGATGATGAGGGTGGTGCCGGCGAGAACCGGGCCGATGCGCCGAGAGGTCTCGGCCAGCCGCTCGCGCAGCGGAGTCTCGCCGTCTCCGCACAACAGGAAGCGATTGAGGAAGTGGACCGAGCCGTCGACGGCGATGCCGAAGGCTACGGTTAGGGCAATCACGCTGGTGAATTGCATGCCGCTGCCGGTGAGGAAGAGAAAACTGCCGGTGGCGAGAATGGGCAGAAAGTTCGGCAGAAACGAGACGGCACCGATGACGATGCTGCGAAAAGCCACGGCGATCACAACCAGATTGGCGATCACCGACAGCGACAGGCTGAGTTTGAGGTTGCTGATCGTGCGCGCGCCTGCGCGCGCATTGATGACGGTGAAACCGGTGGTCTCGACATCGTCGCCGCCGGCTGCCTTGGCGGCATGGTCGATGGCTGCGACCAGCGCCTCGGTGACGCGGGTGGAGTGCTCGGCGATGCTCGCGGTAACCAGTGCCGCGCCGGTTGCGGCGACGAAGCGCGAGCGGGTGGCCGGGGACAGCTGGGAGAAGAGATCAGCGATGTGGGTCGCGCCGGCAGCGGCGTTGCCGTGGCCGAGCCACGCGGCGAGGCTCCATAGCGACAGCGGGGTCGAGACGCCAGCGACGGCGGCGACGGCGCGATGGACCGCGCCAATCCTGGCGATGGCTTCCGGCGAGGTCGGCTTGAGCCCGTGCAGGGGCACCACGATCTGGACCGGGAAGATGCCACCGAACTCCTTGTCGATGCGGCCGAGCGCGGCGTTGGCGGGGTTGTCGCGCGGCAAATGCTCGCGAATCGAATGCTGCGGCGGCACGGAGTAGTGCATGGCGCCGAGGACGAAGAAAAGGACGACGGCGATCAGGCTCAGGACGCGGGAGCGCTTCGCGGCGAAGTCGCCAACGACGCCGCACGGGCCGGCCAGCCAGGCGAGGAAGTTGGGCGTCGTGCCGGGGCGGTACTTCCAGCGGTGGCCGATGGCGAGAGTCAGCAGGGCGTGGGTGACGAGCACAATCACGGTGCTGCCGATGATGGCCAACGCGCCGGTCACGGCGAAACTGCGCACCATCAGGACCCGCGATATGAACAGCGAGCCGAAGGCAACCGCGGTAGTGATGGCGGCCAGCGCACAGGCGCCGCCCACTTCGCGCTGGGCAAGAATCTCGGCCTCCTTGACGCTCAGGCCGGCATCGCGGTGGCGCCGCCAGGCGAAGCACAGGTGAATGCCGTCGGCGTAGCCGAGGATCATGATCAGCGCCGGAATGACCGTCGTCATCACCGTCACCTTGACGCCGAGCAGCCCCATCAGGCCGAGCACGGTGAGGCCGGCGACGATTGCCGGAATCGCCGACAACGCCGCGGCGGTGAGCGAGCGGAATACCAGCAGCGCCATGACCAGCCCGACCAGCGAGCCGGCGAGGTTGAGCACGACCTGATCGCGTTTGAGGATGTCGACGATACCGGCGCGGATGGCGGGAAAGCCGGAGACGGTGGCCCTGACGTCGGTGCCGGCGAAAATGTCGCCGGTCATGCCTTCGATCGTTTGCTTGAGCGCGCGCGCCACCGACAGCGGCGCCTTCGGTTCCGACGGCGTGACGATGTAGACCATCGCCTTGCCGTCGGCCGACAGCAACTTGGCGCCCAGAATGGGGTGGGCGCGGATGCGTTGGATGAGTTGCGGCGTCAGCCCGCCGCTGGTGTCGTTGACCAGCAGGGGCGCGTCGCCGTTGGCGTCGGGCGGGTCGCGCAGGGCGAACAGCGAATAGACGGAGGCGACGCCGTCGGCCAGCTGCAGTTGGAACTGGAAATCCTGCAAGCGCCGGAGAATGGCGGGGTCGCCGAGATCGGGCGCCTCGACCAGAACGAGCGTCTCGTTTTCGGGGTCGACAAACTCGCGGGTGGTCGCCTGGTAGGCGAGATACGACTGCGACCGGCTGGCGAACACGTCGCGCAGGTCCTCGTCGAACGACAGCCGGGTGGCGCCCAAGGCAGCAAGGGCGAGCACGACGAAGAAGATGGCGGCGGCCGGACGCGGGCGCGCCAGGGCGAACCACGCGATCCGCTCAAGACCGAATCCGATTGATTTCATGCAGTCAACCGAGGCCCGACAATACGCGGCCGCAAGCGCCGGCGCAGCGACCGGCGCCGGTTTTGACGGCTCGACGGACGGCTGTCAAACTGACGGCTTGCCGCGCCCTATGTCGTGGTCCGCCGCAGGTTTCGCCGCCATGAAGGTCAGAGCCCACAAGTTCGCCGACGACGGCGACGTGCCCAACAACCCGCGCCTGCCGTTGATCGTCTACGCCGGCGCCGTCGACGCCGGCGGCGGCGACGCGGCGGCTGCGTTCGAGGCCCTGTTTGCTGCCAACGGATGGCGCGGCGGCTGGCGAAACGGCATCTATCCGTTTCATCACTACCACTCCACCGCCCACGAGGTGCTCGGTATCGCGCGCGGCGAGGCCGAGGTGCGATTCGGCGGCGAGGGCGGGGCGACCGTCACGGTCAAGGCGGGCGACGCGGTCCTCATCCCTGCCGGGGTCGGTCACAAGCGCCTGTCGGCGAGCCGCGACCTGCTGGTGGTCGGCGCCTATCCCGGCGGCGCGCGAGTCGATCTCAACCGGGAGGGCGCCGATGACAAGGACGCCATCCGGCGCCGCATCGCGGCGGTCGCCGTTCCGTCGGCTGATCCGGTCGCGGGGGCCGGCGGGCCCATGGTCGGGCTGTGGCAGCAGGCTTGAGGCGCCGGCGCGCCCAGGACATCGGCGATGTTCCCGCTCTCCGACGATAATCCGCGCGAGATCGTCCCGGTCGTCACCTGGGGCATCATCGCCGCGTGCGTTGTGGTGTTCCTGTGGCAGCTGTCGCTCGGGCAGGCCGGCACGGTCGCCGCCTACGCCTACGGGATGATCCCGGCCAGGCTTGCCGGCCTGCGCACTCTGCCGCCCGAGATCGTCACCGTCCCGGCGTGGCTGACCGTCTTCACCTCGCTGTTCATGCACGGCGGCTGGCTCCACCTCGGCGGCAACATGCTCTACCTGTGGATCTTCGGCGATAACGTCGAGGACTCGATGGGTCACGGCCGTTTCGCCGTCTTCTACCTCTTGTGCGGCGCGGCCGCGGCGTCCACCCAAGCCCTCGCTGACCCCGCCTCGACGATCCCGCTGATCGGGGCGAGCGGTGCCATTGCCGGCGTGCTCGGCGCGTATATCCTGCTCCACCCGCGCGCGACGGTGCGCACGCTCGTCTTCCTGATCATCTTCGTGACCATCGTCCGCATCCCGGCGATCATCCTGCTCGGGCTGTGGTTCCTGCTCCAGTTCGCCAACGCCGCGGCGACCCCGGTCGACCAGCCGGGGGTGGCGTTCTGGGCCCATGTCGGCGGCTTCATCGCCGGCATGGTGCTCATCCCGCTGTTCAAGAAACGCGGGGTCGGCCTCCTGCAGCCGCCGCGCTCGCGGGCGTTCGACATGGAGCCGCGGCGCGGACCGTGGGGCTAGC
>Ga0307436_1001109_pt1 | contig 12213 bp, 12 predicted proteins | sample SalMarWE160440MG_FD_202513 | JGI IMG/M metagenome (GOLD analysis project Ga0307436, IMG submission 202513) | Salt marsh sediment microbial communities from the Plum Island Ecosystem LTER, Massachusetts, United States - WE1604-40 | ecosystem: Environmental > Aquatic > Marine > Intertidal zone >...
GCTTTTCCACCTTGTCGGCGCCGAAGCGGGCGATCAGCGTCAGCCTTCCTGCCTCGTTGTCGGGATTGAGGGTGTCGATGAGGCGCAAAAGCTCGCTCGCTTCGAGGCTCGGGCCGCATTTGAGCCCGATCGGGTTCTGGATACCGCGGAAGAACTCCACATGCGCATGGTCGCTCTGGCGGGTGCGGTCACCGATCCACAGCATGTGGCCGGAGGTGGCGTACCAGTCGCCGGAGGTGGAATCGATGCGCGTCAGCGCCTGCTCGTAACCCAGAAGCAGGCCCTCGTGGCTGGTGAAGAAATCGGTGGTCTTGAGCTGCGGCACGGTGTCGGGGTTGATGCCGCAGGCGCGCATGAAGGCGAGCGCCTCGGTCAGGTGGTCGGCGAGGTTCTGGTAGCGCTCGGCGGCGGGCGAACCTTTCAGGAAACCGAGCGTCCACTTGTGCACGTGTTCGAGGTTGGCATAGCCACCCTGGGCGAAGGCGCGCAACAGGTTGAGCGTGGCCGCCGACTGCCGGTAGGCCATGACGAGTCGCGCCGGATCGGGCTCGCGCGCCTCGGGCGTGAAGGCAATGTCGTTGATGATGTCGCCGCGATAGCTCGGCAATTCCACCCCGTGCTGCGTCTCGGTGTCGGCCGAGCGCGGCTTGGCGAACTGGCCGGCGATGCGCCCCACCTTCACCACCGGCTGGCTGCCGGCATAGGTGAGGATGACCGCCATCTGCAAAAAGACGCGGAAGAAGTCGCGGATGTTGTCGGCCGAGTGCTCGGCAAAGCTTTCTGCACAATCGCCGCCCTGCAAGAGGAAACCGCGGCCTTCCGAGACGCGGGCGAGCTTGCGCTTCAGCTTGCGCGCCTCGCCGGCGAACACCAGTGGGGGAAAGCCGGAAAGCCTGGCCTCGACTTCGACGAGCTTTTCCTTGTCGCTGTAGTCCGGCACCTGCACGACGGGCAGGGACCTCCAGCTATCGGGTGACCAGGGACGCGTCATCATCTCGAACTCCTCGGGGCACCGCGCATCCACCGCCGGGCAGGCGCGAGGCAAAGTCGTCATCGGCAAATCCGGATATCCGGGGCAGCGAGCGGAACCTGAAGCATCATGGCCGGCCGGGCCGATCCGCTACCGCCTTGCCACACGCCGAAAAAAGCGCGACGCATGGCCCGCTTATACATGAGCCTTTCCGCCAGTGCCAGCCTGACGCGGCATCAGGGAAAGCCGACGTTAACCCCGATGCGCTAGGCTTCGAGCATAAGAACAATCACCGGCATCGATAGAGATCTCATGGACTCACTTCGCATCACCCTCGAGTCCCTCCATCTGGGAGGGGTCCAGTACCTTCTGGCAAACGGTCATCCCCCGGTCTACCTGCAACTTGCCGCGGCCAACGCGATCGTCTTTGGCTTGTGGCTGGTGCGCCGGATGCGCGGCAGCCATCACCAGCCGGGCGCTGGCGGCCACATCTTCACCATCCTGCTGCTCGCCGCCAATATCGGCATCGTCATGCACGGCCAGGTCGGCGCCTGAGGCCCGTTTCATCGGGCTTGCCTGACGGACCCGTCATCAGGCACAGTCCCGATCGTCATGCACCTGCCGGAACCCTCATTGACCATCGGCATCGAGGAGGAATATCTCCTCGTCGACCTCGCGAGCCGCGACCTCGTGACCGAGGCACCGCCGGGCCTACTCGCCGAGTGCGAGAGCGAGCTCAAGTCGCAGGTGAGCCCGGAATTCCTGCAATGCCAGATCGAGGTGGGGACCGGCGTATGCAAAAACCTCGATGAGGCGCGCGCCGATCTCACCAACCTGAGGCGCACCATCGCCAAAGTGGCCGAACCCCACGGGCTTGCGCCCATTGCTGCCTCCACTCATCCCTTCGCCCAGTGGGCCCAGCAGCGCTACACCGAAAAGGAGCGCTACACCACCTTGGCGCGCGAGATGCAAAGCGTGGCGCGGCGCATGCTGATCTGCGGCATGCACGTGCACGTGGCCGTCGAGGACCCCGATCTCAGGATCGATCTGTTCAACCAGGCGAGCTACTTCCTGCCGCACCTGCTGGCCCTGTCGTCCTCCTCGCCCTATTGGCAGGGCCGAGACACGGGTCTCAAGTCCTACCGCCTCACCATCTTCGACAACCTGCCGCGCACCGGCCTGCCACCCGTCTTTTCCAGCTATGGCGAATATGAGCGGGTGGTGCGCACCCTGGTCGACAACGCCATCATCGAGGACACCACCAAGATCTGGTGGGACCTGCGCCCCTCGGCGCGCTTTCCCACCCTGGAGATGCGCATCTGCGACGTCCCCAGCCGGGTTGAGGACACCATTACGCTCGCCGCGCTTTATCGCTGCACCCTGCGTTTCCTCTATCGCCTCAGGCGCGACAACCAGCGCTGGCGCCAGTACGACCGCTTTCTCATCAACGAGAACCGCTGGCGCGCCCAGCGCTACGGCACCGCCGAGGGCATGCTCGATTTCGGCCGCGGCGAGCTGGTGCCATATGCCGGCCTGCTGGAGGAATGGCTGGCGCTCCTGCACGACGACGCCGAAGCGCTGGGATGCCTTGCCGAGGTCGAGGCCGCGCGCACCATCCTCGAGCGCGGCACCAGCGCCGACCGTCAGCGCGAGACCTACGAGAAATGCATAAAGGCCGGCTGCACCCACGATGAGGCGCTGCAGTCGGTGGTCGACCGGCTCATCGCGGAAACGGTGATGGATACCTGAAGGGGGCCGCAGCCTCAGCCGTCGGTCTTCGCGCGGGTCTCGACATAGCGCTTGAGTGCGGCTTCGGCATTGGCGTAGGGCTCCTGCCGCTCCACCGACCAGTAGCGCAGGTCCTCCAGCCGTATGGGCGCGCCCGTGACCGCACAACGCACGAAATCACCCTGCGCGATCACCTGATAATCGGCGTCGAGGTATTTCAACTTGGCCTCGCCGGCGTTGTGAAGTCCGAGGTCGTAGCGGTTCATCATTCTCACTTAGCGCATTTGAGCGCCAGCGCAAAGGCCGTGGGGCATTATGCCGGCGACCTTTGGGTGTGATCTGTCGAGGTCCCGCTGTCATGCCAGCGGAAGCTGGCATCCATTGGTGCCTCCACACGGGCAACCGCCAATGGATTCCTGCTTGCGCAGGAATGACGCGGGATAGGCCGCATCAGCGGCCGACGCCGAGAACCCGCGTGAGCCTTGCGCGCAGCTCGTCCGCGGCCGGGCGGGCCGCCTCGATGATCTCGTCAACGCGGAAGAACTCCAGCACCCGGAAACGGTCGACCTCGGGCACAATGAGGATGTCGGGGGCATCCTTTTCGAGCATCAGGGCGGTGATCGCCTTCTGCATGATCTGCGAGGCGCCGAAGGCGAGGTCGGCATTGCTGGGCCCGCGGCGCCCGCGCTCCTGCGGTCCGCCCGTGACGTCGACGGCGACCACGATGTCGTTTCCGGCCCGCACCTGATCGAAGGGTAATGGATTGGTGATGCCGCCGTCGATCATCACCCGGCCGTCCATGCGCGGGGCGGCGATGAAGCCGGGCAAGGCGATCGAAGAAGCGACCGCGGCGATGAGCGGGCCCTCCTCGATCACCGTGGCGCGCCGGGCAAAGAAGTCGGTCGCCACCACCTTGAAGGGGATGACGGTGTCCTCCACCCGTTCCGCCACGCCGTCAGGCAGCACCAGCCGGGTGAGTGTCTCGCCGCCGATCTGCACCGAGCCGATATACTTGACATCGATGAGCCTGGACAGCGTGCCGCGGCCACGGCCGAAGAGATGGCGGGCAAAGTCCACCCGGTTGGAGAGCACCTGCTCGGCATGGGCGCGGATCTCGGCGGCCGGTACGCCCGAGGCATACGCGGCCCCGATGAGCGCACCAGCGGACGTGCCGGCGATCACCGCCGGTTTCACGCCGAGCTCGTCAAAGACCTCCAGCATGGCGATGTGGGCGAGCCCGCGCGCACCACCGCCGCCCAGCGCCAAGCCTATGCGCGGAGCCTTCGCCATCGCTCATGCCCCGGCCCGGCGGGCGTAGGACCAGGCCACCTCGGCCACCGGCCGCACCTGCCCGGCGATTTGCGCCGCATTGGGATTGGCGGCGGTGCCGTCGCGCACCCGCCCGACGATGCCCTGATAGATCGCCGCCATGCGGAAGAAATTGTAGGCGAGATAGCAATCGAGATCGGCGATGCCGGGAAGGCCGCGCCGGGTGCAATAGGCCGCGACATAGTCCTCGATACGCGGCAGGCCGGGCAGGTCCTCGTGCCCCACCAGGGTGCCGACACCGGCGCCGGTCTTCGAGGGTGGCATACGCCATTGCATCAGGTGATAGGTGAAGTCGGCGATGGGGTCGCCGAGAGTGGAGAGCTCCCAGTCGAGCACCGCCAGGATACGCGGCTCACTGGCATGAACGATGCAGTTGTCGAGGCGGAAATCGCCATGCACGATGGCGCCTTGCGCCGATTGCGGCGCCGCACCAGGCAAAAAATCCATCAGCCGGTCCATCTCGGCGATCTTTTCCGTCTCGGATGCCCGGTACTGCTCGGACCAGCGGCGGATCTGGCGCGCCACATAGCCTTCCGCCTTGCCGAAGCCGGCGAGCCCGGCCGTAGCCGGATCGATGCAGTGGAGGGTGGCGATGGTGGCGTTCAATGCATCGAAGATGGCGGCGCGCTCTGAGCCCTCCACGTCCGGCACATAAGGCTCCCAGATCACCCGGCCGGTGACAAAATCCATCACGTAAAAGGCCGTGCCGATAACGCCTGAGTCCTCGCACAGGAGATGCGGGCGGGCGACGGGGAAGGAAAGCGCATGGAGCGCTGAGATCACCTGGTATTCGCGCTCGACCGCATGGGCCGACGGCAAAAGCTTGCCCGGCGGCTTGCGCCTGAGGACGTAGGCGCCCGAGGATGCTGTGAGCTTGTAGGTGGGGTTGGATTGGCCGCCCTTGAACTGGGCGACCTCCAGAGGGCCCGCAAAACCGTCCATGTGTGCCGAGAGCCACGCCTCCAGCCGGCGGGCGTCGATCTCCTGGCCGGGCCGCATCGCGCCGGTCCCTGAGAATGTGCGCTGGCGGTCGACCGGCTCGGACATGCATCAACCCCCGAGGAAGCGGGCCAGCAGCCGGGCGGTCTCCTCGGGCGCTTCCTCAGGCAGAAAATGGCCGCCCGCGACCGCTTCACCCTGCAGCCGGTCGCACCACTTGGCCCAGTGATCGAGGGGGCTCTTCTTGCCCTTGCCGGGCAGCCCCTTTTCGCCCCACAGCACCTGAAGCGGGCAATTGATCTTGGTTCCGGCGGCGATATCGGCCTCGTCCAGCTGGCGGTCGATGGTGGCGCCGGCCCGGTAGTCGTTGCACGCCGCCTCGATGCGTTCGGGTGCTGCGAAGTTGAGCCGGTAGTGCGCCAGCGCGTGCTCATCGAAGGCGGTGAGGTCGCGACTCCCGGTCCAGCTCGCCAGCGTCCAGTCGAGATAATAGACCGGATGGCCGCCGATCAGCGTCTCGGGCAGCGGAGCGGGCTGCGCCAGGAACGGCCAGTGATAGGTCTTGTTGGCCTCATCGGCATCGAAAATGCGCCACTGGTCGCCGGTGGAGATGATGTCGAGAAGGCAAAGCTTTGTGACGCACTCGGGATGATCGAGCGCCAGGCGATAGGCCACGCGCCCGCCGCGGTCATGACCGGCCAGCAGAAACTGCTGATGACCCAGCTTTTCCATTACCTTGACGACGTCTCGCGCCATGGCGCGCTTGGAATAAGGCGCATTGTCGGGCGTGTTGCGCGGGGTGGAGGAGAGTCCGTAACCGCGCAGGTCCGGCAGAACCAGGGTGAACTTTTGCGCCAAAGCCGGCGCCACCTTGTGCCACATGTGATGGCTCTGGGGGAAACCGTGCAGCATGACGAGCGGCGGACCGTCGCCGCCGCTGCGCAGATAGATGTCGGCGCCCTCGCCCGTCATCACCCGCTGGCTGAAGCCGGGGAACAGATCCTCGCTCATGTCGCCTTCTCCCGCGCAATCGCCCGCCAGCCGATGTCGCGCCGGCAAAAGCCCTCAGGCCAGTCGATGAGATCGACCGCAGCATAGGCTCTCGTGGCCGCCTCCGCCACCGTCGTCCCCAGCGCCGTCACGTTGAGCACCCGCCCACCATTGGCGAGGATGCGCCCGTTGTCGCTCTTGGTGCCGGCATGAAAGATCTCCACTCCGTCGAGCGCCGCCGCCTCATCAAGCCCCTTGATCTCGGAACCCTTGACCACCGCGCCCGGATAACCCTTGGCCGCCATCACCACGGTGAGCGCGGCTTCCGGCCACCAGCGCACCGACATCTTATCGAGCGTACCGTCCACAGACGCCAGCATCAGGGCGACGATGTCGTCTTTCAGGCGCATCATCAGCACCTGGCATTCGGGATCGCCGAAGCGGACATTGTACTCGATGAGTTTCGGCCCCTCGGCCGTAATCATCAGCCCGGCATAGAGCACGCCCTTGTACGGCGTACCGGCCGCGGCCATGGCTTCCACCGTGGGGCCGATGATGCGCGCCATCACCTCATCCGTCAGCGCCTCGCTCATCACCGGGGCGGGCGAATAGGCGCCCATGCCGCCGGTATTGGGACCCTGGTCGCCCTCGCCCACCCGCTTGTGGTCCTGGGCGGTGGCAAGCGGCAGGGCCGTCTTGCCGTCGACGAGGGCGAAGAAGGAGGCTTCTTCGCCTTCCAGATAGTCTTCGATCACCACTTCGGCCCCGGCAGCGCCGAAGCGGCCGGCAAAAATCTCCTCCACCGCCCCTGCCGCCTCGGCGCGGGTCATGGCGACAGTGACCCCTTTGCCGGCGGCAAGCCCGTCGGCCTTCACCACCACGGGAACGGGGATGGAGCCGAGATGGTCGATTGCCGCGCGGGCGTCGCTGAAGCGCTTGAAGCCGGCTTGGGCAATGCCGGCCTTGGCACAGAGATCGCGGGTAAAGCCTTTCGAGCCTTCCAGCCGCGCTGCCGCCGCCATCGGGCCAAAAGCCTTGAGGCCGGCCTCGTCGAGAGCATCGACAAGTCCGGCGACCAGTGGCGCCTCCGGCCCCACCACGACGAAGCCGACGTCGTGGCCGCGGCAAAAGGCGATGATGGCCGCATGGTCGTTCGTATCGAGGCCAACCAGTTCGGCCACCCGGGCGATGCCGGCATTGCCGGGGGCGCAATAGAGTTTTTCGGTGAGCGGGCTCGCCGCCATCGCCCAGGCAAGGGCGTGCTCGCGGCCGCCCGACCCGATCAGCAGGATGTTCATTGCGTCCTTCCCGTCCTGGGTGCAGCCATTGTCTGAAAAACCTCAAGGCTTAGGATAACGGCTTGGCGGCGGAATGCAGACCGTGATTCCGCCATATAGCCCCTAACACGCGAATTCGAGGCCCCATGTCCACCGGCTCTGTGCCCTTCGACCCCGAAACCGGCGAGATCGTCGAGGAAGGCGATGCGTCCAACCTGGCCGAGCTCACGGTCAGTGAGCTGTCGCAGTCGATCAAGCGCTCGCTCGAGGACACTTTTGGCTATGTGCGCGTGCGCGGCGAGGTCGGGCGGGTGTCGCGGCCGGGTTCGGGGCATGTCTATCTCGACCTCAAGGACGACAAGGCGGTGCTCGCCGCCGTGATCTGGCGGGGCGTCGCCGGCCGCTTGCGCTTCTTTCCCGAGCAGGGCATGGAGGTGGTGGTGTCGGGCCGCATCACCACCTTTCCCGGCCAGTCAAAGTACCAGATCGTCATCGAGACACTGGAGCCGGCGGGCGAAGGTGCTCTCATGGCGCTCCTGGAAGAGCGCAAGAAGAAGCTCGCTGCCGAGGGCCTTTTTGACGAGGCGAAGAAAAAGCCCCTGCCCTTCCTGCCCGCCGTGATCGGCGTCGTGACGTCACCCACAGGAGCGGTGATCCGCGACATCCTGCACCGCCTCGCCGACCGCTTTCCTCGCCATGTGCTGGTGTGGCCGGTGAGAGTCCAAGGAGAATCCTGCGCCGCCGAAGTGGCCGCCGGCATCGCCGGCTTCAACGCGCTGGAAGAAGGCGGCCCCATCCCCCGTCCCGATCTCCTCATCGTGGCGCGCGGCGGCGGCTCGCTGGAGGACCTGTGGGGGTTCAACGAAGAGATCGTGGTCAGGGCGGCGGCGGCAAGCGACATCCCGCTCATCTCGGCGGTGGGCCACGAGACCGACTGGACCCTGATCGATTATGCCGCCGACTGGCGCGCGCCCACCCCTACGGCCGCGGCCGAGCGCGCCGTACCGGTGAGATCAGAGCTTGCCGCCCAGCTTTCCGACCTCGCCGCGCGCAACGCCCGCGGGCTGTCGCGCGCCATGAGCGAGCGGCACAACCGACTTACCGCCGCCGCGCGGGGCCTGCCGCGGCCCGACGACATCCTGGCCCTCGCCCGCCAGCGCCTCGATGGGGCCGCCGGACGGTTGATGCAAGGCCTCAAGGTCAGCGTTGAGACGCGCCGCACCCGCCTTGCCGATGTGCGCGGCAGGCTGTCCATACGCCCAATCCAGAAACAGATTGTTCAATACCGCCTTGACCTTGCACGCGATGGACAAAATACGCGGCGCGCCATCGCCCGCTTCCTCACCGACCGCGACAGCCGACTTGGGGCAGCGGCGAGCCTGTTGCGTTCGATATCCTATCAGTCGGTGCTGGCGCGCGGCTATGCGGTGGTGCGCGGGCCCGATGACCGCCCCGTCACCTCGGCAGCAGCGGCGCTGCCGGGCATGGCCGTGGCGCTCGAATTTGCCGACGGGCGCGCCGCAGCCCATGTCGACGACGATGCCCCGGTGAAGCGCAGCGGCAAGCCGCAAAAAGGCGGCGGCAGCGATCAGGGCTCGCTATTCTGACCCACCGTCACCAGCCCGGTCATGCGGTCCATCATCGCCGGCCAGTTGAGGAGCTCCAGTCGTCCGTCAAGGTGCTCGACCAGCGCCGAGCAGCTTTCCACCCAGTCGCCGTCATTGCAGTAGTGGATGCCGTCGACGGTGCGCATCTGCGGGGTGTGGATGTGGCCGCAGATGACCCCGTCGACGTCTCGTTTGCGCGCCTCGTGCACCACCGCCGTCTCGAAACTGGAGATGTATTCCACCGCCCGCTTTACTTTCCGTTTGAGTGCCGCCGGCAATGACCAGTAGGGCATGTTAAGGCGGCGGCGCAGCCGGTTGAGCACCTGGCTGATCGACATCGCCACCTCACAGGCCTGGTTGCCCAGAAGCGCCAGCCAGCGGGCATTCTGCACCACCCCGTCGAACTCGTCGCCATGCAGGACGAGGTAGCGCCTTCCGTCGGCCATGGTGTGCACGGCATCCTGCACCACGCTGACGCGGCCGAAATGCTGACCGGAAAAATCGCGGAAATTCTCGTCGTGGTTGCCGGAGATATAGACGACGCGAGTCCCTCTTCGCGCCTTGCGCAACAGCTTTTGCACCACGTCGTTATGGAGCTGGTGCCACATCCAGGTCTTCTTCAGCGCCTAGTTGTCGATGATGTCGCCCACCAGATAAAGCGTCTCCGACTGGGTGAGGCGGAGGAAGTCGAGCAACAGTTCGGCCTGCGCCCGGCGGGTGCCGAGATGGACATCGGAGATCCAGATGGTGCGGTAGCGGAATGGCGGCGAAACAGCGACGTTCATGCCGCCTCCGCCGGCAACAGCGGCAACCGCACGCCGGCGGCGGTCAGCACCAGCTCCCAGGCATAGCCGCGGTAAAGCGGGGTGAAGGCAAGGCTGCCGCCCTTGTCCAGCGAAAGGCGGTAGAGCTCGCGATGCAGATCGCCGCGCGGGCTGACATGGAAGCGGGCGAGAAAGCCGAACAGCGCCTGCCGGAACGCGCTTGGCAGCCCTTCCTGCTGGCCGAAGTCGACGAGCATCAGCCGGCCCCCCGGCGCCAGCAGGCTTGCGGCATGGCCGAGGCTCTTCTGCCAGTCGGGGATCATCGAGATGGCATAGGAGAAGAAGATGCGATCGAAGCGGGCAACGCCGAACAGGGCCTCAGGGTCGAAGTCGGCCGCATCGCCGGCCGCGACGCGGATGCGCGGCGTGAGGCCCTGCCGGGCGATGTCGCTTTTCGCCCGCGCCAGCATGGCCGAGGAGATGTCGATGCCGTAAAGGCGGGCGCCGGGATGGCGCCTGGCCGCACGGATGAGATTGCGCCCGGTGCCGTAGCCGATCTCCAGCACGCTATCGCCGGTCGCCACATTGAGCCGCTCGATCAGCCGGTCGCGACCGATGAGGAAATATTTGCGCGTGAGGTTGTAGATGGCCTGCTGGCGGCCATACACCTGGTCCATCAGATCGGCGTGGGGCGTGTTCGCCATGGCCCTTTCAGCCCTCGAAGCAGTAGAGATGGAAGCCGCCGTAGACGGCCGAGCGATCGCGCGCGTGCAGCGCGCGCGAGCGCTTCTCTTCGTAGCTGAAGCGAGAAAGCAGCGTATCGGGCACCCGGCCCGGCAGGATCGACGGCTCGCCGGCGGTGCGAAAGATCACCCGCGCGCCGGGCGGGTCTCCTCGGGATGAAGCGCGAATCACGCCTCTTTTCTTCCCAAGGAGCTAACCCGGCGACATAACGGCTGCATGACAGCCGCCGGCGCTGCTCAATCTTGGTTAAGGATAGGTTCCGAGCGATATGCCCTTGGCTTGGAGCCCGCCCTGCACCTTGGCGGTCCCGTCGGCTGGCTCTATAGTGGCACCAGCGATCCGGCGAACTGGCTCTATCGAGGGCAACGCGAATGCGCGACTGGCTGATGCACATCCGGCGCGGCGAATACGCAAGCCTGCAGTCGCAGATCCGCCAGGCACTGGTTTCGGCCATCCTCGACGGCGCTCTGGGGCGCGACGAGCCGGTGCCCTCCAGCCGCAAGATGGCCAAGATCCTGGGGGTGTCGCGCAACACCGTGGTGATCGCCTATCAGGGCCTCATCGACGACGGCTATCTGACGGCGCGCGAGCGCTCGGGCTATTACGTCAGCGACAAGGCGCTGGCGGGCGCCGTGCCGCCGCCGCAGCCGCCGCACCCTCACTCCGACGAGATGCCCGGACGGAGCTGGCTGGCGCGGCTCAACCTGGTGCCCAGCCGGCAGGAGAACATCTCCAAGCCGCTCGACTGGCAGTCCTACGCCTACCCTTTCATCTACGGCCAGGTGGATCACACCCTGTTTCCGCTGGCGGAATGGCGTGACTGCGCCCGCCAGGCGCTCGGCCGGCGCTGGCTGGGGGCGTGGACCAACGACACCTGGGCCCATGACGACCCGCTGCTGGTGGAGCAGATCCGCCGCCGCATCCTGCCGCGCCGCGGCATCATTGCCTCCGACGACGAGATCCTGGTGACGCTGGGGGCTCAGAACGCGCTTTATCTCGCCGCCAGCCTGCTGGTGGGCCCTGGCACGCGCACAGTGATGGAAGAGCCGGGCTTTCCCGATATGCGCAACATCTTTTCGCTGATGACCGGTGCCGTGGCCTTGAGCCCCGTCGATGCCGAGGGCCTGGTGCCCGGCAGCGCCCTTGAGCGCGCCGATGTCATTTACGTCACTCCCAGCCACCAGTTCCCGACCACCGTCACCATGCCGCTGGAGCGCCGACTCGCCCTCCTCGACAAGGCGAACGCCCACGACTTTCTTATCATCGAGGACGATTACGAGTTCGAGACCAATTACGTCAACGAACCCTGCCCGGCGCTCAAGTCGCTCGATGATCATGACCGCGTCATCTATATCGGCTCGTTGTCGAAGACGCTGTTTCCGGGCCTCAGGCTGGGCTTCATGGTGGCACCGAAACCGTTCATCGACGAGGCGCGCGCCCTGCGTCGGCTGATGGTGCGCCACGCCCCCAACAACAACCAGCGCACTGCAGCGCTATTCTTGTCGCTCGGCCACCACGACACCCTGATCCGCCGCCTCAACCGCGCCTACCGCGGACGCTGGGAGGCGATGGGGAGAGCCCTCAACCGCCATCTGCCGCAGTCGTCGCAGAATCCCACCTTCGGCGGCACCAGCTTTTGGGTGAAGGGTCCCGACAGGCTCGACAGCGAGGTTCTGGCCGAAGCGGGGCGCGCAAAGGGTGTGTTGATCGAGCCGGGCCGGGTGCATTTCGGCGGCAAGGAGCGCCCGCGCAACTTCTTCCGCCTCGGCTTTTCCTCGATTGCCGAGGACAGGATCGAGCCTGGCATCGAGCTTCTGGCAAGCCTTATCGGCAAGGAGGCGGGCCGGGCGGCGTAAGGGGTCATG
>Ga0307436_1001111_pt1 | contig 12212 bp, 14 predicted proteins | sample SalMarWE160440MG_FD_202513 | JGI IMG/M metagenome (GOLD analysis project Ga0307436, IMG submission 202513) | Salt marsh sediment microbial communities from the Plum Island Ecosystem LTER, Massachusetts, United States - WE1604-40 | ecosystem: Environmental > Aquatic > Marine > Intertidal zone >...
TATTTTTGTGGTCGGCTCTTCCGCAATAACTGTCATGGAAGTCAAGCGTCCATGAGAGAATGACTTGAAGGGGGCAGCTTGGTAGGATACGCCACCGATGCGGGAATGGTTATACCTATTAGGTCCTGTCGCGATCGTCTTTTATTTTCTGGTGTTTCCGCACCAGTTCGACGGATTTATGACCTGGGCGGCACGCGTTTTCTACTAGGGTCTCCACCCAGATAAATGATTGAATATTTTGGACGAACATGATTCAACATGCGCGGAGGTGGATCATGCGATTTGACCTGAGCGATGAAAAATAGGCTCTGCGCGAAGTGCGTTTTCGACCGGTTGGCGGCAAAATCGCGCGACAGTCTGTACCTGATGGACAGCACTGTTGTGAAAGCTCACCGCGCTGAGCAGCCCTCATTTAGTGGCCCACGCGGAATGTCAGTTTAGTGCTAGCGGTCGCGCCAGCGTGGCCGGCTGAGCCGGTCGACGTAGCGAAGCTGGCTACGCGGTGAAGGCCGGCACGAAGGCGTCCGGTGCAAATGGCTTGTAGGGCCGATCGCACTTTACAAAGTAACCCGCAGCCTTGGTCTAGCGAATGGCCAGAACAAAAACCATAAAGTTATACCAGAACGCGGATATATCGACCCACCGCACAGTCGTCAGCCGCAAAGAACTGTTGAAAAATTCATGTGGCGTCTCAATGGGATGCTGCCTTCATGGGTGAGTACAGCGGAAGTGGCGGATAATCAACCTTTCCGCAGTTTGGTATTATTTATAACTTTTGCAGAAACTGCGGCCTATTCTTCCAAAGCGCCGCGCATCGAGACATGCTAATCTAGTAATTCCGGCAACAATGTAATGAGGTTGTGATTGGCCTTTTCAGCAAGAGCACCAAAAGCTAATTCAAAACTCCTCATCAAGCTCGAGCGCCAGATTGGTGTTGCAGATCGCATTCATGGCTGCTCACGCCGCCTCAGTACCGCCATAAGAATCCAGAGTGCCGCAACAATGGCCCAAAATGTGGCGCTCAGAATCCGAAACGCAATGATCAAATCGTCTAGAATTGTTGGCCAAAAAGTGACAGTTTCGATAGCATTCTGCAGACGCGCGATTTTATGGGTCACCGCAGCAGTATCATGGCTGTCACCATTCAGAGGGCGCCAATACGACACGCACGCAAACAAAGCAGAGCGACTTCGATGAGACGCACGATCAAGCCGGTTGATCGGCCGACCAGAATTGCAAGCAAGCTTGAAATCTTTTTAATTTCGGGTTTCTTCAGCTTGCTTATTAGTTCTGCAATCATAATTGCAATGCTGTTCATCCAAGTAAAAAATTTGAAAGTAGAAATTAGCCAAATACAGCGGACGACAATGGCACGTCTCGACCGGGTTGAGAAAGTTGCCGAGCAGCGAATCTTCGTTAAAGAACCGGCGATATCTGAGACTCAGCCAAAGCATGTTCCGTTTGCATTAAGCGAGGCCGACCGGAAGCTTATTCGTCAATTTATCAAGACTCTCCCGTCAAAACCGGGGGCGCAACAGAAAATACATATAGGCGACAAGATTTCAGGTATGCCTTTGGTCCCCGTACCCGAATCGTTGGTTGCGCGACTGCCAAAGCTGCGCGGGGCACGCTTCTCAATCGACCAAAACGGGGCGATCGTCATTATCGGTGAAGGAAGTAGCCACGCCGATGCGGTGATTGCGCCTAATTGAATAGTTCGCCAGCGCCTTCCTCCTGTGGGATTTCTTGTGATTCGCAAGGCGAGACTTTGGCTATTTTATATTTTTAATTCGTCTCTTATCTGCATCGCATAGCCCACAATTTTGGTCTAGGCGATCGCCATTGTTTGAAGTGGACCCTAGCTAAAGTTCTTTCAGCGGTGTCCGTATTGTAAGCTTCCGCCGAAGGCCGCCTTGTCAGGTTGAGGGGTGGCGTTGAGAACTGTGCGTATGGACAGGCATACGCACAGTGAAGATGTTGAGCGACTTGAGGTGGTTGAGACGGGCCGGCGCCGTCGCTGGACCGAGGATGAGAAGCTCAAGATCGTGCTTGAGAGCTTGCAAGCGCCACGCCGAGTCTCGGCGACAGCGCGGCGACATGGCATTTCGCGCTCGCAGCTGCTGCAATGGCGGCGAGCATTTCGAGCCGAACGAGCGGGCACTGCTGAACCACAAACCGGCTTCGTACCGGCCGTGGTCGTCCCGGAGTCGGAGCCGCGCGTGACGCCGCCAGCTACCTCGGCTGGCGGTGGGGCGATCGAGATTGAGTTTGCCAGCGGGGCCCGGATGCGGATCACGGGGGCGGTAGATGCGGCAATGTTGGCGGCCGCCGTCGCCGCGCTGTCGGGTGGACGTCCACGATGATGCCGTTGCCGACGGGCGTCCGGGTGTGGCTTGCGACCGGCTTCACTGATATGCGGAAGGGCTTCCCGTCATTAGCCTTGCAGGTGCAGGAGATTCTGCATCGTGACCCGCTCAGCGGTCATCTGTTCTGCTTTCGTGGGCGGCGCGGCAATCTGTTGAAGGTGATCTGGCATGACGGCCAGGGCGCCTGCCTGTTCACCAAGCGCCTGGAACGGGGCCGATTTTTGTGGCCGAGCCCGGCCGACGGTGTGGTGGCGATTTCGCCGGCGCAACTCGGTTACTTGTTGTCCGGCATTGATTGGAGGCAGCCACGAGAGACGTGGCGCCCGACATCGGTCGGATGAAGTTTTTGGCTTGCCAACGTTACTGGATGTGATTCCATCGTCGGCGTGACCGCCCCTGAATCGCTCCCCGCCGATCTTGCTGCCGCGCATGCGCTCATCCTTGCCGAGCGTGCCGCGCGCCTGGAAGCGGAGGCGGTTGCGGCGAGTGCCCAAGCCGAAGCGGCGAACGCGAAGGCGGACCTGTCGAACACCGAAGCGCTGATCACCTACTACAAGCTGGAGATCGAGAAGCTGCGCCGGCAGTTGTATGGCCACCGCTCGGAGCGCAAGACGCGGCTGCTGGAGCAGATGGAGCTTCAGCTCGAAGAGCTGGAAGCGGCGGCAACCGAGGACGAACTGACGGCCGCGCAGGCGGCGGCGCGGACGCAGACGGTGCCCGCTTTCCAGCGCCGGCGACCGTCCCGCAAGCCGTTCCCCGATGACCTGCCGCGCGAGCGCGTGGTCATCCCGGCGCCGGAGAGCTGCCCCTGCTGCGGTTCGACCAAGCTGTCGAAGCTGGGCGAGGACATCACCGAGACGCTGGAGGCGGTCCCGCGGCGCTGGAAGGTGATCCAGACGGTGCGCGAGAAGTTCTCCTGCCGGGACTGCGAGACGATCACGCAGCCGCCGGCGCCCTTCCATGTCACGCCGCGCGGCTTTGCCGGGCCGAACCTGCTGGCGATGATCCTGTTCGAGAAGTTCGCCCAGCATCAGCCGCTGAACCGGCAGAGCGAGCGTTATCGGCGCGAAGGCATCGATCTGAGTGTGTCGACCCTGGCCGACCAGGTGGGCGCCTGTACGGCCGTCCTGGCGCCGCTGCATGCCCTGATCGAGGCGCATGTGCTCTCCGCCGAGCGACTGCACGGCGATGACACGACGGTGCCGATCCTGGCAAAGGCCAAGACGGTCACCGGGCACATCTGGACCTATGTGCGGGATGACCGGCCGTTCGGCGGTCCGGCGCCGCCGGCGGCGCTCTATTACGCCTCGCGCGACCGCCGGCATGAGCATCCTGCACGGCACCTTCATAGCTTCACCGGCATCCTGCAGGCGGACGCCTACAGCGGCTACAACGAGCTGTATGACCCGTTGCGTCCGCAAGGAGCGATCACGCCGGCACTGTGTTGGGCCCATGCCAGGAGGCAGTTCTTCGAGCTGGCCGACATTGCGGCCAATGCGCGGCGTGGCAAGAACGCAGCAGCAATCTCGCCGATTGCGCTGGAGGCGGTCAAGCGTATCGACGCCCTGTTCGACATCGAGCGCGGCATCAACGGCCAGAGCGCCGAAGAGCGGTTGCGGATTCGCCAAGAACAGAGTGCGCCTTTGCTGACGGCGTTGGAGGCATGGCTGCACGAACAGCGCTCCCGCCTGTCGAACTCATCGTCTGTCGCCAAGCCGATCGACTACATGCTGCGCCGCTGGGACCGCTTTACCCGCTTCATCGACGATGGCCGAATCTGCCTCACAAACAATGCGGCGGAACGAGCGCTGCGCGGCTTTGCCCTGGGCCGGAAGTCTTGGCTCTTCGCCGGTTCCGAACGCGGCGCCGATCGGGCGGCAGCCATGACGACTTTGATCACGACGGCCAAGCTCAACGACGTCGATCCGCAAGCCTGGCTGGCAGACGTACTCGCGCGCATTGCCGAGATTCCGCAGGCTCGACTTCCCGAACTGCTACCGTGGAACTGGAAGGCAACGAACCTGCAAGCGGCCGCTTAAGTTATGGCGGCTATCAGCCACGTCTTCACGATCAGGCGCGCCGCTCAAATCCTCGGCCGCGACGAAGAGCTCCTTTGGGACTTGGCGGACCAGCTCGAAACAGAAGACGGCAAGCTATGGGTTTACGATCTCGATCAGGTCGAGACGCTCGCCTTCACCAGCGAAGGCATTGAAGCGCTCCGAGAAATCATCAGCGACCAGATAGATCGTGCGGGCTGACATCGCCCAATAGCAAGCCTCTCCGCGGTACTCAGCGTATGCTTACTCCGTATCTACGTTTAACCCATAGTGTCGATATCCTTTTCGAACAGGCATCACAGAACGATAATTGCGATTCCGCATTTAATTCCGATTTTTACCCCGTTTTGACTATGGCGCCGGCATTTATTGACGAGGGCGGCGGCGGCCCTGAGGTTCGCCTGCGGAGATTGTCGTACGACCAAACGATGTACTTATTTGGTTAAACATAGCAAAATTGCTTAGGACGCCCTTAACGCCGGTCAATGTTAAATAAAGCCGGCGGCCCCTTGCGATAGGTGAAAAGTAGGTGCGCCGACCTCTAGGAAAATCTTAGATGATCGAAGTGTCGAGCTCGTCATGGACGACCAGGTGATCTTTAAGCGGTTGATTGCCGAACTCGAACGCTCCCCTCGAGGACCGAAGACGGAACAGGTAGGCACAACCGCCCAACAAGATACGGCATCTACAGCGGCCGATCAACACTTGATCGATCCGCATGCAAAAGTGATTAAGTTAGCAACTACAAAAGAGAGCGCCGACGAGTGGTCGACTGCCGAGGTTGAACATTTCGTTCGGCTGCCGGATACGGATCAGGAAGACATTGGCTTCCAACACAATATGGAATCGACGACCGATCTACCCACCAGCGGTCTGCCTACAAAAGCGCTACAAGCTGCAACAACAAAGGATGTCACGGATGATCAGTTGATAACTGGGCAGTCGACTGCGAAGATTGAACACGCTTATCGGCCAATGGATGGGCGGCAGGAAGGCATTGGCTTCCAACACAATGTGGAATCAACAACGGCAGATCCACACACGGGCGATCTACCGACAAAAGTGCTAAAATTTGTAACGACGACAGATAACACAAACGATCAATTGCTATCCAAGCGCTCCATTGCCGAGATCAAACGCTCGTCACTGCTGCCGGATCCGGGGCAGAAGGAAGTTAAATCCCAAGACAACGTGAAATCAAAAGCGACCGAACAACACGCGTTCGATCTCCAAAGAAAGGTTCCGAACCTTGAGACGATGGGGGAAACGCGGGCCACGGGTACTGAATTAGCGGTCGAAACTCGGCTAGCGATCCTCTTTGGCGCAAATCGAGAGATCGAATTCGAAGGACCAGATGCCGATATCAACGCCCAGCGAATGCAGGCTGTGCAAACTCGATCTTGGCAGAGCCTAGTCTCTACCCTGCTTCCGCAGGACAATTGGCAGCAGGAAATTCAAATTAGCATATCGCAAGCACTTTCCTCGGGTGACCGGCCCGTATTTTCAATCGAAACAAGTGACCAGACGGCCGTTCTTAAATCTTTGATCCCGTTATTGGCTGGCGAGAGAAAGGATCTTATAGACGAAATCACAAACATCCGCCCAGGGTTGGTCTGGGCAGCTATTTTTGTTGAATGCGCATCCATTCTTCAGGACGGGTTCACTCTCGCTTCCATGCCGACTTCCGGACTGGCTGATTTGATCGTTTACCTGAATGGACGAATAAAACCAAAGGACTCCCTGTCTCGGATCGGCCCAATAGTTGATGCATTAAATCAAGCAATTTCTGACGCTAAGCATCGAAAAAAAGAGCTCGAAGAGTTTCTTGAGTCGGAGCGTCAAAAATTAAATGAGTTCTGCCAAGGCAAATCAAACGAACTAGACGCGTTTAAAGCGCTCCTAGGTGAGAAAATAAGTGTTGGATCGGGCATTGACTTGTGGGCATCGCGCGCGCGAACTCACCGTATCGCCTTTTTCGTGTGGCTTTTTGCATTCGGCGTGTCCGGATTTGTTGCGCTTTATTACCTGCTCAGCCACGTTGCGCAGATCGCCACGGCGCTTCCACGTGTGGCGAATGGCCAGTTTCCATATTTCGATGTCCTGTTAGCGATTATCCCCATGCTAGGCTTTGCGTGGCTACTTCGCATAATTTCAAAACTTATCACGGCTAGCCGTATTATTGCGGACGACGCCAGCCATCGGAAGATCTTGACCCAAATCTACTTAGGCCTAGTGACAGATAAAGAGTCAGAGACCACTGTTGGTAATCGTCGGACCATGCTCACCGCGATTTTTAGACCGCTGCCTGGTATGCAGCACGAAGATGTGACCTCACCCGCGATATTGAACGCTTTGAAAAAGGAACGTCCCTAATCCACGGGAGGTATCAACCTCACTGCTCTGTTTCAGAAGCGCTTTTTGAACAACTCTGAATTATGAGTATCGTTCTGACAAAGTGACGTGCGTCGACAATTGTGGCCTGACGGATATTTTGTAGCAGGCGAGATGAGAGGCTAATGGATCCTTGACATTTGGTCGAGCGCTCGCGCCGCTGGTTCGAAGGTAAGCGGCGCGGGTAGTCTGTATCCTGCAGGCAGAACCCCGAGGTGATTGATGCGTTCAAAAAATTTTCCCGCCAGCGTGGCGGAAGTCAGAAAAACGCGCCCTTGAGGCACACTGATAGAGGTGTGGCTCCAAGCCGAGAGCCGAGTCGGGCAGAAGAACAAGCTGACCTGCCGCTGGGCGAGGAAGGGCTCACGACCGCGTGCTGTTCACGATAAGCCCACGCAATCGACTTATCTGTTCGGCGCGGTCTGTCCGCAGCAAGGTGCCGCCGTCGCCCTGGAGTTGCCGGCCCGCAACAGCGAAACCATGCGTCTGCATCTCGACGAAATCGCCGCAAACGTGAGCCCTGGCGCACATGCCATTGTCATTCTCGATCAGGTCGAATGGCACGGCTCAATGAGCCTGGCGATTCCGCCCAACATCTCGCTGATGCCGCTGCCGCCGCGCGACGGGTCGGCAGAGGGCCCTGGCGGATGAAGAAGTTGAAGTTCACAACAGTTCGCTTTTGCCTTACGACTGCGCGAGGGTGGCACGCCTGTTGAAGACGGGTGCCGGTTGATGGGCAGCCAGGCAACGTTCTTCCGCTGGGTCCACGAAGCGATGACGCCGGTGCAAAATCCGGGACGCCCCCAATGAAACTAGGACTCTCCTCATGCTTCATCGATGGATGAGCATCGGGCGCAGCTTACGGTTAATCGGAATTTATCAGCGCAGCGCTTTCAAATATCAAAATTCAATTAATTATAAAAACACATTAGCGCCTCACGGTAACCCGATGATAGGGCGCTTCGCCCCATAGATGTCGCGTCTCGACATCGTGGTAATGGGTAGAGCGTGCTAATGCTGATCAAATGAAAGAAGTGAAAGAAATAAGAGGGCGTCATGCGTGGAAATAATATCATGATTTTGGTCGTCGCCATCGTATTGGGTGGTATCGCCTCTTTTCTTGCGCGTAATTGGCTTCACAGCAGACAGGCTGATGCGGTAGCGAATAGAACGATAGTCGTAGCTGCAAAATTGCTGCCGTTCGGCGCGCAACTAACCGAAAACAACGTTAAGGTAATCGGATGGGCTGCTGAAACGCTCCCGGTTGGTGCATTTCCCTCGACGCGGGCGTTATTCAAGGGCGGTCATCGCGCCGCGCTTGGGACGATAGCGCAGGGCGAGCCGATATTAGTTTCCAAAATCACAGGGCCGGGTCAGCGGGCCTCACTGTCGACTTTGATTGACAGCGATAAGCGCGCAATAACAATCCGAGTCGATGACGTACGTGGCGTCGCTGGATTCATCCTGCCAAAAGATCACGTTGATGTTGTCCTTAATCATTCAGCGTCAACCAATTCAGGCAAGCAAGCGGTTTCGGATATCCTGCTGCAAGACGTCAAGGTTATCGCGGTAGATCAAATCGCATCGGAGCGAAAAGATCGTCCGATCGTTGCAAAAGCAGTTACACTCGAAGTAACACCCTACCAAGCACAGAAGATTGCATTGGCCACGACAATCGGGCATCTTTCGCTAATCCTGCGACGGGCCGGCGATTCGCAAGTTATCGCTGATCGGCGCGTTAGCCAGCGCGATCTCATCAAGCATCAATTTACAGTAGCTCAGGCCACGCTTCCGGTCGTTAAGAAGGCGGTTGATAAAGACCTCCCAGAACCGACAGAAAAAAATCCCGGCCGGACGTCATTATCAACAGTAGCTATCGTTCGGGGAACTCAAAAAACGCAAGAATATCAAGTCATCCAAGAAAAACACTGAATTAAGGCGCCCGAACGCGCTCTGGGACATTGACAACGGTGCGCGGACGGACTCGGAATACAATCGTAGGCGAGAGCGATTCTGAACGATTAGGGGGGGGCAATGTCCCGAATGCTGTGGTTGTGTCGTCAACTTCGACGCTCCTTACCGAAGCTGTTCCAAGTCAGGGTGATTATCTTACCGTCCATTGCTGTGACGTCTGCTCTATTTGCTGTGAGCTCATTGAATGCCGTTGCTGCGGGCAATCAGGCGAATTCTGAGTCAACTGGGCCATCGGTCCGGCATGTCGTTTTAGCTGTAAACAAATCGCGCACAATCCATTTTGGCAGCCCCTTCGCGACTGCAGTCGTCGGGGCAGATGCAATAGCCGATGTTAGACCGATGACTGACCATAGCCTTTATGTTCAGGGAAAGAAGGTCGGTACAACCAATATTTCAGTATTTGACAAAAATATGCAGTTGGTGAATGTCGTTGATCTTGATGTGACCTTTGATACGGGGCACCTGCAGCAAGAAATTCGGGCGAGTACTGGAAGTAATTCAATTCGCGTCTCAGCCAATGACGGACAGGTGGTACTAAGCGGAATGGCTCGTGATGCTGTCGTTGCTGATCGCGCGGTAAGTCTTGCGAAGGCGCTGGTGCCGGCAACCGCCATTGTCAACGCGATGGGCGTCTCGCCTTCCCAAGAAGTCATGTTGAAGGTCCAGTTCCTTGAGGCGTCGCGCACTGCCGAGCGATCTCTTGGAGTAAATTGGTACGGTACGAATGGCAGTAGAACGGCCGGGGTAGCTATAGGATCTGGTGTTCCTAACATTACCGATCAGAGCGGCATTTCTGTCATCCAATCAGCAGGGACGCTTCTTAGCGGGAATACGCCGTTCGGTGTGGTGCTCGCCAATCTGGTCAATGGCGGAACAAATATTGATGTGATGATAAGCGCCCTGGAAACCAAGGGGCTGGTTCGCCGTTTGGCGGAGCCTAACCTCGTTGCGCTATCTGGCGATACCGCTCGCTTCCTTGCAGGTGGCGAATTCCCCGTGCCCATTTTGGCCGGTACCGGTACCGGAGCCACGCCGTCGGTGGAGTTCAAGAAATTTGGTGTGAGCTTGGCATTTAGTCCGACTGTGTTGAATGACGGTTTGATCAACTTGCGGATCGCACCAGAGGTTAGCCAGATCGACCCCTCTGCGGGCGTAACGGTCTCGGGTTTTTCAATTCCAGGATTAGTCACGCGCAACGCGCAGACGACGGTTGAATTGCGAGACGGTCAGAGTTTTGCCATCGCCGGACTATTTCAGGGCCAGGGCGTACGAAACGTTTCACAATTGCCGTGGATTGGGTCAGTTCCCGTGCTCGGTGCCTTATTTCGAAGCGCGGCATTTCAGAAAAACGAAACAGACCTCGTTATTATTGTGACCCCCCACTTGGTTCGTCCTGGATCGCCTATGGATCACCTGGCAACGCCGTTTGACAGAAGCTTGCCCGCTAATGATGCTGATTTCTTTGTCAATGGACAGCTGGAAATCCCAAAACGCTACACGGATTATGTGACATCCGGCGGTGATGTGCATGGTCCATATGGGTATATTATTCCGGTCGAGCAAGGTTCAACTGGCGCTGTTTACAAGGGGCGCGTGGTAAAATGATAAAACTTATGCAGGGTTCAGCGGGTCTGCTAGCGCTGGTCTTATTGGGTAGTTGCTCGCCGACCTATGTGGTGAGTACGCCTCAGGTATACAATCCAGTCGATGCAATTCAGGAATATACGCAACGGTCTGATAAAGTCACCTTGAGTGCCGGTGATGACCAAGAGGTAAATACCCGAATCCAAGAGGTTGATCCGTGGCCAAGGTATGTTGGCAATAAACGAATCGTTGAAAATGGGGAGCGGATGGCGGGCGCGGTGGAGCGGTCCCGTGATGTTTCAAAACTGAAAAGCGCTCCTCAGCCATTGCCTACGGTGGGCACTTCAACGGCATCTACCGGAGGGGGCAGCTGAGCATAGTGGCTAGTGTTCTCTGCCTGACAAAAGAGTCCTGATTGGGATTCCCTTCGACCGGTACGCGTGCGAGTCTGGCACAATGCGCACCGGAATTTTCATCTCGATCACCCGCTCTGACCGCAAGCGGTTCAAGGCCGTCGCCGCACAGGGCAAGGATCGGGAACAGCAATTGAGAGCGCGGATCGCCACTCACGAACTCACGATGCCTATTGCTTAGGTTTTTTTCCTGGGCCGCGGGGCAGTATTTGTGGCAATCGACGATTTGGAGGCTGCCGCAGTTTCTGCGGCGCGCTGAGCGGCCGCCCTGCTAAGGCGGACACCCGGCTGGTCGCCGTTGGTGAACTCGACACCGGCCGCCTCAAGTGCCCGGCGTAGCGCGTCAATTGTGCGTTCCTTCAATTCTTCTCCTCGCTCAAATCTGGCGACCGTGTCGATCGACACCTTTGCGGCTGCGGCCAGCTCTCGAACGCCTAAGCCGAGCGCCGCACGGGCCATGCGACATTGGACGGGCAAAAAAACCATATCAGAGTTCCGATTTCAGTTGATTTTTATGATTCAATAGCTATCATAACCAGGTACTGGTTTCGGTACAAAACGAAGAGTTGGTTAGGCGCACGGGTGACCAGGAGAAGACGATGACTGTGAACGTCGAAATGATAGCCGATTCAATAGGCGGGCGCAGCTTCATCGGTGGATATGAGCCCAGGGGCCCCAACCAACCCGATTTTCCAACATCGCAGTGGAGTAACCCAATGGACCAATTAGCCTTTACCAGCACCGCCTACCGCGCAATCCGCAACCGCCTCCGGGCGGAGGACCCCCAGATCGACGAGCAGACCCTGGCCGACACCGTGGAAGGGCTGACCGACCTGCACGAAATCCTGGCCGCCGTCCTTCGGGCGGCCCTCGCCGACGAGGCCCTGGCCACTGGGCTCAAGTGCCGGATCGCCGACATGCAGGGACGGCTCGACCGCCTGCAGGACAGGGCTGCCAAACGCCGTCAGATCGCCAAGGACGTGATGGTGGAATTGGACTTGAAGAAAATCACCGCCCCGGACTTCACCGCGTCCATACGCCCCGGAATGCCCGCCCTGGTGGTGCTCAACGAGGACGCCGTGCCCAGCATCTATTGGCAGCCGGGGGAGCCACGGCTCAAACGCCAGCAGTTAGCGTGCGACCTCAAGGAGGGGGCAAAGGTCGCCGGCGCCACCCTCTCCAATCCAGAACCCGTTCTGAGCGTGAGGACACGGTGATGGCATTCTCGGCAAAACAGGTCCGCGCCCTGCGGCGCCAACCCGACCACCGCCATATTCGCACCCGTGAGATCAATGGCCGCGAACTGGCCTATCTGGAGGGCTGGTACGCCATCTCGGAGGCCAACCGAATCTTCGGCTTCGACGGCTGGAGCCGGGAGACGGTGGAATCCCGCTGCGTGATGGCGCGGGAGAACCGCGGCTCGTTCC
>Ga0307436_1001112_pt1 | contig 12196 bp, 12 predicted proteins | sample SalMarWE160440MG_FD_202513 | JGI IMG/M metagenome (GOLD analysis project Ga0307436, IMG submission 202513) | Salt marsh sediment microbial communities from the Plum Island Ecosystem LTER, Massachusetts, United States - WE1604-40 | ecosystem: Environmental > Aquatic > Marine > Intertidal zone >...
CCGACCTTCTTCTTGCCCTATCGCGCCGTCATCTGGATCGCGAAATCCTGGGGCCGCGTCAACCTGGTGCTGCTGCGCGTTGTCGCCGGCATCGACTGCGAGGTGCGCGGCCGTGAGAAGATTCCGGGCGGGCCGCTCATCGTGGCCTCGAAGCACCAATCGGCATGGGAGACCTTCGCGCTGCTGCCGCTGTTCGACAATCCGGTGTTCATCGTCAAACGTGAGCTGATGTGGATTCCGATTTTCGGCTGGCTCATGCGTAAGGGCCGCATGGTGGCGGTTGACCGCAGCGCCGGCGCGCAGGCGCTCATCGACATGACCGAACGCGCCCGTGTTGAGCTTAGCCGTGGCCGCCAGCTCATCATCTTTCCGGAAGGAACGCGGCGGCCGGCCGGTGCCAAGCCGCGCTACAAATTTGGCGTGGCGCATCTCTACGCGGCGGAAGGCGTGCCGTGCCTTCCGGTCGCACTCAATTCCGGGTTGTTCTGGCCGCGGCGCTCGATCAGGCTCAGGCCCGGAACCGTGATCGTCGAGATTCTCGATCCGATTGCACCCGGCCTCGACAAGGACGCGTTCTTCAAGCGCTTGCAAGACGAGATGGAAACGGCCACCACGCGGCTCATCGCCGAAGCCGATACTTCTCGGTCATTCCGGGGCGCGCCGAAGGCGCGAGCCCGGAATCCATAATCCCGGCGCTGCGGCGTATGGATTCCGGGCCCGCTCGCTTTGCTCGCGTCCCGGAATGACGAGCAAGTAGTTAGCCCGCGCTTTCATGCGCGCCTTTGAGCCGCTCGGCCAGCAAGTGCAGCGCTTCGTCACGATAGCCTTGTGCCTCGATTTCCTTCACGGCCGCCAGGACGTAATCGCGGTTGTTGCCGGAGCGTCCGTGGCCTTGCCGCACGAAGTGCAATTGCTTCTCCAGCGTCAGCCGGCCGGCATATTGCCGATGGCCGCGGTCGACCATGTAGCAGAGCGCGTGCACGCCCTGCTGCGGGTCGTCGTCGAGCCAGACCGTGCGCCAGGTCTCGCGGTAGACAAAGGTGACCTGCTCGCGCGCGCGCAAGTAGCGAAGCGTGTCGGCGCACTTTTCGCCTGCCACCCGGTAGGCGACGCCGCGGCAATTGCCGCCGTGGTCAAGGCCGAGCACCAGGCCGGGTGTCTGCGGTGTACCGCGATGGACGAAGGAAAAGACGCAGAGCGCCCGGTGGGCGCCGACCAGGCGGGCTTGGCGCCGCTCCAGGAAATCGAACCCGGGCCGCCACATCAGCGAGCCGTAGGCGAAGACCCACAGGTCGGCGCCGGTTTGGTCGATTATGGTCGTCATCGGCGATGGAAATTGGCCCGTGCCGTGGACAGGGCCCGGCGACTGGCGCTCGCGTAACAGGGCCTCAGCTCCCGCGCAACCCGGCCGCCTGCGGCGGCGCATAAACGCCGCATTTGGCGCGCTTTTGGATTCCGATGGTCCGCGATCCGACAAGCCTGCAATCGCGCCGCCGAACCAGGCGCCGCTATACGATTCTACTTTTTATCGTAGTGGCGCTGATCGCCGGTTGGACTTGGGCTTGGAAATATTCGGCGGGCCAGGCGCAGGCCGCGGTCGAAGGCTGGCGCGCGCGCGAGGCCAAGGCCGGCCGCGTCTACAGTTGCGGCTCGCAGAGCATTGGCGGCTATCCCTTCCGCTTCGAAGTCAATTGCGACCGCGCCTCGGCGCTGTTCCGCAGCAACCAGCCGCCGGTCGAGGTCAAAACCGCCAGCGTGTTGGTGGCCGTGCAGGTCTATCAGCCGAACTTGCTGATCAGCGAAATCAACGGCCCGCTCACGATCGCCGATATCGGCCATGCACCGAAGATCATCGCCAATTGGAAGCTCGGCCAGTCGAGCGTGCGCGGCACGCCCAAATCGCCGGAGCGCGTCTCGCTGGTATTCGATGAACCGGTGATCAACCTGGTGAGCGGCGACCAGGAGATAAACCTGCTGCGCGCCAAGCGCATCGAAGCGCACGGCCGCATCGCCGCAGGCTCCGCGGCCGAAAACCCGGTGATCGAAATCGTGCTGCGGCTCGATCACGCCTCGGCGCCGGCTTTCAATCCGGCGACGGTGCAGCCGGTCGATGCCGAGATCACCGGCGTCCTGCGCGGCCTCGGCGATTTCTCTCCCAAGCCGTGGCGCGAACGCTTCCGCGAGCTGCAGAAGAAGGGCGGCCGCATCGACATCACGCAGGCGCGCATAAGCCAAGGCGACACGTTGGCCGTCGGCAGCGGCAGCCTGTCGATCGACCCGAATGGCCAGCTCGACGGCCAGTTGAGCGTCACGGTCGCCGGCCTCGAGCCGTTCCTGATCGCCATCGGCGCGGCGCAGGTCGTGCAGAAATCGCCGAACATGGACAAGGTCGCCGGCATGCTCGACCGCTTGGCGCCGGGCTTGGGCGAGGTCGCGCGCGAGCAGGCCGGCGCCAATCTCTCGCTTGGCATCAACATGCTCGGCCAGCCGGCCTCGCTCGAGGGCCGCCACGCCGTCACTTTGCCGCTGCGTTTCAAGCAGGGCACGGCCTATCTCGGCCCGATCCCACTCGGCCCGACGCCGCCGCTGTTCTAGGGCGCCGCGCTCAGCGCCCGTAGAGGCCGGTCAGGGTCGCCTTGTCCAGCGTGTGGAAATGCAGGTCGAAGCCGACCAGCGCCGCCGAGGCTTGATCGTTCTGGGCGTCCGGCAGCTTCGCCACGTCAACCGCGAAGACGGTGATGTGATAGTGATGCGGCTTGTCGCCCTTCGGCGGGCAGGGGCCGCCATAGCCGTCGGCGCCGAAATCGGTGCGGCTCTGGATAGCGCCCTTCGGCATCAGGTTCTTCTTCACGTTGCCGGCGTCCTTGGGCAGCGATGTCGTGCCGGCCGGAATGTTGAACACGACCCAATGCCACCAGCCGCTGCCGGTCGGCGCGTCCGGGTCGTACATGCTTACGGCGAAGCTCTTGGTGCCGCTCGGCGCCCCGCTCCAGTTCAGCGCCGGCGAGATGTTGTCGCCGGTGCAGCCGAAGCCCTTGAACACCTGCTCCTTGGCGATCGTGCCGCCCTCTTTGATCTGCGGGCTGGTGAGCTTCATGCCTTGCGCGTTGGCGACGCTCGCAGCCAAAGCGCTCACGCCGAGCGCCGCGATCCAAACCGACAATTTTGTCATGTTAGCTCCTCCCTCTTCGGTGCCAGCAGACGATCGCCCCTTTGCCGGACAACTCTAGGTCGCGGTCAAAGCGGCGGCAAGGCGGGGAGGTGGTGGCGCTAGTCCTCGTCCGCCGCATACGGCTGCGGCAGCGGCGCATGCGGCAGGTCGGGTGCGGGCGGCCGAAGTCGGGTGCGGGCGAATCTTGGCCGAGATCCACGATGCCCTGGCGGATGGCGCGGGCGCACAAAGCGCGCAAACAGCGCCTTGCCGTCGCCATTGCGGATCGCCTTGGTCAGCAGCGAAATATCTTCATTGAAGCGGCCGAAGATCTCCCACAGAATCAGCACGCAGACAATCGACATGGCCGTGATCGCCCAGCGCGGTAGCGGGCGCCGCTCGGTGGCCTCGGCGATTCCTCCTCGAGAGATTGGCGCCTTGCGACTTTTTTGACGCTTATTCCCGGCGACCCAAGGGGCGAGGTGGGGGACTAACCTTTTGCTTGCAAGCGTCGTTTCATGACGCGCTTGCGGACACTTTTGCCGGCGCGTTTTTGGCCTGCTTTCCTTGGAGCGCGGCCCGGAGCGGTCGCAATTTGTTCCGGAATTGACGCCTGTCTTATACTTCGGGGGACTGGCTCGCGGCTCTTCACCCGCCGCACCAGATAGTCGAAATTGATTGCGAATTGCTCGGGCCGGCCAATGTCAGCCTTGAGTTTCTCGATATCGGCGTACGGGAATTCCGGCGCGGGCTCGCCGGCTGCCTCGACGGTCAACTGCATCATGGCGGCGTTTTCGAGCATGATCGCGCCAACGACGGCCTCCGCGATGCTGGCGCCGACCGCGGCGATACCATGGTTCTTGAGCAGCACGGCGCGGTGTGGACCGAGCGCCTTGGCGACGCGCGCGCCCATCTCCTGCGTGCGGATCAGGTTGATCGAATCGGCGTAGACGCCCAGCGCCTCGTAGAACAACGCGCTCGGCTGGCTATAACCGCGCATCGGCCGGCCGGTTGCCGACAGCGCGATGCAAAAGGGTGGATGCGTGTGCACCACGCAATGCACGTCGGGACGCTTTTTTAATATTTCCGAGTGAATGTAGACTTCGCTGTGGCGGCGTGCCGTGCCGGCGACAACGTTGCCGTCGATATCGATGGTGAGGATATTTTCCAGCGCGATCTCGTCGAGACCGAAACCGTGCGGCTTCATGAAGAACTGCGAAGCATCATCCGGCAACCGGAACGAAATATGGCCGCGCGTAAAATCATCCTGCCCTGCGGCGACCAATACTTTGCCGGCCCATGTCATCTGCTGCTTTATTTCGTCGCGACCCATAACGAGTCTTTCTATTTTGGCTAATCGTCCGAGGCGTAGGGCTTCGGCAGGGCTGAGTGCGGCAGGCCCGGATGCGGGCGGCCGAAGTCGGGTGCGGGCGAATCTTGGCCGATATCCACGATGCCCTGGCGGATGGCGCGCGTGCGCGCGAAGTGCGCAAACAGCGCCCTGCCGTCGCCATTGCGGATCGCCTTGGTCAGCAGCGAAATATCTTCATTGAAGCGGCCGAGCATTTCGAGCACCGCGTCCTTGTTGGCGAGGAACACGTCGCGCCACATGGTCGGGTCGGAGGCCGCGATGCGGGTAAAATCGCGGAAGCCGCCGGCGGAGAACTTCAGCACTTCCGAGCGTGTTACGTTTTGCAATTCGTCCGCCGTGCCCACGATGGTGTAGGCGATCAGATGCGGCAAATGGCTGGTGATGGCGAGCACCAGGTCGTGGTGATCGGCCGCCATGGTCTCGACATTGGCGCCGAGCAGCCGCCAGAACGCGGCAAGCTTTTCGACCGCCTTGGCATCGGCGCCGTCCGGCGGCGTCAGGATGCACCAGCGGTTGACGAACAATTCGGCAAAGCCCGCCTCGGGTCCGGAATATTCGGTGCCGGCGACCGGATGCGCCGGCACGAAATGCACGGTCTTTGGCAGATGCGGGCCCATGTCCCGAATGATGGAGCCTTTCACCGAGCCGACATCGGAAACGGTCGCGCCCGCTGCGAGATGCGGGCCGATCTCCTTGGCGACCGCGCCGCAGGCGCCGACCGGAATGCAGAGGATGACGAGATCGGCGCCTGCGACGGCGGCGGCATTGTTCTCGACGACCTGATCGGCCAGCCCGAGCTCGGCCACGCGTTTGCGCGTCGCCGGCGAACGGGCGGTGGCGACGATCGAGCCGACCGCGCCCTGCGCGCGCGCCGCCCGCGCGATCGAGGAGCCGATCAGCCCAACGCCGATCAGCGCCAGCCGATTATAGAGAGTGGCCGATTTGCTCATTCCAATAATCCCGTCATCGCCGGGCTTGTCCCGGCGATCTCGCTTAGGAGGGCACAGCGGACCCTTATCGGGATCACCGGGTCACGGCGCGGAGCCTGTGCCCGGACGGCGCGGAGCGCCGATCCGGGTGCGCCGGCCCGGTGATGACAACAAAGAGCGCTCACGCCGCTTTCCCCAGGAAATCGCCAAGTGCCTGCACCACCAGCCGGTTGGCTTCCTCGGTGCCCACGCTCATGCGCAGCGCGTTCGGCAACTTGTAGGCGCCGACTTGGCGCAGGATAAGCCCCCGCTTGGTGAGGAAGGCGTTGGCCGCAGCGGCGGTTTTGGTGTCAGCGAAATGGATGAGCACGAAATTCGCCACGCTCGGCGTCACCGGCAGGCCGAGCTTGCCGATCTCTTGCGTCAGCCAAGCGAGCCAGCGCGTATTGTGCTCGCGCGAACACTCGACATGGGCGGTGTCGCGGATGGCGGCGACGCCGGCCGCGATCGCCGGCCCGTTGACGTTGAACGGGCCGCGAATGCGATTGACGGCGTCGACCACCGGCGCCGGGCCATACATCCAGCCGAGCCGCAGCGCGGCCAGGCCATAGATCTTCGAGAAGGTGCGCGTCATCACCACGTTGTTGGTGGTGGCGACCAGCTCGATCCCGGCCTCGTAATCGTTGCGCCGGACATATTCGGCATAGGCGGCATCCAGCACCAGCAGCACGTTAGTGGGCAGCGCGCGCTGCAATCGCTTGACCTCGTCGAACGCAACGTAAGTGCCGGTCGGATTGTTCGGATTGGCGAGAAACACGATTTTCGTCTTCGGCGTTACGCGCGCCAGGATAGCGTCGATGTCGGCGGTGAAATTCGTCTCCGGCGCGGCAATCGGCTTGGCGCCGGTGCCGAGCGTCGCGATCGGATAGACCAGGAAACCGTGTGTGGTGTGGATCGCCTCGTCGCCGTCTTTGAGGTAGGCGCGCGCCAGCAGATTGAGCAGATCGTCGGAACCGGCGCCGCACACGATGCGGTCGGGATCGAGACCGAACGCCTCGCCGATCGCCGCGCGCAATTCGGAAGCCGAGCCGTCCGGATAATCGTGCAGGTAGTCGCCGGCCGCGCGATAGGCCGCGATGGCGTTCGGGCTCGCCCCCAACGGCGTCTCGTTGGAGGACAGCTTGAACAGCTTGGCGACGCCGGGGGCGCTGCTCTTGCCCGGGATATAAGGGGCGATATCGAGCACGCCGGGTCGCGGTTGCGGTCGGGTCGCGGTCATCTCAATGCGTTCCAATCTAAGCATCTGACCCCCACCTCATTCCTCCCCCTTTCAGGGGGAGGACGACTGTGCCGCGCGTCCTCCCTCCCCTTGAAAAGGGGAGGGATGGGGAGGAGATCACCCACAACGAAATGTTGCGGGTCAGGTCTTCTTGGCGGCAACCGTATAGCGGGTTGCGTGGCTGCCGACGAGAGCCGCCGAACGCACCGTGGCGCCAGCCTTAACCAAGGCCGCGCTGATGGTGTCGAGGCTCACGCCCTGGGGCAGCGTGACCAGCAGGGCGGCGCCGTCGAAGGCGCGGTCGGGCACGGCGATGAAATCCGCCAGCATGGAGAGCGCCTCGGCCGGCGTCGCACCCCAACCGGAGACGCGCACGCTCCAGACCGCGGCTTCCGTCGCCATGGCGTCGGCGGCCACCCGCGAGAGCACGAACACCGGCATGGCCGCCGGGTGGTCGGCGCGCTCGACGAAGGGCAGGCGGGCGATGATCTTGGGCGCGGCGTCGAATTCGAGCGCGCTCCACCAGGCGCCGGCGCCGGGCACGGCGAGCGCCGGCACCAGGCCGAGATCGCCTTTCGAGCTGGAGACGGCGGCCACCACCGCGGCGGCGCCCATGTGCGGGACGAACGGGACGGTGAAGCCGAAATGGAAGCGGGCACTGTCCCGCATCAGCGCGTCACCCGCCGACAGGTCGGCATGCACGGAAAACGGCGCTTGGACATACGTGAAGGTCGCGATGATGACGCGCCAGATGCTCTCGACGGTATCGAGCGGCAATATTCCTTTGTGACGCTTGACCAGATGGCGCATCATCTCGGCCTCGCGCGCCGGGCGGAAGGCGGAGCCGGTTTCCGTGCTGCGCTTGGCCGCGATCAGCCGATCGATGATCTCGCTGCGCTCGATCAGGAGCTGATGCATCGCCTCGTCGATACGGTCGATCTCCTTGCGCAGATCGGCGAGCGAGGGCGTTTCCGGTCGTTTAGCCATGGCGGCATTGATAGGAGGGCCGGGGCTTGAAATCAAAGAAAACGTTGACAGTGTGGTAACGTATACCTAAACGGCCCGCGGCCCCGGATAAGGCTTTCCGGGCATGCGAGCGCGCCGGGAGCGCTTGAATCGACATGGTCGAGGCCAATCTGAGCAGCCCGCGCGGCAAAACAGGCGCGCCGCGCGAAGCCGATAATCCGCGCGAGTCGCTCGTCGCCCGTTTCGGGGCCGACGCGCCGCTCGCGCTCGACGCCGGTGTCGCGCTCAGCCCGTTCCAGATCGCCTACAAGACCTACGGCACGCTCAATGCCGAGCGCTCCAATGCGGTGCTGGTCTGCCACGCGCTCACCGGCGACCAGCATGTGGCGAGCGTGCATCCGGTCACCGATAAACCGGGCTGGTGGGAAACCATGGTCGGTCCCGGCAAGCCAATCGACACCGAACGTTATTTCGTGATCTGCCCGAACGTGGTCGGCGCCTGCATGGGCACCACCGGCCCGTCCTCGACCAGTCCGAAAACGGGCAAGCCCTGGGGCTTGGAATTTCCCGTCATCACCATCCGCGACATCGTGCGGGCGCAGGCCATGCTGCTCGATCATCTCGGCATCGAGTCGTTGTTCTCGGTGGCCGGCGGCTCGATGGGCGGCATGCAGGTGCTGCAATGGGCGGCGAGCTATCCGCACCGCGTGTTCTCGGCGCTGCCGATCGCCTGCGCCACCCGCCATTCGGCGCAGAACATCGCCTTCCACGAGGTCGGCCGCCAAGCCATCATGGCCGATCCGGATTGGCGCGGCGGCCGCTATCACCTGGAAGGCACCAACCCGCACCGCGGGCTGGCGGTCGCGCGCATGGGCGCACACATCACCTATTTGTCGGACGCAGCCTTGCACCGCAAATTCGGCCGCAAGTTCCAGGACCGCGAAAATCCGACCTTCTCGTTCGATGCCGATTTTGAGGTCGAATCTTATCTGCGCCACCAGGGCTCGTCGTTCGTGGAGCGCTTCGACGCCAATTCCTATCTCTATCTCACGCGCGCCATGGACTATTTTGACCTAGCGGCCGACTACGACGGCCTAGTGGCGAATGCCTTCAAGGGCACGCCGACGCGCTTCTGCGTGATCTCGTTCACATCCGATTGGCTGTTCCCAACTGCGGAATCGCGCGCCATCGTGCACGCGCTCAACGCCGGCGGCGCCCGCGTCTCCTTCGCCGAGATCGACACCGACAAGGGCCATGACGCGTTCCTGCTTGAGGAGCCGGAACTGTTCGACATCGTGCGCGGCTTCCTCGACGGCGCCGGCAAGGCGCGCGGCCTCATGGCCCGGGCCGAGGCGAAATGAGCATGCTCAAGCGCGCCATTCCGGACCTGACGGTGGCCAATATCGCGCGCACACCGAGCGGCACCCGCGTCGACCTGGTGCTGGTCGCCGACATGGTGGCGCGCGGCGCCAAGGTGCTCGACGTCGGCTGTGGCGACGGCGAATTGCTCCAACTGTTGAGCGAAAGCCGCGGCGTCGACGGCCGCGGCATCGAGCTGTCGCGCGAGGGCGTCAACGAAGGCGTGGCCAAGGGGCTGGCCGTGATCCAGGGCGACGCCGACACCGATCTCGCCGACTATCCCGATGACGCCTTCGACTACGTGATCCTGTCGCAGACGCTGCAGGCGACGCGCCATCCGCGCGTGGTGCTCGAGCACATGCTGCGCATCGGCCGCCATGCCATCGTGTCGTTTCCGAACTTCGGTCATTGGAGGGTGCGCTTCCAGCTCCTGTTCGAAGGCCACATGCCGCGCACCGATATCCTGCCGCACAGCTGGTACGACACGCCCAACATCCACCACTGCACCATCAAGGACTTCGTCCAGCTCTGCGCCGAGATCGGGGTGAAGATGGAGAAGGCGGTGGCGCTCAACGCCTGGGGCAAACCGTTGCGGCTCAATGCCCCCTGGTGGTTCTGGAATCTGTTCGGGGAACAGGCGGTTTTTCTGCTCAGCCGCAAGGGCTGACGCGCCTGCCTTGGCGGCCCAGCGGGGGCCGCCACATTGTTGCATTGCAACTTAACTTTGTTGCAACTACACAACAACTTGTTGTTACGATATTTATCGTGTCGTCTATTGTATTATTCGAATAATACAAAGTATTTGTTGCACAATAGTACGAATAATTCTCCTGGTCACATGCATTAACGGGGTATATCAGCTATGCGTTGCATAAAATTACCTTCCATTCATCACGAAATGGCCATGCTCTGACGGCCTCTAGGCCCGGTCACTCGCCTCCGATTCTATCCAGGTTGGCGGCGTTGCTATTACGAAACGGGGACTAGACCTGATGAGACCTATGAAAAAACGGGCGACCTTATTGTTGTGCTCGGTGGCGGTGGCGGTACTCGCCAGTTCCGCTATCGCAAGGCCCGTGCATCGCCATCACGCTTCGGCCGGGCCGGCCATGGCGACCGGCGCCGATTGGGACAAGCGCAATGCATTTCTCGCCACACAGGCGGCCAGCCGCCAGACCGCCGCCTCCCACCGTGGCAGCCGGCATAGCCGGGCGCGGGCGCGGGCGGCAGCGCAGTCGCATTCGAACTCGGCCTATGGCGGCTTCACCAGCAATTCGCTGGTGGCTGACGCGCGCAAATATATCGGCACTAATCCGACCGGGCGAAAAAGCCTGTGGTGCGGTGCCTTCATGGACATGGTGCTCAAGGAGACCGGCCATAAAGGCGGCGGCAATCTCGCGCTCGGCTATCTACGTTACGGCAGGCGCGTATCCGGCCCGCAGGTTGGCGCCATCGCGGTGATGGGCCGCCATGGCGGCGGTCATGTCGGCGTGGTCAGCGGCATCGACGCCAACGGCAATCCGATCATCGTATCGGGCAATCACAATCACACGGTCGCGGAAGCTGTCTATCCGCGCTCGCGCATCTCAGCCTATGTGATGCCGGGCGGCTGACCGAATAAGACTTGTTTGCACCCCGCCCGCAAAGCGGGGGGCGCATTTTTTTACTTTGATGCGAACGGCCGGCCTCAATCGCCGGCCGTCTCGTTGATGCGGTCGCCGATCGCGACGTCGCCGCCCGCCAACACCTCGGCATAGACGCCGCAGTCGGCGTGGCCGAAGTGCTGCATGAGCGTGCGTGGGATGCTCAAATCACGGATGCCGGTGTCGGGATCGACCTCGGTGGCCGCGCAACGCTGGATGCGTTTGACCACCTTGACTCGTGCGCCGCCGACCGTCAGCTCGCGGCCGATGAGATCGAACTCGTGCCAGGCCGGCCAGCCTGCGACATAGATATTGCCGCGGAAGCGTAGCGGATTAACCGGGCTGCCGGTGGCGTCTTCCACCGCCGCCACCGAGGCCAGGTTGATGATAGAGACCACTTTCTTGGCCACGTCGGAGAAGCTGTGGCCTTTCCCGAACAGCACCTTCGGGGGCCCGCGCAATTCGTCGGCGCAATAGCTTGCGAAAAATCGCTCGATCGCCGCGCGCCCTTCCGCCGTGCGCAGGTCGCCGCGGGCGGCCTCTTGGCGCTCCCAGCGGATAGTAAGCGTATGGCTTGCCGCGTCGTAGTCGGTGCGCAGCGCCGCCAGCCGCTCGTTGCGCATCAGCATCAAGAAGCGCTGCTTGGGGAAATAAGCGGGTGCTGCCGGATCGAACCCCGAAGGCCCGTTCTCGATGGCATAGAGCCGGTCGGCCGGCACCGTCTGGCCGGGCTCGAGCCGGGTGCGGCGAAGCGCCTGCGGCGACAGGCCTTTGACCGGGTAGCGGTAGAGGCTTTTGATGGTAGCTGGCTGGGCGGCCATGGGGGCGTCCGGAGGGGCCGGGGAGGGCCGGTTAGCTGACCTATATCAAGCCTGCGGGCTCTTCAAACTGCGATATGGAACCCCAATATAACCTTGCGGACGGGCTGCCTACGGGGACCCGCCTTTAAAGACCGGTGCCACAATGGGCCGAGGGAGTTGACGCATGAATTTCGAGAAATATACCGACCGCGCCCGCGGTTTCGTGCAATCCGCCCAAAGCCTGGCCCTGCGCGAGGGCCACCAGCAATTCGCTCCCGACCATTTGTTGAAAGTGCTGCTCGATGACCCGGAAGGGTTGGCGGCCGGCCTGATCGACCGCTCCGGCGGCAATTCCCGCCAAGCGCTGCAGGCGGTCGAGGCCGCGCTCGCCAAGCGGCCCAAGGTGTCCGGCGGCGGCGCCGGCCAGATCTATCTCGACCCGGCGCTGGCGCGCGTGTTCGACGCCGCCGAGAAAGCGGGTGAGAAGGCGGGCGACAGCTTCGTCACCGTCGAGCGGTTGTTGCTGGCGCTGGCGATCGAGAAGGACAGCGAAGCCGGCAAGATTCTCCGCAAGGCCGGCGTCACGCCGCAGAATCTCAACGCCGCCATCGAGGCGCTGCGCAAGGGCCGCACCGCGGATTCGGCTTCCGCCGAGAACGCTTATGACGCGCTCAAGAAATATGCCCGCGATCTGACG
>Ga0307436_1001113_pt1 | contig 12194 bp, 6 predicted proteins | sample SalMarWE160440MG_FD_202513 | JGI IMG/M metagenome (GOLD analysis project Ga0307436, IMG submission 202513) | Salt marsh sediment microbial communities from the Plum Island Ecosystem LTER, Massachusetts, United States - WE1604-40 | ecosystem: Environmental > Aquatic > Marine > Intertidal zone >...
GCTCGACAAGGCGCGCGGCATCGAGGCGATCTGCGCCGATCACAAGGTGCCGCTGGCGGCCGCCTCGATGCAGTTCCCGCTGGGGCATCCGCAGGTGGCGAGCGTCATTCCCGGCGTCGTCAAGCCGGAGGAGGTCGAGCGCAACCTCGCTTCGTTCAGCGTCGACATCCCGGCGGCAATGTGGGCCGATCTGAAATCGGCCGGGCTCATCGCGGCGGACGCGCCAATCCCCGAGCCGGCCTGAGGGCACGCGCCGAGGGTGGGTCCGCGCGCTCGGTTGCGCCGGCCGCCGCAACCGGTCAGCATGGCATCGCATGGATTCGTTTCGGGCGACGGGAAGGCGGTCCGATGCGTATCAACAGATCTCCAACCGAGACCGCGCTCAGCCGGGCGGTGCTGCGCTGGCGGCTGACGCGTCCGACGCCGGTGGCCGACACCGACACCAGCCACATCTACCGGGTCGAGCGCGAGGGCGCCGGTCCGGCGGCGCTCAAGATCATCCGGCCCGGCATGCGCGAGGAGCTGCGCGGGGCGTTGGTGCAGGCCTGGTATGCCGGCGAGGGCGCCGCCGAGGTCTTCGAGGCCAATGCCGAAGCGGTGCTGATGGAATGGCTGGAGGGGCCGGAGCTGGCGCGGCTGGTCGCCGACGGCGAGGACGAGCGGGCGACCGAAATCCTGGCGGAAGTGGTGGCGGGCCTGCACGCGGACCGCGGCGAGGCGCCGCGCGGCCTGATGCCGCTGGCCGAGCGGTTCGCCGCACTCACCGGGGGCGACCGGCAGCTCTGGCCGGCGGCGGGGCGGGACCTGTTCGCCCGCGCGGCCGGCATCGCCCTGGCGCTCGTGGAAACACCGGTCAGGCCCATCCCGCTGCACGGCGACCTGCACCACTTCAATGTGCTCAAGTCGGCCCGCGGGTGGCTTGCCATCGATCCCAAGGGGCTGATCGGCGATCCGGCCTACGATCTGGCGGCGGTGTTTCTCAACCCGATCTCCGACCGGCGCCTGTGTACCGACCCGGCGCGCATCTCGCGACTGGTGAAGCTCTTCTCCGGGCGCCTCGAACTCGACGCGGGCCGGATCGCCAAATACGCCATCGTCCACGCGGCGCTGTCGGCGTGCTGGTCGCTGCAGGCCGGCGAGGAGCCGCGGCACGCCATCGCGGTCCTCGAACGGCTGTTGGCGTTCGGGGCCGACGCGGCCTGAAGCCATCTTCGCCGGCTGCGAAATTGACGCTTGAAATGCGCGCCGGATGCGGCCATTGACCGCCGCGACCGCGCTGTTCAAACGCCGGGCGCGGGTGCATGGTCCGGCCCGCGAGGCGGAGGACGGCACCACAAGGAACCCAACATGGCGCAAAGGCCGGTCATTCTCGACGCCCCCACGCCCGAACCCCGCGCCGACGATACCGACAGCCTGACCCGGGAAATCCTCGAGCGGTTGACCTACACGGTCGGCAAGGACCCGATCGTGGCGGTTCCCTACGACTGGCTGCTCGCGACCAGTTTCGTGGTGCGCGCGCACATGATCGACGCGTGGATGAACACCACCCGTTCGGCCTACGAGCATGCCTCGAAGCGGGTCTACTACCTGTCGCTGGAATTCCTGATCGGGCGCCTGTTGCGCGATGCGATCACCAATCTGGGGCTGACCCAGCCGATCCGCGAGGCGCTCGGCCGCTACAAGGTCGATCTCGACGAGATCATGGCGCTCGAGCCCGACGCGGCGCTGGGCAATGGCGGGCTGGGGCGGCTGGCGGCGTGCTTCATGGAGTCGATGGCGACGGTGGGGATTCCCGCCTACGGCTACGGCATCCGCTATGTGGACGGGCTGTTCCGCCAGCAGATCGCCGACGGCGAGCAGGTGGAACTGCCCGAGGAATGGCTCGCGCACATCAATCCCTGGGAGTTCGAGCGCCGCGAGGCGGCCTACCCGATCGGCTTCGGCGGCACCGTCGAGACGGCGACCGGCGCCGACGGCCAGCCGGCGCACAACTGGGTGCCGGCCGAGCACGTGCTGGCGGTGGCGTTCGACACGCCGATGGTCGCCTGGCGGGGACGGCGCGCCAACACGCTCAGGCTGTGGAGCGCCCAACCGGTCGACCCGATCCTGCTCGACCGGTTCAATGCCGGCGACCATATCGGGGCGCTCGAGGAGAGCGCCCACGCCGAGATCATCACCAGGGTGCTGTATCCGGTCGACACCACCCCGGCCGGGGAGGAGCTCAGGCTGCGCCAGGAGTTCTTCTTTTCCTCGGCCTCCCTGCAGGACATCGTGCGCCGGCATCTGCAGCAATATCCCGATCTCACCTCGCTGCCCGACAAGGTGGCCATCCAGCTCAACGACACCCACCCGGCGATCGCGGTCGCCGAACTGATGCGGCTCTTGGTGGACACCCATCGGATGGCGTGGGAGCCGGCCTGGCAGATCACCCAGAAAGCTTTTGCCTACACCAACCACACCCTGTTGCCGGAGGCGCTGGAAACCTGGCCGGTGGCGCTCATGGAGCGGCTGTTGCCGCGCCAGATGCAGATCATCTACTCGATCAACGCCGAGGTGCTGCGGCAGGCGCACGAGGAGCACGGCCTGTCCGAGGCCCAGATCGCGCATGTCTCGCTGATCGACGAGAACGACAGCCGCCGGGTTCGCATGGCGCAGCTCGCCTTTGTCGGCTCGCACGCGGTCAACGGCGTTTCCGCCCTGCACACCGATCTGATGCGCCACACGGTGTTCCGCGATCTCAACCAGATGTTCCCGGACCGTATCCGCAACAAGACCAACGGCATCACGCCGCGCCGCTGGCTGTTCGAGTGCAATCCGGGGCTGACCAAACTGATCGGCGAGCGCATCGGGGAGGGCTTCCTGGACGATATCGGGGAGCTCTCAACGCTCAACGATCACGCCACCGACCCGGGCTTTCAGGAGCAGTTCGCCCGCGCCAAGCGCGACAACAAGGCGCGCCTGGCCGACCTCATCGCGGACCGCGTCGGGATTTCCGTCGACCCGGACGCGATCTTCGACGTGCAGATCAAGCGCATCCACGAATACAAGCGCCAGCTCCTGAACATCCTCGAGGCGGTGGCGCTGTACGACATGATCCGCGCCCATCCCGACCGCAACTGGGTGCCGCGGGTGAAGATCTTCGCCGGCAAGGCGGCGCCCAACTACGGCCGCGCCAAGCTCATCATCAAGCTGATCAACGACGTCGCCAGGGTGATCAACGCCGACCCGGCGGTGCGCGGCCTGCTGAAGGTGGTCTTCGTGCCCAACTACAACGTCTCGCTGGCCGAGGTCATCATTCCGGCCGCCGACGTCAGCGAGCAGATTTCGACCGCCGGCATGGAAGCCTCGGGCACCGGCAACATGAAGCTGGCCCTCAACGGCGCGCTGACGATCGGGACGATGGACGGCGCCAACGTCGAAATCCGCGAGCGGGTGGGCCCCGACGACATCTTCATCTTCGGGTTGACCGCCGAGGAGGTCGGCGATCGCAGGCGCAACGGCCACCTGCCACGAAGCGCGATCGAGGCGTCCGCCGACCTGCGCCAGGCGCTGGAGGCGATCCATTCGGGGGCCTTCTCGCCCGACGAGCCGCAGCGGTTTTCCGAACTGGTCTCGGATCTTTATGACCATGACTGGTTCATGGTCGCGGCGGATTTCGATGCCTACTACGCGACGCAGCGCGAGATCGAACAGGTGTGGGCGGACCAGGCACGCTGGCGGGCCATGGCCATCCGCAACACGGCCAATGTAGGATGGTTCTCCTCCGACCGTGCGATCACGGAATATGCGGAGGACATCTGGGAGGTGCCCGTATCGCCCGCAACCAACAAGCCGTGAAGGCGAAAGGCTGGCGCCTCGGCAACGAGGTGGTCGAAGCGATCGTCGCGGGCCGGCACGACGACGCGTTCGGCGTTCTGGGCCTGCATCAGATCGGCCGGCAATGGGTGGCGCGGGCCTTCGTTCCCGGCGCCGAGACCCTGATCGCGCAGGCGCTGGACGGCAAGAAACTCGGCGAACTCGACCGGCGGCACGAGGCGGGGTTCTTCGAGGGCGCCCTCGGGGTCGAGGCGCAGCAGCTCATCGCCTACCATGCCGCCAACCAGGCCGGGACCTGGGAATTCGTCGATCCGTACTGCTTCGGGCCGGTGCTCGGGCCGATGGACGACTACTACCTCGCCGAAGGATCGCATCTGCGGCTGTTCGACAAGCTCGGCGCCCATGCGATGGAATTCGAGGGCATCGCCGGCACGCATTTCGCGGTCTGGGCGCCGAACGCCAAGCGGGTTTCCGTGGTCGGCGACTTCAACGCCTGGGACGGCCGCCGGCATCCGATGCGCCTGAGGCGCGACACCGGCATCTGGGAGATCTTCCTGCCCGCCGTCCAGCCCGGCGGCTTCTACAAATACGAGATCATCGGGCCGGGGGGCGGCCGGCTGCCGCTGAAGGCGGATCCGTTCGCCCAGCGAGCCGAGCTCAGGCCCGGCACCGCTTCGCTGGTTCCCGATCCGTCCGAGTTCGAGTGGTCGGACGCCAACTATCTGGCGGCGCGGCGGGAGCGGGAGCTCAGGCGCGAGCCGGTCTCGATCTACGAGGTGCATCTGGGCTCGTGGCGCCGGCGGCCGGACGGGCGGATGCTGACCTACGACGAACTGGCCGAGGAGCTCGTGCCTTACACGGCCGATCTCGGCTTCACGCATCTCGAACTGCTGCCGGTCTCAGAGCACCCCTACGACCCGTCCTGGGGCTACCAGCCGATCGGCCTTTTCGCGCCGACTTCGCGCTTCGGGTCGCCGGCGGGATTCGCGCGCTTCGTCGATGCCGCGCACGCGGCCGGGCTGGGGGTGATCCTGGATTGGGTGCCGGCCCACTTTCCCACCGACGCGCACGGGCTGGCGCGCTTCGACGGCACGGCGCTCTACGAGCACGCCGACCCGAAGCGCGGCTTCCATCCGGACTGGCAAACCGCCATCTACAACTTCGGGCGCCGCGAAGTCAGCTCCTACCTGCGCAACAACGCGCTGTACTGGCTGGAGAGGTTTCACATCGACGCGCTGCGCGTCGATGCGGTGGCCTCGATGCTGTATCTGGACTACTCGCGGCGGCCCGGCGAGTGGGTCGCCAACCGGTTTGGCGGCAACCAGAATCTGGAGGCGATCGAGTTCCTGCGGCGGGTCAATACCGAGGTCTATGGCGCCTATCCGGGGATCGCCACCTTCGCCGAGGAGTCGACCGCCTTCGCCGGCGTCAGCCATCCGGTGCATGCCGGCGGGCTCGGCTTCGGGTTCAAGTGGAACCTGGGGTTCATGAACGACACCCTGGCCTACATGCGCCGCGAGCCCATCCATCGGCGTTACCACCACAACGACATGACCTTCGGGCTGCTCTACGCGTTTTCGGAGAATTTCGTGCTGCCGCTGAGCCATGACGAGGTGGTGCATGGCAAGGGATCGCTGCTCGCCAAGATGCCCGGCGACGACTGGCAGCAATTCGCCAATCTGAGGGCCTACTACGGCTTCATGTGGGGCTATCCGGGCAAGAAGCTGTTGTTCATGGGGCAGGAATTCGCCCAGCGCAACGAGTGGAACGATGCCATCTCGCTCGAATGGGGGCTGATGGAGGCGCCGGCCCATGAGGGCGTGCGGCGGCTGATCGTCGATCTCAACGCGCTGTATCGGGCGACCCCGGCCCTGCACGCGCGCGACTGCGAGCCGGAGGGGTTCGAGTGGCTGATCGCCAACGACGCCGACAACTCGGTGTTCGCCTGGGTCCGGCGGGCGCCGGGGGCAGCCGATGTCGTGGTGGTCACCAATTTCACCCCGGCGGTGCAAACCGGCTACGTGGTGCCGGTGCCGAGCGCCGGCACCTGGCGCGAGGCGGTCAACACGGACGCGGGAATCTACGGCGGCACCAACGTCGGCAACCGCGGTGCGATCGCGGCCGGCGAGGCCCCGCGCGACGGCTGGCCGGCGACCCTTGAACTGACGCTGCCGCCGTTAGCGACCCTGATCCTGATCCATCAGGGATCGTGACCCCGGCCGGGACCGGAAAGGAGGACGAGATGCGACCGGACAAGCGCACCAACCATGCCCCACTGGCGCGTGATGCGATGGCGTGCGTGCTGGCCGGCGGCCGCGGCAAGCGGCTCATGGAGCTGACCGATCTCAGGGCCAAACCGGCGGTCTATTTCGGCGGCAAGTCGCGGATCATCGACTTCGCGCTCTCCAATGCCCTCAACTCCGGCATCCGGCGGATCTCCGTGGCCACCCAGTATCAGGCCCATTCCCTGATCCGGCACCTGCAGCAGGGCTGGAACTTCTTCCGCCTCGAGCGCAACGAAAGCTTCGACATCCTGCCCGCCAGCCAGCGCGTGGCCGAGGACCTCTGGTATGCCGGCACCGCCGACGCGGTCTATCAGAACATGGACATCATCGAGGATTACGGGCCGCGCTACGTCGTGGTCCTGGCCGGCGACCACATCTACAAAATGGACTACGAGGTGATGCTGCGCCAGCACGAGGACACCGGCGCCCAGGTCACCGTGGGGTGCCTGGAGGTGCCGCGCGCCGAGGCCAGCGCCTTCGGGGTGATGCATGTGGACGGGCGCGACCGCATCATCGAATTCATCGAAAAGCCGGCCGACCCGCCGGGCATTCCCGACAGTCCCAAGCTGGCCCTGGCCTCGATGGGAATCTACGTCTTCGAGACGCGTTTTCTCGCCGAGATCTTGCGCCGGGATGCCGAGGACAAGAATTCGGCCCACGATTTCGGGCGCGACGTCATTCCGCACATCGTCAGAAACGGTACCGCCTGGGCGCACCGGTTCCCGCAATCCTGCGTGCGCTCGGAACGCGAGGAAGTCAGCTACTGGCGCGACGTGGGGACCGTGGACGCCTACTGGAAAGCCAATATCGATTTGACCGAAGTGACCCCTGAACTCGATCTTTATGACCGCGACTGGCCGATCTGGACCTACGCGGAACTCACTCCGCCGGCCAAGTTCGTCCACGAGGAGAAGGGACGCACCGGTTCGGCGGTGTCCTCGCTGGTGTCGGGGGACTGCATCGTCTCCGGCGCCGCTCTGAGACGAACGCTCCTGAGCACCGGCTCGCACGTGCATTCCTGGGCCAAGCTCGAGGAGGCGGTGATCCTGCCCTATTGCGAGATCGGCCGGCACGCCCAGCTAACCAAGGTGATCGTCGACCGGGGGGTCGAGATTCCCGAGAAGCTGGTGGTCGGCGAGGACCCGGAATTCGACGCCAAGTGGTTCCGGCGCACCGAATCGGGCGTCGTGCTGATCACCAAGCGCATGATCGATCGCTATCTCGCCAGCCGATGATCGAGGTGCTTTCGGTCGCATCGGAAGTCCATCCGCTGGTCAAGACCGGCGGGCTCGCGGACGTGGCGGGGGCGCTGCCGGCGGCGCTGAAGCCGCACGGCGTTCAGATGCGGGTGCTGATGCCCGGCTATCCGGCGGTCATGGAGGCGCTCAGGAAACCCAGGGAACTGGCGACGGTGGCCTCGCTGTTCGGGGGACCGGCGCGGATCGTGGGCGGCCGCGCCGCGGGCCTGCGCCTGATCGCGATCGACGCGCCGCATCTTTTCGAGCGCACCGGGGGGCCCTATGCGAACTCCGCCGGCGCCGACTGGCCGGACAACTGGCGGCGCTTCGCGGCCCTGGGCTGGACCGGGGCGGCGCTCGCCGAGGGGCTGGTTGCGGGCTATGCGCCGCAGATCGTGCATGTGCATGACTGGCAGGCGGCGCTGGCGCCGGTCTATATGCGTTATACGGGCACCGGCCGGGCCCGGTCGGTGGTGACGATCCACAATCTCGCCTTCCAGGGGCAATTCCCGGCTTCGATCTTCAGCGAGCTGGAGCTGCCGGCGGCGGCGTTCGCCATCGACGGGGTCGAGTATCACGGCGGGGTCGGGTTCCTCAAAGGGGCTCTGACCTGCGCCGATCTGGTGACCACCGTCAGCCCCACCTATGCGCGTGAAATCCGCGATCCGGACTATGGCATGGGGCTCGACGGGGTATTGGCCAGCCGCGCCGACGCGCTGGTGGGGATCACCAACGGCATCGACACGTCCGAATGGGACCCGGAAACCGACCCGGCGCTGGCCACCAACTACACCGCCGCCCGGCTCGCCAAACGGGCCGACAACAAGAAGGCGCTCGAGTCGCGGTTCCGGATCGATCCCGGCAAGGGCCCGCTGATGGCCGTGGTGAGCCGTCTGACCTGGCAGAAGGGCTCGGACCTGCTGGCGGCGGTCAGCGACATCCTGGTGCAGGCCGGCGGGCGGCTGGTGGTGCTCGGCGCGGGCGACGCGGGGATCGAGGCGGAACTGGGCGCGGTGGCGGCGCGGCATCCGGGGCAGGTAGGTGTCGAGTTCGGCTACGATGAAGCCCTTGCGCATCTCATCCAGGGCGGCGCCGACGCGATCGTGTTGCCGTCACGCTACGAGCCGTGCGGGCTCACGCAGCTGTGCGCCCAGCGCTATGGCTCGGTGCCGATCGCCTCGCGGGTGGGCGGGCTCAACGACACCATCGTCGACGCCAACGACGCGGCGCTCGACGCCGGGGCGGCGACCGGGATCATGTTCGCGCCGGTGAGCGCGCAGTCGCTGGCCGAGGCGCTGGGGCGCGCCATGCGGCTTTATGGCGAGCGCCCCCGGTGGCGGAAAATCCAGCGCCGGGGCATGAAAGCCGATGTATCCTGGTCGCGCAGCGCCAGCCGCTACGCGCGCCTTTACGTCCAGCTTGCCAATTCCGGGCCCACCCGATGATCACGACGGTATCCACGACGCCCTTCGACGACCAGAACCCCGGCACCAACGGGCTCAGGAAGCGGGTGGCGGTGTTTCGCCAGCCCCGCTATCTGGAGAACTACATCCAGTCGATCTTCGATTGCCTGGAAGGGGTGCGCGGACAGACGCTGATTTTGGGCGGCGACGGGCGCTTCTTCAACGACGAGGCGATCCAGACCGTTATCGCGATGGCGGCCGGCAACGGGTTTGCCCGGGTGATCGTCGGCCAGGACGGGCTGATGTCGACCCCGGCGGCGAGCCACGCCATCCGCGACCTGGGCGCTTTCGGCGGCCTGATCCTGAGCGCCAGCCACAATCCGGGCGGCCCGGAGGGGGATTTCGGGGTCAAGTTCAACATCGCCAATGGCGGCCCGGCGCCGGAGCGGATGACCGAGGCGATTTTCGCGCGCTCGAAGATCATCGACAGCTACAAGGTCGTCGAGACCGAACCGGTCGAGCTCGGCCGGCCCGGCGCAAGCAGCGTCGGCGACATGGCGGTCGACGTCATCGATCCGGTCGCCGGCTACGAGGCGCTGATGGCGACGCTCGTCGATTTCGACGCCATCCGGTCCCTGTTCGCCTCCGGGTTCACCATGCGCTACGACGCCATGCACGCGGTGACCGGACCCTATGCCAGGCGCATTCTCGAACAGTCGCTGGGGGCGCCCGAAGGCAGCGTCGTCAACGCCCGGCCGCTGCCGGATTTCGGCGGCGGGCACCCGGACCCCAATCCGGTCTATGCGAAGGACCTGATCGAGCTGGCGATGTCCGACCACTCGCCGGACTTCCTCGCTGCCTCGGACGGGGACGGGGACCGCAACATGATCGTGGGGCGGGGGATTTTCGTGACCCCTTCCGATTCGCTGGCGATCATCGCGGCCAGCGCGCATCTGGCGCCCGGCTATCGGGACGGGATCGCCGGGATCGCCCGCTCGATGCCGACCAGCGCCGCCGCCGACCGGGTCGCCGACAAGCTCCGGGTGGAGCTCTACGAGGCGCCCACGGGCTGGAAGTACTTCTGCAACCTCCTGGATGCGGGGCGGGTGACGATCTGCGGCGAGGAAAGCGCCGGCACCGGCTCCGACCACGTGCGCGAGAAAGACGGGCTGTGGGCGGTGCTGATGTGGCTCAACATCCTGGCGGCGCGCCGGCTGTCGGTGGCCGAGATCGTCACCGACCACTGGCGGACCTTCGGGCGCAACTACTATTCGCGGCATGACTACGAAGAAGTCGAGGCCGAGGCGGCGAAGGCGCTGGTGGGGTCGCTCACCGAGCGGCTCCCGGCGCTCACCGGCACGCGGCTGCGCGGACGCGCCGTGGCGCTGGCCGACGAATTCGCCTATCGGGACCCGGTCGACGGCTCGGTCAGCCCGCATCAGGGGATCCGCCTGATCTTCGAGGACGGGGCGCGGATCATCTTTCGCCTGTCCGGCACCGGCACGGTCGGGGCGACGGTCAGGGTCTATTTCGACCGCTTCGAGCCCCCCGACGGGACGCTCGATCTCGACGTGCAATCGGCCCTGACCGAGCTGATCGAAATTGCCGGCGAAGTGGCCGCGATCGAAGAGATGCTGGGCCGCGACGCGCCGAGCGTCGTCACCTGATTGCATGGCCAACCCCGAGCTCGTTCGCGACGCCGGCAGGCCACAGCCGTTGGGGGCCGATGTCGTCGCCGACGGAGTGAATTTCGCGGTCCGGTCGGCGACCGCGACGCAGATCTGGGTGTCGCTGTTCGACGAGCGCGATGCCGAGATCGCCATGCTGCCGCTCGAGGAAACGGAAGCCGGCGTGCATTGCGGACTGGTCGCCGGCATCGGGGCGGGGGCGCGATACGGCTTGCGCGCCGAAGGACGCTACGCCCCCGCCGAGGGCTTCTGGTTCGATCCGGCCAAGCTGCTCGTGGACCCTTATGCCAGGCAGCTCGACCGGCATTTCGTGCCCGATCCGCGCCAGTTCATGCGGCGGGAGGGGGCCGGGGACAGTGCGCCGGCGGTGCCCAAGGCGTTTGTCGTCGGCCCAACACCCCAAGTGCCGCGGCGGCGGGCCCGGGGGCCTCAATTCATCTACGAGCTTTCGGTGCGCGGCCACACGATGCTGCACCCCGACGTGCAGGACCGGCTGCGCGGCACCGTGGCGGCGCTCGGCGAACCGGCGGTGGTCGAGCATCTGGTGCGGCTCGGCGTCGATACCGTCGAGCTGATGCCGGTCGCCGCCTGGATCGACGAGCCGCATCTGCGGGGGCTGGGGCTGACCAATTTCTGGGGCTACAACCCGGTGACCTTCATGGCCCCCGACCCGCGCCTGATGCATGGCGGGGTGGCCGATCTCGCCGCGCTGACCGACATCTTCGCGGCGGCGGGCATCTCGGTCATCCTCGATGTCGTGCTCAATCACACCGGCGAGGGCGACCGGCACGGGGCGACGCTCAGCCTGAGGGGGCTCGACAATCTCACCTACTACCGGCACCACGAGACCGAACGCGGACTGGAGCTCGTCGACGACAGCGGCTGCGGCAACACGGTGGCCTGCGACCGGCCGGCAGTTGTCGAGCTGGCCCTCGCCTCGCTCAGGCACTGGGTGGTGGCGGCCGGGGTCGCCGGGTTCCGGTTCGACCTGGCGACGATCCTGGGACGCACCGAGACAGGGTTCGACCGCCAAGCGCCGCTGTTGGCGGCAATCCGGGCCGATCCGGTGCTTGGCGAATGCATCCTGGTCGTCGAGCCATGGGACGTGGGGCCGGACGGCTACCGGCTGGGCGCGTTCGGGCCGCCCTTCGGGGAATGGAACGACGCCTTTCGGGACGACGTCAGGCGCTACTGGCGGGGCGACGAGGGGCTGACCGGGGAGTTCGCGACGCGCCTGGCGGGCTCGGCGGACGTCTTCGGGGCAACCGGCGAGGAGACCCGGTCGGTCAACTTCATCGCCGCCCATGACGGGTTCACGCTCGCCGATCTCGTCGCCTTTTCGGGCAAGGACAATTTCGCCAACCGCGAGGGCAACCGCGACGGGCACGACCACAACTACTCGTGGAACAACGGGGCCGAGGGCGAGACCTCCGACCCCGAGATCCTCGCCCGGCGCACCGCCGACCTGAAGGCCCTGATCGCGATCGTCTTCCTGGCGCGCGGCACCGCGATGCTGAAGGCCGGGGACGAGCTGGGCAAGTCGCAGTCGGGCAACAACAACGCCTACGCCCAGGACAATCCGATTTCCTGGATCGACTGGCAGCTCGCCGACGCGGAGCTGATTGCGTTCTCAGCCGAAATGGCACGGCTTGGCGCTTCGCATCCGGCCCTCGCGGCGCGCCGGTTCCTCAGCGGGGCGGCCGACGCGGCCGGCCGGCGCGACTGCGTGTGGCTGAAGGCGGACGGTGACGAGATGGACGAGGC
>Ga0307436_1001115_pt1 | contig 12159 bp, 13 predicted proteins | sample SalMarWE160440MG_FD_202513 | JGI IMG/M metagenome (GOLD analysis project Ga0307436, IMG submission 202513) | Salt marsh sediment microbial communities from the Plum Island Ecosystem LTER, Massachusetts, United States - WE1604-40 | ecosystem: Environmental > Aquatic > Marine > Intertidal zone >...
ACCGCTGATGGCCGGCATCCACCTGGCGGATCCTCAGCGACTCAGCATGAAAGCCGCCTTTCCGGCTCTGGTGGCGATGGAACGGCAGTATGGAAGCCTGCTGTGGGCGGCCCGGGCCACGGCTCGCCGCACTGGCCGGCGACCACTGGCCCGGAGAATGGCCCTACGGCTAGGCATGGGCCACCTCGTGGACACGCTGTTGGCGCGACTTCCAGGCGAAAGCGTGCTGTTGGGCCGGCGCGTCGAGGCGATCGAACGCACCGCGGCCGGATGGCGCCTCCACGTTTCGAATGCTCCCGCCATAGAAACAGAGGGCCTGATCCTGGCGCTTCCTGCAGCGCTCGCGGCCGATCTCTTACGCACCGCCGCACCCGAAGTCGCACACGGACTGGACCAGATCGACTATGCCTCCTCGGCGAATCTCACCCTGGCCTACGGCGTGGAGGACCTGGGGCGCCCTCTATCCGGCTCCGGCTTTCTGGTCCCACGTTCGGAGGGACGAACGATCACCGCTTGCACGTTCGTGTCCAGCAAGTTCCCGGACCGCGCGCCAGCCGGCGTCGTCCTGCTACGAGTCTTCTTCGGGGGCGCTCGTGACCCGGAGGCGGTGCAGCGCGCAGACAATGAGCTGGTCGCGGCGGCACGGGTCGACCTGGCAGCGCTGCTCGGCATCTCCGCCGAGCCGCGCTTCGTCCGGCTGGCGCGTTTCCCTCTCGGCACGCCGCAGTATGCCGTCGGCCATCTCGACCGCGTCGCCGCCGTCGAACGGGCCACCCCGCCCGGCCTGGCGATCGCCGGCAGCGCCCTGCACGGCGTCGGACTGCCGGAGTGCGTTGTCAGCGGACGGGAAGCCGCCAGAAGAGTTTCAAAGGTTTGAGGGCACTTCGGCTACCGGCTACCGGACGGAACGGACAGGGCACTGGCCAAGTTCCCATCTGCTACTCGCGTCTCGCTTCTCGCCTGTCGCCTGCCGGACGGGTGGGGGCACCGGGGGCTGGCAGCTGGAAGCTGGAAGCTGGGCGGGTGGGGGCACCGGCGGCAGGCAGCTGGAGGCTGGAAGCCGGGCGGGTGGGGGCCGGGTCCCTCCGGCGCCTTGACGCTCCTCGGGCGCTGGTGTTAGAAACTCCGAGTTGCCCTGCGTGCGCCGCCCGGGATGATCCGCGCCGGGCTGACGAGCCGGCCGGGGAGGCCGGGAGAGCTGATGGCCGAGCGCGTCGACATTGACCCGATTCAGGGCCGCGCCCCCCTCATCGAAGGCGCGGCCACCTTCCACGACATCACCGAAACCGTTGCTCGCCCGGTCGAGTGGAAGCCTCCACTCGGCTGGTGGCTGGTGTTCGGCGTCTCCGTCAGCCTGCTTGCCCTGTTCCTGGTATCGATCGCCTGGTTGTTCTGGGAGGGCGTCGGGGTGTGGGGCAACAACGTGCCGGTCGCCTGGGGCTTCCCGATCATCAACTTCGTCTTCTGGGTCGGAATCGGTCATGCCGGGACTCTGATCTCAGCCATCCTCTTCTTGCTGCGCCAGCGTTGGCGCACGTCGATCAACCGCGCGGCCGAGGCGATGACCATCTTCGCGGTCATGTGCGCCCTCATCTTTCCCGGTATTCACGTCGGCCGGCCCTGGGTCGCCTACTGGCTGGCGCCGCTGCCGAATCAGATGGGCACCTGGCCGCAGTTCCGCAGCCCGCTGATGTGGGACGTCTTTGCGGTTTCGATCTACGGCACGGTGTCTTTGATCTTCTGGTACGTCGGCATGATCCCCGACCTGGCCACTCTGCGCGACCGCGCGAAGAGGCTCGTCCGCAAACGGGTCTATGGCTTCTTCGCCCTGGGATGGCGCGGTTCGAACCGGCAGTGGAGCCACTACGAGAAGGCTTACTTGCTGTTGGCCGGACTGGCCACGCCGCTGGTGCTGTCGGTCCACTCGGTGGTCAGCTTCGACTTCGCCGTCGCCCAGTTGCCCGGCTGGCACTCGACGATCTTCCCGCCATACTTCGTCGCCGGCGCCATCTTCTCGGGCATGGCGATGGTCGTCACCTTGATGGTGATCTGCCGGGTGGCGTTCGGGCTCAAGCGGCTGATCACGCCGCTGCACTTCGATCGCATGGCGAAGCTCATCCTGCTCACCGGCAGCATGGTCGCGTTCGCCTATGTCACCGAGCTGTTCATCGCCTGGTACAGCGGCAATCTGTTCGAGATGTTCACGGCGCGCAATCGCGCCCTCGGGCCGTATGCCCACGCCTACTGGCTGATGATGTTCTGCAACATGGCCGTGCCTCAGATCTTCTGGTTCCGCAAGGCGCGCGTCCACATGCCGACGCTGTTCGTCGCCTCCATCCTGGTCAACGTCGGGATGTGGCTGGAACGCTTCGTCATCGTGGTCACCTCGCTGCACCGCGACTTCCTGCCCGCCAACTGGGGGCTGTTCAAACCGACCTTCTGGGACATCGCGACGCTGGCTGGCAGCTTCGGTCTCTTCTTCACTATGTTCTGCCTCTTCGTGCGTTTCATGCCGATGGTGGCCATGTCCGAGGTCAAAGGCGTCCTCCCCGAAGCGCAAACCGATGAGGAAACCGCTGCGGTGCCGGCCAGCGAGGCGTGGCAGGAGAGCTGATGGAACGCTCCTCGAGCCCCTACGGACTGCTGGCCCGGTTTCGCGGGCCGGAGCCCCTCCTCACCGCGGCGCGCGCACTGCGCGACGCCGGCTTCAAGAACTGGGACACCCACACACCCTTCCCGGTCCACGGCATGGACGACGCCATGGGCCTGAAGCCCTCACGCGTGCCGCTCTTCGTGCTCGTTCTGGGGCTCGGTGGGGCGGCGGCCGGGATGCTGCTGCAGTGGTGGGTCAGCGTCCGTGCCTACCCGCTGACCATCAGCGGCAAGCCCTTCTTCAGCTGGCCGGCGTTCGTGCCGATCATGTTCGAAGTCGGGGTGCTTGGCGGCGCGACGGGCGCCGTCCTGGGGTTCCTGGGGCTCTCCAAGCTGCCCCGACATCATCACGAGCTGTTCTCCTCGGCTGCGTTCGAGCACGTCACGGATGATGGGTTCTTCGTCTCGATCGAGGCGAGCGATCCCCAGTTCGACGCCGATGTCACGCCGGAGATGCTGCGTCGTCTCGGTGCCGTCGACGTCGAAACCGTCATGACCGAGGAGTCGACGTGACTGCGGCGCACCAGCACCCGGAGCTCGACAAGGACATCGTGCGCAAGCACGACAGCCCGATGCGCTCGTACATGGTCCTGGCCATCGGCGTCGCCGCGTTGCTGCTCGGCTGGCTCTTCGGCCGGCAGGCCCCCGGCAGCTGGCTGACGGCCTATCTGGTCGGGTTCGTCTACGCCTTGACGCTGGCCCTCGGCGGTCTGTTCTTCACGCTCTTGCACCATGCCTGCAGGGCTTCCTGGGCGGTGTCGGTGCGGCGGCTGGCCGAGGCGGCCGGCGCCACCCTGCCGCTCTTCCTGCCGCTATTCGTGCCGATCGCCCTCGGATACCGCCGGATCTACGCCTGGACCAATCCGCAGAACGCCAACCCGGCGATGCAGGAGCTGCTCGCCCACAAGGCGCCCTATCTCAACGGACCCTGGTTCCTGACCCGCTCGGTGATCTACCTGCTCATCTGGGCCTGGATGGGATGGTGGTTCTGGCGGCGCTCGGTCGGCGAGGACGATACGCCCGATCCCGCGGTGGCGCGGCGGCTCCGAACAATCAGTGCACCGGCCTTGGTGGTGTTCGCGTTGACCATCAACTTCGCGGCGATCGACTGGATCATGTCCCTCGCCCCGAGTTGGTTCTCCACCATGGTCGGCGTCTACTTCTTCGCGGGGATCGCGCCCGCTGGATTCGCCCTGGTCGCGGTGCCGGCCGTCATCCTGCGCCGGCGCGGCGTGCTCTCCGGGGCCGTCACCGACGAGCACCTGCATGATCTGGGCAAGATGCTCTTCGCCTGGATCGTCTTCTGGGGCTATATCGCCTTCTCCCAGTTCATGCTCATCTGGTACGCGAACATACCGGAGGAGACGAAGTGGTACGCGACGCGTCTGAACGGAACCTGGCTCGATGTGACCGTGGCGCTGGCCTTTGCCCACTTCATACTGCCCTTCTTCTTCCTCCTGTCACGCAAGACGAAACGCAACGGGGTGACGCTGGCGGCCGCCGCCATCTGGATGTTGCTGGCCCATCTGCTGGATGTCTTCTGGCTCATCGCGCCGTCCACTCCGGACGGCGCCGGCGGCCCGATCGGCCTGGCTCTCACCGTGCTCGGATTCGCTGCGATCTTCTTCGGCGCCTTTGCCTTGGCCGCGCGCCGTGCGGCGTTGGTGCCACTCGGCGATCCACGACTGCAGGAATCCCTGGAGTTCGAAACCGTCTGATTCCAGGCGAGTCGACGACTATGGGCCGGTGGTATCCTTCTTCGACGTCGGACATGACGCTTTTCTCAATCACAACCGAGACCCGACCCGGCGGCTGTCAAGCCGCTCGGGCGATGACTCGCAATCGGCAGCACGCGACACGACGTCGCGGACGGAAAGGAGCCGGAGGCAATGCGTAATCGACACGACAATCCCTGGTCCGTTGCCCGGACCATCCTACTCAGCGGACTCGTACTCTCCGCCATGGCTTGTGGCGGAGGTGGGAAGCAAGCCGCGCCCAGTGGCGAGAGCTCCACGGGCGGTGGCGGCGAGGCGGCCGCGCCGCAGCAAGCCGCGACGACTTCAGGGCCGACCGGCACGGCGACCATCACCGGAACGGTCACCTTCGACGGCGCCGTGCCCAACCTCAAGCCGATCGACATGAACGCCGATCCGGTCTGCGCCGGGAAGCACAGCGAACCGGTCTATCCCCCGATCCTGGTCCTCGGCCCGGACAAGACGATGGCCTGGGTCTACGTCAAGGTCACCGCGGGCTTACCGCAGGGCGCGACCTGGCCTGCACCGAGCCAGCCCGTGGTCATCGACCAACAGGGCTGCATGTACGTGCCCCACATGGTCGGTGTGATGACTGGACAGCCGCTCGAGTTCCAGAACCAGGACAAGATCCTGCACAACGTCCACCTGTTGCCCGAGAAGAACCCGGAGCAGAACCTGGGGATGCCGGCGACGGTGACCGAGAAGCAGCTCACCTTCTCCAAGCCCGAGGACCCCTTCCACGTCAAGTGTGACGTCCATCCGTGGATGAGCGCCTATGTCGGCGTGACCGACAATCCCTTCTTCGACGTCACCGGCAAGGACGGCAAGTTCTCCATCGGAAACCTGCCGGCCGGCACCTACACGATCGAGGCCTGGCACGAGAAGCTCGGCACGAAGACCGCGCAGGTCACCGTGGCCGACGGTGGGACGCAGAACGTCGACTTCACATTCTCGGTGCCGACGAACTGACACGGGTCCTGAACTGACGACTTGAACGAGGTGGGGGAGCGATGAGCGACGCGCACGCCGCACACGAGCACGCCAAACTGGGCTTCTGGCGCCACTACGTCTTTTCCACCGATCACAAGGTGATCGGCATCCAGTACGCGATCAGCGCGCTGGTCTTCCTGCTCTTCGGCTTCACGCTGATGATGCTGATGCGGTGGCAGCTCGCCTTCCCGGGCAAGGCCCTCCCCATTCTGGGCGGGCTGTTCGGCGACAACCGGATGCCGGGCGGCGTCATGCTGCCCGAGTTCTACGACCAGCTCGGCGCCATGCACGGCACCATCATGGTCTTCCTGGGCGTCGTGCCGCTCGGCGTGGGCGGGTTCGGCAACTACGTCGTGCCGCTGCAGATCGGTGCGCCCGACATGGCCTTCCCGCGGCTCAACATGATGAGCTACTGGAGCTTCTTCATCGGCGGCGTGGTGATGCTGAGCAGCTTCTTCGTGCCCGGCGGCGCCGCGCAGGCCGGCTGGACCTCCTATCCCCCGCTGGCGATCCTCAATCCCACCGGTCAGACCTTCTGGCTGATCGGCATGATCTTCCTCATCACCTCGTCGCTGCTGGGTTCGATCAACTTCATCACCACGATCATCCAGTTACGCGCACCGGGGTTGAGCTTCTTCCGCCTGCCCTTCTTCGTCTGGGCTCAGTTCGTCACCTCGTTCCTGCTGTTGCTCGCCTTCCCGCCGCTCGAGGCCGCGGGCGTCATGCAGTTGATGGATCGGGTGGCCGGCACCAGCTTCTTCCTACCCTCCGGACTGGTCGTGTCGGGTCAGGCCCTGCACGCCTCCGGCGGCGGCAGCCCGCTGCTCTGGCAGCATCTCTTCTGGTTCCTGGCGCACCCCGAGGTCTATGTGCTGATCCTGCCGGCGATGGGCATCGTCGCTGAGATCATCGCCAATAACACCCGCAAGCCGTTGTGGGGCTACAAACCATTGGTCTACTCGGTGCTCTTCCTGGGCTTCATGAGCTTCATCGTGTGGGCGCACCACATGTTCCTGACCGGCATGGGCACCGTGATGTCGTCCTTCTTCCAGACCACGACGATGATCATCTCGATCCCGTCGGTGGTCATCTTGACCTGTTTGATCCTGTCGTTATGGGGAGGTTCGATTCACTACCGGGTGCCCATGCTCTTCGCCCTCGCCTTCTTGCCGATGTTCGCGATCGGCGGGCTGACGGGGCTGCCCCTGGGGCTGTCGACCACTGACATCCCGTTGCACGACACCTACTATGTGATCGGCCACTTCCACTACATCGTTGCGCCGGGCTCGTTGCTGGCCCTGTTCGCCGGCATCTACTACTGGTTCCCGAAGGCCACCGGAAAGATGATGAACAAGGCGCTGGGGCATCTGCACTTCTGGCCCACGTTCGTCTGCATGAATCTGATCTTCTTCCCCATGATGTTGCAGGGCCTGGCAGGCATGCAGCGCCGGCTCTTCGACGGCGGCGCGACCTACAACTTCACCGCCGGGGTGCAGCACTGGAACGAGGTGATCTCGATCTCGGCCTGGGTGATGGGCGTGGCGCAGATCTTCTTCATCGTGAACTTCTTCTGGAGTATGAAGCGCGGCAAGAAGGTGGACCGCAATCCCTGGCACGCGACGACACTCGAGTGGCTGGCGCCATCGCCGCCGCCGCACGGCAATTTCGAGAACGCCCTGCGGGTGACGCGAGGGCCGTATGACTACAGCTCACCCGGAGCGGCGGAGGACTTCTCGCCGCAGGGTGAAGCGGTACCAGCGGAGGCGGGGGCATGAGCGAAGCGATTCCGTATACCGTCGAGGCGCGGCCGGACACCGGCGTCAACAACGTCAAGATCGGCATCTGGCTGTTCCTGGCGTCCGAGGTCATGCTCTTCGGCGCCCTGTTCGCCTCCTACATTCTCTTGCGACTGGGCGCGGACAGCTGGCCGGCCGGCTGGAACGAGCTCAACGTCAACCTGGGCGGCGCCAACACCCTGATCCTGATCGCTTCCAGCATGAGCATCGTCATGTCCTGGGCCTCACTGGAGAAGAACCAGCCCCGCCGCTACCGCATCTACATGACCATCACGGTGCTGCTCGGGATCTTCTTCCTGATCAACAAGGGTTTCGAGTACCACGAGCACATCGTGGAACATCAGCTGCCGTCCACCAGTACCTTCTTCGCCCTCTACTACACGTTGACCGGCCTGCACGCGCTGCACGTCGCCTGCGGCACGCTGGTCAACCTCTACCTGCTGCTGCCGGGCTTCAAGATGTGGAAACGTTCGCCGGAGCAGTTCACCAACCGGGTCGAGACCGCGGGACTGTTCTGGCACTTCGTAGATATCGTGTGGATCTTCCTCTTCCCCGTCCTCTACCTGCTTCCGTGAGAGCTGCCATGACCGACGAACACACTGCCCACGTCGACACTCAGGTTCGCGCCTACATGGTGGTCTTCGTCAGCCTGCTGGCCCTGACCGTCATCACCGTCGCGATCGCGAAGCTTCACCTGCCGGTCGCGCTCGGCATCTCCGTGGCGCTCGGCATCGCTGCGGTCAAGGGCTCGTTGGTGGCCCTCTACTTCATGCACCTGATCTCGGAGCGCAAACTGATCTTCCTGGTGCTCATCTTCACCGTGATCTTTTTTTTCGGCTGCCTTCTGCTGCCTTCGTTCAACCAACTGGATGCAGTCCGGGTTCCCTGAGATGTCTCTGAAGTTCTTCCACCTCGTGTTCATCACCCTGGCCGCCCTGCTGGCGCTCGGCACGGGTTACTGGGCGGTGAGTTCCCCGAACAGCTCCGCCAACATCATGGTTGGCGGCCTCAGCGTGCTGGTTCTGCTCTTGTTGATCCCATACGGCATCTGGTTCCGGCGCAAGATGTGGAATGGAGGGGCGTCATGAGGCTGCGTAGCCTGCTGGCCGGCCTGGCACTGCTCGTCCTGCCCTGGTTCGTTTTTCCCAGCGCAGCCGAGGCCTGCTCGGTGTGCTGGGGCGGCGCTTCTCATTCACCATGGATCGGCGCTTCGATCTGGGTCTACATGTTCCTCCTGGCGCTGACGTACGGGCTGATCGGCGGCGGCATCGCCGCGTTCGTCTTCAGCCGTCGCCGCGCGCTGCGTGATTTGGAGGAGTCGAAATGAACCACTTCCCGGGCATGCCCCCGATCGGCTCCGCCCACGGCGCTTCGATCGACCACATGATGTGGCTGGTCCATATCTTGATGGTGGTCGTGTTCGTGGGCTGGGCGGTCATCTTCGTCTACATGCTCTTCCGGTTCCGCGCCAAGAAGCACCCGAAAGCGGATCCCGTCGGCGTGCGCACCCATGCGTCGCGTTACGCGGAGATCGCGGTCGCCATTGCCGAGGGCATCCTGCTGGTCGGTTTCTCGATTCCGCTGTGGAGCCAGCGTGTCGACGACATCCCGGAACCCGATCAGGCGCTCGAGATCCACGTCATCGCCCAGCAGTTCGCCTGGAACATCCAGTACCCCGGGCCGGACGGCATCTTCGGCCGGCTGGCGCCGCAATTCGTCGATCCCCAGACCAACCCGATCGGGCTGGATCCCAACGACCCGGCCGGCAAGGACGACGTCACCACCGTCAACCAGATGCACTTGCCGGTCAACGAACCGGCCGTCATCCACCTCACCAGCATGGACGTGATCCACAGCTTCTATCTGCCGGAGATGCGTATCAAGCAGGACGCCATCCCGGGCATGGAGATCCCCCTCTGGTTCACGCCCACGACGACCACGGCGGAAATGCGCAAGCAGCTCGGCAACGACAGCTTCCAGTATGAGATCGGCTGTGCGCAGCTGTGCGGCATCGGGCACTACCGCATGCGCGGTTTCCTGACCGTCGAGTCGAAGGCCGACTTCCAGGCCTGGCTCAAGTCCAAGGCGCCTTCTAAGGAAGAAGAGCAAGGCAGCTTCTGGCAGTAGTGGCGGCGACGGGGCGTCGCCGCCGGGGAGCCAGGAGCCCGAAGCCGGGGACCGGGGTTGGCAAGGCCCCGGTTCTTGTTACCGTCCGGCGCTCAACGCTTCCTCGCTTTGCGCACCACCATGACTGAGCCGATCATGCAGATCGCGAAGACCGGCAGCAGGTAGGTCAGTAGGCTCGAATTCTTGACGATACCGATCGTGGCCAGCAGCGCCACCAGCCAGATCGCGAGCGTGGTGAATTCGTATTTCATCGCGGTCTCCCTTCTTGCATCCATGCTCAGGGACGGCTCACGCGCAGGAACAGCGGCCAGCGGATTCTACGTATGGTCGCCGCGCCGTCCCAGACTTCGGCCAGAGGTTCGGCGACGCGGTCGAAGGGGTCTTCCCCGTGTTCCTTCCTATAGCGCTGGGTGCCGCTCCAGCTCGCCACATACCCTTTGAACTGTTCCAGCGTCCACTCGGCCGACATCCGGAATTGCGCTGCGTCGACCGGTTCGCCGGGCAAGTTCACACTCCCGTAGCGATCGTCGACCAGACGGGCGCCGGGGGCAAAGTAGTCCTTCAGCAGGTCCCAGTATAGCGGCCCGATGATCTCTCCGACCGGTCCGTCGATGATCGCGGCGTGATACGTCCAGGCGGCCAGGGCGCCGCCCGGCCGGATGACCCGACGCACCTCGTCGAAGAAGACCTCGAGATCGAACCAATGCAGAGCCGCCGCGACCGTCACCAGGTCAACCGAGCCTGTTTCCAGTCCCGAAACCTCGGCGGGAGCAACGCGGTACTCGACCCGCCGATGCGCCCGGGCGTGAATGATCTGCTCCTCGCTCACGTCGGTGGCCACGACATGCTCGAAGTACTCAGCAAGTCCCAGGGCCGCCTGGCCATTTCCCGTCGCACAGTCCCACGCCCGGGACCGACGCTCGACGAGTGACGCCAGGAACTCGAAGAGCTCGAGAGGATAAACGGGCCTGAAGCGTGCGTATTGCTCCGCAAAGGGTGAGAAGTCTGGTCGATCCATAGACTCGAAGAAACTTTGACCGGCAATGTCAGCCTGGCGGAAATCGGCTGGCACGCTGTGGGCCAGCAGCTGTCCGCGCTGCCCGCTGCCGGCTACCGGCTACCGGCCACCGGCCACCGGCTACCGGCTACCGGAGAGAGATACCTGAAACGACCAGGAAATCCCGCCCCTGGTTCCGGACGCTCGCACCTCGCTTCTCGCCTCTCGCCTCTCGCCTCTCGCTTCTCGCCCCTCGCTTCTCGCTTCTCGCCTCTCTCTGACCTGGCGCTTGCTGACCGGAGACCGGTGACTGGTGGCTGGTAACTGTCTCCGGCTCCTGGGCTCCCTTCAGCCCGCCATCGCCACGCCCATCAAGTGGCCGATGCCGAAGGTCACGGCGGCGGCGGCGAGGCCGAAGACCGTCTGGCGACCTCCGGAGAAGAGTACGCTGCGCCCGGTCATCACGGTGATCGCCGCGCCGAGCGCAAACAAGCCGACGGCGCTCAGCACCAGGCTCGCCACCACCGCTGTGGACCCGTTCACCAGCAGGAACGGCAGCACCGGAATGATCGCACCGATGGCGAACAGCAGAAATGAGGTGATGGCGGCCACCCAGGCCGACCCTCCGAGCTCTGCAGGGTCGATACCGAGCTCTTCTCGCGCCAGCGTGTCCAGCGCCGCGTGTGGATCGGCGATGAGCTTGACCGCCAATGCGTTCGCCTCGGTCTCGGGCAGCCCCTTGCCCCGATAGATCAAGGCGAGCTCGCGGGCCTCGTCTTGCGGAGAGAGCTCCAGCTCCTCACTCTCGATGGCGATCTGCCGCGCATTGAGCTCACGCGAGCTCTGCACCGAGAGCCACTCGCCCAGCGCCATCGAGATCGATCCGGCCAGCAAGCCGGCAATACCGGCGATGAGAATCCCACTGTTCGACACCGCAGCGCCAACCACGCCCATCACCAGGCTGAGATTCGACACCAGACCGTCGTTCGCTCCAAGTACGGCCGCCCGCAGGGCATTGCCGCCGATCGCCCGATGGCGGCCCTCGAGCCGGGCCAGGCTCTCGCCCCGCATTCCTTGCGCTCCGGTGGCCAGGATCGCTTCCAGGATGCGGCCATGGGCGTTCTCTTGACCCGACAACTGCTCGCCCTGGCTGTTCTTCGCCCGGCGCGCCGCGATGCCCATGGCGCGTTCGCCCTCGATCAGCGTCGGCAAGACGAGCGAAGGGCCAAAGCGGCCGCCAAGCCAAGCCATCAGGCGAGCCTGCCACGACGGTGCGACGGCGGGCGGCTCGACCTGAAGCTCTCGGAATCGGGCCCGCCACATCTCCGCATGCTCTCTCTCCGCCTCCGCGAGAGTGCGAAAGACGGTCGCCGTCTCCGGCTGCGATTCCGCCGCCGCGAGCGCGGAATAGACATAACGATTGTCCACTTCGGCCTGCAGATTCCGCCGCAGCCGCCCCCATTGAACTCGCGTTGCCTTGCTCGTCCCGGTCGTCACCACCATCCTGTCTCCTTCGTCGCTATGTCGTCTTGCCGGATCGTTCCCGCAACACGAATCGCAAAGTCATCAGCGTGACCAGGAGGTACCAGAGTCCGCTGACCGGCCCGGGATCGAAGAGTCCGGCATCCCTGGGCGGGGTTGGAAAGGTCCAGAAGTTGAAGCCGAGGATGACGACTCCGCCGACCAGCACACCGAGGCTGCCGACGATGCGCCCGTACCGGGAATCCTTCATCATCACCCAGCCAAACAGCAGTGTGCCGAGCCCGATGAAGACGTCGAAGGAAACGTCCAGTCCAAGATCGAGGTCCCACAAGCGCTGCCGGACGAACTCGGTCAGATCGGC
>Ga0307436_1001117_pt1 | contig 12153 bp, 10 predicted proteins | sample SalMarWE160440MG_FD_202513 | JGI IMG/M metagenome (GOLD analysis project Ga0307436, IMG submission 202513) | Salt marsh sediment microbial communities from the Plum Island Ecosystem LTER, Massachusetts, United States - WE1604-40 | ecosystem: Environmental > Aquatic > Marine > Intertidal zone >...
CGCCGAGCCGCAAGGCTCGGCGGCTTTTGCATTGCCGGAACATGACGCGCGCTTTGCGGGAACATGAAGCGCACATGAACTCTTGGCAATGTTGTTGCCGGGCTGTGGAAGCGCGCTTGCTCACCCCCCATATTCCAGCGAAATCAAGCGTCTCAGTGGATGCTGTTTGGTTGCCATATTGTGCGGTGCGCATTGCCAACGTGCGGCAACTTTGAGACATAAGGCGCCAATTCGCTTTGCCTTGACGAGGCTCTTGAGTTCCGCAGAGAGTCTTAGCCCCGAATGGAGATGCCCCGTTGAACTTGTCAATCACACGTTCCACCGCCGGGACCTTCGTCCGTACCGCAGTCTTGTTTCTTGCTGTCGCGCTGTTGGCTGGTTCCGCGACGGCCGAGCCCACCGACGAGTCCACCGCCCAGACGGCTCCACCGGCCCAGTCGACGGATACCGGCGCCGCCTCGGATACCGCAGCGCCTGCCGCCCCAAACGCCGCGCCTGCGTCACCTGAAGCCACGCACCCGGGTGCAACGCCGGGCTCTATCGCGCCCTCGGCCGAAGAGAAAATCAAGGCGACGATCCCGATCTACTATCTCGGCAAGAAATATGATGAACCGCTCCCCCTCTCTGTTGTGGAGCCCATCATCACCGACAAAGGCATTCAGGGTGCGCGCCTTGCGATTGAAGACGCAAACCGGGTGGCCCCGTTCACCGGCTACAAATACAACCTGGTCGAGGACATCATCCCGAAGAAGGGCGACATAGTCGCCAAGGCCAAGGAGATTCTGGCCAAAGGAAATGCCTTCATCGTTGCCGATCTTGAGCCCGATGACCTGATCGCGGTCGCCGATCTGCCCGAGGCCAAGAACTCGGTCCTGCTGAATATCCGCTCGAGCGCTGAAAAGCTGCGCCAGGAAGACTGCCGGCAGAACGTCTTCCACATCATCCCCGATTACGCCATGCGTGCCGACGCGCTGGGGCAATATCTCATCTGGAAGAAATGGCCACGGTGGTTCGTTCTGAGAGGCGACACCAAAGGCGACAAGGACTATCTCGCGCAGGTCGAGCGCACCGCTAAACGCTATGGCGGCAAGATCGTCAAAGAGAGCGTCTATCCTTTCCCGCCTGGGGCGCGGAATCTGACGTCGGGTTACCAGCAAGTGCAGGGCCAAATTCCCCAGGCAACGGAATCCGCGCCGGACCACGACGTCCTGTGGGTCATCGATACGAATGACGATTTCGGCGACTACCTGATGTACAGGACCTATTCGCCGCGCCCCGTGGTCGGCACACAAGGCCTTAAGGCTGAGGCCTGGGATCCCGCTTACACGGAATCGGGTGCCAATCGCATACACAGCGACTTCAAGAAAAAGGTCAAGCGCGCCATGACGGAGCGCGACTATACCGGTTGGCTCGGGGTCCGCACTGTAACGGACTCGGTCATGAGGTCAGGCAAGACCATGCCTCCCGACGTAAAGGGATTTATGCTCTCCAAGGATTTCAATCTGGAGGGTTACAAGCGGATAGCACTCAATTTCCGCCCCTGGGATCACCAGATGCGGCAGCCGATCATTCTTGGCGGCACCCGCGTCCCCGTGTCGACGTCTCCGCAGGAGGGCTTCCTGCACCAGACCTATACCACCGACACGCTCGGCTACGACAAGCCGGAGACCAAGTGCAAGTTCAAATGAGCATCGACTGAAGGTAGACCCCTAATGACTCGCATCCCTCTTGCCGTAACCACTGCGGCCGCGCTTTTTGCCTTCGCCGTTCCAGCCTCTGCCGCGACCATCTTCGTGTCGAACGAGAAGGACAACACCGTAACGGTGATCGACAGTGACACGATGAAGACCATCGATACCATTAAAGTCGATCGTCGCCCGCGGGGCATCATTCTCAGCCCGGATTTCAAGGAATTGTTTGTGGCCGCCGGCGACGGCGACACCATGGACGTGATCGACACCAACACGCTAAAGATCACTCGGCACCTCGACTCCGGTCCAGATCCCGAGCTGATGGCCATCGATCCGACTGGCAAGACCATCTATATCGCCAACGAGGACGACAGCCTCGTCACCATTATGGACGTCAAGACCGGCGACGTGCTCGCCGAGGTTCCGGTGGGTGTCGAGCCTGAAGGCATGGTTGTGAGCCCCGACAACAAATATACGGTCGCCACGTCCGAGAGCACGAGCATGGCGCATGTCATCGACAACGCGCAGCGCAAGCTGATCGCTAACGTGCTCGTCGATTCGCGGCCGCGCGAGGCTAAGTTCACTAAGGACGGTAAGGAGCTGTGGGTGTCCTCGGAAGTAGGCGGTACCATCTCGGTGATCGATCCCAAAACCTGGAAGGTGGTCCAGACTATCGGCTTCGAGGTACCTGGCGTGCGGCCGGAGCAGCTCCAGCCCGTGGGCATGGACTTCGCCCGTGACGGCAAGATCTTGTTCGTCGCGCTCGGGCCGGCCAACCGCGTGGCCGTCATCGACACCGCCACCAAGAAGGTCCTGAAGTATATCCTGGTCGGCCAGCGGCCTTGGCACGGCGAGCTCGGGCCTGACGGCAAGAAGTACTATGTGGCCAACGGGCTCACCAACGATCTGACGGTGATCGACGTCGATACGCTCAAAGCCGAGAAGTCGGTGCCCGTCGGTCGTCTGCCCTGGGGCGTCGCCATCATGCCGGGCAAGCCGGGCGCGGTGGCCGATAAGTCCTAAGGCCGGCAGTCTTTCAGCGGCGGTCCTGAGTCTTCTGCCTAGCCGATCACGCGGTGCGTACGCGGCGGCCAATGAAATGGGCCGCCGCTTCCGCCGCCAATACCGCACCCAATGAGATCGCGACCGAGATCAGCGTGAGCCGTAGTGCGCCGACATCGCCGCCGGGCACTTGCGTGAACGTATAGATCAGGCTCGGTAGCGTCTGCGTCTCCCCCGGAATATTCGACACGAAGGTGATGGTCGCGCCGAACTCGCCCATGGAGCGGGCGAAGGCGAGAATGGCGCCGACGATGATACCAGGCGCGATCAGCGGCAGCGTTACGGTGACAAAGACCCAGGCGCGGCTTGCGCCGAGCGTGCTCGCCGCCTGCTCGAGCCGCTGATCCACGGCCTCGACCGAGAGCTGGATCGCCCGCACCAGCAGCGGGAAGCCCATGATGGCGCAGGCGAGCGCCGCGCCCGTCCAGCGGAAGGCGAACACGATCCCAAACGTCTCGGCCAGCCAACTGCCGATCGGGCCCTGGCGGCCGAACAAGAGCAGCAGCACATAGCCTGTCACCACCGGCGGCAGCACGAGCGGCAGCAAGATGACGGCGTTGAGGAGAGGGCGCCCGAGAAAGCGGCCGCGCGCGATGAGCATGGCGGCGGCGACGGCAAAGGGCAGGCTAGTCAGCGTAGCTACCGAGGCCACGCGCAAAGAGAGCTTGATGGCGGTCAGTTCTTCGGGCGTGAGGTGCAGCACAGGAACAGTCTTACCACCTGACGCCAGGACACTTAAGCGATCCGCTGCTGCAGGCGGACAACGCCGAGTAGGCTCAGGTGCCCTCGAAGCTCGACGCGCCGTGCTCTCTGGCTTCCTTCAAATGAAGGATCGCTTCCTTCACCGGAGGGTCCAGCCCGTCGCCGCCCTGGTCGATATAGGCGAAGATCGCCGTGCGCATACGCGGGTCCCAGAACTTCTTGATGTGGTTAGCGATTCCCGGCACGACCTCGTCGGGGCGTTGGTACTGGAAGAACTTGCCGATTTGGTTCGCCATATAGACGAGGCGGTCGGGCTGCATGGGTCCAGGCTCTCCGTGACTTAAGTGGGCGAGGGGAGGGGCTTAACGCTACTCCGCCGCCACCAGAGGCTCGGCGATCCGCCGCGCCGCCTTCGACAGCTCCTTGTACTCCTCCTGCCACTCGGACGGCCCGTTGGACGGCATGACCTGTACGGCCGTCACCTTGTACTCGGGGCAGTTGGTGGCCCAGTCGGAGAAGTCGGTGGTCACCACATTGGCTTGCGTCTCCGGGTGGTGGAAGGTCGTGTAGACCACGCCCGGCGCCACGCGCTCGGTGATCAGCGCCCGAAGCGTCGTCTCGCCAGCGCGGCTCGTGAGCTTTACCCAATCGCCGTCGCGGACGCCGCGGTTCTCGGCATCGAAGGGATGGATCTCCAAACGATCCTCCTCGTGCCACACCACGTTGGCGGTGCGCCGCGTCTGCGCGCCCACATTGTACTGGGTGAGGATGCGGCCCGTGGTGAGCAGCAGCGGGAAGCGCGGGCCGGCTTTCTCGTCCGTCGCCACATACTCGGTGATGACGAACTTGCCCTTGCCGCGCACGAAGCCGTCGACATGCATGACCGGCGTGCCTTCGGGCGCCGCATCGTTGCACGGCCACTGCACCGAGCCAAGCTCTTCGATCTTCTTGAAGGAGACGCCGGCGAATTTAGGCGTAAGCGCCGCAATCTCATCCATGATCTCGGAGGGATGGTTGTAGTGCATGGGATAGCCGAGGGCATTGGAGAGCATCTGCGTGATCTCCCAATCCTCGTAGCCGTTCTTCGGCGTCATCACTTTACGCACCAGCTGGATGCGGCGCTCGGCGTTGGTGAACGTGCCGTTCTTCTCCAGGAAGGTCGAGCCGGGAAGGAACACATGGGCGTAGTTCGCCGTCTCGATGAGAAACAGGTCCTGCACCACCACGCACTCCATGGCGGCAAGGCCGGCGGCCATATGCTGGGTGTTCGGGTCTGACTGGAGGATATCCTCGCCCTGGATGTAGATGCCCTTGAACGAGCCATCGAGGGCGGCATCGATCATGTTGGGGATGCGCAAGCCAGGCTCGGCGTCGAGCGGACGGCCCCAATATGACTCGAACATCTCAAGCGTCGCCGTCTCCGAAAGGTGGCGGTAGCCGGGCAGCTCATGCGGGAACGAGCCCATATCGCAGGAGCCCTGCACGTTGTTCTGACCGCGCAGCGGGTTCACGCCGACGCCCTCGCGGCCGATATTGCCGGTGGCCATGGCAAGGTTGGCGATGGCGATCACCGTGGTCGAGCCCTGGCTGTGCTCAGTGACGCCAAGCCCGTAATAGATGGCGCTGTTGCCGCCGGTAGCGTAGAGCCGTGCCGCGCCGCGGATCGTTTCGGCGGAAACGCCGGAGATCTTCTCGACCTCCTCAGGGGCGTGGCGCGGATCGGCCACGAACGCTGCCCACTCCTGGAACTCGTCCCAGTCGCAGCGCTCGCGCACGAATTGCTCGTTCACCAAGCCTTCGGTGACGATGACATGGGCCAGCGCGGTGACCACGGCGACGTTGGTGCCGGGCCTCAGCGGCAGGTGATAGTCGGCCTGGATGTGCGGGGTGTGCACCAGATCGATGCGGCGCGGGTCGATGATGATCAGCTTGGCGCCTTCGCGTAGGCGTTTCTTCATGCGCGAGGCGAATACCGGATGACCGTCCGTCGGGTTGGCACCGATGATCAGGATCACGTCGGACTGCTCGACGGAGTCGAAGTCCTGCGTGCCCGCCGACGTGCCGAACGTCGTCTTGAGGCCGTAGCCGGTTGGGGAGTGGCAGACGCGGGCGCAAGTGTCGACGTTGTTGTTGCCGAAACAGGCGCGGATCAGCTTCTGCACGAGGAAGGTTTCCTCGTTGGTGCAGCGCGACGAGGTGATGCCGCCGATCGCGCTCCTTCCGTATTTGGCCTGGATGCGCTTGAACTCCGACGCCGTGTGCTGAATGGCCTCCTCCCAGGAGACCTCGCGCCACGGATCGGTGATTTTCTCGCGGATCATCGGCTTGAGGATGCGATCCTTGTGATTGGCATAGCCGTAGGCGAAGCGGCCCTTGACGCAGGAGTGCCCGCGATTGGCCTTGCCGTCCTTGTAGGGGATCATGCGCACCAGCTCGTCGCCGCGCATCTCCGCCCTAAAGGCGCAGCCCACACCGCAATAGGCGCAGGTCGTGACGACGGCACGATCAGGCGTGCCGATATCGATGATCGATTTCTCGTTCAGTGTTGCCGTCGGGCAGGCCTGCACGCAGGCGCCGCACGACACGCATTCGGAATCGAGGAACGGCTGCTCCATCGACGGCGACACGACCGAGTCGAAGCCGCGATTGGCGATGGTCAGCGCAAACGTGCCTTGCACCTCCTCGCAGGCGCGCACGCAGCGCGAGCAGACGATGCACTTGGAGGGCTCGTAGGTGAAATAGGGGTTGGACGCGTCGATGCCCGGATCCGGGTGCCGCGCGCCCTCATAGCCGTAACGCACCTCACGCAGACCCACGGCGCCGGCCATGTCCTGCAGCTCGCAGTCGCCGTTCGCCGAACAGGTCAGGCAATCAAGCGGGTGCTCGGAGATGTAGAGCTCCATCACGCCCTTGCGCAGACGCTTCAGGCGGTCGGTCTGGGTCTTCACCACCATGTCATTGGCGACCGGCGTGGTGCACGAGGCGGGCGTGCCGTTACGGCCTTCGATCTCTACCAGACAGAGCCGGCAGGAGCCGAACGACTCCACCATGTCCGTGGCGCAGAGCTTGGGGATCTGGGTGCCCAGATCCATGGCTGCACGCATGATCGAGGTGCCCTCGGGCACCGTGACCTCGGTCCCGTCGATGGTCAGCGTGACGGTCTTCTTGGATTTTGAGGCTGGTGTGCCGTAGTCGATTTCTGGGTTCAAAGGCATTTGGGCTTCCTCATTCAGCAGCTTCGAGGCGCTTCTTCTGGGCGCCGAAATCCTCAGGGAAATGGGTCAGCGCGCTCATCACCGGGTAGGGGGTAAACCCGCCAAGGGCGCACAACGATCCAAACTTCATCGTGTCACAAAGATCCTCGAGCACTTCGAGATTGGCCTCGCGGTCTTCGCCGGCCGTGATCTTGTCCACCAACTCCACGCCCCGGGCCGAGCCGATACGGCAGGGCGTGCATTTGCCGCACGATTCGATCGCGCAGAACTCCATGGCGAACCGCGCCTGTTGCGCCATGTCCACGGTGTCGTCGAACACCACGACCCCGCCATGTCCAATCAGGCCGTCGGCCGCGGCGAATGCCTCGTAGTCGAACGGCGTATGGAACAGCTCGCGCGGGAAATAAGCGCCTAGGGGGCCGCCGACCTGAACCGCGCGCACCGGCCGTCCAGTGAACGTGCCGCCACCGACATCGTCCACCAGCTCGCCGAGCGAGATGCCGAACGCGGTCTCGAACAGCCCGCCATGCTTGATATTGCCGGCAAGCTGGATCGGCATGGTGCCGCGCGACTTGCCCATGCCGAAGTCGCGATAGAACTCGCCGCCTTTTGCCATGATGATCGGCACGGACGCGAGCGACAGCACGTTGTTGATGACCGTAGGCTGGCCGAACAGGCCAATATGCGCGGGCAGCGGCGGCTTGGCGCGCACCTCGCCTCGCTTGCCTTCGAGGCTGTCGAGCAGCGAGGTCTCCTCGCCGCACACATAGGCGCCGGCGCCGAGCCGGACCTCCATGTCGAAATCGTACTTGGAGCCCGCCAGTTTGGACCCTAGGAAGCCTGCCTTGCGCGCTTCCTCGATGGCGATCTTCAAGGTCTCGAACGCGTGGGGATATTCGGAGCGGAGATAGATGTAGCCGTAGGTGGCGCCCACCGCGATGCCGGCGATGGTCATGCCCTCGATGAGCACGAGGGGATCGCCTTCCATGATCATGCGGTCGGCGAAGGTGCCGGAATCGCCCTCGTCGGCGTTGCACACGATGTATTTCTGCTGGGGCGGCGTTTGGGCGACGGTGCGCCACTTGATGCCGGTGGGGAAGCCTGCGCCGCCACGGCCGCGCAAGCCCGAGGTGATGACAGTCTCGACAATGGCCTCGGGCCCGACCTCAATGGCCTTCTTCAGGCCCTCATAGCCCTCATGGGCTTGGTAATCCTTCACCGAGCGGGGATCGATGATGCCGCATCGGGCGAAGGTGAGGCGGGTCTGGCGCTTGAGCCAGGGATAGTCGTCGACCACGCCGATGCATTTGTCGTGCGGCTTGGCCTCGAGGATGCCCGCATCGAGAAGCGAGGACACGTCCTTAGCCTTCACCGGGCCGTAGCCGATGCGGCCTTGTGGTGTCTCGACCTCGACCAGCGGCTCCAGCCAATACATGCCGCGCGAGCCGGTGCGGACGATCTCTACGTCCAGCCCGCCGCGCCCCTTGGCCGCTTTGGCGAATGCCTTGGCGACAGCCTCGGCGCCAACGCACAGCGCGCCGGCATCGCGGGAGATGAAGATCTTGGTCACGACTGCGCCTCCTTGAGGAGCGCATCGAGCGCCTCTTCGTCCAGCATGCCATAAACGTCATGGTCGAGCATGGCGGCGGGCGAGGAGTGACACAGCCCGAGGCAATAGACCGGCTCCAGCGTGACGCGGCGGTCGAGCGTGGTTTCACCCATCTCGACGCCGAGCTTCTCCTTGCAGCGCTTCTCGATGGCGCGGCCGCCGGCAGCCTGGCACGACTCGGCGAGACAGAGCTTCAAGGTCCGCCGTCCCGGCGGCTCTCTGCGGTAGTCGTGATAGAAGGTAACAGTGCCATGCACCTCGGCGCGCGAGATGTTCAGCGCGCTGGCGATCAGGGGTTCGGCTTCCAGGGGCACGCACCCGAAAACCTCCTGCAAGGCGTTCAAAATCGGGAGCGTTGCGCCCTTTTCATGCTGATGCTGCGCGATGATCTCGGTCGCGCGCTCAGGCGTCCATGGTTCAAATCGTGACATAGCCCAGCCGCGTCTGGATGAGGTTTAAAAATGGGCAGAAAGCCTCGGGGAATCAATAAAGCATCCCCGTGACCCGATCGGGATTCCTTATCGATGACAATCACTTAGAGGTCCGCTTTGGGCCGAAGCTTACACGCGCTCTTTGCTCTTGCTCTTGGCGTGCCCCGGCACCGGCCCCGACGGCACGGTGGCGTTCAGGACGGGCGCAAGCTGCTCGGCCTCGCTCACCAGCGCATTGATCAAGGGCGTCAATGGGTTGCGCTGTGGCACAACGAGCCCGATCGAATGGGTGACTTCGGGGTCCACGATAGGGATTGCGCGTACCTGTTCAGTGAGACCCAGCGCCTCAGCGAGCTTTGCCGGCATGACGGACGCCCACCTTCCGGTGCGGACATGGGCGAACAGGACGATGATGGAATCCGATTCCATGGTCGGCGCCACGTTGGACCCGGCCTGGCGGAGCAGAGTCTCGATGATGCGCCGATTCTGCATGTCGGGGGTAAGGAGGCACAGCGGCACCTTGCCGACCTCGGCCCAAGTTACTTGATCCCTGTCGCCGAGCGGGCTGTCGGAGGAGGTGATGAGCCGGTACTCCTCGCTATAGAGCGGCACGGTCTGGACCCGACCCAACGGCTCGTTGTCGAGATAGGTCAGCCCGGCGTCGACCTCGAGATTCTCGAGCATACTCAAGACCTCGATGGAATTCCGCGACCAGATGGTGAAGCTTACATCCGGGTGCTGCGCCCGGTAGGGTGTGGTCAGCATGACCACCATGGCGAGCGCGGTTGGGATGGCGGCAATGCGGACATGGCCGGAAAGCCCGTGCTTCAGGGCGTCGATTTCCTGGCGCATGGCGCGGGTATCACCGACGATGCGCCGGGCCCAATCGAGCACCCGCTCGCCCTCCGGCGTGAAGCCCCGGAAGCGCGAGCCGCGTTGCACCAGGAGCACGCCGAGCATGTCCTCTAACTGCTTGATTCCGGCTGAGAATGTCGGCTGGCTCACGCCGCAGGCTTCCGCTGCGTGGCCGAAATGCCGCTCGCGCGCGAGCGCAATGATGAATTCGAGTTTGTCGTGCATGGCCGCTTGATCCTGCTGCCATCATGGCAAGAAGCGCTCCCCAGCACCATAGCCCGGGCCGGTAGCCGCGGCGTCCGGGGGTCGAAAACGGAGGTCTCGGATCCCCTTGGTCCTCAGGAGACTCTAGTCGTGAGTGTGGTCCTCATGGCCGTGGTCCGCCTCCGTTCCCATCATTTCTTCGTGGCTCGGGGCGCTCTTTACGAGGGCCCGATATTGATCGGGAGTGAGCTCCTGCAATTTCTGCAGGAAGGCCACGAGGTCCCAGAGAAGCTTGTCACTGTGCGTCACGCCCCAGGCCGGCATGCCTGTCATCTTGATTCCATGCTTCACCACCCAAAATTCCTCCGTCGGCGTGAGATCCGCGCCGCGGCGTAGTTCTGGCGCTCTCGGATAGAGGCCACGGCTGATCTCCGTCCGCTCCATGCCGGGAGCGAGATGGCAGCGGCTGCACATCTCGGCGTACAGCCCGGCGCCGTCGGCGACCCGCTTGGGGTCGGCCAGATTGTCGGGGGCCACGATATTCACAGCGTGAACTTCGATCGACCGATCCCGCGACGTTTGCATCAGCCAATAGACGGCTTGGGTGTGCGGGACGTCTGCCGCGACGTTGTACCAGCCACTGAAGATCACCAACGCCGCAGCACCGACAATGGCCAAGATGGCAATGCCCGCCAGCAATGCCATCGGCCAGAATCTCATGGCCTTAGAACCGGAAGGATTCGACATGCTGCTGCGTTCCATGGGACGCCCCCCTAGCGATGATGCTTGTGATTTTGTGATGCGGCTGGCGCCATCGGCGCCGCCGTCCCGGGATCGGCATCCGCGAGCTGTGCGAGCGTGCCGGGGGGATGCTTATACCAGCCGGGATCGCGATAGTCGCCAGGTGCTAAGTCCTTGCGCACCTTCACGACCGTGAACATGCCGCCCATCTCGATCGGCCCGAACGGGCCTGTGCCAGTCATCATCGGCAGTGTGTTGTGGGGCAGCGGCATGGACATCATGCCCATATCGGCCATGCCGTCCGTACCCATCGCCATTGCGCCGGGCGCGGACACGTTGAGCGCTTGGCTCAATTTCCGCTGCGGCAGGCCGATGCGGTTGACCACCTGATGGCCCATGGCGTTCATGGTGTGGTGCGACTTGTGGCAATGGAACGCCCAGTCGCCCGGCGCGTCGGCCACGAAGTCCACGGCGCGGACCGCGCCGACCGGCACGTCGGTGGTGGTCTCGGGCCATTGGGCGCTCTCTGGAACCCAGCCGCCGTCCGTGCAGCTCACCGCGAAATGATACCCGTGCAGATGGATCGGGTGGTTGGTCATGGTGAGATTGCCGATCCTGATGCGCACCCTGTCCCCGAGCCTAACCGGGAGCGCATCGATTCCGGGAAACACGCGCGCGTTGAACGTCCAGATATTGAAGTCGGTCATCTCGTTGACGTGGGGCAGGGAGGTGCCGGGGTCGAAGCGGTAAGCACTCATGACGAACACGAAGTCACGGTCCACCGGACGGAACTTCGAATCCTTGGGGTGGACGACGATCATGCCCATCATCCCCATGGCCAACTGCACCATCTCGTCTGAATGCGGGTGGTACATGAAGGTGCCGCTCTTCGTCAGCTGGAACTCATAGACGAAGGTCTTGCCAACCGGGATGTGTGGTTGGGTAAGACCGCCGACGCCGTCCATGCCATTCGGCAAGATCATGCCGTGCCAATGAACGGTGGTGTGCTCCGGTAGCTTGTTGGTGACGAAGATCCGCACTCGATCGCCTTCCACCGCCTCGATGGTGGGGCCGGGCGACTGGCCGTTATAGCCCCAAAGCTTGGCGACCATGCCCGGCGCGATCTCGCGCTCGACTGCCTCGGCGACCAGATGAAATTCCTTCACTCCATTTTTCATCTTGAACGGCAGCGTCCAGCCGTTGAGGGTAGCGACGGGCCGATAGGGCGCACCTTCCGTCGGCGCGACCGGCTGGCGCATCGCGGGCGACGTGTAGGTCGGCGCTTCAGGGATCACCATGGCTTCCGAGCGTCCGCTCACGGCCGTCGCGCTGATCAGGGTAACGGCAGATCCCGCAAGAAAATTCCGTCGAGATATCATTTTCTCTATCCTCACTTAGTGGCCTGACGCGTCAGCGCCCGCACTGGCTGTGATCATGGTGCGAGGTTCTGGACTGAAATTCCCGCCGCCGAGCACGGCGACGCTGAGATCGGTGTAGGCGATCCAGAAATTCCGCCGCGCTTCGATGCTCGCGACCTGCGCCATGGCATCGTCGCGTGCCGCTTGCAGCAGCGCGAAGGTATCGACCTGCATGGCGTTGTAGCGCAGCTCCGTCTCCTTCGAGATTGTCGCGCGCAATGGCAG
>Ga0307436_1001119_pt1 | contig 12147 bp, 8 predicted proteins | sample SalMarWE160440MG_FD_202513 | JGI IMG/M metagenome (GOLD analysis project Ga0307436, IMG submission 202513) | Salt marsh sediment microbial communities from the Plum Island Ecosystem LTER, Massachusetts, United States - WE1604-40 | ecosystem: Environmental > Aquatic > Marine > Intertidal zone >...
GGGCGGTAAGCAGTATGTCGGCGTTTACTCCGGCATCGGCGGCTGGATCGGTCTTCCGGTCACCGCTGGTCTGGACCTGAACGACAAGTTCGGTGCCATCGGCGCCACGGCTATGACGAAGGCTGCTGGCCTGAATCATATCCCGCAGGGCGGTGAGCTGAACGTCTTCCGCATCTACGAGTAATCGTTCGCGGAAACGTGTAGATTAACGGCGCCCGATGCCCCTTGCGGCATCGGGCGTCATTTCCTTTATTATCGGGTAATATGCGCGTGGGCCCTGAGGGGTCCAATCGTCCCTGAAACCCGAGAACCCCTGATGCCCCCTATGCCCCTGCGAATTTTCACGGTGCTGTTTTCCATCGCCGCCTTGGCCTGCGCCTCGATGCCAGCGCCAGCCGCGGCCAAGGCAAAACTCACGCGAGATCTGAGCAAGAACTTCAACGAGCTCCTGCCCAGCGAAAAGATAGCCATTCGGGCCGCCGCCAAGGCCGCCTACAAGGCGAAGAAGCTCAAACAGCTCAAAGTCTGTGCCGACCCCGGCAACATGCCGCTCTCCAGCATCAATCAGGAGGGCTACCAGCAGAAGTTGGCTGAGCTGCTCGGAAAGGCCATGGGCGCCAAGGTGACCTTCCACTGGCGGCCTTCCATCGAGCGCGGCATGACGCGGCAGACCTTCGCCATGGACATGTGCGACGTGATGTTCGACATGCCAGCGCACTACGAGCTGATGCTCACGACCGAACCAGTCTACAAGACCACCTATGTGCTCGCTTATCCCAGCAACAAGGGTCTCAAGCTCAGCGGCCTGGATGATCCCAAGCTGAAGGATCTCAAAATCGGCGTGTACCAGACGTCGGGCATCCGCCAGGCCCTCAACAAGCGGGGTATCTTCAAAAACGTCGTGCTTCAAACCCAGTCTCATGATGGCGACATCGTCCCGGAGCATCAGCCCTGGTACATCGTGCAGCGCGCCATGGACGGCGATATCGACGTGGCCGGCGTGTACGGCCCCTTCGCCGGTTGGGTCAAAACCATGAAGCACGAGCCCATCACCATTCAGCCGGTTAATCTCGACGACGACACTGTGCCCCTCGAGTTCGAGATGGCCATCGGCGTACGCAAGACCGACGCGTTCCTCAAATACATGCTCGAATTTGCGCTTGAGGATAATGCCAAGCAGGTCGAGAAGATCCTGAAGGACTACGGCGTGCCGCTCGTTCAGTGCAGCAAGTGCGTCGTGCCGGGCAACCTGCCGGCTCATGGCAGCTACATCAAGCTCGCCGATCAGAAATTCGAGGCGCGTCCCGATCTCGCCTCTCCGGATCAGATTGTCACCAAGAAGAAGGTTGAGCAGTGGCTTGCCCACGGCGCCGACATCGACCAGGAGCTGTCAAACGCGATCATCGCGGGCGACATGGATCGCATCAAATTCCTGCTGTCTAAGGGCGCCGATGTGAATAAGCAGGACTCGCAAGGCTGGACGCCGCTCGCCAATGCTGCCCGTCAGCGGAAGGCAAAGGTGGCCGCGCTTCTGCTTGAGCACGGCGCTAATCCGAATCTCTCCTCTGACGGCACGACGCCATTGATCGCGGCGGTGACGCGCGACAGCGTTCCCACCATTGACGTCCTTCTGAAGCACGGCGCCAAGCTCGAGGAGCCGGGCCCGGAGGGCTACCGGCCGCTCTCCATGGCCATTGCCGATAGCCGCTACGATGCCGCTAAGGCGTTGATTGAGCATGGCGCCAACATCAATGCAGCCTCGGGCGAGGATGGCCTCACCCCTCTGATGGTGGCCGCGGCGCAGACCGGTCCGGCCGAGGGGGCGCGCTTCCTGCCGGGCAGCACACGGCCCATCGATATTGCCAAGTTGCTGGTCGAGAAAGGTGCCAACGTGAATGCGCAGGCCAAGAACGGCATGACGCCGCTCATGATCGCCGCGACCCACAACAGCCCGCCGATGATCGGCTTGCTGATGGATGCTGGCGCCAACCCTGAGCTCAAGAATGCTCTGGGTCAGACGGCGACCGAAGTGGCCAAGATCAACGGCAACCTGGAAGCGGCGCAGGCCATCAAGGTTCTCGCTGCCACGCGGCAGGCCTCCGCGGCGCCGGACAAACCCGCCGCGGCGGGAGCGACGACGAGTCAATGATGATCATGTTGTCTCGAGTCCTGAGATGCATGGGGGCCACGGCGTTAGCCGTGGCCTTCTGCTTTATTGTGGTCGCTCCTGTCATGGCAGCTGACTACCCCGACTTCAACGACACGTCGGTGACCAAGAAAACGGAAGAGGTGATCAAGGAGCGCTCGAAGGACGGCGTGTTCGTCTTTCACGATCCCAAGCTCGATACCGATCTCAACCTCGTCTACGAGAAGGTGAAGATCGTGCGCGGCATGAAGGGCTATGGTTGGTTCGCCAATGCCATCTTCCACGACAAAGATAACCCCGAGAGGAAATACGCCATCGATTTCTGGTTCAAGCCGCAGATAAACGGCGACAGTCTCGATCTGATCGACATCCGCGTCCAGAAGGGGCCTAAGCGCGAGGGCGACCACTGGGTCATGATCACCCGCCTTCCCGTGGCGTGGTGGTGGCTGCCGGTGCAAGAGCATCCCGGTAGCACGGAGGTCACCCGCGCCTGGCAGGTGATGAGCGCCATTCACAACTACATCGTCGAGAACAAGGACAAAAACGGGGATCTCGAGCTGAAGGACGAGAAGACCGGCAAGACGATCCCGCTTGAGTTCGTCGAGATGCACCAGCCCGTTCGCCACCTCAAGAAGGAGGGCGAGTTCTTCGCCTGCACCGACTTCCGCAAGCCCGGCAGCAAGGACGAGTACTACGACATTGATTTCTGGGTCAACGAGAAGACCGGGAAGCTCAAGGTCAACGATGTGAAGATCCACAAAGTGCCGGTCAAGGAGGATGGCGTCTGGACCCAGGTGCCGCGCTATACCTTTGAGGGCATGGATTTCGAGGTCACCCCATGACCTCTCGGAATCCCCGGCGAAAGGCATCGAAAGACGTAATTTGCCGCCTTGCGCTGGCGGGAAATTCGACTATGACAACCGGGCAAAAGCGGCCCGTTTGGCCCAAGAGAGCGCTGCCGTTATTCCGGCTGAAAGCAAGCTCCAAGTCGTAACCTGAGTTCACGGAGGATGCGCCATCGCGACCGTGAGAGACAATGCGGCACGCCGTTCTGGAGACGGCGCCGACGGGCTGGGTGACCCTGAGCCGGGGTCCAGGCCTGGGCCAGAGCTCGCCTATGGCGGCTCGCTCACGATTGTTTTTCATGACAAAATCCGTTCCGAAAGGCACTATGTGGCCGGCGCTCGCCCGCCAGGGAGAGCAAGGTTCTCGAGGACCCGGCACACGTCCTCGCTGGCTTCTAGTTTTCGATAGGCTCAACCAACACTGCAACTAGGGTAAGGAAACGTAACCGTGCGCAAAATCATCACTGGAGTACTGGGGATTGTCCTCGCGGGCGCCATGAGCGTGTTCGCCTTGAATGCCATGGCGGACGAGTGCTGCAAGATAGGCGACACAACCCCGCCGCTCGACCTCATCGCCGCCACGCCCAAGGGCGGTCTGCACAATCCGTATAACGACCAAGTCGACAAGATCGCCGACGAAGGCCATCACAAGTTTCTCTCCTATAGCTGCAATGGCTGCCACGGTGGCGGCGGTGGTGGCGGCATGTGCCCGCCGCTGACCAACGACACTTGGGTCTATGGCGCCGACGACGACACGCTATTCCGTCTGATCAGCCTCGGCTCCGACGATCTCAAGAAGGCGGGCTATCACCGGGTGAAACATGAGGTGGTGGTCGGGCCGATGCCGCCATTCGGCAAGATCATCAAGACCTCGGACGATCTGTGGAAGGTCATCGCCTGGATCCGCACGGTGAATCCGAGCTCGCAGAAGCACGAGTCGGATGCGCCGCAGGAAACCGCCCCGCCGCAATAGGCCAGAGCCTCACGCGAGTTGAATTGAAAGCCGCCGGGCCACAAGGCGCGGCGGTTTTTTCGTTGCCGAAACATGAAGCGCGCTTTGCAAAAACATGAAGCGCACATGAACTCTTAGCAATGTTGTTGCCAGGACGTGGAAGGGTCCTTGCTCAGCCCCCATATTCCGGGGAAATCTAGCGGCTTAATGGATGCTGTTTGGTTGCCATATTGTGCGGTGCGCATTGCAAACCGGCAGCAACTTTGAGACATAGGGCGCGAATTCGCGCGATTATTTGCGAGGCTCTAAGACCTCAAAAAGAGTCTCAACCCCGAAGGGAGATGACCCCGTTGAGTTGGTCAGTCACAGGTTCCGGCGCCGGAATCGTCGCCCGTACCGCCGCCATGTTCCTCGCTGTCGCACTGTTGGCTGGTACCGCGACGGCTGAGCCCACAGACGAATCCGCCGCCCAGACCGCGGCGCCCGCCCAATCGACGGCGACTGATGCCGGTGCCGGTGCTTCGGACAATGCTGCGCCCGCCGCGTCCGAGACCAAGCGCCCGACGGCGACACCGGGCGCCGTGGCGGCTTCGGCCGAGCCACAGATCAAGTCCAAGATCACCGTCAACTATCTCGGTAAGAAATATCCCGAGCCGCTCCCGCTATCCTACGCCGAGCCGATCATCACCGACAAAGGCATCCAAGGCGCACGGCTGATGCTAAAGGAATCGAACCAGGCAGGACGCTTCGTCGGCTATGGTTTCGACTTGAACGAGGCCATCGTGCCGGAGGACGGCGACGTGGTCGCCAAGGCCAAGGAGATCCTGTCCAAAGGCGATGCCTTCATCCTCGCCGACCTCGAGCCTAAGGATCTGCTCGCCGTCGCCGATCTGCCCGAGGCCAAGAACTCGGTGATCGTCAATATCCGCTCTTCGGAGGACGCTCTCCGCCAGGAAGAATGTCGCGCGAACGTCTTCCACATCATCCCCGACTACGCCATGCGCGCCGACGCGCTGGCGCAGTACCTGATTTGGAAGAAGTGGCCGCGGTGGTTCATCGTGCGCGGCACCACCGCCAAAGACAAAGAATATGCCGCGATGATCAAGCGCTCCGCGGCGCGCTACGGCGGTAAGGTGGTCGGTGAGAAGGTCTACGACCTTCCGCCGGGGGCCCGGAACACCGATTCAGGCTACCAGCAGGTCCAGGGGCAAATCCCCTTGGTCACCGAAAGCGCGCCGGCCCACGACGTGATCTGGGTGGCGAACAGTGACCAAGGCTTCGGCGACTACCTGATGTACCGGACCTATAAGCCGGACCTTATCGTCGGCACGCAAGGCCTTCAGGCGCTCGCCTGGGACCCCTCTTATACCGAATACGGCGCCATGCACCTCCAGGACGCGCTGCCGAAAATCGCCCACCGGGCGCCCACCGAGCGCGACTACACGGCGTGGCTCGGTTTTCGCGCCATCGCCGATGGCGCCATGAAGTCGGGCAAGAAGACGCCGAAAGACGTGGAGGCGTATTTTGACTCCGACAAGTTCCGGCTCGAGGGATTCAAGGGCCAGGCGATGACCTTCCGTGACTGGGACCATCAGCTGCGCCAGCCGATCATTCTCGGCGGCGGCACCCGGACCCCCGTCTCGGTCTCGCCCCAGGAAGGCTTCCTGCACCCGACCTTTCTCACCGACACGCTCGGCTTCGACAAGCCCGAGACCAAGTGCAAGTTCAAATGACGCTAAGCCCAAAGGTAGACCATCCCATGACCCGCACCAGCCTTGCCATGGCCTCCGCGACGGCGCTTCTCCTGTTCGCGGCCCCTTCTTATGCCGGGACCATTTTCGTCTCCAATGAGAAGGACAACACGATCACGGTCATCGACACGGATACGCTCAAGACCATCAAGACCATCAAGACGGCGCGGCGTCCCCGCGGCATCGTGCTGAGTCCCAACTTCAAGGAGCTGTTCGTGGCCGCCGGCGACGGTGACATCATCGACGTCATCGACACCAATACGCTCAAGGTCACCCGAACTCTCGATTCCGGCCCCGATCCCGAGCTCATGGCTATCGATCCCGCCGGCAAGAATATTTACATCGCCAACGAGGACGACAGCCTCGTCACCATCATGGACATCAAGAGCGGTGACGTGCTCGCCGAGATCCCGGTCGGCGTCGAGCCCGAAGGCATGGCGGTCAGCCCGGACAGCAAGTACACGGTCGCCACCTCCGAGAGCACGAGCATGGCGCATGTCATCGACAACAGCGTCAATAAGCTCATCGCCAACGTGCTGGTCGACTCGCGCCCACGTGAGGCCAAGTTCACCAAGGACGGCAAGGAGCTGTGGGTGTCCTCGGAAGTTGGTGGCACCATCTCGGTGATCGATCCCAAGACCTGGAAGGTGGTCAAGAAGATCACCTTCGAGGTGCCCGGCGTGCGGCCCGAGCAGTTGCAGCCCGTTGGCATGGACTTCGCCCGCGATGGCAAGATCCTGTTCGTGGCGCTCGGTCCCGCTAATCGTGTCGCCGTCATCGATACCGCCACCAAGAAGGTCCTGAAGTACATCCTGGTCGGCCAGCGCCCCTGGCACGGCGAGCTTGGGCCTGATGGCAAGAAGTTTTATGTGGCCAACGGCCTCACCAACGACATGACGGTGATCGACGTCGATACGCTCAAAGCTGAGAAGTCGGTACCCGTCGGCCGTTTGCCGTGGGGCGTCGCCATCATGCCGGGCAAGCCGGGCGCGCCGGCCGACAAGTCCTAGAGCCGGCAGTCTTTCAGCGGCGGTCCTGGGTATTCCGCCCAGCCGCTTACGCAGCGCGTACGCGGCGGCCAATAAAATAGGCCGCCGCTTCCGCTGCCAGCACCGCCCCCAATGAAATCGCCACGGAGATCAGCGTGAGCCGCAGCGCCCCGATATCGCCGCCGGGCACTTGCGTGAACGTATAGATCAGGCTCGGCAGGGTCTGCGTCTCTCCCGGAATATTCGACACGAAGGTGATAGTCGCGCCGAACTCGCCCATAGAGCGGGCGAAGGCGAGAATGGCACCGGCGATGATACCGGGCGCGATCAGCGGCAGCGTTACGGTGAGGAACACCCAGGCGCGGCTGGCGCCGAGCGTGCTCGCGGCCTGCTCGAGCCGCTGATCCACCGCCTCGACCGAGAGCTGGATCGCCCGCACCAAAAGCGGAAAGCCCATGATGGCGCAGGCGAGCGCTGCGCCTGTCCAGCGGAAGGCGAATACAATCCCGAACGTATCGGCCAGCCAACTGCCGATCGGGCCTTGCCGGCCGAACAGCAGGAGCAGCACATAGCCTGTCACCACCGGCGGCAGCACGAGCGGCAGCAAGATGACGGCGTTGAGGAGAGGACGCCCGAGAAAGCGGCCACGCCCGATGAGCATGGCGGCGGCGACCGCGAACGGCAGGCTCGTCAACGTGGCCACGGAAGCCACGCGCAAAGAGAGCTTGATGGCGGTCAGTTCTTCAGGCGTCAGGTCGAGCACGAGACAGTCTTACCACCTGGCGCCGGAACACTTAAGCGATGCGCTGCCGCAGGCGGAGCCTCGCCTTGGTCTCAAGTGCCCTCGAAGCTCGAAGCGCCGTGCTCTCTGGCTTCCTTCAAATGAAGGATCGCCTCCAAAACTGGGGGATCGAGCCCTTCGCCGCCTTGGTCGATATAGGCGAAGATCGCCGTGCGCATCCGCGGGTCCCAGAACTTCTTAATATGGTTCGCGATTCCCGGCACGACCTCGTCGGCGCGCTGGTACTGAAAGAACTTGCCGATTTGGTTCGCCATGTAGACGAGGCGCTCGGGGTGCATGCTTCAGGCTCTCCGTGACGTGCTGGGCGAGGGGAGGAGGAGGCTACTCCGCCGCCACCAGAGGCTCGGCGATCCGCCGCGCCGCCTTCGACAGCTCCTCGTACTCCTCTTGCCACTCAGACGGCCCGTTGGACGGCATGACCTGGACGGCCGTGACCTTGTACTCGGGGCAGTTCGTGGCCCAATCGGAGAAGTCGGTGGTTACCACGTTGGCTTGCGTCTCCGGGTGGTGGAAGGTGGTGTAGACCACACCCGGCGCTACGCGGTCGGTGATCAGCGCCCGCAACGACGTCTCGCCCGCGCGGCTCGTGAGCTTCACCCAGTCGCCGTCGCGGACGCCGCGGTTCTCGGCGTCGAACGGATGGATCTCCAAGCGATCCTCCTCATGCCACACGACGTTCGCGGTACGCCGCGTCTGTGCGCCCACATTGTACTGGGTGAGGATGCGCCCGGTGGTGAGCAGCAGCGGGAAGCGCGGGCCGCTCTTCTCGTCGGTCGCCACGTACTCGGTGATGACGAACTTGCCTTTGCCGCGCACGAAGCCATCGACATGCATGACCGGCGTGCCGTCGGGCGCCTCATCGTTGCACGGCCACTGCACCGAGCCGAGCTCGTCGATCTTCTTGAAGGAGACGCCGGCGAACTTGGGCGTAAGCGCCGCAATCTCGTCCATGATCTCGGACGGATGGTTGTAGTGCATGGGGAAGCCGAGGGCGTTGGAGAGCATCTGCGTGATCTCCCAGTCCTCGTAGCCGTTCATCGGCGCCATCACCTTGCGCACCATCTGGATACGCCGTTCGGCATTGGTGAACGTGCCGTTCTTCTCCAGGAACGTCGAGCCGGGAAGGAACACATGAGCGTAATTCGCCGTCTCGATCAGGAACAGGTCCTGCACCACCACGCACTCCATGGCGGCAAGGCCGGCGGCCATGTGCTGGGTGTTCGGGTCTGACTGGAGGATGTCCTCGCCCTGGATGTAGATGCCCTTGAACGAGCCGTCGAGCGCGGCGTCGATCATGTTGGGGATGCGCAGGCCCGGCTCGGCGTCGAGCGGACGGCCCCAGAACGACTCGAACATTTCGAGCGTCGCCGTCTCCGACAGGTGGCGGTAGCCGGGCAGCTCATGCGGGAACGAGCCCATGTCGCAAGAACCCTGGACATTGTTCTGCCCGCGAAGCGGGTTCACGCCTACGCCCTCGCGACCGATATTACCGGTAGCCATGGCGAGGTTGGCGATAGCGATCACCGTGGTCGAGCCTTGGCTGTGCTCGGTGACGCCAAGCCCGTAATAGATGGCGCCGTTGCCGCCGGTGGCGTAGAGCCGCGCCGCGCCGCGGATGGTCTCGGCCGGAACACCGGAGATCTTCTCGACTTCCTCAGGGCTATGGCGCGGATCGGCCACGAACGCCGCCCACTCCTGGAACTCGTCCCAGTCGCAGCGCTCGCGCACGAATTTCTCGTTCACCAGGCCTTCGGTGACGATGACATGAGCCAACGCGGTGACCACGGCGACATTGGTGCCGGGTTTCAGCGGCAGATGATAGTCGGCCTTCACGTGCGGGGTGCGCACCAGGTCGATCCGGCGCGGGTCGACGATGATCAGCTTGGCGCCTTCGCGCAGGCGCTTCTTCATGCGCGAGGCGAACACGGGATGGCCGTCCGTCGGGTTGGCGCCAATGATGAGGATCACGTCCGACTGCTCGACGGAGTCGAAGTCCTGCGTGCCGGCCGAGGTGCCGAACGTCGTCTTGAGGCCATAGCCCGTCGGCGAGTGGCAAACCCGCGCGCAGGTGTCGACATTGTTGTTGCCGAAGCCGGCGCGGATCAGCTTCTGCACGAGGAAGGTCTCCTCGTTGGTGCAGCGCGATGAGGTGATGCCGCCGATCGAGCCCTTGCCGTATTTCGCCTGGATGCGCTTGAACTCCGCCGCCGTGTGCTGAATGGCCTCCTCCCAGGAGACCTCGCGCCACGGATCGGTGATCTTCTCGCGGATCATCGGGTTCAGGATGCGGTCCTTGTGATTGGCATAGCCGTAGGCGAAGCGGCCTTTGACGCAGGAATGGCCGCGATTTGCCTTGCCGTCCTTGTAAGGGATCATGCGCACCAGCTCATCGCCGCGCATTTCCGCCCTAAAGGCGCAGCCCACGCCGCAATAGGCGCAGGTCGTGACGACGGCACGATCCGGCGTGCCGATGTCGATGACCGATTTCTCGTTCAGCGTCGCCGTGGGGCAGGCCTGCACGCAGGCGCCGCACGAGACGCATTCGGAATCGATGAACGGCTGCTCCATCGAGGGTGACACCACCGAGTCGAAGCCGCGATTGGCGATGGTCAGGGCAAACGTGCCTTGCACCTCCTCGCAAGCCCGCACGCAGCGCGAGCAGACGATGCACTTGGAAGGCTCGTAGGTGAAATAGGGGTTGGACGCGTCGATGCCCGGATTGGGGTGCCGTGCACCCTCATAGCCGTAGCGCACGTCGCGCAGGCCCACGGCGCCGGCCATGTCCTGTAGCTCGCAGTCGCCATTGGCCGAGCAGGTCAGGCAGTCGAGCGGGTGCTCCGAGATGTAGAGCTCCATCACGCCTTTGCGCAGACGCTTCAGACGGTCGGTCTGGGTCTTCACCACCATGCCATCGGCAACCGGCGTGGTGCACGAGGCGGGCGTACCGTTGCGGCCTTCCACCTCAACCAAGCAGAGCCGGCAGGAGCCAAAAGACTCCACCATGTCCGTAGCGCAGAGCTTCGGGATCTGCGTGCCCAGATCCATGGCCGCACGCATGATCGAGGTGCCCTCGGGCACCGTGACCTCGGTTCCGTCGATGGTCAGCGTGACGGTCTTCTCGGCTTCTGAGGCTGGCGTGCCGTAGTCGATTTCTGGGTTCAGAGACATTAGGGCTTCCTCATTCAGCAGCTTCGAGGCGCCTTTTCTCGGCGCCGAAATCCTCAGGGAAATGGGTCAGCGCGCTCAGCACCGGGTAGGGAGTGAACCCCCCAAGAGCGCACAGCGACCCCCACTTCATGGTGTCGCAGAGGTCCTCGAGCACGGCGAGATTGGCCTCGCGGTCCTCGCCGGCCATGACCTTGTCCATCAGCTCCACGCCGCGGGCCGAGCCGATACGGCACGGCGTGCACTTGCCGCACGATTCGACGGCGCAGAACTCCATGGCGAAACGCGCCTGTTGGGCCATGTCCACCGTGTCGTCGAACACGACGACGCCGCCATGGCCGATCAGACCGTCGGCCGCAGTGAACGCCTCGTAGTCGAATGGCGTATCGAACAGCGCGCGCGGGAAATAGGCGCCGAGCGGACCGCCGACCTGGACGGCGCGTACCGGACGTCCCGTGAACGTGCCCCCGCCGATGTCGTCGACAAGCTCGCCGAGCGAGATGCCGAAGGCGGTCTCGAACAGCCCGCCATGCTTGATGTTGCCGGCAAGCTGGATCGGCATGGTGCCGCGCGACTTGCCCATGCCGAAGTCGCGATAGAATTCGCCGCCCTTCGCCATGATGATCGGCACGGTCGCGAGCGACAGCACGTTGTTGATGACCGTGGGTTGGCCGAATAGGCCCACATGGGCAGGCAGCGGCGGCTTGGCGCGCACTTCGCCGCGCTTGCCTTCCAGGCTGTCGAGCAGAGAGGTCTCCTCGCCGCACACATAGGCACCGGCGCCGAGCCGGACCTCCATGTCGAAATCGTATTTGGAGCCCGCCACGTTGGACCCTAGGAAGCCGGCTTTGCGCGCCTCCTCGATGGCGATCTTCAGGGTCTCGAAGGCGTGGGGATATTCGGAGCGGAGATAGATATAGCCGTAGGTGGCGCCCACGGCGATGCCGGCGATGGTCATGCCCTCGATGAGCACGAAGGGATCGCCTTCCATGATCATGCGGTCGGCGAAGGTGCCGGAATCGCCTTCGTCGGCGTTGCACACGATGTATTTCTGCTGGGGCGGGGTCTGGGCGACGGTGCGCCACTTGATGCCGGTGGGGAAGCCGGCGCCACCGCGGCCGCGCAAGCCTGAGGTGATGACTGTCTCGACGATGTCCTCGGGCCCGACCTCGATGGCCTTCTTGAGGCCCTCATAGCCCTCATGGGCCTGGTAATCCTCGATGGAGCGGGGATCGATGATGCCGCATCGGGCGAAGGTGAGGCGGGTCTGGCGCTTGAGCCAGGGATAGTCGTCGACGACGCCGATGCATTTGTCGTGCGGCTTGGCCTCGAGGATGCCCGCATCGAGAAGCGAGGCCACCTCGGAGGCTCTCACCGGCCCGTAGCCGACGCGGCCCTTATCCGTCTCGACCTCGACCAGCGGCTCCAGCCAATACATGCCGCGCGAGCCGGTACGGATGATCTCCACGTCGAGCCCGCCGCGCTCCTTGGCCTCTT
>Ga0307436_1001122_pt1 | contig 12108 bp, 5 predicted proteins | sample SalMarWE160440MG_FD_202513 | JGI IMG/M metagenome (GOLD analysis project Ga0307436, IMG submission 202513) | Salt marsh sediment microbial communities from the Plum Island Ecosystem LTER, Massachusetts, United States - WE1604-40 | ecosystem: Environmental > Aquatic > Marine > Intertidal zone >...
AGCAGCACAGCAAGGAAGAATGCAAAGATCATATCTTTAACCATATCGTTCATCATCTTTACATTACCGCCCCACCTGAAATAATATCCCGGCGGTAATTGAATCGTTGCAAGACGTTTATCGATTTCTCCCGTAACATTACCAAGCGGAACTCCCGCTGCAGGCGAACCAGTAAACTGGATAGCTGTGTACTTATCCCTGTGCAGAATTTTTGTATAACCGGTTGTGAACCTTATATCAGCAAGCTGCGTTAAACGGTAAGACCCGTTATGTGTTGCAACCGTTATGTCCTTGATTTTCTCCGGTGAGTCCACAGACTGATCGTTCATAGTTACAGTGATATCGTACTCATCACCAAGCTCTCTATATTTTGCAGATTGAATTCCTTCAACAGAAGCCCTGAGAGTAAGTGCCAGGTCTGAAATTGTAAGACCTGCATCGATCAGCTTATCTCTATACGGGAAAACGGTTATTTCCGGTTTACCTGCACGCGAGCTTTCATCCAAATTAATTAAGCCGGGAATATCGTGAATTTTTGAAAGCACGATGTCTTTGTACTTGATCAGTTCCTGCTGGTCCTGCCCCATTAAAAAGAATTGTACCGGCGCACCTCCTTCACCCATACCCGATCCGACATCAACTTTTATTTTAGCATTGGGAATATCGGCAAGCTCACTTACGAACACCGAGATCATATCTTCCAAACCTATTTCTCTTTCCTTAACATCAACAAGCTGAACATTCATTACCGCCATGTTTGTACCGATATCGAGATCACTTAATTTGCCAAGACTTGTAAGTATATGCTTCACTTCAGGGTGCTGCTTTATTTTATCTTCAACCTGCCTGACTTTTTTTGCAGTTGCTTCGAGGTTGTATCCGGCAGGAAGCTCAACTTCTATTTTAATTTTCCCGTCATCCATCGTGGATAAAAACTCAAAACCAAGCTTCGGTGCAAAGACCATCATAACAAGAAGAAATAGAAAAAACGAACCGACAACAATAATCAAACTTTTTACTTTAGATTTTAAAACCCATGCCAGCGATTTTTTATAAAGCGCAGTTTGCTTTTCTTCGACATTGTTGAACATGGTTGCAAGCTTGCCGGGCTTATGCTCTTTTTTAAGAATCAGCGAAGCCAGCATAGGTGTAAGTGTGAAAGACATAAGCAGTGAAAATATTGTTGCGAATACCGCAGCAAGTGCAAGCTCAGCTAACCATAAACCAACAAGAGAAGACATATTAGCGATCGGCAGGAAAACCACAAGGTTGGTTAACGTTGCCGCCATCACTGCAACCGTCATTTCGCTTGTTCCTTTGTATGCGGCATTTCTTATGTCCTCGCCCATTTTCTTATACCTGAAGATGTTTTCAAGCACTACAATGGAATTAGCTACAAGCACACCGACCGAAACCGAGAGACCCATCAATGTCATCATATTTAATGTAAGACCGAATGCTTTCAGAAGGAAAAATGTCGAGATGATCGAAGTCGGCATTGAAAGCGCAACAATTATCGTAGAACGAATATCATGCAAAAACAAAAGAAGAATTATTCCAGTAAAGATTACACCGAGAATGATATTGCTCATCGTATCATTAACACTGCTCTTTACGAATTCAGATTCATCATTTACTATTTCAAGATTACTTCCCCGGGGTAACGTTGCCTGAATTTCCGGTAGGGCATTTCGAACAGCCTCCGCAACCTTTACTATGTTACCTTCAGTACTTTTAACAATACCGAGTCTTACAACGTTTTCATTTCTGAAATTATCTTTAACATTAAAGTAAACCGATCTCTGGCGAATGTCTTTTCCGCCGTCTATAACTTTTGCAAACTGTCTTATTTTCTTCGGTCCGAATGCAGTTGGTACCTCCAATTCCTTTATCGTTTCAGTGTTATTGAACTGACCGCTTAACCTTACCGTATATTCCTGGTTGTTGATCTGGAAATAACCTCCGGGAATATCCATATTGTGTGCAGCAAGAATCTGCGTTAACTGCGGCAATGAAATTACATTTTCATAAACTGTGCGGTTATCCATTACAATTCTTATTTCTCTTTCCTGTCCGCCGGTTATATCTACTTTTGCAACACCCTGGATTTGTGAGAAGCGGTCTTTCAATTGTTTATCTGCAATTTCATAAAGTCGGCGTGGATCGAGATCGCCGCTGAGGATAACATCGACAACAGGGAATTGTCTTAAGTCAACTTTCTGAACAATAGGTCTTTCCGCATCGTCAGGAAGATCATTGAGAATTTCGTCAACTTTGTCTTTCACTTCCTGGTTTGCAACGTTAACGTTTTTCCCCAGGTTGAATTCCATAATAATAATCGAAACTCCATCTAATGAGTAAGATTCAATTCTTTCAATCTGGCTTACGGTCGAAATAACTTCTTCGATTTTCTTGGTTATAAGAGTTTCAATTTCTTTCGGATTTGCGCCGGGGTATACTGTTTGAATTGTAATGTAAGGAATTTCCACATCCGGCTGAAGATTAAGATTAAGTGTGAAGTAAGCCAGCGCACCGAAGATGAGGAAGATGGATATTCCAACAGTTGTGAGTACCGGACGATTAATAGATAATTTTGCAAGAAACATTTTTCAATTTCCCTTCTATTGGATCACATTTACTTTGACGCCGTCATTCAGTTGAGAATTGCCTTGTGTAATCAATTTATCACCAACATTTAAACCGCTTTTTATTTCGTAATCAATTCCTGTCTCCATTCCATTTGAAATATATCTTTTGGATGCTTTACCATTTTTCTCAACGAAGACATAAGAACCTTTCTCATCAGTCTGAACAAGATTACGCTGAATAACAACTGCGTTCTCATTTTCATAAACAAGAATTTTCACTTCAACCGTAAGTCCGTTCTTCAATTCCATTTTTGTGTTTGGAAATTCTATCTCTGCATAAAATGCCTGCGTCATCGGATCGATTCCTAAAGAAACATCTGTTACTTTACCTTTGTAAGTTTTATTGTTGTAAGTGATTTCGGCGTTCATTCCTTTTTTAATCAACCCGATTTCATTATCGGTGACCCAGATTTTAGCTTTCATTCTGTAAAGTTGTGCAATCGTAAATAAATATGAGTCTTTCTTTACATTATCTCCCTCGTTTACTTTCATATCTACAAGATAACCGTCAAAAGGTGCATCTATGAAAATCATATCTTTTGAAGCTTCAAAGTTTGATTTCGCTACGAGGTATTGAGTTTCGGCTGCATCGTAATTTGCCTGTGCAGTTTCTCCTGCTTCCAGAAGTGCTTTCATTCTTTCATAAGTTTTTTGTGCATTTTCAAATGCCGATTTTGCCTGCTCGTATTGTGCACCAACCTGGTCGGTAGGGAATTGAACCACCACCTGGTTTTCTTTTACAAAATTCCCGACCTTGAAGTTTATCTTTTCGATTTTACCGCCGACAATTGCACCTCTTGTTGCTTCTTTAACTCCGCTCAGCTTGGAGAAGTAACTAAGATATTTTGTAAACGGCTGAAGCTTTATTTCGGTTACCTTAACAGGTGTACCCTCTTCTTCCTGTATCTGCGACATGCTTTTTGAAGTTTGTTCATCTTTACCGCAGCCATTTATTAATAAGCTAACAGTAGCGATCAACAAAAAAGAAACAAGTAATTTTATCTTGTTAGAAGAATTCATAGCTAATATTCTCCGGTTATAAATAATTAAACTTTGTTTTTAATCTTCACTGTTTCTGAATGTTCCAATGTATTTTTCATTGGTTTGTCCGAGCAGTTGTTCAAGCTCAAACTTTGTTATCATATAACTATGCAGCGATTGCAGCTTGTTTATCTTAGCCTGCTTCAATGCTAAATCGGTGTTCTGAACTTCAATCTGAGTAGCAGTTCCTTCTTTATATTTTACAACAGCAATTTCATAGGAGCGTTGAGCAAGCTGAACATTTCGTTCCTGTGCATCGAGTAGAGCGGTTACTCTTTTTATCTCAAGCAACTTTGCTTTTATTTGTGATTCAATAAGATCTTTAAACTGGTTTAGCTGTTCCTGCGTCTGCATGTAAGTTATTGTCGATTGTTCGATCCTGCTTTTTGTTTGTCCGCCACTAAATAGATTTATTGACAGGTTTAATCCAACGGTGAGCGATGAATAATTCTGGAAGTTCCATTTATCTGAAGTCCCTGCATAAGTATAATTACCAAAAGCAGCGAGGGTAGGCCAGAACTCAGCACGATCCAGATCGACAAACGCTTCATCAACCTGTTCTTTTAACATTAAAGTTTTTACACCATAATTGGATTGAACAGCTTTGTGAACAAGATCCTCCTCTTCAAGGTTTTGCATTTTATCAAAGCTGAATTCACCTGCAACATCGATTTCTGTTTGCTGATCAATCCCGATAACAATCTTGAGAGCATTCTTTGCATTTAAAAGATTATTCTGCATCTGGGAAACAACAGGACGAATGTTCTCAACCTGCACTTCCGCCTGCAGCTTATCGAATTCTGCAACAAGTCCCTGATCATACATAGCTTTAACAGTAACGAGATTATCCTGTGCATTTTTAAAACTTTCTTCAGTTATTTTTAGCAGCTCTTTTGTAAGCAGCACGCCATAAAAAGTTTCCTGCACATTCAACACTGTTTCTGAGACTTTATTCTTCAAATCTTCTTTGGCAAGATTAAGATATATATGTGATGCACCTATTCCCTTGAAAACAGCAGAACTAAAAAGAGTTTGAGTCAATTGCAGATTTGTTTCAAAATTGTTTGCCTGCACGAAAGATTGAAGAGTATTATTTACAGGACGAAATTTTGAATCGTCTCTTGGTATAACATTTTCATCGAACAAAATGTTGTAAGCTGCATTGGTAAGCAATGCTTCAAAATCGGGGAAAGACATTTTCGGTTTCTTCAGAAAATGAGAGAAGCTTGCGGAGGCATCCAGCTTTGGCAGTGCATATCCGAATGCTTCACTTACCGCAGCATCTGCTTTCTGCACGTTCATCAACGCAATTTTAATATCGCGGTTGTTTTCAATTGCAGTTTGTATAGCTTCATCAATCGTGAAAGTTTGTACCTGCGCAATCGATATGAACGGAAAAAACAATAATAAGATCAAAGATGTTTTTACCAGTTTAATTCGTTTCATTTAAATCTCATTCATTTCATTAGTGAAAGAATTTTATGTTTTAATTGATGATTGTTTACTAAATAGTTGATAACCATAAAATATTATGGCGGGCGTACTTATTGGGATATCTGTAAAAAGATTTTTGGGGATTATTTGGGAGCTTAAATAAAATTCCCTCTTGTAAAATTCAGTACCAGTAGAACGCAACAGATTCCCCTGTTGTTACTAAATTAATTGAATAGTAAAATTAGTCAATTACAGCATTATTTAGTACACAAAAATTAATAATTCATCATGAAAAAGTATTATTTGTGAGGTACGTCAAACCGCTTTAAAAACAGAAAATGTGAATTGCATAAAGGTATTTCCTTAAAATTAAAGGGAGACATTCGATTAAACTGAGGACGAATTACCTCTTTAATGTTTACGACATTATTCATATTTAGTATCGGATGATACCAGAGAGAAGATCAAGTAATTTTAACCCACACCCATTTTGTATGGGCATGGGTTACGTTGATGAAGGAGGAAGAATCTCAGTTTAATGTAAAATTCACACGTAGATTAAACTCACTAAAGATTACATTCGGATTATTATACCAAATCAAGTTAGAGCTTTCCTACAAACCATTACCTGTCCGGAAATCACTACTGCCGGTTTACACTCAGGGTAAAAAACTGAACGGCAGTCTGGTAACGTTACCGATGCTCCAAAACTCACTGATGAGTGTGATGATGTTTATGGTGTTTCCGATGATCTCGGGTGATGTTGTCGATAGTCCAGATCTCACCTGTAAGTGTAACAATGTAAGCGGTGTTCCTGATTAACTCAAGTGAGGTCGGCAGGTTCAGGTTTTCTGTGATGACGCGGAAGGTACCGTCCCCATTAACCCTAACTAGTGAGCCGGTGTTCGGCAGGGCCGGAGAACCCGGATCGCCTCCACCGAATGTACCCTGCGATAGTGCGAAGAGTGTCTTATCACGACCGAATTCCACATCGACGAGCAGCGGAGCGCCGGAGGCAACGGTTTTAACCGTTGGCGATTTTGAACTGAATGACACCACCTTTCCGTTTTCCGGATCGTGTGGAACGGGCCCGGCTTCAGCCATGTACACGTGGTTGCCTTTCACAGTCAGGCCGGTGGGGACGATATCTTCGAACGCCCTGAACACGGAGATTTTACCATGTCTTGTAACGCGCAGTACACGGTTAAGGTGACCATCGGTCACCAGGAACCTACCGCGATAGGTTTGGATTGCATACTGAAGTCCTGTTGGAATAAAGAAATCGAAGCCCGTGGGCGGATGGTCCATATTGTATTTACCGATGTTTGCAATGACTGTGTAGCTGTTTGGTCCATCTATGCGATAGATGCCATCAACATCATTTTCATTACCTCCAACATCAGGGCTAACGAGTGTGACCAGTGCAAAGGCTTTTCCGCCGACGAAGGTGACATCAACCACACCGCCAATACCAATATCAGGGTTCAAGGTCGGTAATCCACTGGCGAATGTTGTTTTATCACCAGTCCGCGGATCTATCCGTGAGATCGTTCCAATCGCGCCTTCAGGGACAAACAAATAACCACCTGGACCGATGGTGCTGCCCAAGGTGCCTTGCAGGCCTGACACCAGCAGTTGGGGTGGACCAGGCACACTATGTTTGTTTAAATTTCCTGTATCATTACTTTGATCAGATACAGGATTATCTACAAACATCTCCGAATTGCACCCTGTCATTGCCACTGCAATAATTATGAAGGAGAACAAAATTAAGGAAATGTTTTTCATATGATCCTCCGGTTAAATTAGTTATAGAAATATGGATCGAGGACTTTCACCTCTGTTATTTTATCAACGGGTATCCCGTTTTTATCTGCAGCCTTCCTTATTGCTTCGGGAGACGGCGCATCGTAAATGCAAAAAGTTTTTTTCTTATCTGCGGAAACAAATGAGTAAACCCAGGTAACATGATCCTCTCTGTTATTAGAAATAACCCCTTGAACAATCTGGCAGCCTTTTTCATTCACAGGTAGATCAAGACCTTCAGGAAAAGTTCGTTCAACAACATAGCGTTTCATAACGATCTTTTGTTTGCTGCTATCCTGGGCGAGAACCTTTGTTGAGTACATTATCGTCAATGCAATACAAACGAGGAACAAAAAGATTTTTTTCATTACTTTCTCCTTTAAGTTTAGTTTAATGAGCCCAATGATTACTGAATGAATCCGAAACTACTATCATTTCTTTAAGGTATCTCCTATCTATAATTATTTATTAAGTATTAGGCTTGTAATGTCTTTTGCAACAATTAATTATTTGAGATATACCATCTTCTTTGTGCTTGTGAATTCTGTACTTTCTAATCTGTATATATAAATACCGCTGGGTAAACCGCTGGTATTTATTTTCACTCTATAAAATCCGGGATCGTACTTACCTTTTGCTGCAGTTAAAACCTTTTCACCAAGAATTGTGTAAACATTTATTTCTATTTCCGTTGTCTTTGGAACAGTGAACTGAATATTCGTGGTTGAGTTAAATGGATTTGGATAATTTTGCAATAGCTCAAAGGACATTGGGGTTATTGATACTTCTATTGAATCTGAATATTTATATTGTCCGTCGTTATCTATTTGTTTTAAACGATACTCAAACTTACTTCCTCCGGTTACAGATTTGTCTAAATACCTATAACTTTTGGGTGAGTTACTGTTTCCGTAACCATCTACGAATGCTATCTTTTTCCAGTTTTCACTTCCTGTTGTTTTTCGTTCTATTTCAAATCCATAGTTGTTAACCTCAGTTGCGGTTTCCCAGTTAAGAGATATTTTATTTAGGTCTGTATTAGCGGTAAATGAAAGTAATTCAACCGGCAGTACTTCAGTAAAACTCACTACAGCGGTACCTTGCGGTGCAAATGTGCCATCACCAGTAGAATAATTCGCAGTGTAATCCGATATTTCTTCTCCTAATGATGAAATCCAGAATTTATAAGTAATAGTGTTCCCAGTGGTAAAGCCATCGATTTCTGATGTTGTTGGATCATCTGCAGAAGCGACCATTGATATGTAAGAAGTTATCGGTCCGGTTAAAACGTATGCCCCGACGCATATTGACCCATCGAAAATCCCGATTTCATCACCGGCACTAAGATCAACTCCTCCAACCTGAAGAGCTTCTGTAACATAAATGTTCATAGGTAAATAAGGCGTTGGAGGTTGAAAATGGTTCGCTGTAACATACTGAGGTTTACCAGATGTCTGTTGTCCGTTATTCTGAACTGGCATTGTTGTGGGTTCATTTAAAGTTAGGGTTGTATTTGTATTTGCTCTTAAATAGTACCCTTCTCCCGGTTTGAAATTACCTATATTGTTTATCCAACCAATAACCGGCAGATTTTCTACAGCGTTACCCGATTCGTCCTGTACTTTAATTAATTGATTTGAAGTAATTAAAGGATCCAATGCAGTCATAGCATCCTGTTCTGTTGAGACAGGATAGCTGATTATGTTCCAGGCATTGTTCAAAGGAATAGTTAAAGGCAGTTCCACGGGCAAATCTGTCAAACTCAATGTTGCATCAGCGTTTACTTTAATGTAATATCCCTCCGTTGCAGACCAATCGCCGATACTGTTTATCCATCCTATTGGTGGAGGTAATTGCTCTATAGCGGCACCTGATTCATCCTGAACCTTAACTAACTTACTGGAGTTTATTAATGGATTTAGAATATTCTGCATATCAGGATCACTTGGCGTTAATATTAATGAAAAGATATTCCAGCCAGTGGTCAATTGTATATCCTGAGTTATTGTGTAGCTACCATCTAATCCTAAAACTGCTGTGCCCAATGAACTAAATGTTCCGTCTCCGAGTGTGTAGCTTGGTGTTATCCTGTCAATTATTGAAGATGTATTTGTGTCCCAGAATTTATATGAAATTGTATGTCCAGGAACAAATCCATCAATCTCAGTCGTTGTTGGATCGTCTGTCGATGCTATTATTGATACATATCCACCGGAAGGTATAGGAGAGGTTAATTTTACTAATCCCACACAATTATCTCCATCAAATACTGCAATTTGATCTCCGGCACCAAGGTCAGTTCCATCTATATTGGCTGATGTAATATAAATGTTCATAGGCTGAAAAGGATTTTCCCAAATCTTTGTAAAATGTTGAAAGTTTAATGTTTGCTCTGATGAAAACGGAGAGCCGGAATATGAATTATCAATTGCCTGAACACTCCAGTAATAAGTTCCTTCCGGGAAGTCTTTTATTGTCCAGCTATTTGTTTGAGAATTCCCCAATCTTACTATTCTTCTGTGTCCTGTTGTTCTATCCGACATTGGTGAAAGAGTGTTTATACCATTTGGTGTAGTTCCTATTACAAGGTTGTAATTCAATCCATCCTGAGGAGTTTCAGTATCTGTACTCTTATCCCAGCTAAATGTTACGTCATTACCGTTGATTGTTGATGTAAGATTTGATGGAGCTGATGGTACTGTATTTAATTCAATATTATTATTTTTATAAATTTTTGATACAGGAACACCCATATTATTGATCCAGGCGAGTCCGGTTAGTAAAATATCCAGATCACCATCATTATCATAATCTCCCCAGGCAACCGAACCATTTTGTACTCCTGTTAATGAAATTGACGTCTGTTCTGTAAATGTACCGTCTCCATTATTTTTATATATTTTTGATACTATATCATTACCGGTATAACCAGTCAACAAAATATCCAAATCACCGTCATTATTGTAATCTCCCCAGACCACTGAACTACTAGAGACACCAGTTAAAGAAATGGATGTCTGCTCGGTAAATGTTTCGTCCCCATTATTTTTATATATTTTTGATATTCTTTCGCTACCGGTATAACCTGTTAATAAGATATCTAAATCACCGTCATTATTGTAATCTCCCCAGTCAACAGAAGCATCACTTACACCTGTTAAAGAAATTGATGTTTGCTCTGTAAAAGAACCATCTCCGTTATTGTCATATATTTTTGATATTCTTTCACTACCGGTATAACCTGTCAATAAGATATCTAAATCACCGTCATTATTGTAATCTCCCCAGGCAACAGAACTACTAACTACGCCTGCCCCAAACTTTGATAGTTGTTCAGTAAACGTTCCATCCCCGTTATTTATGCTTGTTCGAAACACTGTCCCGGCATTTGTTCCACCGGTTATTAAGATGTCAATATAACCGTCATTATTGTAATCTCCCCAGGCAGCCGAACCACCAGTTACACCTGTTAAAAGTATCGATGTTTGTTCAGTGAACGTTCCATCCTTGTTATTTTTGTAAATTTTTGACACGTCTCCATCAACAGGTGAATAACCCGTTAATAAAATATCGAGGTAACCATCATTATCGTAATCGCCCCAGGCTATTGAACTGGATGCTATCCCTTCTAAAGAAATTGATGTTTGTTCGGTAAAAGTGCCGTCACCATTGTTGCCATATATTTTTGAAATTGCATAGCTTCCACTACCATCAATAGTATCACCTGTCATGCATATATCTAAATCCCCATCATTATCATAATCACCCCAGGCAACCGAACCTATGTTAACATTGGTCAATGATATTGATGTTTGTTCGGTAAATTGATCAAAAATTGTAAAACTCTGTTCGGAAGCGAATACTGAACCTCCAAATGCTCCATCAATTGCCTGAACACTCCAGTAGTAAGTGCCAACAGGTAAATCCTTTATTGTCCGGCTATTTGTTTGTGAATTTCCAAGTCTTATCACTCTTCTATATCCCGTTGTTCTATCTGACATAGGTGAAAGAGTATTTACGGCGTTTGGGGAAGTACCAATTACCAAATTGTAATTCAATCCATCCTGTGGGGTTTCAGTATCTGTACTTTTATCCCAATTTAAGGTTACATTATGACCATTGGTTACGGATGTGAGATTTATAGGAGCTGTTGGTACTGTATTTAATTCGATATTCTTATTCTCATAAACTTTTGATATCGGGACACTACCATCGGTACCAGTTAATAAAATATCAAGATCTCCGTCATTGTCATAATCGCCCCAGGCTACCGAACTGAGACTTACACTCGTTAATGCTACCTCTTCTGTAAAACTATTATCACCGTTATTCTTATAAATTCTTGATATTGGTCCATTACTATCATTCCCGGTTAATAAAATATCAAGATCGCCATCATTGTCATAATCACCCCAGGCAACCGAACCATCCTGTACTGCTGTTAATGAAATTGACGTCTGTTCTGTAAATGTACCGTCACCATTATTTTTATATATTTTGGATACTCCATTACTACCGTTGTATCCGGTTAATAAAATATCTAGGTAACTATCATTATCGTAATCTTCCCAAACTGCTGAACCTTGATTAACCCCAGTTAAAGAAATTGATGTTTGTATGGTAAAAGTATCATCGCCATTATTTTTATATATTAAAGAAATTGGAAAGGGCAATCCAAGGCCTGGGGGTTCACGGTCACCCGTTAATAAAATATCAAGATCACCATCATTATCATAGTCACCCCAGTCTACTGAGCTTTGATAAACTCCTATTAAGGAAATCGACGATTGTTCGGTAAACGTTTCATCACCATTATTTTTGTAAATTTTGGAAATAAAAGTTGAACCAATGTATCCCGTCAATAAAATATCAAGATCACCATCATTATCATAGTCTCCCCAAACTGATGAACCCTGATCAACACCAGTTAAAGAAATTGATGTTTGTGTGGTGAATGTACCATCCCCATTATTTTTATATATTTTTGATATCCTTGCGCCATTTATATTAGCACCGGTTAATAAGATATCCAGATAACCATCGTTATCATAATCACCCCAATCGACCGAACTATTCTCTACGTCTGTTAAAGGACTAGAAGTTTGTTCAGTGAATTGCTGGTTATAGATATTTTTCAATACTGTAACTTTAGCTTGTTGTGAATTTGCATAATCCGTAT
>Ga0307436_1001123_pt1 | contig 12104 bp, 9 predicted proteins | sample SalMarWE160440MG_FD_202513 | JGI IMG/M metagenome (GOLD analysis project Ga0307436, IMG submission 202513) | Salt marsh sediment microbial communities from the Plum Island Ecosystem LTER, Massachusetts, United States - WE1604-40 | ecosystem: Environmental > Aquatic > Marine > Intertidal zone >...
AGAAAGTAGTGGGCCAGCGAGCTCCTGGGCTCGAGCTCGACCGCCTTCCTGCCCGCCGCCACGGCGTCCTCGAACCGGTTCTGGCGCGAATACGCATAGGTCAACCAGAGATAGGGATCGCCGAGTTCGGAATCGAGTTCAATCGCCCGGCTCAGGTGCTCGATTGCCGCCTCGAGGTCCGCGGGATCGGTCGTCGAGATGTAGCGCATGGCGCGCATCTGGCCGAGTCCAGAATGGGCCATGGCGTAGTTCGGGTCGAGCTCGAGGGCACGGCTGAACGACACCGCAGCCTGCTTGAAGCTCTCCGGGTTCATCTCAAAGACGAGCTGCAGGCCGCGGGCGCAATACTCGTAGGCCTCGACGAACTCCGTGGGCCGCATGGCCAACTGCTCTCGGGCGGTGTCGGAGAGATCGATGTCGAGCCGTTCGGTGAGCTGCCCGACGATCTCGTCCTCGAGGGCGAAAACGTTCTCCATCGTGCCGTCGAGCTTGATCGGTTCGAGCTTCCTTTCCCCCGAGGCGTCGGCGACGTGCACGAGCACCCGGAGGGCGCCGCCGGCCTTCTGGAAACTGCCCCAGACGGCCCATCGCGCGTGAACCTGTCTGGCGACCGCGGCAGCGCGATCTTGATCCAGCCCCGCGGAGCTGCCGAGCGCTCCGGCCACCTTGTCGCGGGGCGCGACCTCGACACCTGAGATGCGTTTGAAATCGCTTGCGATGGATTCCGCGATGCCGCCTCCCAGCCAGTCGATCGCGGGATCGCGAGACAGGTTTTCGAAGCTCAGGATCGCAACGCTGTTGCTGGCCAGGGTGGACTCCTCGCCGGCCTCGGGCGCCGCCTCGACTCGCGCCACCTCGAGTTCCGCGGTCGGCGCGTCGTGGCTCGATGCGACGCCCCCATCGCCGTCCGTACCGAGCTGTTTCAGGGCGCTTGCGACCTCCTCCATCGAGGCGATTCGGCGCGCCGCGTCCTTGGCCAGGAAGCGACCGACCAGGCGATCGAAATCCGCGCCGAGAACGGGCTGAAGCCGACTCGGCGGCGGCGGTTCCTTGTTCAGGATGGCGTTGAGGATGGCGGCGTCGTTGCTGCCGCTGAACGGGTGCCGACCGGTGAGGCACTCATAGAAAACGACTCCCAGCGACCAGATGTCCGTGCGCTGATCGGTCTCCTCTCCACGCACCTGCTCCGGCGCCATGTAGGCGAGAGTGCCGAGTGTCGTGCCGGCTCGGGTGACGCGGGTCGCGCCGTCGCGTTGGGCCAGGCCGAAGTCGAGAATCTTGACGCGGCCCTCCCGGGTGAGGAAGACGTTCGGCGGCTTGATGTCGCGATGAATGATTCCTCTGGCGTGCGCCGCCCCCAGGCCCTCCGCGATTTGCAGAGCGATCGACGCCGCGTCGCCGGGCAGCATCCCGCCGCGGTTCAGACGGTCGCGCAGCGTTTCGCCCTCATAGAAGGCCATGGCGAGGTAGGGATTGCCCTCCTCGGTCTCGCCGATCTCGTAGATCGTGCAGATGGCGTGGTGATCGAGTGCCGAAGCGGCTTGCGCCTCGTGCAAGAAGCGCTGACGCATGGTCGCGTCGGAGAACTGAGGCGGCAGGAACTTCAGCGCGACCAGCCGGCCGAGCTGCTGATCGCGGGCCTTGTAGACCACCCCCATGCCGCCCGCGCCGAGTCGGGAGAGCACCTCATAGCGTCCGACAGTGCGACCAATCAAGGGAGCTTCATTCTAGACCCTGAACTGAGCGATCCGGCGCCAGGCCGACTACAATGCGTGAAATCTCTGAAGGGAGGTCGTCATGAAGTTCCTGGTCATGGGGGGAACCGGCAAGGTGGGCTCCGCCGCGGTCCGGGCGTTGGCTTCAGAGGGGAGGTCGGTGCGCGTGCTGTCGCGGAATCCGTCCGCTGCCGGTCTACCCGAGTCGGTCGAGGTCGTCCAAGGGGATCTGGGGGAGCCCGATACGCTCAAACGCGCCTTTCAGGGCGTGACCCGCGCCGCGCTCGTACCGCCGCTGGATCCGAACGAGAAGGCTTTCGGGCTGAATGCGATTCGCGCCGCCGCGGAGGCGGGAGTGGAGCGCTTCGTCTACCTGTCGTTGTATGCGCTGGAAGAGATGCCCAGCGTCGTCTTCGCCGACTCCAAGCGGGCCGCGGAGCGTGAGCTGGAGCAGGGGGCCGTCCCGTTCGCCGTAGTGCGGCCGAACAACTACTTCCAGAACGACGTGGCCGTGCGGCCGGTCATTCTGGAGCACGGCGCCTACGTCGTACCGCTCGGTCCGGTCGGCTGCCACTCGATCGACACCGGAGACGTCGGAGCGGCAATGGCCAAATTGCTGACCGGGGAAAACTGGCGTAGTCGCAAGGTGCCGGTCGTCGGAGCGGAGGCGATCAACGGCGAGACCGCGGCCGGAACCTGGGCCGAGGCCCTGGGGCGGGAGGTCCAGTACGGCGTCTCGGATCTCGATGCCTGGGGCGAGCAGATGCGCGCCCACATGCCCGACTGGCTGGTCGACAACCTGGTCGTCATGTACAAGCAGTTCGCCCGGGATGGCTGGTTGGCGAAGCCGGAGGACGTGCAAGCGAGCGAAGAGTTCCTGGGGAGGCCGGCGCATCGCTACGCCGACTTCGTCAAGGCGCTGGCGTCGAGCGACCGCTGAGACTCCGCTCGGAGCCCGAGGTCTTTTTCGCCGGGCCGGTCGGTCGGTGGCTCAGGGTGGCGTTGTACCAGTCGACCAGCTCGGCGCGCCAGGCCACGGCCCGGGATCGGTAGGAGTCGAGCGCGCACAGATTGTGCTGTTCATTCGGATCGCTCCCCAGGTCGAAGAGGAAACACCGTCCCTTGTCCGCGTTCTTGAAGCGATCCTTGTCGACGAAGAACTTGACGTCGCCATCCCGGAAGCCGATGTAGTTCGGATAGTCGGTGCGGATGGTGTCCAGCAGGCCAGGGCGACCGCGTCCGAAGGTGAGGAAGTGGACCCGTCGGCGGGGTACCGGATTCAGCAGGTCGACTCCAGGAAGCTCGCCCGGCGTCAGCTCGTCGGTGGGGTAGCCGAGGGCGTCGAGCACAGTGGGAGCGACGTCCACCAGCGACGCGTTGCCGTCGATGCGGCGCGCCGCGTCATGGTCACGCGGATCGTGAATGATCACCGGCACGTGCTGCGTCTCCTCCCAGACGTAGACGGAATGTTCGAAGAAGAGACGATGCCGCTGAGCGGCAGAGAGATACGGATGCTCGCCGAAGCTGTCACCATGATCCGCGACGACGATCAGTAGCGTGTCGTCGAAGACGCCCATCGACCGCAGCCTGTCGATCAAGCGCCCGATCAGCGCGTCGGTATGGTGAATGGCCAGATCGTAGCGATTCATCAGGGAGTCCGGGAACCCGACGTGCATGCGTTTGAAGGCACGTTCCCGCACCTCCTGGGAGTACTGCTTGGTCCAGGTGCGCATCAGTTCGGCGTGCTCAGAGGCGCTCATCACGGGAAGCCGACTCCCCTCCGGCGCACGGTACGGAACGTGCGTGTCCGCGAAATGCAGGAAGAGAAAGAAGGGACGGGCGCGAGACGTCGAGTCCAGGAAATCCAGGGCTCGCGCCAGGGTGTCTTCACCCGGTCGGCGCAGCTGGCTTCCATAGACGTCGCGCAGCAACCAGCGCAGCCGTGCCGGGCCGTAGTACTCGGGCATCCGGTCGTCGAATCGATCGAAGCCGTGCGCGTAGCCGAAGCGGCCCTGCAACGTCCAGATGCTGACGAAGCCACCGGTGTCGAACCCATGACGTTGCAGCACCATCGGCAATGTCGTCGTCTGGGGTGGAATCCGCAGCCAGTTCATGATCGCCGATTGCTTCTTGCGCCGTAGTGATTCGGGCTGCGCCTCCAGGGCCTGCTCCTGCTCGGCGAGCGCGTCGACGGCGCCTTCCTGGGTCATGTCCGCGGACTTGAAGATGACGTCTTCGCCGCACACCAGGACGCCGACTTGCTGCGGGTAGAGACCGGTCAATAGCGCGGTGTGAGCCGGGTGGCAGGAAGGGGCCGGGCTGGTGACCCGTGTGTAGAGGCGCGATCCACGGAGCTGTGCCAAGCGTTGCAGGTTGGGCGCGGTGTCGCGCGGGTAGCCGTACATCGGGAGATGATCGGCCCGCAGCGAGTCGATCGACACCAGCACCACGTTCATCGGTCGCGCGGATTGTTGCGGCTGGGCAGCGCGAGCGGACCGCGCGAGGCAGAACAGCATCAACGGTGCGGCGAAGAGTCCAAATGCGATCGTGACTCGGTGGCGCATCAACGCGAACTACCGTATCGCACCAAGCTGGATCTTCCCCGTGCAGGATTCCGCTCCCAAACGGAGCCCCGACCTTCGGTGCTGCGATCGAGGTGGGCTGCTAACATTTTGTCTTCCCCATCGGCTCGAAGGAGGCAGGCAATGAGTCAAGACGCGATCCCGGTGAAGCCAGACATTCAAGGTTCCGCGCAGGTCAAATCGCTCGACGAATATCGAGAGCTCTATCGGGAGTCGCTTGAGGAACCTGAAGCCTTCTGGCGCCGTCAAGCCGAGCGCCTGAGTTGGTTCTACGCGCCGCAATCCGTTCTCGACACCGATTTCGAGGCGGTCGACTTCTCCTGGTTCGGAGGCGGACGGCTCAACGTCAGCGTCAATTGCATCGATCGCCACCTCGAGGAGCTCGGAGACAAGGTGGCGATCATCTGGGCGGCGGACGAAGCGGGGGAGTACGAGCACATCACCTACCGGGAGCTGAAGCATCGGGTCTGCCAGATCGCCAACGTGCTCAAGGCGCACGGCGTCAAGAAGGGTGATCGCGTGGCGGTCTATCTGCCGATGATCCCGGAGCTCGCTTACACCATGCTGGCGTGCGCCCGGATCGGCGCCATTCATTCGGTCGTGTTCGCCGGGTTCTCGGCCGATTCACTGCGGGACCGGATCTTGGACGCCAGATGCAAGCTCCTGGTGACATGCAACGAAGGCCTGCGGGGTGGCCGAACGATCCCGCTCAAGGCGATCAGCGACCAGGCCGTCGAAGGACTGTCGGTGGTAGAGACGGTCCTGGTCACACGCCGCACGCAAACCGAGGTGCCGATGCAGGCGGGACGCGACCTCTGGCTCGACGAGGAGATGGCGAAACAGCGCTCGACATGTCCGGCCGAGTGGATGCACTCCGAAGATCCCCTGTTCATCCTCTACACCTCGGGTTCGACCGGCAAGCCGAAAGGCGTCCTGCACACCACGGCCGGTTACCTCTTGTACACCGCGCTCACCCACGAGCTGGTCTTCGATCTGCACGAGGATGACGTCTACTGTTGCGCTGCCGACGTGGGTTGGATCACCGGGCACAGCTACATCGTCTACGGGCCGCTGGCCAACGGCGCTACCACCGTGATGTTCGAGTCGACGCCGCTCTATCCCGATTCTGGTCGCTACTGGAAGATGGTGGACGATCTCGGAATCACCATCTTCTACACCGCGCCGACGGCCATCCGCGCGCTGATCCGGAAGGGAGATGAGATCCTCAGCGCCTCCAGCCGGGATTCTCTGCGCATCCTGGGCACGGTGGGCGAGCCGATCAATCCGGAGGTCTGGATGTGGTACCACGACAAGATCGGCAAGAAGCGCTGCGCGGTCGTCGACACCTGGTGGCAGACGGAGACGGGAGGCATTCTGATCACGCCGCTGCCCGGGGCCACCCCGACCAAGCCGGGGTCGGCGACGCTGCCGTTCTTTGGTGTCGATCCGGTGTTGGTGGACGACGACGGCAACGTGCTGGACGGCAACGAGGTGTCGGGCAATCTCTGTCTGCAAAGGTCCTGGCCCGGTCAGGCGCGGACGATCTGGGGCGACCACTCCCGCTTTCGCGAGACCTACTTCAGCCGCTTCCCCGGCCTCTACTTCACCGGTGACGGCTGCCGTCGAGACGCCGACGGCTATTACTGGATCACCGGCCGAGTCGATGACGTGCTGAACGTCTCCGGGCACCGCCTGGGCACGGCAGAGGTGGAGAGCGCCCTGGTCGAGCACGAGGCCGTGGCTGAGGCCGCCGTGGTCGGCTTCCCGCACGAGATCAAGGGAACCGGAATCTGCGCCTTCGTCCTGCTGACGCCGGACTACGAAGACCACGATCCGGAGGAGCTCGCCGGCGCGTTGAAGGAACAGGTGCGTCAGGCCATCGGGCCGATCGCCACCCCCGATCGCATCCAGGTGGCTCGCGGCCTGCCGAAGACGCGCTCAGGCAAGATCATGCGCCGCATCCTGCGTCAGATCGCCGCCGGGGAGTATGGAGACCTGGGCGACACGACGACGCTCGCGGACCCCGGCGTGGTGGAAGACCTGGTCAACGCGCACCGTGACGACAGCTGACTCGGCCTCTTCTGAAACGAGCGTGATGGCAGGAGGAGCGGGATGACGCAGACCATGCCCCGGCTCATCGGGCTGCCGGCGTGCAGCTCCCGTTGATAGAGTGCCGGCGATGATTCGTCTCCACGTCGCCACCTCCGGCGGCACGACGTTCGATCGGGATTTTGATCGAGACTCCCTGGTCATCGGCCGATCCAACGAAGCGGATCTGGTCCTCGCCGATCGGTTTCTTTCTCGTCAGCATGCGCGGTTGTATCGCCAGGGCGATCGCCTCATGCTCGAGGACCTTGGGTCGCAGAACGGCACTCGGCTGAACGGAACTCGAATCCAGGACCCGACCGAGGTGCGGGTGGGAGATCGGATCGAGTTATCGTCGAGCCGAATCGACCTGCAGGAAGCCGGCGCCGAGGGTGCCGAGGCGAGCCCGGAACCCTCGCTCAACGCCACGGTCATGCGGCCGGCCGCGGAGATGCTCGGACTCCACGACGAGGAGCGCGTCGAGGAGGCGCCGGCGGAGGAGCTCTCACACCTCACCGATCGGCTTCGTCTGCTCAACGAGATGTATCGGGCGGTCAGCCATCCGCTCGATCTGGACGACCTATTCGACCTGGCGTTGACCCAGCTCTTCGACCACCTGCAGCCGGAGGAGGCGACCATCTTCCTGGGTGTCCGGGAGGGGGAGTTCGAACCCGTGGCCAGCCGCCACGCACCGAACGTGTCACAAAGCTCATTCTACTCGCGGGCTCTGGTGCGCGAAGTTGCCGAGAAGGGGATGGCCGCGCTGGTGCTCGATGCCCAGACCGATGAACGGTTTGCGGCGGCGGAGAGCATCATGTCGGCCGGCGTGCGCAGTTTGATCGCCGCGCCCTTGCTGACTCCGGACGGCTCGCTCGGCATGATCGTCCTCAGCTCACGCCTGGCCGTCAAGCAATTCTCCGAGGGCGACATGGATCTGCTGAACTCCCTGGCCGCGATCGTGGCGACCAAGGTGCGGCAGCTGCGGTTGGCCGAAGACGCGGTCGAGCGCGCCAGGTTGGCGGAAGACCTGAAGGTTGCACGCCGCATCCAGGTGGCGTTGCTGCCGAAGGAGCTTCCCGACATCGAGGGCTATGAACTCTTCGCCACCAACACCGCCTCGAGGGGCGTCTCCGGCGACTTCTACCAGGTCGTCGTGCGTCCGGACTCGAATGCCTGTGTGCTCCTGCTCGCCGACGTCTCCGGAAAGGGCATGGCGGCGTCTCTGCTGGCGGCCATCCTGGAGGCCGCCTCAGCGAACCCGATCGCCCGTGGACGACCTTTGGAGGAGGTCACCACCTGGTTGAACGGCTACCTCGAGCAGCGGACGCCGGCGGAACGGTTCGCGACCGCATTTCTGGCGGAGCTCTCGATCGGCAGCGGCGGGCTCCGATACACCAACGCCGGACACAATCCCGGCCTGCTGCTTCGCGCCTCGGGGGACGTCGAGACACTGGGGCGGACAGGGATACCACTCGGATTGATGCGAAGCAGCACCTACTCGGCGAACGAGGTCGCCCTCGAGCCCGGAGATCGACTCATCCTCTATACCGACGGCATCACCGAGGCGATGAATCCGTCAGACGAGGAGTACGGGATGCAGCGCTTGATCGACGCCTGCCTGCGAGCCTCGCAGCAGTCGGCGGAGGAGTTGGCCGCCACCATCGACTCCGACCTGGAGAAGTTCGTGGCCGGCGAAACCTTCGCCGACGATCGTACGCTGGTGCTTCTTCGCAGACTCCCAAATTGAGCTGCAAGCACTTCTCACGGTGGGATTTAGGCCATCTGTGGCACACCGGGAGGGGTTGTGCTAGCCTGCCCGACATTCGATCCGACACAAGCGCGGAGGGGCTCCTCACGGTGCCGATTCCAGGTCCTTTCCCGAGACGGATCGCCGGATTTTGGCGCGTTCAACGCTGTGGATCGGCACCCTGACGCAATGACAGGGGTCGACCTCGGAGGACCACGAGAGAGAATGCGTATGATCGACATTCCCCGCGAGATCTCCTCTTTGAGCGAGTTGTTCGCCTTCATCGAAGGCAGTTGCACGGAGAACCTGGTGGACGAGAAGACGGTCTTTGCACTGAATCTCGCTGCCGAGGAGTTGTTCACCAACCTGGTGCGTCATAACGTCGGAGGTTCGGACGTCATCCGCGTCGGCCTCGAGATCAACCCCGAGAGAATCGAGATGCGTCTGGTGGACTTCAACGTGCAGAAGTTCGATCCCAACTCGGTCGACGACGTGGATATCGATCGGCCCGCCGAGGAACGCCAGCCCGGCGGGCTGGGCATTCACCTGGTCAAGTCCATAGTGGATCAATTGACATACGCTTACAAAGCGGGCGAGATGACGGTGACGGTGATCAAGAATCGGGGAGAAAATGTTTGACATCGCTGTGAACGATGATGGCTCGATCCGTCTGAGCGGGCGCTTCGATGCCTCGCAAGTGGATACTGCCCAGCGCGTCTTCGTCGAGATCACGGGGAGCACGGTGTTGGACTGCGAGGACTTGAAGTACATCTCCAGCGCCGGTCTGGGCGTGCTCTTCGCGACCCAGAAACGCCTGATGGACTCGGGTCAAGGTCTCAAGCTGGTGCACCTGAATCCGCACATCCGGGAGGTCTTTCAGCTCGCTGGGTTCGACACCATCTTCGAGATCGCTTGAATGGTGAATGCCGGGTAGGGCCGCAATGAAGTGTCAGCCACTCGATGGACTGTCGAACAGGCCAACTGGGTGGTGAGATTGTTGAGCACGGAACGATCAGACGATGAGCTGGTGCGAGCGACACTGGCCGGCGAGCGCGAAGCCTTCGACGTGCTCGTGGAGCGCTATCAGGGCAAGATCTACAATGTCGCGCTGGGGATCACCGGGCGCCCCGAGGATGCCCTCGACGTGACTCAAAACGCCTTCCTGAACGCCTACGACCACCTCGATCGCTTCGACGACAGCTACCGGTTCTTCAGCTGGATCTATCGCATCGGCCTCAATGAGGCGCTGCGGCTCATACGGGATCGCAGAGAGTCGTCGCTGCCGGACATGGATCTGCCATCACCGAGCGCCGGACCAGAGACGACAATGCGCGGCAGAGAAGCGGGCCGTGCCATCCGTGAGGAATTGCTGGAACTGTCTCCCGATCTGCGCGCGGTGATCGTTTTGCGCCATTTTCACGGGCTCTCCTACGCGGAGATGGCGGAGGTCGTGGGGGTGCCGGAAAAGACCGTGAAGTCACGGCTCTTCTCGGCCCGGCGCGAGCTCCGGACCAGGCTTACGCACCGGGGCCTGGCGCCCGGGGAGTAAAGCCGGCCGTGATCCTCTACGCCCTCTGCTTCATACTGGCGCTCCTCCCGGTCGTTCTCTTCCTGCTCACTCTGGTCACTCTCGACAGCTACAAGCTGGTGCGGTTTCGGATCGTCGTCCTCCTGGTCGGACTGGGAGCGGTGGCGGCCCTCAGCTGCTTGTTTATCAATCCAGCTCTGGAGGTGGCGCTCGGGCTGTCGTTCGACGACTACTCGCGCTACCTCGCCCCGTTCGTCGAAGAGCTGGTCAAGGGCGCGGTAATCATCACCGCCATCTCGCGCCGGCAGATCGGGTTTCTGGTCGATGCCGCGGTGTGGGGATTTGCCGTCGGCACCGGCTTCGCCGCGGTCGAGAACGTCCACTACTTCCTCGTCGTGGCGGAGCCCAATCCGACTCTTTGGGCCATTCGCGGCTTCGGGACGGCGGTCATGCACGGCGGGGCCACCGGCATCCTGGCCGTGGTGTGCAAGCTCTTCACGGACAGTCGGAACTCGGTCGCGCCCTATCTCTTCCTGCCGGGCTATCTCGCCGCCGCGGCGATCCACGGCCTGTACAACCAGTTCTTTCTCTCGCCGAGCGACTCTACTTTGATCGTGCTGATCGTCGTGCCGCTGATCTTCGTGCTCACGTTCTGGGCCAGCGAACGGGCGACGCAGGAGTGGATCGGATCCGGCTTCGATACGGACCAGGAACTGCTGACGGTGATGAAGGAAGGGCGTCTTTCGGAAACGCGGGTCGGCGAGTATTTGCGCCAGCTGAGAAATCGTTTCGCGCCGGAGTGCATTGCCGACATGCTCTGCCTGATCCGCCTGCACGTGGAGCTGTCGATCAAGGCCAAGGGCATGCTGATCATGCGCAAGGCTGGCTTCTCGCCGCCGCCGGATCCTTCGGTGGAAGCGGACTTCCGCGAGCTCGAGTACCTGCAGGAGAGCATTGGGCGGACCGGACTGATCGCGTTGCGACCGATCTTTCATACCAACAGCCGGGATCTATGGAAACTATACATGTTGCGACAGGAGTCGGCGCCCGCCCGGCGACAGCAGCGGGCGGCCCAGTGAAGGGGACGAGTGAAGGGGACGAGTGAAGGCGTAATCAACTTTTCCGGGCCTGGCGGGTATTTGTCAGTGAAGGCGGCCCACATGGACCGGAACCGAAGCCCCAGACGGTGAGGCCGGCGACTTACACGATTCGGGAACTCAATCAGTGACAAACATAGACAACCAGATCGAAGAGATGCTGTGGCGTCGCCTGGACGGCGAGTTGAGCGACGCAGAGGCGCGACAGCTTCTCGATGCGCTCGGCGGCTCGGCGGAGGCGAAGCGTCTCGAAGGGGCCGTGGCGGAGCTATATCAGATGCTGGCCTCGGTTGAAGATGCGCCGTCGCCACCGGAATTGGTGCAGCGCATCCGGGCCGAATTGGCCGACCGGCCAGCAAAGCGGCCACGCGAAAAGCGAGGCGAGGTCGAGCGGAACGGTTGGTTCCGTCGTTTCACCTCTTCGACCCCGATCCTGCGCTATGCCGCCGCGGCGGTGCTCATCATCGCGGCCATCGTCGCCTATCAGTTGACGTCCGGCCACCAGACGGGCGTGCAGGACAATTCTCGCTACACCGGCACGATCGTCCCGCAGCAGGTCGCGCCGGCTCAGGTCAACCTGGGCGAGGCGATCGGAGACGTGGGGATCTGGCGGCGCCAGGACAGGCTCCGTTTGGTCATCCACCTGAGCTCGGACCAGCCGGTCGACTTCAATCTGACCGGGGCCGGCTTGCGATTCATCAGTGCCGAGCCCTTGATCGGTTCGGAGCCGGAAGTGACGACGAATGGAATCTCCTGGAGCCTCCGCGGGCCGGGGAGATTCGATCTCGTAATGGACCCGGAAACCTGGGACCAGAGCCTCGAGCTGAGCGCCACGGCGGCTGGCAGCGTCGTGGCGAGACAGGTGATCGAGCTAGGGGATTTGCCCCGATGAGAATGTGCGGCTTCTTGGGCGCCGACCAACTTTTCGCGGGCTGAGGAATATTTCAAGTAGTGAACCGGGAAGACGAACAAACGACCGAAGAGGGATAGACCCATCGTCCCAATGAAGGTTACGAAGGAGGTAGAGATGAAACGTTCGAACTTTTGGCTGCTGATCGCCATCGTCGTGGTGCTCGGTGCCGCCGTCTACTTGGTGCTTGGCCACGGCTACCCACCGAAGAATGACGTGGCCGGCACGATCGGCGCGGCGAAGCGTTACCAGGCCAAGCAAGTGACCGCTGGCGACGTGCAGGTCAAGGAGCAAGAGACTCAAGACTTCATGCAGAGCGACGCCTTCGATCAATTGATGAAGGACCCACAGGCGGTCAAGGCTCTGCGTAGCGACGCCATGCAGCGTGCCCTGTCCAGCGAGGCGTTCCGCCAGGCGCTGTCCAGTGAGGCGTTCCGCCG